>Ga0187867_10003610_pt1 | contig 12295 bp, 8 predicted proteins | sample June2016WEW_13_1_FD_132976 | JGI IMG/M metagenome (GOLD analysis project Ga0187867, IMG submission 132976) | Peatland microbial communities from SPRUCE experiment site at the Marcell Experimental Forest, Minnesota, USA - June2016WEW_13_10 | ecosystem: Environmental > Terrestrial > Soil >... | reverse complement strand
CTCGAGCCGTGGTGCCACGAGGCAACCCGCGACAATATCCGCCATTACGCGCACGGCATCGGCGACGACAACCCACTTTGGTGCGATCCGGCTTATGGGCCGCGAACGCGTTGGGGTGAGCTGATCGCGTTGCCGAGTTTCCTGTTCGCGACGAGCCGGATCATTTCAGGTTATGTCGGCGGACTGCCCGGCGTGCACGCCATGTGGGCCGGTGCAGACTGGACCTGGCACAAACCAGTGCGACGCAATGACGAGATCTCCACGGACGCCTGGCTCAAGGAGCTGATTGAGCACGAAACCCGCTTCGCCGGTCGCGCAGTGCAACAGATTTACCATGTGCGCTTCTTCAATCAGCACGGCGACCTCGTTGCGGAGGCCGACAGCTGGTGCTTCCGCACCGATCGCGATGCGGCGCGCGAGGAAGGCACAAAATACACCGAACTGAAATCGAAGCCGGTCCGGCGTTACACCGAAAGTGAGCTGGCCGACGTATATCGGCATTATCATGACGAAACAATTCGCGGCGCCGACCCGCGTTTCTGGGAATCGGTCCAGGTCGGCGACGCATTGCCGACCATGGTCAAAGGACCGATGACGGTCACTGGCTTTATCGCTTATGCGCAAGGCTGGGGCGGCCTGTATATTCGCGCCAACAAGCTCGCCTGGAAGCAAATTCATTCGCATCCCGGCCTGGGTATCCCGAACCGCTTCAACATTCCCGACTGCCCGGAGCGGGTGCACTGGGAGCCGGAATTCGCGCTGATGGTCGGCGCACCCGGCGCTTACGACTACGGTCCCGAGAGGTGTTCGTGGCTGACGCATCAGCTCACCAACTGGATGGGCGACGATGGGTTCCTGCGTCGCGCCACCAGCAAAATTCGCCGCCATAATCCGGAAGGCGATGTGTTGTTCATCAAAGCCTCAGTGACCCGCAAATTTCAGGATGAAGGCCGGCATTTGGTGGAAATCGTCCAGGAAGCGCGCAATCAGGACGATGAATTGTCGGTGGTGGGAACCGGGGTCGTCGAACTGCCGGCTACGGGTGCACCGGCAACCTGAACGACGTGCTCGCCTGACGGCGCTGGCACAGGCATACTGCGGCCTCCGGGGAAGGGCCCAACCATGCGCGTTTCCAACTTTCTGTTCCCGCAAAGCACGACCGCTGCCGACGACGCCAGGGTTATCGATGAAACCTTGCGCGAGGCGAAGCTGACCGATGAGCTTGGTTTCGACGTGATCTGGCTGGCGGAGCATCACTTCGACGGCATCTGCGCCTATGTCGATCCGATCAGTTTCGCTGCCGCGCTGGCCACCGCCACTCATCGGGCAAAGATCGGTTTCGCGGTGGCACAGATGGCGTTGCACCATCCAATCCGCATGGCCGAGCAGATCTCGCTCATTGATCACCTTTCGAAGGGTCGGTTGATCGTTGGGCTTGGCCGAGGCACCGCCTATAACATCTATGACTATCAAGGCTTCGGGATCGATCACACGGAAGCTCAGGCGCGGTTCGAAGAAGCCGAAGCGATCATGTTCGAGGCCTGGAAGGGCGAGGCATTCGAACATCATGGCGAGTTCTTCAATCTTCGGCTACCGGCGTTTCGGCCGGTGCCGTATACGAAGCCGCACCCTTACGTCATTCGCGCCGCCGCGACCGAGCATGGGATGCTGGACATCGCCAAACGCGGCCGGCCATTCATGATGAATGTGCAAAGCAATGCGACGACGATGCAGCGGATGGAACTATATCGGGAAACATTACGCTCCATCGGTCAGGACGAGGCGACGATAGCCGCCAACACCGATGCCTGCTGGGCCTGGCGCAATGTTTTCGTGGCTGATACCGATGCTGAAGCAGAACGGATTGCCGTCCCGGCGTTTCATGCCATGCACGCCCACCGCACGGCGATGCGCGAGCGCGTCTACCAGGAGCAGGGTGTATCCATTGTTCCGATGCCGGCTCCAGGAACAGCGCCTCCCGCGCGTATGGTGCTGGAACATTCGTTGGTTTGCGGATCGCCGGCGACGGTTGCAGAGAAGCTGTCCGCGGTCGGCAAATCCGGCATCGGTGGGTTGATCATGCAATTCCGATTGGGCCCGATGTCATACGAGGACACCGCCAGCAGTCTGACTCTGTTCCGTGAAAAGGTCAGGCCGCACCTCTGACTTTATCCACCAGGGTCAGCGGATTGTCCGGCACGGTATCGCCGCGCCACGCGATGTGCTGGTCGGGCCGGGAGAGCAGCAGTTTGTGGCGGTAAACCTCCGCCGGCGCGAGGTCGAGCACGCGTAACGGCAGACTGCGATACGCTGCGGCGTCGATCAGCCTGCCGACATCGACAGAACGATCGAACCGCAGCACACAGAAATCAGGACCCATTGCGTCATACAACGACTGCCCGTCGGCAAGCCAGGTATGCGGTGTTCTGCAGCCCGGCACCGTTGCCGGGGTGAACTGGTCCATTGCGTAGGACGGCGCGGCTTCTCCATCGTATTGGATAATCGGCGAGCGGTCGTAGAAATAGCCGAAATTCAAACCACCACAGCAAAATTGCGGCGTGTGCATTTTCTGCATGGCCCGACCGAATTCCGCCTGGGTTGCGGTGTTGTACTCGAGATCATCAGGCACTTCGGCTCGTGTCCGAGCGACAGAAAGCGACGTGCTCATGGCGAATTTCGAGACTTGTTCGGTGATCGGCCAACGCTCTGCCTCGTGTGCGGCGAGAATGTCCGGATCGGCCCAACCGTGCAATACGCCGGCCAGCATCCAGGACAGGTTCATCGCGTCGGCGATGCCGGCGTTCATTCCAAAACCCGCCGACGGGACCCAAAGATGCGCGGCATCACCGCAAATGAAAGCCCGGCGGTCGCGGAACCGATCGGCCAGCAAGCGACGGCCGATCCAGTTCTCTCGGGTGATGACGTCATAATGGAAGTCGGCGTCAACCCCCATGATGGTGCGGATGCACCAGTCGGAATCAATGGCCGCGAAATCGGCTTCCGATTCCCGTAGATAGTTGTGGATCAGCCAGGTTTCCCGTCCATCGACGGCAAACATGTTGGCGCTGCGCCGAGGGTTCATCACCTGGGTCGACCAGGCACGCGGCGCCTGCATTCTTTCGGCAAGGCCCGGCGCCCGGACGTAGGTCGACTGCGTCCGGCCAATGAACGCATCGCCGGTCAGGCGCGCCTCGATCAAATGCCGGACCTGGGATGATGGTCCATCGCAACCAATCAGATAATCGCATTGGATGATCGTGCGGGTGCCAGTGCCGTGATCCATGGCTTCCGCCGTGATCCCGTCATCGGACTGGGTGAACCCCTCCACCTCCAGTTGGTTGATATAACGAATTCGCTTATGGTCTCGGGCGACGCTGGCCAGCAGTGGATCGAGATAAATCTGATTGATCCGATGCGGCGGTTCCGGCGTCGGCCAATATCCGTCCGGCCCGTCTTTGTTGGTGTAGCGATCACGGCGGCATGGGATCATGATGCGGCCAAACTCGATCCCGGTCGCCGACGTGCGGAATGCAATGTCGTTGGCGTGGTCGGCCGGCAACCCGCTATCGCGAACGATCCGCGCTATTCCCAACCGGCGAAAGATCTCCATCGTGCGCGCCGCGACGTGATTGCACTTCACGCCGGGCATTTGACCCGGAGGGTTACGCTCGGCGACCACAACATCGATGCCACGTGAAGCGAGGTCGAGTGCAAGCGTTGACCCGACGGGTCCGCCGCCAACGATCAGAACCGGTGTGCGGATCATGGACATATTACGTTGACCAACGCCTGTTGACCGTTTCGCACGGCCTCTGCGGCGCGCTGGAATGCCGCCGGCAGTTCAGCGGGACGTTCGACTCGTTCACCGTAGCCGTCATGCGCAGCGACGATTTTTTCAAATGACGGTGCCGGGAGATCGGCGAGAAATCGTCCGTCAGCCTCGGATGCGACGCCATGCGCGTACATGTCCAGCGTCGCCCGTCGCACTGCACCGTATAACGCGTTGTTGTAGATCACCGTCAGAACCGGAAGCTTCTGCATTTGCGCCACGTAATGACAGGCCACCGGATTGGCGAACATATAGGCACCGTCGCCAAGCACCGAAAGCACCAGCTTATCGGGTGATGCCAGTTTGGCACCGAGTGAAGCAGGGAAACCCCAGCCGAGACCGCCTGCGGAGCTGACGCCAAAGAACCCGCCAGGTGTGTCGAGCGGGCAGTATTCCTGCCGGAACGAATATTCGTTGATCACGATGGTGTCGGCGTGGACAATATCTCGCAGGCAGTGATTGAGCCAGGGCAACGTGATGGTGTTGGCATTTCCGGCGCGTTCTGCCTCCTCACGCCAGGTCTTCCGCAATGCGTCCGAACGTGCGGTCAACCGCGGACGCCGATCGTTGACGTGTGGCACCGAACGGGAGGTGAGTGCGGTTTCCAACGCCTCCAACACGGACAGCGACGTTGCGGTTATGGTCAGGTCGGATGGAAAACCTCGCATCGGCAGTCGGGTGAACAGTGGATCCTCACCAATTTGCACGATCTTCGCACCGGCTGTGGGAGCTTCCCGACTGGGAATCCATGGCACATCGGATTCGAACACGACGATGAGATCGGCTTCCTGCAGCAGCGAACCGGGCGCTGATCCCTGGAACATCGGATGATTGGCCGACATCGCGAAATATCGCGTGTTGAACGGCACGACCGGCAACGCGTAACGCTCTGCCAGCCGTGCCAGGACCACGCTGTCACGCGGATCACGCCCCAACATGCCGGTGATGATCAACGGATTGCGCGCGGCGGCGATCCAATCGGCGAGTTGCTCGACGTCTCTGGATGTCGGCTCCGGGTCGCGCGGCCGTGCACGATGGTCCCGGTTGCTCTCCAGCGCTCCCACCGTTTCGCCCAATACTTCCCTGGGTAAACTTAAATACACCGGTCCACGCGGCGAGGCATTGGCCATTTCCATGGCGCGGTCCACCACGATGCCGGCCTGATCACCGCGCTTCATTTCGTAATCCCACTTAACCATTTCACGCAACATGCCGGCCTGATCGTACATCTCCTGAGCCCAATGAATGTAGGCGCTGCGGGAACCTTCGGCACCGGACTCGGTGAACGGGGTGCGGCCGGAGGTGAGCAGCATGGGAATTCGATCGCGGCTCGCATCGATCAACATGTTGATGGAGTTGGCAGTGCCAACGTTGGTGTGCAGCATGACGGCCTGCGCGCGGCCGGTGACCATGGTGTAGCCGTGCGCCATGCCGACGGCGCAGTTTTCGTGCGGAATGACCATGGGCTTCGGCACTGGCCGGTTGGTACGGGCAGCACGTGCGAAAGCCTCGACAATAGGGGCGAAGTCGGTGCCAGGATTGACGAACAGGTGCTCGATCCCCTGCGCTGCCAGTGCATCGAGATACTCTTCCGCGGCAATCCTGGTCATGGCGAGGCCTGCTCCTGAATGGCCCGCCAAACACGTTCCGGTGTCGCGGGCATGTCGATATGGGTCACGCCGAGTGGCGCCAGCGCATCCAGAATTGCGCAAATTATGGTCTGCGGTGCGGCCATCGCCCCGGCCTGCCCAGCACCCTTGACGCCAAGCGGATTGGCGTTGGTCGGCGTGCCGGTCAGCGTAATGTTGAGGTCGGGCAGGTCGGCGGCTTTGGGCAACGCGTAGTCCATCAGCGAACCGCTCAGCAACTGGCCGGAATCGGGGTCATAGACCGTGTGTTCCAGCATCGCCTGGCCAATGCCTTGCGCCAGCCCACCCTGGACCTGACCGATGGTCAGCAGCGGATTGATCAAGGTGCCGTAATCGTCGACGGCGTAATAGCGGTCCAGAGTGACCAGGCCTGTGTCGGGATCGACCTCAACTTCGGCAATGTGGCAGCCATTCGGGAAAGTAATGATGTCCAGCAGGTTCCAGACATAGGTGTCGAGCGATGCTTCGCGCGCAACATCAAGCAAGGCAATGGCCCGTTCGCCGGCGACAAATTTTCCCCCGTCAAAGCGGACCTCTTCGGGCTTTGCCTGTAACAACAACGCAGCGGCGGCAGTGCCTTTGGCAATGACCTCGTTGGCTGCGCGGAACATTGCCGCACCACCCATATGCATGGACCGGGCGCCGCCATGGCCGTTGCCGGCGCGGACCCGTCCGGTATCGCCCTGGGTGTAGCGAAATGCCTCGGGCGGTAATCCAAGCAGGTCAGCGGCAATTTGCGGATAACTGGTTTCGTGCCCTTGCCCGTTCGATTGGGTGCCGACCAGCAGTTCCACGGTGCCGTCGCCGGCGAACCGAATTTCCGCACCTTCGTTGGGTGCGCCGCGCGCGGTTTCCATGAAGCAGCACAGGCCAAGTCCGCGCAGCACGCCGCGTTGCTCGGACGCGGCGCGACGCGCGGCAAAGCCGGCGCGATCTGCGACGGCGGCAACGTCACCGATATTGGCGGCGAACCGTCCGCCATCGACGACACTGCCAAGCGCTTTGGCGTAGGGAAACGAGGTGATCATGTTGCGCCGGCGCAGATCGGCCGGATCGAAGCCATGCCGTCGCGCGGCGAGATCGATCAGCCGTTCCAGCAGATAGTTCGCCTCTGGCTTGCCGGCACCGCGATAGGCATCGATCGGCACGGTATTGGTGAATGCAGCCCGCACATCCATGGCGATTGCCGGAATGACATAGCCGCCGCCCATGGCATTCGCCGGCGCGTTGGTGGAGCTGCCGGGCCCGCCGCCGGACATGTAGGCGCCCAGGTTGGCGATGGTAGAAACGTCCAGCGCCAGAAAGCGCCCGTCCGCGTCCAGACCGAGCCGCGCAGTGGTCCGGTTGTCGCGACCTTGGGCGGTGCTGACGAAATCCTCAGCACGGTCCTCGACCCATTTGATCGGCCGGCCAAGTCGGCGGGCAGCCCAGAGCAGCATGACCCACTCGGGGTACAGTGCGTTCTTGATGCCGAAGCCACCACCGACATCCGGGGCGGAAACTGTCATTTGCTCGGTCGGCACGCGAAACACCCCTGCCAGTTGGTCGCGCAAAGCATGCACGCTGGCGACGGTAGCGAACAAATGAAACGAGCCGTGTTCGAACCGGCCGATCGCCGCGCGGGTTTCGGTAGGCGCAATGATCAGACGGTTATTGATCACCTCCAGTTCCACGAAATGGGCCGCGCGTGCCATGGCGGCATGAACCGCGTCGGGGTCGCCTTTCTGGAAACGGAACGACAGATTACCTTGGTCCCAAAGCTGTGGCGCATCTGGCGCGAGCGCCGCCGCGGCATCCACCACCGAAGGCAACGGACGGTACTCCACCACCACGCGCTCGGCCGCGTCGCGTGCCGCCGCCGGGGTCTCGGCAACGACAAATGCGACCGGATCGCCGACATGCCGTACTTTGCCATTCGCCAGTGCTGGTCTGGGTGGCACCAACATCGGCCCAACAGTTGCGACGGCCGTCGCGCACGGCATCAATCCAAGATCGGCGATGTCGTTGTGTGTAAAGACCGACCCACCACCGGCATCGATCCGTTCAATCACGGCGTGGGCGTGCGGGGAACGCACGACATACGCAAACAGCTGGCCAGGCAGGTTGACGTCATCGACAAAAGTCCCGCGGCCTGTAAGGAAGCGTAGGTCCTCGACCCTGCGCGTGGACTCGCCGATGAAGGTCACGGGGTTGCCTGCGCTCCTCGGATCAGGCGACCCGGCAGAGCGCCGGTTGCCTCGCCGTTGCGGGAGACCGGCGTGCCGGAAACGATGGTCACGTCGTACCCGTTGGCGCGCTGGATCAGGCGGCGTCCACCAGCGGGGAGGTCGTAAACGACTTCCGGAGCGCGCACCCGTAACCGATCATAGTCGATCACGTTCAAATCGGCCTTGTATCCGTTTGCCACCACCCCGCGATCATGCAGCCCAATCGCCTGCGCCGAATCCCGGGTGATTCGTTTCACCGCCCATGGCAAGGCAAACCGTTCGCCCTTCCGATCGCGGGTCCAGTGGGTGAGCATGGTGCTGAGCGCGCTGGCGTCCGACAAAATGCCGACATGCGCGCCGCCATCGCCGAGACCAACGATTGTGGCGTCGTGCGCCAACATGTCGTGCACCGTATCGAGATTGCCGTAAGTGTAATTGGACAACGGCCGGTACAGTAACGTCTTGCCATTGTTTTCCAACAACAGATCATAGGCGAACTCGGCCGGATCGCGGCCCATCTGCACAGCGCGCGCGGCGATGCTGTCTTCCGGCGAAGGCTCGTAGTTCGGTGGATCCGACATTGGAAACATGCGGTCCCAACGGCGAACCCGGCGGCGCAGGCCGTAATCTTCAGTGTCCTCAGCCAAAATCTTCGCGCGACGCTCCGGCTGGCGCAGTTCCGCAATCTTTTCGGCAAACGGCAAATCGGCGATGGCATCATAACTGGGCCGGCCAAGAAATGGATTTTGCGAAATCTCAAAGCCGAGGATAATCCCGGTCGGTCGCGTCAACACCTGACCCAACATCGGCAAGCCGGACCGATGTGCATCGGCGATCCAGCCGGTGATCCGGCGCCATTCCTCGGGCACGGCATCACGTTGCAAAATCGTAATCGCCATCGGTCGGCCGGACTGTTCCACCAGGCGACGCAGCATGGCAAATTCCGACTCTGGCTCATCAAAGTCGGAAATTACCTGCAGCCAACCACTGGGCAGTGCCCGTGCAATAGTGGCGAGTTCCGCCTCCTCGGCATCCAGCGTCGGAATATGCTCGCCTGCTTTGGTCTTGTGGTTGATCGTGCGCGATGTCGAGAAACCCAGAGCCCCCGCCCGGATCCCCTCTGCCGCCAGGCGTGCCATGGCTTCCGCGTCCGCCTCGGTTGCCGGTTCGCGATCGACGCCACGTTGGCCCATCACATGCACGCGCACCGCAGCGTGCGGCACCTGCGTTGCAATGTCGAGATCAAACGGCCGCGCCGCCAGTGCATCGAGGAAGTCCGGGAAACTCTGCCAGTTCCACTGTAACCCTTCCGTCAGCACGGGCTCCGGAATGTCCTCGACACCTTCCATCAATTTGATCAACAAACCACGATTTGCCGGCTCGCAGGGTGCAAAGCCAACACCGCAATTGCCAATCAACGTCGTTGTCACCCCATGCCACGAACTCGGCGTAATCCGACTGCTCCACGTTGCCTGGGCGTCATAATGCGAATGCGGATCGACAAAGCCAGGGGTGACAATCTTGCCCCTGGCGTCGATTTCCTCCTTGCCACGTGCGGACACTTTGCCAACCGTGACGATTTTTCCGGCTTCAATTGCGACATCGGCCTCGAACGCATCGCGCCCGCTGCCGTCGATTACCGTGCCGCCACGGATGACAAGGTCCACCATGATCAGAATCCCAATTTGTCAGCGATGCCGTAACCCTTCGCCAAATCACCCAACCGTTTCCAGGTCGCGTCCTCGATCGGCACGCCGTTCTTACGGCGGTCCTGTTCTTTGCGGTACTCGACCTCACCGGGATAGAACACTTCGGTGAAGCCCTGCGCCTTCGGCGTATCTTTCAGGTACTGTGCGAAATCGGTGACTTCTTGTTTGAACGTGGCCAGATCGCGGAATGCGGCGACGTTGAACACCGCCATGAAGCAGCCGTCATTGTGCCGCCCTTGCGGATCGACACCAAACCCGAGACCGGTCAGCAAACCGGACAGAATTTCCACAATCGCAGCAAGGCCAGTGCCTTTGTAACCCTCGGTGCCGCCCAACGGCAGCAAAGCCCCGCCGGAGCGCAAAACTCTCGGATCGGTGGACGGCCTGCCCTCGGCGTCGATCAGCCAACCTGCCGGCACCTGCTCGCCGCGCGCGGTGGCGACGTTGATCTTGCCGGCGGCGGCAGCGGAGGTCGCCATATCGAACACCAACGGTCCATCCAGGTTCGACGGAATCGCGAAACAAATCGGATTGGTGCCAAGCCGCGCCTTGGCCCCGCCATACGGCGCAACCGCCTTCGAGGACCGCCCGGAATCGGCAGTAATCATCGCGATCATGCCCTCGGCGGATGCCAGCAGCGGATAACTCGCCAACCGCCCGATATGGCTTTGACGCCGCACGGTGGCGACGGCGACGTTTTGCTTTTTCGCCTTTTCGATCGTGTAGCGCATCGCCCGGTCATTGACGACGTAGCCAAATCCCCAGTTACCGTCGATCACTGTTGTGGTCGGGGTTTCCTGTTGGATCTCCCATGGCGCGCCAGGCACGATGTGACCGGCCTTGATGCGGTCGATGTATTGCGGGATCAGAATGATCCCGTGGGAGTCATGGCCCACCAGATTGGCGCCGACATTGTAACGCGCGATGATTTCGGCTTCCTCGGCCGAGGCTCCGGCAGCGATCAGCAGCCCGATCTCAATCTCGGTCAGGCGTTCGGCGGTGACGTTTGGCATGGTTCCACTCCCTTACCCAGGCTCGGCTTCAGGCTACGCCATCCGGACCGCTCTGGCCAAGCGGACGCCGCTCCGGTAAGCTGCCACAAGGAATTCAGGAGAGGAGCGTGCCATGGCGAAGTCAAATTTCTATGCCGGTGTCGCCGGTTACGTCGGGCGGGCGGATCAGGTGGGTAAAGTTGGCGTGTTCAGTCGTGCCGCCGGTGCGGAGAGCTGGACGCAGCCGATCAGCGAACACGAGACCTACGCGGTGCATGTGCATCCGACCGATCCGAACGTCGTATTCGCCGGGACCAAGGATGGCGTGTATCGCAGCACCGACAAGGGCAAAACGTTCCAACGGACGAACTTCCCTGGCGCGCGGCAGATCTGGTCGTTCCTGGTCGACTCCGAAAACCCGAAGCTGGTTTATGCCGGCGGCTCGCCGATCTCGATTTATCGCAGCGAGGATACCGGCGAGACGTGGAAGGAAATGCCCGATCCCGGCATGCCCGACCGCGCGGTCATGCCGTTTGCCTGCCGGGTCATGCGGATGGCGCAACATCCGAACAAGCCCGGCACCATCTATGCCGCTCTGGAAGTGAACGGCGTGATGCGCACCGACAATTTTGCCGAAAGCTGGACCGATCGCAGTGCCGATCTGCTACGTTTGGCGGAAAAGCCGAACCTCAAGAGCAAGATCGTCAGCAACACCTATAACGAGGGTATGCTCGATGGTCACGCGATCGCGATCAATCCGGCGGATCCGGATGGGGTGATTTTTGCCGCTCGGATGGGGCTGTTCCAGACGCATGATGGCGGCGAGACCTGGCAGGACATGGAAGTCGGCCGCTTCTCGCCGACGACCTATGGGCGTGACATCAAGGTGGGGGCCGATGGCAAGACCCTCTATGCTGCGCTGAGCGTTGCCGCCGCGAGCAAGGATGGCGCTGTCTACCAAAGCACCGACAAAGGCCAGACCTGGAGCCGTTACGATCGGGTTCAGGTGCATGGGACAATCATGTCGGTCGCGCCGCACGCAAAGGACTCAAAGGTCGTGGCGATAGGCGCGCGCTACGAGGGTGAAATTTACGCCACCGAGGATGCCGGGGCGACCTGGGAGTCGCTGCCCCTGCCGGCTGGTGTGAAGGACATTTATTCTCTGGCCGTATCGTAATACCGGATGGATGGGCGGCCTGCCAGACGGGCCGCCCGTCACATCGAAGCCCTTGTCACATCGAAGCCCTTGTCACATCGAAGCCCAGGCGAGGAACAGGACGAAAGCGGTGATTGCGAGGGAGGCGTGGATGGCGACCATTGCGCCGGCCACGTGTGGTGCTCGTCGTGCCAGCAGCGGCATCAACGGCCCACTTGCCAGGGCCAAACCGAACAGCACTGCGGCAAAAATGCCAAAGGACCCAACGCCCATGGCGTCACCGCGCCGTGGACCCTGTAGTGCGAGGATCAGCAGGCCAAGCCCGACCGCGCCGGTCAGGCCGTGAACGATGCCCACGACCGCGCTACGCGGCGACGTACCCCGAACATACAGCAATGCCAGAGTAAGACCCAACGCCACCGCGGCCGTCAACGCAAAGGCGGCGGCCCGGATTATGCCAGCACACCCAAATTGCGCAGGCGGGAGATGTCGGCGGCGGCATAGCCGGCCTCGCGCAGTACCGCTTCGCTGTGCTGGCCAAGTTTGGGAGCTCTTTGGGCCGGCACCTTGTCAACACCGTCAATATGGAACGGTGACGAAACAGTGAGATGTTCGCCGTCCGCGAATGGTACCAGGGCGCCGCTGTCACGCATTTGCTGGTCGTCCAATACCTCATTGACGGTGCCGACGATCCCAAATGTGACGCCAACGCCATCGAGGATCGCTCGCCAATCGTCCAGATCGCGTTTGGCG
>Ga0187867_10003607_pt1 | contig 12304 bp, 14 predicted proteins | sample June2016WEW_13_1_FD_132976 | JGI IMG/M metagenome (GOLD analysis project Ga0187867, IMG submission 132976) | Peatland microbial communities from SPRUCE experiment site at the Marcell Experimental Forest, Minnesota, USA - June2016WEW_13_10 | ecosystem: Environmental > Terrestrial > Soil >... | reverse complement strand
CCGCCACCCGCAAGCAATGTCGCGCTTTTCAGCAATTCTCTTCGATTTAAGGGAAGCACCTTGCGATGGACTATATCAGATTGAAACGCTTGCGGCCTCCTGGGGCCTGCCACACTGGGCCTGCCACTGGACTGGCTCGTATTGGCCGACGGCGGCGATGCCTCCCGTGGACACCAACATTCGCGGCCCGGACACCAGTCCCTGGTTAATTGCATCGCGGCGACGAGTTGGACGCCTCGATTCACACTCCCCAATGTGGGCGGCGTAGCCCCACATTGACTTGCACGCCGATATTGCCTGTTAGCTGGCCAATCGCTGCCTTATTTCGTCGTCAGCTTGCGGTGCCGAATTTGAGCGATCATCTTCATGAGGCGGTTCTCCAGGCGGATAAACAGACGCCGCATGGCGTCGTCGGACGTACCTCGGCGGCACATCTCCAGCACGTGTTGCGAGGCGCGCAAGGAAGCGAGAAGGCTGGCCCAATCGGCGTGAGGTGCGGTGACTGGGGCTGGCACACGCGGGTGGTACCAGATGTCGCGGGTGGGAGCGAGCCAACTGAAACTCGCGTTGCAGATCCATCTGGGTGATATCCACGTAGAGCATCGTCATGCGTGGGGTGGCGTGTCCAAGCAATTTCATGACGGCAGGCAAGCTGACTCCGGCGCGGAGCATTTCGGTGACATAAGTATGGCGAAACTGATGGGGGACGATGCGGGTGGCGATTCCGACGGCAGCAGCCACCTGGTGCAGCGTAGCGCGGAGATTGCAAATGAGGGTCTGGCGGCTAAAGGTGGGAGATACGAGGAAGCCCTTCATCTTAGAAGACGCATCGTGGGTACGCAGCGCTTGTAGACGTGCAACGAGTTGGTACCCGAAGGAATCCGCGGGGACCCAGCGTTCCGTCTTGAGCTTGCCGAGTGGTACGAGGATAGCCCATTGGTCTGCGCCGAGGGGGCGGAGGCAATCGAGGGCCAAATTGGCACATTCGCCGATGCGCATGCCGGTATGGCGTTGCAGCAGCAGGGCAGTGCTGTGCAGATCGTTACCAACAGTTCTCCCTGGATAAGGTGGTCTTGTTCGGGAGTAAGCGGGCGCGGGAGGTAATGGTGCGTGCGCGGGACGTCGTTAGGGATCAGCAGATGTGCTAGAGCGGGAAGCTGTTGAGTCCAAGCCAACTCTTCAAAGAGACGGCGCAAACGGATGACAAGCTGGGCGTGCGTGCTGTTGGAGAGAGGTGGGATATGCAAGCGCAGCCCAGTTAGCCAATTCAGCAGATGCGGATGGCGTTGCAGTTGCTCCAGGCGGCCGATGTGGGGGTACTGGTCGCTCAGGTAGCGCAGGAATCGAACAGTCTGTTCCGCTAGTGGCAAGGGATCGGCCTCATTCGGTTCTTACGGGACGTTTTACTAGTCGGTTCTCAGCGCCTGCATCGGTTCAATGGCTGCGGCACGAACGGCTGGTATGTATGCTGCCAGCAGACCGGTCGAGGCGATGCCCAAGCTGACCCAGCCTAGGACAAATGGATCGCGCGGCCCGGCTCCATACAGCGTCCTGGCTACCAGCGGACCCGCGAGGAGCACAGCGCCTCCCCCGATGGCGATGCCGGAGCCAATCAGAACAGCCGCTTCGCGAAGAATCATGCGCAAAACTACGGCGCGGTCGGCGCCCAGCGCCATGCGTAGCCCTATCTCGCGCGTGCGCCGGGCAACGGAGTAGGACATCACTCCGTAGAGTCCAAGCACTGTGAGAACCAGCGCGAGTCCTGCAAACGACGACAACAGCGTCATGGCAAAGCGGGGAGCGGCAAGCTGAAACGAGAGCAATTCCTGCATGGTTCGCACTTCGGTGACGGGTATGTTCGGATCCATCGATGCGACCAGCTGGCGCACAGTGGGTTCAAGGCCGGCCGGGTTGTTCGCAGTCCGCACAACCGTGTAGAGACAACACCAGGTAGGGAGTTGGCTCGCGGGCAAATACATCACTGGCGGCATAGCGTGCTGGGTCGCCCAATGGCGGACATTCCCGACAACCCCAACGATCTGGCGCGAAACGGGCCGGCTCGTCTTTGGCGTGATTTCTTTGCCAACCGCGTCCTCGCCGGGGAAGAACCTTTCTGCAAAGTCCCGATTGACAATAATCACCTGCGGAGAGTCGATGGTGTCCGTTTCGGAGAAGTCCCGGCCCTCTAAGATAGGGATCTGCATGGTACGAAAAAAAGCGGGAGAGATCGCTGAAGCATCGGTTACGGGGCGCCTGCCTTCGGCGGCCGTCCTTCCCCTGCGATCGAATTCCAGGCTGAACAAGTCCTCTGTCATGGGTAGAAGCATGCTGCCCCCCGCCGATCGCACGCCTGGTAGAGCGCGGAGGCGCTCGAAGTAGCGTTGATAGAACGCCGGCCGCGAGTGTGCATAGGCCAAGTCGGGTGTTTCAAAGGTGAAGGTGAGCATATTCGTGGGATTGAAACCCTCGTCGGCATGCGTCAGCGTCAGGTAGCTGGATATGAAAAGCGCAGCGCCGGTGGTGAGAAGGATGCCGAATGCGACCTGCAGGACAATCACGGTCTTACGTAACAGATCGCGGCCCGCCAGGTTTCCGCGGCCTCCCTGCTGGAGGATGCGGGCCAGATCCGGCCGCGACGCGGTCACGGCGGGGAACAGGCCAAAGATGAGAGCGGAAAGCAATGCGGCGAAAAGCGCGAACCCCAGCACGCGCAGATCGATCCCCGCATCGCCGACGCGTGGAACGCTATCGCCAAGGAGGTTGAGGATGGCTGGCGTGGCGATGTACGCGAGTGCGCAGCCGGCGGCCCCGCCCAGAACGGCGAGCAAGAGGCTTTCGGAGAACAACAGGAGGACGATTTCGCCCCGGCCGGCGCCCAAAGCGACGCGGACGGCGATCTCCCGTTGACGATCGCGCACGCGGGCCAGTTGAAGATTGGCAATGTTGCCACAAGCCACGAGCAACACGACAACCACGCCGGCTAGGACTACAAGGAGCAGTTCGCGCCTATCGCCAAGCACAGCCGCCAATTCGGATTTGACGATGGCGGAGCTATGCCGGGTATTCGTGCCCGGATACGCCCGCGCCAGTTGCGCGGCATTGAATTTGACGTCCTGGTTGGCCTGCGCAATGGATACGCCATCTCGCAGACGTCCGATGGCATCGATTCCCATCGCGCCGCGTTTGGCCAGGAAGCCCTCATCGACAGCGAGGCTGGTCCAGAAGGCCGTACGCGGTCTAGTGACGGGAAAACGGAATGACGAGGGCATGACGCCAATGACCGTGAACTGCCGGCCGCTGAGATCGATAGAATGGCCAATTATGGATTTGTCGGAGTTGAACTGAGAAGCCCAGAGCGCATGGCTGATAAGAACGACTCGGGTTCCGACCTTCTCTTCGTCGGCGACAAAGCCGCGGCCCAACTCGGGACGTACCCCCAACATGGGCAAAAGATCCCAGGAAACGGACATACCCAAGAGATGTTCGGGCCGCTGCGCCCCGGTGAGTGTGTACTCCTCGCTGGTGAACGATACAAGGTGGCTGAAGCTGTGGCTCCGCTGGCGGAAGTCGAAGAAGTTAGGATACGACAGGTTGTTGGTCAGACCCCGCTTCTCGTCGTAGGAGTAAAGCTGGACCAGCCGCTGCGGTTCAAAATAAGGTAACGGCCGCAACATGACCGCGTCTACCACGCTGAAGACGGCGCTGTTGGCGCCAATTCCGAGCGCAAGGACCACCACCGTTGTGAGTGCAAAGCCAGGTAACTGGATCAGTTTGCGAATTGCGTAACGTAACATCACCCCCCCATATTTCTCGGCCCGCCTTTAGGCCGAGTTCAATTGTCGCCGTGGTAACGCTGGTTTCCTGGGGCTTCGCGTTGGTCTTCGACGGGAGGGCGGCTGCCTGATGATGCGCATCTAACAGCCTTTGGACCTCTCCCTTGATCAGCTCATCCCCCCGGCAGGCCTCTTCGATGAAGTCGGCGCGATTACCTGGGACTTGGGTTAGCGCTGCCTCAAATATCTCCCGCGCGTATTTGGACCGTTTGGGCGTCAGAAGGCCTCCTGCTTATTGCGAAGGATAGTATACATCTTCTGTATGGGCGTACTGTCGTCGTAACCGGCGCTGCGTCATTATCATCGGGAACGCCTGCACCTCGGATGGGACCTGGAATGGCTTTCGATGGGGCGGCGGGAAATGTAATATTCTTTGGCGGTTCCACCACCTCGCGGGTGGAACCCGGGTCGTCCACTGTGGGTTCAATCATACTGGCCGCGCTGCAAGCGCATGCGCCAGCGCTGGGCGGCGGATCAGGCCGGAGCGCCACAATGATCGGCAAGAATCTCGCACGGCGTTTGGAACGGCTGGAATAGCACCACGGGGCCATAAATTGTGTTCCTGAATTTGTGATCGTGGCCGTCGACGGGGACGGTCATGTCTCGGGTCAATACCGTCTGACCCCTACGGGTCCGCAGCGGCTATCGCCTGAACTTGCCAGACCCAGACACCAGGCGGGAGGATGAAGGCCATCGCCAAACGACTGCGCCGGCTGATCAATTGCCGCCCTTGGAGCGAAAGCCACGGGGCCGTTCCGGTATCGTGCTCGTCCGACTGGACCGCGAGCCAGGCTTAGAGCGAGCTACCTGTCTCCGGGAGTGGTGGCCGAACGACATTGTGCACGAGAGCGTGATCCTCGGCAGGAGCAAAGACGGGCACAAGCTGACCGACGAGGAACTGGACGCATGGGTGGCGACCTTTCCCATCGAGCCGATGGGGAGTACCGAATTCGAATTCCCGGCCGACTTTGGACCGGCGAGAAATAAATCGTCGGATGGGACTTCGCACCGGGACGCCCTTCATCGGTAGGTGTATCATGTCGGTGGAGGACTACAGCAATGCGGTCTCTGACAGATCATTCAAAGAATATTCTGCGCGCGCTCGCGGCGACGTTATTGCTATTCATCGCAGCGCCGGCCCAAACCGTGGGATGGGTTCAAGTGGGATCTCCATCCGCGCGGGCCGATATGGCCTTCGCATATGACGGCGCGACGCGATCCGCACTGTTGTACGGCGGCATCAACGGTTCTGCGATTTTCGGCGACACCTGGATTTGGCGCGGGGCGTGGCTCCAGATGTCCCCTGCCACTTCGCCTGCACCTCGGATGGGACCTGGAATGGCTTTCGATGGGGCGGCGGGAAATGTAATATTCTTTGGCGGTTCCACCACCTCGCCGGTGGAACCCGGGTCGTCCCTCGCCGACACGTGGATATGGGACGGCGCCAACTGGACTCAGCAATTTCCGCCGGTATCTCCCCCTGCACGGACTTGGTCGAGCATGGTTTATGATCCGGTTGCAAGGACCGTGATGCTCTTTGGCGGTGCCAATTTGGCCGGCGGGAATGGCGGTTTCGACGACACCTGGATATGGAACGGGATCGCTAAGACTTGGACCCAGCTTTATCCCGCCAACCATCCGTCGCCGCGAACTGTGAATCAATTGGTCTACGATGAAGCCACCCGTACTGTGGCGCTCGTTGGCGGCGTGGCTGCGAACCTGACCAATCTGGGCGACACCTGGACTTGGGATGGAATCAACTGGCACCAGCATTTCCCCGCAACGTCGCCAGCGCCGCGTAATGGTCCCATGATCGCCTATTACCCCCTTCTCCGTGCGGTTGTGCTGTTCGGCGGGTCTGTTGGCGTTTGTTGTTCGACCAATCTTAACGATACCTGGACGTGGGACGGAATCAACTGGACGCAGATTAATCTGGCCAATCCTCTGCCCAGTCCACGGAACGCCGCGGGCTTGGTCTACGATCCCGATTACAAGGCCCTACTGATGTTCGGTGGGGCCAGTTCCGATTTTTCGTCTCCCCGAAAAAACAATTAAATAAATTCCGTTCTCATGTCGATTCGGCCACACCCCGTTCGACGTATCAGCAGAGAGCCAGTACGAAAGCGAGCAACAGCGATCCAACTGCGCTCTCAATCTGAGTTCACCGGGTTAGCCGACAAATAGCTAAACCTGAAACAAGACAAGCCACCCAACCATCGCTCAACCCAAAGGAGATTTCGAAATGCGATTCATGGTCATCGTTAAAGCAACCGCAGAGTCAGAAAAAGAAGGCGCCCTCCCCGATCCACAGCTCATGGCCGAGATGGGCAAGTACAACGAAGAGCTCATCAAGGCTGGCATCCTGCTTGCCCTCGATGGCCTCCATCCCAGCTCCAAAGGCGCACGCGTCAAGTTCTCCGGCAAGTCTCGCACCGTCGTCGACGGCCCCTTCGCTGAAACCAAGGAGCTCGTCGCTGGCTTCTCGATGTTGCAGGTCAAGTCCCTCGAAGAGGCCATCGAGTGGGTCAAGCGTTGCCCCAACTGCCACGCCAGCGACTACGAAGTCGAAATCCGCCAGGTCTTTGAGATGGAAGATTTCGCACCCATCCTGTCCGAAGAGCAGATCCAGCACAAAGTACGCCTCCGCGCTGAGCTCCCGAATCAGACCACCGAAAAATAGCCGGACTTACATCCACGGATTGAAGCTGGTGTGATCGGTTCCAGGCTGGCGCGCTTGGAAATCCTCAGCCGACTGAGCACGGCACCGAAGCGTATCCGGCTTCAGTACGGCTATCTCAAGCCGCTGCCCGACGATTACGGTGGCCCGCGGCACGTCGCTGGAGGAGCGCCCTGGCAATGGACCTGAGCCGGCCTCGAACGCAATGGGCCCAACGATGAGATCGTCGTCCAGTTCCGCTACGTGGAGGCGAGACCGAAGGCCTGAATCCGCGCGGCATGGAAGTCCTGGTCGCCATCATTGCCGGATTGATCGCCGGGTTCGCATCCCTGATCGTCGGATTGGACAGCGTTATCGAAATGGCTTCCGGGGCGGCGCTACTGTGGCGGATGCGGTGTGCAAGAGTTGTCTATTCCCAAACTGCCGAGCAAAAGGTGTGCAGAAAATGAAACCGTTGACCAGTCCAGCCACAATTCCGATGGGAAGCGAAGTCGCACGGCGCGACTTGCTCGCAAGGCCCTCGGCGCTGGCTCCATTTTAGGCAACAAACTTGCTGAGCTACTGATGACCGCAAGCGCCGGGGTTTAAACGCCAGAGATTAGCCGTCCAACAGCACGCGTCCGGCGGAGTAAGCCGTATGAGCGAACGTTCCGATACCATTCTGGAGTCTCGAAGATGAGCCACTATCCGATGTCCGCCGATCAGCGCAATGACCTGGACCAGGCCATGGGAACCATCACAGAAATGCTGGATGACATTGTCGGCCTACTGCGAGCCTGTTATGACGATCAAGACTCCCGAACATTGCGCGCCGAAGAGGTCCGTGCCGCGATGCAGCGATTCCGGTGGGCACTCGAACGAGGGCCTGACAATGCGAGCGACCTTGGAACCCCAATAGAACGCGTCCGCGCCGCCGCCGCCGATGGGTTTAGATAGGCAATTCACGGTGTTGCGCCGAGGCAGGGAGAGAAGCCCGGCGGCGATTTAGCTGTAACAGAAGTAGGTCTTGCCAACACTTAGCGATAGGAAACCTAACAAGCATGCAACAACATAACGATCCAAACAAGCGACCACTCTTGACTGACGAACAATTGCGGGTCATTCGCCGGGGCCACAAGAGGACCGAACAGGGGACACCTCGCGAGGAGTTCGAGCGGCTATTCCGTGGTTCTGCCTTAGGCGCTTCGGGCCGAGGTCGCGCCGGGGCGGATCGGTACAGCGTAACGCGGTTAGAAATCTGCATCTCTGAGCGCCTGACGCTCGACGCGTGCGCCCCGAGGCGTTGCGCGATACGCCGCCCGCGATGGCGACCCGTACCCGCCCATCCCGCCCCTCGACACGGCCCATCGTGAGCGCCGCTGGCCGGACCGCGCAGTCCCAAAGCCGATCAAGAAGAGGCGCTAGTGAAGGCCATCGACCGACGGTTGCGCCGGCTGGAGAGCCAACTGGCGCCGAGGAGCGGACCGCCCAGGAAACGTCTCTTTCGCCTCGTTTTACCTACCGATATCAGTGGATAATGCCGTTTGGCTGCCTCATCGAGAAGGGCGCCTCTTAATGGCGTTCCTCGTTCAGACTGGCCGCCCCGCAACGGACCTCCCCCACTGCCCGCTTTGATTCGTACAGGCAATCAGTGTAATCTGAGGTGATCTGCTCCCACGAAAGTGAGTGACGAGGGATGCTGAGCAAGACCAATTCCCATTGCCGGATCGTTACGAAGGTTGGCGGCATCGCAATGGGCGTGGCCTATCGAGCCGAACAAGCTAGCCTGGGCCGCCAAGTCGCGCTGAGGTTCCTCCCCGATCCGATCGCGGCAGCGCACATTGCCGAAGCCTGGCTTTGCGAGGAATCACGCAGATGACCCCCGAGCAGTGGCAGCGCGCCAAGTCTCTGTTCGAGCGGGCGCTCGCCCAGCCGGCGGCCGCGCGCGACGGATTCATTGATGCCGCGGGGGAGAGCCCCAGCGTCTTAGCGGAGGTGCGTAAGCTGCTCTCGGGCGATGAGGCCGCGGGGAGTTTCCTGCAGGACGCAGCGAACGCCGACTTTTCCGCGGCGGCATTGTCTCCCGGCGAGTTGGTGGGCGGACACTTCCGCATCGTGAGCCTCCTAGGACGCGGCGGCATGGGTGTCGTCTACCGCGCCGATGATCTGGTTTTGTCGCGCCCGGTGGCGTTGAAGTTTCTCCCCGGCGGCCGGTCCGAGACTCCGCAGGCGATGGAACGCATGAAGCGGGAAGCGCGCGCCGCCGCTGGTCTGAATCATCCAAACATCTGCGTCGTCCACGAAATCGGCGAGCACCAGGGGCAGCCCTTCATCGCCATGGAACTGCTGGAAGGGCAGACGGTGAAACACCGCATCGGGGACAAGCCGCTGACGACGAACGAACTGCTGGACTGGGCCGTCGAAATCGCCGACGCACTGGAAGCGGCCCACCACGCGGGCATCGTGCATCGCGACATCAAGCCGGCCAACATCTTTATCACCACGCGCGGGCATCCCAAGATTCTCGACTTCGGCCTGGCCAAGCCCGCGCCGTCAGCCAAGCCGGCGGATCGTACCAGTCTGACGACGGAGGAGTACCTGACTACGCCGGGCGTCGCGGTGGGGACGGTGCCCTACATGTCGCCAGAGCAGGCCCGCGGCGAGGAACTGGATGCGCGCACGGACCTGTTCAGCTTCGGCGCGGTGTTGTACGAGATGGCGACGGGGAAGGCGGCGTTTAGCGGCGCGACGACGGCCATGATCCACGAGGCGATTCTGGAGTGCGCGTCGTCGGCGCCGAGCGCGTTGAATGCGCGGCTTCCGCGAGAGCTGGACGGCGTTGTCGGCAAAGCGCTGGAGAAGGATCGGGACCTGCGGTATCAGCATGCGGCAGACATGCGCGCGGATCTGAAGCGCTTGAAGCGGGACACGGAGTCCGGGCACGGTGCGGCAGTCACGGCGGCGCAGCCGCGACGGCGGGGATTGACGGTGCCGATCGGCGTGGCGCTCATCGCGCTGGCCGTTGTCGGGTCGGCAGGATACTATTGGGCGAGACGGCGCGCGGCCCCGCTCCGTGAACCGAGGGAGCAGCAGATTACGTTCGACCCGCCGGAGTCGTGGGTCAAGGCGGCGGCCGTTTCCCCGGATGGACAATACATCGCCTATGTGGATTCGACAGGACTTTTCGTGCGGACAATTGACTCCGGGGAAACGCGCGCCGTGACCCTCCCGGCGGCATTTCACGAACGGTTGGTTGATATCAGTTGGTTTCCAGCGGGAGGAAAGCTGGCCGCCACAGTCTATTCTTCAAATAACTCGGGCGGGATTGACGAAATCTGGGCTATCCCCGTCGTCGGCGAGGCTCCGCCGCGGCTGATTCGCCCAGCAGCTTGCTGCGCGGCAATCTCGCCGGATGGGCAGTGGATAGCCTTCCAGGACCTTAGCAGGGGAGCGCACGCGTTCGAGATCGCGATAAGCAAGGTGAGCGGAGAGGAATCCCGGAGGCTCATGACGGATGCCTTTGCCCCGGTCTGGTCGCCAGACGGCCGCCGGGTCGCATACATAAAGTCAGGCAAGACGCCGTTTGGTTCGAAGTGGGGAGAAATGTCGGTGCAGGCTGTGGCCGTCGGCGACGGGGCAGTCAAGACCTTATTCGCCGGATCGAGCTTGCCCAAAGAAAGTTCCCCCATGACCACCGCTCCTGGGCTAATATTCTGGTTGGCGGACTGGCGCCTGGTTTTTGGTCTCGTACAGGAGCCCGGCCGATCAATCCCTCAAGAAGGCAGCCTCTGGTCAGCCGCTGTGCGGCCAGGCACGGCTGAATCCGACAAACCCGAACGGCTCACCGCCGCCTGGTCCGACTACTCGCTAGGGGAACCGAGCGCGAGCAGGGACGGAAAGCGGTTGACATTTCTGAAGCGGCATATCGGCCATGACGTCTACGTTGGCGAGTTGGGAAGGGATGGTGGCAGTCTCAAGGCGCCGCATCGTTTCACGTTGGTCAATCGCGAAAATTATGCCAGTAGTTGGACGAGCGACAGCCAAGCCATCCTCTTTACCTCGAATCGTAACGGCAAGAACGAGATCTTCAGACAGGGCTTGAACGATACCCTTGCCCAGCCAGTTGCGTCAAGTTCGGAGGATGTTTCGGACGCCGTGCCTGCCACGGACGGTTCTTGGATTCTCTATCGCCAATCGAAACCCTCCGAGAATGGCAAGCCTACGACCCGTGCGCGGCTCATGCGAATTCCGGCCGCCGGTGGTCCGCCCGTCTCAGTATTGGAGTGGTCCCCACCGGCCATCGGCCGTAGTCTTGCCTGCCCACAGAAGGCCAATATCGGTTGCGTACTGAGTGAAAGGGTTGGCGAGGATCTTGTTTTCTATGCGCTCGATCCAGTCAGCGGCAGAGGACAGGTGCTAGGCAGGATCGCCATCAAGGACCCGTCGGGTTATTACTACGGCTGGGACCTCTCGCCCAGCGGTTTGCGCATCGCTGTGGTTGACAATGGCGTGAAAGGCCGGATCGCAGAATTCACCTTGTCGGACCGGGTCTGGCACGAAATCTCGCTCCAGCCACGAGCGGGCGCAATGTCGATAAGCTATGCGCCTGACGAGAGAGGTTTCTTTGTGGCTGGCGGCGATGGCGTCATGCACGTTACGTTGACCGGCAAGGCGGATGTTTTGGCGGACCCGGGCATGATGGATTATCGACCCTTGCCCTCTCCGGACGGCAAGCATCTGGCGTTCGGGGTTCTGACTTACGACACCAATGTCTGGATGATTGAGAATTTCTAATGCAACCGGCGGATACTGTTAGCAAGGTACCCGGATGACTCCGGAACAGTGGCAGCGAGTCAAATCTCTGTTCGACCGAATGCTCGACCAGCCGGCGGATGCGCGCGACGGATTCGTTGATGCGGCGGGCAGGATGGCGGCCTGCTCCGCCTCGTTGAACTTCAGGTGGCGGTGGTTGAGTGCATCCAACTCCTTCTTGCTCAAAGCCGCGGGCATCAGTCCATTGGGCCGATGGCCGGCGCCAATCAGCAGGTGCCCCAGTTCGTGCGCCATCGCGTAACCCATCAACTGGTCGGCTCCCGCGACGGGATAGAGAAGCGTCAGTTCGCGAATTGCGCCGCAGTAAACGTCCGCCATGTTACCCTGCAAGGCATGACCTTTCGATGTGCGCGATTTGCGATTGTGCTCTTGGTGGCGTGCCGCGGCTGGGCGCAGGATGTCGCCCGGATGGAACAGGTTATCCAGGCCTACACTGCTAACCAGCGATTTATGGGAGCGGTACTGGTAGCGAGGGGCACAGAGGTCGTGCTGAACAAGGGGTACGGGTCGGCCAACCTGGAATGGGACGTGCCGAACTCACCGACGACGAAATTCCGGCTAGGGTCGATCACCAAGCAGTTTACGGCGGCTTCGATTCTGCTGCTTCAAGAGCGTGGGAAATTGAACGTGCAAGACCCGGTAAAGAAGTACATGGCCGACGCTCCAGCGGCATGGGACAAGATCACGATTTATAACGTGCTGACGCACACTTCGGGGATTCCCAGTTTCACCAGTTTTCCGGAGTACGCCAAGTGGGAGCCGTTCGCGACTACGGCTGCGGAAGAGGTGGCCTGGTTCCGTGACAAGCCTTTGGATTTCGCACCAGGCGAGAAGTGGAGCTACAGCAACTCGGGATATGTGCTGCTGGGGTACCTTATCGAGAAGATCACCGGCGCCAGCTATGAAAAGTTTGTGCGCGAGAATATCTTTACCCCGCTGGGTATGAAGGACTCGGGGTATGACTCGAATTCGACAGTGATTG
>Ga0187867_10003605_pt1 | contig 12305 bp, 10 predicted proteins | sample June2016WEW_13_1_FD_132976 | JGI IMG/M metagenome (GOLD analysis project Ga0187867, IMG submission 132976) | Peatland microbial communities from SPRUCE experiment site at the Marcell Experimental Forest, Minnesota, USA - June2016WEW_13_10 | ecosystem: Environmental > Terrestrial > Soil >... | reverse complement strand
TGGCCTTGTCGTTCCGCGTTCGGCGGTGTTGCCGGATGACGAGGGATATTCGCTGTTCACGGTCGAGCAGGGAAAGGCGGTCGAGCATAAAGTGACCATCTCCCTCCAGAACGATCGATCGGTCCAGATCAGCGGGGAAGGTCTGTCGGCGGGGCAAATGGCCGTGGTGCTGGGGAACCTGGAACTGGAAGATGGCATGACGGTCAAGACGCAAGCCGGTGAACCTCCGGCCACCCAGGAGGCCGCACAGTGAAAGCCGCCCATTGGGCCAGCCGGCACGCCCGGTCCATTCTATTCATGCTGGTGGCGCTGGTGGCGGGCGGGATATTCGCCTCGCGGTCGCTCCCGGTCACGCTCTTTCCCCACGTGAATTTCCCGCGTATCCGGGTCGATTTCGACGCCGGCGATCGCCCCGCCGAACGCATGGCCGTCGAGGTCACCAGTCCCGCCGAGGAGGCGCTTCGCGCGGTTCCCGGCGTGCGCGCCGTCCAATCCACCTCCAGCCGCGGAAGCGCCGAAATCTTCCTCACCTTCGACTGGGGCCAGGACATGGGCGCTGCCCTCCTTCAGGCCGAAGCCGAGGTCAATCGAATCCTTCCCGATTTGCCGCAGGGAACCAGCTTCATCTTCCGGCGGATGGACCCCACGGTCTTCCCGGTGATCGCCTACAGCATCACTTCCGACACGCGCCCGCTGACGGAATTGCACGATATCGCCCAGTATCAGCTTCGCCCGCTCCTCTCGACCGTGGCGGGGGTGGCGCAGATCGGCGTGGACGGCGGGGCGGTGGCGGAATATCGCGTCACCGTCGATCCCGCCCGCCTCCAGGGGCATGGACTGGCATTGACCGATGTCGCCGACGCCCTCTCCGCCGCCAACGTCCTCACCGCCGTCGGACACGTCGAGGAGAATTATCGGCTCTACCTGGTCGAGACCGACACGCAGTTCAAGTCGATGGATGAGATCGGCAGGACCGTGCTGCACTCCGCCTCCGGCGGCGTCACATTGCTCAGCGATGTCGCCACCATCCGTCAGGATCGCTCGCCGCAATTCATCCATTCCACCGCCGACGGGCATGACGCCGTTCTGGTAAACGTTTACCAGCAGCCGGGCGGCAACGTCGTCGAGATCGCCGCCGCCATCCGCCGTGTGTTTGCCGAGCAACAGAAGCGCCTTCCCTCCGACGTCAAGCTCGCATGCTGGTACGACCAGAGCGATCTGATCAACTCCTCGGCCAAGACCGTGCGCGATTCCGTGCTGATCGGCGTCGCGCTTGCCACGCTCGTGCTGTTGCTATTCCTCCGGAACTTGCGGATGAGCCTGATCGCCATCCTGGCCGTCCCGATCGTCCTGGCGGTCACGGCGCTGCTGCTTTTTCTGTTCAATCAGAGCTTCAACATCATGACGCTCGGCGGGATGGCGGCGGCCGTGGGGCTTATCATCGATGATGCCATCGTGATCTCCGAACACATCGTTCGCCGGCTGCACGGACCCGGCGCCGTACATGCCGACGCACGCAACCTCGTCCTAGGCGCCACTGAGGAATTCTCCAAGCCCCTGGCCGGATCGTCCCTTTCCACCACCGTCATTTACATTCCCCCCGCGTTTTTGGTCGGCGTCTTCGGCGCGTTCTTCGCCGCCCTCTCGCTTTCCATGGCCTCCAGCCTGATCGTTTCGTTTTTCGTCGCCTGGCTGGCGATTCCCCTCGTGGCCTCCCGCGTGTTGCGCAAACACGACGTCGATCCCGACGACGAAGGCCTCATTACCCGCGCCGCCTTCGGAACCTATGAGTTGATCATGCGGCCGGTCCTGGCCTTCCCCTGGCTCATTCTCCTGCTGGTCATTCCGTTCCTGTGCTACGGATATTTCGAATATCAGCGCGTGGCATCGGGCTTCATGCCAACCATCGACGAAGGCGGATTCATCTTGGATTACCAGGGGCCCCCGGGCGCATCCATCACCGAGATGGATCGGCTTCTGGGCAATGTCGAGAAAATTCTCCGCGACACGCCGGAGGTGCAAGCGTATTCCCGGCGCACCGGGCTCGCCTTGGGCGGGGACCTCGCCGAGACCAGCAACGGGGATTTCTTCGTGCGCCTCAAACCGCAGCCCCGACGATCGATCTCCGCCATCATGGGTGAAATCTCCGATCGCGTGAAGAAAACAACGCCGGGGCTGGACTTCGATCCAGCTCAACTGATGGAAGACCTCATCGGCGATCTGACCGGAAAGCCGCAACCCGTCGTCGTGAACCTTTACTGCGACGATCAGAAGACCCTGACCGATCTTGCTCCCCAAATTGCCGATGCCCTGACGAAAGGCGTCACCGATCTGGACAACGTCGAAACCAGCGTGGTCCCTGCGGGCGATTCGTTGGACGTGCAGGTGGACCGCGTCAAGGCCTCGCTTGAAGGCGTTGACCCCGACGCACTCACCCGCCAGTTGCAGGCGTTGCTCACCGGTGTAGTCACGACCCAGGTGCAGGAAGGCGTCAAGATGGTCGACGTGCGCGTCTGGATTCCAAAAAGTTATTTCAATTCCAGCCAGGACCTGGGCGAACTGAACCTCCGCGCGCCCGACGGCCACCTGTTCCCGCTCAAGCGCGTGGCAACGTTCAAGGTCATCAGCGGCGAGCCGGAGATCACCCGCGACAACTTCAAGCGATACGTCTACGTCCAGGCGAGGATCAGGCAATCCGACCATCCGCCCGATCTGGGCACGGTTGTCGCCGAGGCGAAAAAATTTCTCGATCGGCCGGGAATGATTCCCCCCGGCGTGCGGTACACCCTCGGCGGGCAATACGAGCAGCAACAGATCGCCTTCGCCGGACTTGTGCGCGTGATTGTCGCCGCCGCCGCCCTGGTATTCCTGCTCCTGCTTTTTCTCTATGAGCGGTTCCGCGTCGCCGGGGCGATTATGCTCACCACCGTTCTGGCCATCGCCGCCGTCTTCATCGGCCTGCGGTGGACGGATACCGAACTGAATATCTGCACGCTCATGGGAATGGTCATGATCGTCGGCAACGTGACCGAGGTATCGATCTTCTATTACTCCGAATATGCGGACTTCCTCACCGAAGGCGTCATGACCGAGCGCCTGGTCGCCGCCGGAAAATACCGCATGCGCGCCATTACCATGACGACCGTCACGGCGATCCTGGCGCTTCTGCCGCTGGCGGTGGACCTCGGCCAGGGCACCGGAATGCTTCAGCCACTGGCCGTTGCCATCATCACCGGTCTGGTCGTTCAGCTACCGCTGGTGCTGATCGTCCTGCCGGCCCTGCTGCGCATTCTCCGCGTCCGTCATTGAAACCGGACGCAAGTGCGGTCCAATCCCGTCCTTTTCCAACCGTTCGAGCGTGACGGCCTGGCCAACGTCGAACGAGCCGATGCGCGTCCGCCGAAGCTCCGTCAGATATCCCCCGGTTTTCAGCGCTTCACCCAGATCGCGGGCGATGGCCCGGACGTACGTTCCGCGCCCGCAGTCGATCCGCAGTTTCAGCAGCGGCCATTGCCAGGAAATGATCTTTATCGCGTCGATGCGGATGTCTCGCGCCTTCAGATCCACCGGTTGGCCGCGGCGTGCAAGTTTGTACGCCGGCCGGCCGGAAACTTTCAGGGCGCTGAACGCCGGCGGACGCTGGGAAATGGTCCCCACGAATTTCGCCGCCGCGGCTTCGATTTCCTCCAGCGACGGCCGCGCCGCGCCGGGCGTGGGTATCTCCGGGGAGTCCAGATCATCCGTCGCCGTCGCCGCTCCCAATTTGATCGTCGCGTCGTACCGCTTGGGCTGGTTCATCAGCATCTGGCTGGACTTGGTCGCCTTGCCGATCAAGAGCAATAGGACACCCGTGGCGAACGGGTCGAGCGTGCCGGCGTGGCCGATCTTTACGCCCCGGTCCAGCAGCCGCTTGACGCGGTTGACCGCCCCCGCGGAGGTGATCGACGCCGGCTTGTCGAGAACGATGATACCGTTCATCTGTGGCAGACTTTGTCCGCTGGTTCTTGTTTTTTTGCAAGGGATGATGATATTGAGGTAGTCTCTAAGTTTCTTTTCAGCCCAAATTGGGGGCATTATGGTTTGGAATAAAAACGAAATCCTCGATGAAATCCGCCGCCAGCACAAAAAGGGCGTGGACCTGTCCTACAACGAGCTGTCGGCGAAGATGCAATCGCTGGTGTCGGCGGCGGCGTACCATTTCGGGTCGTATCGCCGGGCCGTGGAACTGGCGGGGATCGAATATTCTACGGTGCTCCGCCGGCCGCGATGGACCAAGGCGCGGATCATCGCCCTGATCAAGTCCGCCCGCCGGCGCGGCGAGGAACTGCATTGGTCGGCCGTCACCCATCGCCGCGACGAACTGGGCAAGGCCGCGTTCGCGTCGCTCCAGCCGCGGCTTTTCGGCAAATGGCAGCGTGCCTTGCACGCGGCGGGGCTGGATGCGGAGGAAATCTCCCGCTATCGCCGATGGGACCGGCCATCGATCGCTTACGAGCTGAAATCCCGCGCCCGCGACGGCGAGCCGGTCAGCAGCGGCGCGCTTCAGGCGGACGACCCCGGCCTGCACGCCGCCGCCGTCCGGCATTTCGGCGCCTTCGATTCGGCCCTGCGCGCCGCCGGGCTCGATCCGCTGAAATTCCGCCGCCGCCGACGCTGGGACAAGAAGCAGGTGCTCAAGTCCATCAAGGCCGCGGCCAAGGCCGGCGACAGCCTCGCCGACAGCCGGATTCGCATCGACCATCCGGCATTGTACGGCGCGGCCATCCGATTGTTCGGAACGTTCACCTCCGCCAGAAAGATCGCGGGATTCAAATTCAAGCCGAAGAAGCGGCGAAAACGTTCGCAAACTTGAATGTTTCCGCTTTCACCTGTCGTTGGGGTTGACCCAGCGAAAGGTGGCCGCCGCTAATGCCCCGGCCGCCAGATTTGCCACCAGGGTTTTGAGCCACGCGGCAAAGTGCGCGACGACTTGATTCAACTCCCCGCCTACGGCCTCCATGCCACAAGCGTTCATCGTGGTATCTCCTACAAACTGAGATCACGCAAGGTCGAAGCGATCAACGTTCATCACCTTGTTCCAGGCCGCTACAAAGTCATGGACAAACTTCTTATCCGCGCCCGAGCTTCCGTAGACTTCAGCCAGGGCCCGGAGTTGGGAGTTTGAACCGAAGACGAGATCGACGCGGGTGCCGGTCCACTTGATTTCGCCCGTTACGCGATCGCGCCCTTCGAATACGTCCGCGTCTTTCGAGACCGCCTTCCATTCCGTGCCCATGTCCAGCAGGTTCACGAAGAAGTCGTTGGTCAGCGCCTCCGGCCGCTTGGAAAACACGCCGTGTTGGGACTGTCCGAAGTTGGCATTCAAGACACGCAGGCCGCCCACGAGAACCGTCATCTCGGGCGCTGTCAGCGTCAGCAATTGCGCCTTGTCGACCAGCAGTTGCTCCGCCGGCACCGAGAACTTGGTCTTGAGGTAGTTGCGGAAGCCGTCGGCGACCGGCTCGAGCACGGCGAAGGAGGCCACGTCGGTTTGCTCCTGCGAGGCGTCCATCCGTCCCGGCGCGAAGGGAACCGTCACCGCAAGGCCGGCATTTTTCGCGGCTTGCTCGACGCCCGCGCAACCGGCCAAAACGATGAGGTCGGCAAGCGAGACCTTCTTGCCGCCCGACTGGGCGCTGTTGAACGCGCTCTGGATGCCCGCCAGAGGTTTGAGCACCTTCGCCAGCCGGGCAGGCTGGTTGACTGCCCAATCCTTCTGCGGCGCCAGGCGAATGCGGGCGCCATTCGCGCCGCCGCGCTTGTCGGAGCCACGGAACGTGGACGCCGACGCCCAAGCGGTCGAAACCAGTTCTGAGACAGACAGGCCCGAAGCCAGGACCTTGCCCTTGAGGGAGGCAACGTCCTTCTCGTCAATCAGTTTGTGATTGACCGCCGGAATGGGGTCTTGCCAGATGAGTTCCTCCGCGGGCACCTCCGGGCCGAGATATCGCGCGCGCGGGCCCATGTCGCGGTGCGTCAGCTTGAACCAGGCCCGGGCGAAGGCGTCTGCGAACTGATTCGGATTCTCGTAGAAGCGTCGCGAGATTCTCTCATAAGCAGGGTCGAACCGTAGGGAGAGGTCCGTGGTTAGCATGGATGGCGCACGACGCTTGGACGGGTCGTGAGCATCCGGCACGGAACCGGCGCCTGCGCCGCCCTTCGGTTTCCACTGATGCGCGCCGGCCGGGCTCTTGGTCAGCTCCCAATCGTAGCCGAACAAGTTCTCAAAGAAGTTGTTGCTCCACTTCGTGGGCGTGGTGGTCCAGGTGACTTCCAGGCCGCTGGTGATCGCGTCGCCGCCTTTGCCGGTGCCGAAGCTGCTCTTCCAGCCGAGGCCTTGCTCCTCGATGCCGGCAGCTTCGGGCTCCGGCCCCAGGAGTTTGGCATCGCCGGCACCGTGGGTTTTGCCGAAGGCGTGGCCGCCGGCGATGAGTGCCACCGTCTCTTCGTCGTTCATCGCCATGCGAGCGAAGGTCTCGCGGATATCCCGCGCCGCAGCGATCGGATCCGGGTTGCCGTTCGGGCCTTCCGGATTGACGTAAATCAGACCCATCTGCACCGCTGCGAGGGGATTTTCGAGATCCCGGTCGCCGGAGTAGCGCTTGTCACCCAGCCACTTGTCCTCAGGGCCCCAGTAGATGTCTTCTTCCGGTTCCCAGACGTCCTCACGCCCTCCGCCGAAACCGAACGTCTTGAATCCCATCGATTCTAGAGCGACGTTGCCAGTGAGAATCATCAGGTCGGCCCATGAAATCTTCCGGCCATACTTCTGCTTGATCGGCCAAAGCAGCCTACGCGCCTTGTCGAGGTTGACGTTGTCGGGCCAACTGTTGAGGGGAGCAAAGCGCTGGCTGCCGCTCCCTGCGCCGCCACGACCGTCGCCGGTGCGGTACGTGCCGGCGCTGTGCCATGCCATGCGAATGAACAAAGGTCCGTAGTGGCCGAAGTCCGCCGGCCACCAGTCCTGTGAATGGGTCATCAGCGCCAAGAGATCCTTCTTCACGGCCTGCAGGTCGAGACTCTTAAACTCCTCAGCGTAGTTGAAGTCCTTGCCCATCGGATCGGACATGGACGAGTGCTGGTGCAGGATCCTCAGGTTGAGCTGATTGGGCCACCAATCGCGGTTCGACGTGCCGCCGCTAGCAGCGTGATTGAACGGGCACTTGGTTTCGGTTGACATGTGTTTTCTCCTTTGGCCGGTTGCACTCAGCGGGGATTTGGTGGTTGGACTCCGGCCAGCGACCATCGCCGGTGACTTCGGCGCAGTTTATCGCGTGATGCCGTCATGGACAACCGAATCGCTGACGTCGCAGGCGAAAGAGGGACTTGCACAAACGCCTCGGAGATACCGCTTTGTCTGCCCCCGCTGCTACTGATTTGAGATGCACTCTGGCCAAGCCGTAGTTCGAATTGCCCTCCGTGGCCTTGGCCGTCGCCACGTTCAATACGACGTAGGCGAGGGCAAATGTTCCGATCAATTCGGAAATGAGCGCGGGCAGGACCTTGATGTCGATGGGCGTGACGGTTGGATTGCCCTTGATATAAATCGACGCCAACGCCGCCACGACGGCGGCCAGAATTTGACAGACCCAATAGCCCGGGACATCCGATGCGGGGCATTTGCCGCGCAACCACACGGCCAGCGTGACCGCCGGGTTGTAGTGAGCGCCAGAAACGTGGCCGCCGGCATACACCATGACCATCAAAGCCGATCCAATCGCCAGCGGCGCCAGGCTGCCGGCGCCCGGCTCGATAACGCACATTCCGACGGTGAAGACCAGGAAAAACGTTCCGATGAATTCCGTCAAATATTTCATCATGGGCAAGACAATCGGATTCGACGTAATTCTAAACAAATCGGAATCAATTCCAAAAGAAAATGTGGTGCGGAATGAATGAAGTGCTGCAAATTGGAACTGACGGGACACCAATAGAACTCTTTTTCGTGGGTGTGCGGTCATGGAGTAAAGTTGCAATAGGCGCGTTAAGTGAAATGCGACCACACGTTGCGCTTACGGCATAGCCGGAACGTGTTTTTCTTGTTGCCGTCGGCTCGCCTCCCCCGGCAAACGGCGGGACAACATGTCGCGGGATAAATACCACTGCTCCAGAACAAATTTTCAGTTCAGATGAATTTTTCACGCTCTCGTGGGTGGGGACCGGTGCTACAGTGACGAATGGTTCAATAGATCTTTTTGTTTAACGGAGAGCAAAAGGCGGGACTCTTCAGTGACGAGGTCCAGGCGGCGTTCAGATCGCGACGCCGCTTCAACAATTTCCCGCGCCGCCTGCCGTGCACGAACACGCGGCAGGCCACCGGAGTAAAGCAAGATTTGATTCGACAGGGGACTCATCCAATTGCACCGGATATGCGCAACAAATAATTCTTTTAGAAAGGAGCTCACTATGAGCCTCGAAACGGTCGCTCACAAGTTCGTGGAGTTGTGCAGGCAGGGCAAGAATTTCGACGTGATGCGCACGATGTACGCACCAGACATCGTCTCCGTCGAAGGGGACGGCAAAGAGACCGCCGGCCAAGGCCCAGTGATCAAGAAATCGGAGGACTGGGTCTCTAACAAGACCTTTCACGGCGAAACCGTGGCCGGTCCGTTCTACAATGGCGCGAACCCCGATCGGTTTGTCGTGTACTTCACTCTTGACGTTACCCCCAAATCGACCGGCAAACGCATCACCCTCGAAGAAGTCGGCGTCTACACAGTCAAAAACGACAAGATCACGCGCGAGCAGTTCTTCTACGATGGCGAGCATTAGCCCTATCTCGCGGGTTAATCGATTTCTGCGCAACCACTCTCAGCCACAGAAAGGAATGGTCATGTCCACGTTTACCCAAACACGCGACGAGCGAGCCAGCACAGCGAAGCAAAAACAGTCGGCAAATCCTGCAAGTTATAAGGCGTGGGTTGCCAAGGCGGCGAAACAGCCGATGGTGCTGGAAACCGTTGATCTCGGACCGCTTGGAGCCGAGGACGTTGAAGTTGCGGTCGAACATTGCGGTTTATGTCACTCCGATCTCTCCGTCTTGAACAATGACTGGGGCATTTCGCAGTACCCCGCGATTCTCGGCCACGAGGTCATCGGTCGGGTCACGGCCTTAGGTCCGAATGCCAAGGGTCTGGCGGTCGGACAGCGCGTCGGCGTCGGGTGGAACTCGGGTAGCTGCATGCACTGTCACCAGTGCATGTCGGGAAGCCATCACCTTTGCCCGCAAGTGCAACCGACGATCGTCGGTCATCGCGGCGGGTTCGCGACCCATATCCGCTCGCACTGGGCTTGGGCCATCCCGCTGCCGGAAAAACTGAACTTCGCCGATGCCGGGCCGCTCCTGTGCGGGGGCATCACCGTCTTCGCGCCGCTGGTGATGTATGCCAAGCCGACCGAACGGGTCGGCATTATCGGCATCGGCGGGCTTGGCCACATGGCGGTCAAATTCGCGCACGCGTACGGCTGCGATGTGACGGCGTTCACGTCGAGCGAGAGCAAGTTCGATGAAGCCAAAGGGTTCGGGGCGAATCACGTCGCGTCGAGCAAGGACTCGGCGGCGATCAGGAAACTCGGCGGCAGCTTCGACCTCCTGATCAGCACCGTCAACGTGAAGCTCGATTGGGATGCGATGATCGGCACGCTCGCGCCCAACGGCCGGTTGCACGTCGTCGGCGCCGTGCTTGAACCCATTCCAGTCGCGGCGTTCTCGCTCATCGGGCAGCAGCGCAGCATCTCGGGTTCGCCGAGCGGCTCGCCGGCGGCGATCGAGACGATGCTCGACTTCGCTTCCCGGCACAATATCGCGCCGCAGACCGAGCACTTTCTGATGAGCAATGTCAACCAGGCCTTCGCCCGACTTGAATCAGGCAAAGCCCGTTACCGCATCGTGCTGGACGCGGATTTCTGATCCGTTTTGGAGGTGAACAACCATGACCGGCCCATGTACCTGACCGACGCCGCGACGGTCACGGGCGACATCCTGTACGTCGATGGCGGCGCTCATTTCGGCCGCTGGTAACCGAAGGGAGCCTTGATCATGGCCACAAACTCGACGACCGCCGAGGAGCGTCTGGCCAAGCTCGGCATTCATCTGCCCGATGCGCCAACGCCTTTTGGAGCATACGTGCCCGCCGTTCAGACGGGCATCCGACTCTTCGGCACCTTCACCTCCGCCGGAAAAATCGCGGGAATTAAATTCAAGCCGAAAAAGCGGCGGAAGGCGTCCCTTGATTAATCGCGCGTTAGTAGACCTTCGACGAGAAGCGCCTGCCGAAGTTGCACGCGCTCGGGGGCATTCACGCGCAATACCGCAACGGTCGCTCGGCCCTCGGGAGTGAGGCCAATGAGGACTGGACCATTCCAGCCGAAGTGCTGCTGCCACAGTTGTCTACGCGGATCAAACAGAGAAACGACTTGCCCGCTGATTGGGTCGATACCGCTTAGATTCGTGCCTTTGTACACGTTACAGCGTAGGCATGCGAAGGCCAGGTTTGCAGTCGAATCGTCGCCACCGTGTTTAATCGGGATGACATGATCGACGGAGAATCGCTCGTCGTGGCCGGCCTGCGGCAAATGGCAATATTCACATCGGTTATTTGCCCGGCGACGGACAAATTGGCGGGTTTGGCCGTCCATATAGGTTCAAGCCGCCGGGGACTGCTTTCGGAGGGATAGACGAGCCTTGGATTTCAATAGGGAGAGAACATCGCCAACAAAGACATAGCTTTCAAGCTCCCGGCGTTCATCGGGCGTCAGGACGCCGCCGTTGGACTTTCCCGCTAATTCAGCCATTCGGGCGTGGTCCGCTTCCGAGTAGCCAAGTTGTAGGATGCCAGCAGCCGCATCCGGCGTGAGGGTCGGATTGGAAGCATCGATCAAACGACTGAATATGTCCACTTCCGTAACCGTCGCCATGCGGAAATAGTACGCCAACGAGAAGGGGTTTGCCAGTAGGCAACCATCGCGCACGCCTCTGCCCTGGCTGCCCCTGCCGGTGAGATAGCGACCGACAATCGCTTGTGGTCGGGCTTTGAATGCGTTGATCAACGCGTCGCGCCGAGATGAGATCAAGCAGGATAATCAAAGCTGTCGCCGATCACGTCTCTGATAATTGCTCGGAAGCAAATCTCCCTAGTCCGGTGCCCCCACCTTGCACATAGAACACCTTGTCGAGAATCCGCAACAGCGAGTTTTTGATGCGGTATGTCGGCGGTTGCGAATCGCAGTCCTCTCGAAGGAAGCGGTGCCTGTCGGATTGCGGCAGGTCGTTTATCAAGTCGCTGTAGAACCAGATCCAGCGGCTGTACTCGTCAATGTAGGTGAGACCGGCCATGGCAGCCGTGCTACTCCGAACGATCTGTTTGACGGCTCTTTCCCGCTGTATTTCGTTGATCCTTGCCCTTGCCCACTTATCAACGATTGGAAAGTGAACTCGCGTCGCCCAGTGAAAAAACTTTGACGCGAAGGAGTAGTTCTGGCGGAATCCGTCATCTGACCCGCCTCCTTGGCTAAGAATGACCGGGAAAACCCGAACGACGGCGGCAATTACGCACTCCGGCTCTTCAACCAGCGTATCAGGCCCCAACCTGCTTAGGCTGTCGATTAACATCGCTGCGCTTCCAGCGAGGCTGGTAACGATTCGATCGGACGACCCTGAATCCATGTAAAGGCGAGTTCCCCATAGGGCGTCTAACAGCACGACTCGCTCGGCTACCGTCGTTGGCGCCAGAGTGTCCGGGAGGCTGCGAAAATGCTGGTCGAGTAGCCTTTCCGACGCCAACATCGTCGTGCTGGAATTCAGTTTATGGATGCTTTCAATGGCTCCGTCGACATTAAGCACATAATGATTTCGTTGCCGAATGACGGGAAGCGACTCCATGATCGCCAGAAGATAGTCCGTTTGAATTCTACTTACTACTGCTCTCCCCTCCAATTTTGCCTATGGCAAAATTGTGGCCACACGGGCTTGAACCCCGCTCTCACACCCGCGCAAAAATCGTCATCCCAATCCCCACCGCCAGCGATGTAATCAGCAATGTCCACCCGATAATTTCCGCTTTTCTCATCCCGCGTACCCCCGCGGATGTTTGCTGAACCAGTTCCATGCCGAGCGGATTATCGTCTCGGGGTCTTTGTATTTCGCTTCCCAGCCGAGCAGCCGTTTGGCCAGGGATGGATCGGCATACAAGGCGATGGCGTCGCCGGGGCGGCGGGGGCCGAAGGTCACGGGGGCTTTCTTTCCCGTTATCTTCTCGGCCGTTGAG
>Ga0187867_10003602_pt1 | contig 12310 bp, 11 predicted proteins | sample June2016WEW_13_1_FD_132976 | JGI IMG/M metagenome (GOLD analysis project Ga0187867, IMG submission 132976) | Peatland microbial communities from SPRUCE experiment site at the Marcell Experimental Forest, Minnesota, USA - June2016WEW_13_10 | ecosystem: Environmental > Terrestrial > Soil >... | reverse complement strand
GGTACCGCCTCGCGGAGCGTCGAAATCGGCGATTGAGCCCGCCTAAGCCTCTGCGGCCACCGCCGAAGGCAGTGGCCAAGTCGGCCTGGCGGTCCCACCGCCCCAGGGTGGAAAAGGACCCTTTCCGGACGGAAACTATCTAACTAACCGCCTCAAGATCTTCCCGGTGGAACTCTTCGGCATCTCCTCTCTGATCTCTATTGCTCGGGGGACCTTGAATTTCGCCAGACGGGCGGCGCAGAAATCGATCAGTTCATTCTCCGTGCCCTGCATCCCTTCCTTTAAGACGACTACAGCCTTTACTACCTCACCCTTGATTGCGTCCTTCATGCCGATAACTGCCGCGTCCAGGACTTTGTCATTTTGATAAAGCACCTCTTCGATTTCACGCGGATAGACATTCTCGCCCCCGACGATGATCATGTCCTTTTTTCTGTCCACAATATAAATGAACCCGTCTTCATCCTTCCTGGCCAGATCACCCGTGTGCAGCCATCCTCCGCGAAGGGTTTTTGCGGTTTCCTCCGGCTGTTTCCAGTATCCTTTCATGACGTGGTCCCCTTTAATGATCAGCTCCCCGACTTCGTTGGGCCCCAATTCCCTGTCATCTTCATCGACGATTTTGGCCTCCGTTTGCTGCCTGTTATTTCTAAGGGGAATGCCGATCGACCCGATTTTATCGCCTCTTTGTTTGTCCGCCCCCACAGGGTGGGCGATCGCCTGGGCTGAGGCTTCAGTCATACCGAACCCTTCACTGATCTCGATTCCGAATTTCTCACGGAATGCCGTGCGGATTTCCAGAGAAAGAGAGGCGCCCGCGCTTTTACAGAATTTCAGAGATTTTACGCTGTGCCTTTCAGGATCGAACCCGTTCACCAAGTAGGCATACATGGTGGGAACTCCGGGGAAATTGGTGACGCCGTGTTCGGCTATGGCCTCGAAAACCTTTTCCGTGTTGAATTTGTCCATCAGAATGACTGTTGCGCCGACAGCCAGGGGTGTGATCAAACCAAAATTCTGTCCGTAGCAGTGGTAAATGGGGAGCGTAACCAGGAATTTGGAGTCGCTGCTGAAGAGCGTGCCCATTTCATCATTATCGGTATAAAAGGAAGAGCAGAACAGGACCGAGTGGTGCGTGAGCATCGCTCCCTTGGGCTTTCCCGTTGTTCCGGAAGTGTAAAGGATGTGAACGACGTCGTCCGGGCCGCAGGGGCAGGGCGATAAAGAATCGGATTGAGCGGAAATTTGATCCCAAAAATCCAAAATCTCGGAAGGGACCTCTTCTCCCGCATGCCTGTTGATTGTTAGTACGGGGATAGCGCCTGCCGTCATCTCGTGAAACCGGGACAATTTAACAGCATCCGTTATGATCAGACTCGGTTGGGAATCTTTTAAGATGTAGTCTTCTTCAGCAGCCGTCAATTGATAGTTGACCGGCACCATAATGGCGCCTGTTTTTGCGAGGGCAAATAAACTGATGACGAACTCGGGGTTATTGAGAAGGCTGATGATTACCCGGTCGCCTTTTTTTATTCCCAAGTCCAAAAATGCATTACCCGCCTTGTTAACGAGCTTATTCAGTTCCTGATATGTAAAGCGGATGTCCTCGTAAATCAGGCACGTTTTACCGGGGAATGCGGCGGCATTATCATCCAAAATCTGAGCCAGATTCTGTGCGAGTCGACCTTGCATCTGTGACCTCCCCGGGATGTCGTAATCATTGCCTGTGAGGTACTACCAGGGCGGAGCGGGAGGACCCGCCACTGCGCCAACGGTGAGGTTTTTATTTCTCATATTAAGTTTGGAATAAAATCAGATATTACATCATGTTTGAGAAAATAGAAAAGGTGAAAATCTCCAATATATTGCATCAGACAAGAATGAGTGTGATGTGTAAGATATTTTTACAGTTCGAGTTACCCGGATAAACGATTGTAATAATTCTATTTTATCCGGAATAACAACTATGTCGCGCCTAAAATTGTCGGATTTATTTGCAATTTCCCACTGAAAACCCACCCATAAATACATACTGCCTACCCTTAAATGCATACCGTTATTCAAAAAGTTAGCGCGCAACATCATATAGTTACGCTCAAGGTGAGGATGATGTCCACAACAAATTCCGCCACTGGCATCACTGTTGCATTCGATATTTTATCAGAAGCTCATCTAAATTTAACCAAAACGCAGAATGGGGGGGTGACTATGAAATCGATGAGACCATTATTGATGACGGTGGTAATTACATGCTTGATGGGAATATTGGCCCTTTCCTGCCCCAAAAATAGCTATTCTGACACCCTGTTCGAGTATGCCGGTGACCCCACCATCACTGTTTCCTATAATTATTCCGGGTCCGAAGAGGATGTGGGAAGCGTGTTCTCGGCTTCTTCTTCATTCACTGTCGGATCTCTGGGTGTTTTCGATTTTGGCAACGGATTAGTAGACCCTCACACAGTGCTTCTGTATAGCATCACCGGCTACAATAGCGGAACGAAACCACCGATATCCGGCGCCACTTTGATCGCCAGCGCAACAGTCCCCTCCGGGACGGGAGGATATCTATACGACGATTATCGCTGGGTAGATTTGACAACCCCTATTACCCTGCCGGCGGGGAGCTACGTCATCCTGGCAACCTATCCAGATGACGGCGCGAGTGGGGATGGCATTGGACAGAACCCCCCAATCAATTCCCCCTTTTCATGGGCAATTGATATTGAAGGAGCCACTCCGACCACCTCGACGAACTTCCCAACCACCTATGAGGTAAACCAATTGGGGCCAACCCGAACGGGTTGGTTCGGCCCGAACCTTGGCGATGACATCATTCCGACCGCTGTGCCCGAGCCTTGCACCATGCTCCTTCTTGGCTCCGGTCTGGTCGGACTGGCGGCTTTCAGGAAAAGATTTAAAAAGGCTTAAATCAGATCTCAGAATTACATGGATTCCAAATGGCAGGGTCAGTTCAAGTGACTCTGCCATTTTTGTTATGTGCGCTCGGCAGCACGCCCGGCAGCCCTAAGCTTAAACAATAACCCGAAGATTTCATCTTGGAGTTCTTCGCGGTGAACGCTTACCAGACCACACAGAGAGAGGAATTGGGAGATTCAGGAATTTAATTCGTGAATCCCTGAATTGCTGCCACAAAAGCCTTACAGAGCTTTTCTCTGTGTCCTCTGTGCCTCTGTGGTGAATCCTCAAGCCCTTTCTCATCACCGCAAAACGCCCCACCTCGACAGAAGCTCCATAGGCCCGCAGCAGTCACCAAACCCCAGGACTGACCCCATTCCCCGTACGGCCAGTGATGCCCCCATTATCATAATGAAAATGGCTGCCGCCCGTTCGCCCAATAGTCTCATCCGGGCCGATGCGAGCGAGGCCGAAATACCTGCCGCAAGAAGCGCCGGAATGGTCCCCAACCCGAAAGCGGCCATCGTGACAAGTCCCCTTACGGGGCTGAGCGTGCTTGCCGCAGCAACCAGCATGGCCCATGTAAGACCGCAGGGGAGCAGGCCCGCAAGCATGCCCAGCCCTATTTTCGAACTCGGACTCATGGAGTTCGCCAGTTTCGCCAAACTCTTGCCGAAAAACGTTGCCTGAGGCGAAAGAAGACGGGTGACAAAACGGGGCAGCGGCAAGGTCCCGAAAATTACCAGGCCAAGGCCGATGAGCGCAATTCCCGAGGCAATGGCAAAACCCGCCCTGTATTGCATCGAAAATCTGTGTACCTCCAAAGACCCGAAAACACCGGCCACAATGGCGCCCAGAACGCCATAAGTGGTTATCCGTCCCGCATGGAACCCAAGGTGATGCAAAAATGCCCCGGAGAAAAAGATATAGCCCTCATTCCCCGATCCGGCCGCAGAGGCGGTCCTGTAGCGCAGAGACCACGCCACAACGAGCGGTCCGCACATTCCCAGGCAGTGCAGGCTTCCCGCCAGCCCCACAATGAAAGGAGGAACGAATGTTTCCAGCATATCGGGTAGGATTATAGCAGGAGTGGAGGAAAAGATTACACTGAATCCCGCCTGGCAACCTGGTTTGTTGTCCGGCACGTGCGCATGCATTATCCTCATCGAGTCGCGCACTACGGTATTCTGTATCGTAAGCCCGGTTAAGGGCGTTTACATACCGGACGATGGCGCCCGTGACATGCAATCAACGATTGCCATGGCAAACTCTCCCCCTTTATTTTCCTGAAGAAAGTGCCCTGCACCCGTGATGGTTATATGCCGCTGATCCTTTGCCCCTGGTATCCGCTGCTGGAAGATACATTCGCCTCCTCGGGTGATAGGATCGCCGTCGCTGAACATGGTTATGAATGGTTTCTCGAACCGGGAGAGCACTTCCCAGGCTTTGCGATTTGCCTCTGACGAAGGGTCGTCCGGGGTTATGGGAACAAGTGTGGGAAAGATGCGAGCGCCTTCTTTGTATGGTTCATCCGGGAATGGAGCGTTGTAGGCTGCAATAGCGCTCTCCGTAAAAGGCATATCCGGGTAAGCACTGGCCATAATTGCACCGGCATCGAACACAGGCACTTCCTGTGAAAATTTACGCCACATCTTGAAGGCCTCGGGGACCTGACCATCGCCCGTTGGCAGCCCCGTATTGGCAGCCACCACTCGCGAAAATCTGTCGGGGTTCTGCGCCACAAGGCGCAAGCCGATCAAACCGCCCCAGTCCTGGCAGACAAGGGTGATACGCTGTAAATCCAATTCATCCAGCCATGCCTGCATCCAGTTGACATGCCGCTGGTAGGTGTAGTCCTTCCGGTCAGAGGGCTTGTCTGAGCGGCCGAACCCTGCCAGATCCGGGGCAACGGCGCGAAACCCGGCGCCGGCTATAATGGGGATCATCTTCCGGTGCAGATAGGACCATGACGGCTCTCCGTGCATGAGCAATACGGTCTCGGCATTCGATTGGCCTGTATCGATATGGTGAATCCTTAATGAACCGCCCTCCCCATCCGGAACATTCACATAGTTGGGTGCGAACGGATAATCTGCCAGGTTATCAAATCGCTCATCCGGAGTTCTCAGTATTTTCATGCTTCAGTATCCTCACTCATGAGAAGAAAGCCGGTATCGATGCCGATCTTTGCACCCCTGAAAATCGATGCTGATGGATCTGTCGAAATCCGGCCGTATGGTCCCTCTCTGTTTGTCGCCAGCTGCGCGCATGAAGATTCTCCTCCCTCTGACGAATTTGAGCCATAATATCAAACGTTTAAAGTGAACGCAGTATTATTATATACTCGGGCTCATCGGTGGCCCCGATGATAAGTGAATAGGGCAGACCAATCATTTTTGCGCTTCCAGATCTCTTATCTTTTCCTTTACCCAGGAGCGCACCAGTTGCGCCCTGTCGATTCCCGATCTCCTGGATTCTCTGTCGATCACTCTAATATCCTTCGGGTCAAGCCGCAATTGAATCAGCCGTTTGGCCGGGCGGGTAAACTTGAGCCCACCCTCTGTCCAGCCCTCAAAGTCCTCGGGATCATGCGCCACCCGGAACCGATCGAGCCCCTCATCATCCATGGGGGGGATTTCGGACACGTCTTTTGATGTTTTCTTCACTGAGTCTTTTTCCTCTTATTGTATGTATCTGTCAGGGCATGCAACACACGAAGTGCAATTAAAAGCCAAAGCAGGCGCTCTCATTAACCTTGCAATTTCCCTTGTTTCAATCGAGGGCCAAAGGATCATTGCTATGGCTGGTTTCGGGTTACCCATGTTCTTTTATCTGTGTTTAATGAGCCCGCTAGGCGGAGGGCGGGGCCCGTTCGTCTGGGCCGGTGGCAAGATGACTTCACTTTGTTATGACCACATCCGCAAGGGAGATCTCTGACACCATCCTCTTAAAAGCATCGAGGTTCTTCAACAGCCCCTCTTTATTTCTGGAGGACAGGACGTAGATAGCTACACTTTTGCCTTTTGAGACATAGGCGATGCATTCGTAGTTGTTCCATTTGTCGCCGGAGAAAAGTCTAACTTCTGCAATGGGTCCATTAACCAACTTGATGGGGTCCTATTTCTCCACGGTGAGGCTGGACGAAGCACTCTTGAACTTTTCAATATCACCCGCGATGAATGAATCGAGGGTCTCGTCACGGCTCTTAACTATGTTAACGTACATCCGTTCGTTTGCGTTCGCCCAAGTTGAGCCCGTTGGATACATGACGGCTGGAACTCCCTTACCTGTGCCACTTTTCGTATCGAACAACCAACCCTTGGGCGCTGTAACTACAACTCCAATCTCTGAACCATAAAGTATGCCACCGCCTTCGGCCACCTGAGCCAAAACTATGGTCGAGTGCGCAAGTACTGATAATAGTGCCGCAATCAAAACTACTTGTCGCATTCTATACCTCCTGCTCGTCTAACTTTGAATTGAGCGACGCTGCCGGATTATAGAACTCTACGCCATGACTGATCTATACATGACCAGGGGTATCGAGATCAGTTTTCCCTTTCGAACGAAACGCACGATATTTGCCCTTAACCTGCAGACCCCTATTTCCATTCCATTTCTGTCAGTCCTGCCAAAACCTTTCCGCTTTCCGCTCCCTGCTCCCCGCTTCTCGCTTCTCGCTCCTCGCAGTTAATCCTGTTAATCCTGCAAATTCTGTCTAAAAAGCTCTTCTCTCCATGCCCGCAATGAACTTCTCGCAATAGTGCCTTCAGGACTTTGAAATAGACGGTCTTTATCGGTGTTTATCCGTGTCCATCCGTGTCCAATAAAGCTTTTATCCGCAGGGACGCAGCGGATTGAAGGACTAAGGGATTAATCCCTAAATCATACCCTTTTCTGTCAATCCTGTTAATCCTGTCGAAAAAGTTCCCGCTTTTCAGCGAACCAAGGCCGGTTGGATCCACAAAGTTTATGGGGCTGTCATTGGCGTAGGCATAGGGCTCCCGGGTCTCGTAAAAAAACGGGTCCCTGGATATAAACTGGCCCGTAGTCGGGTTGTAATAGCGGGCGCGCATGTAGAGAAGGCCCGATTCGATATCGGTAAAAGCCCCCGCATATCCGAAAGGATTTGAAACCTCCCCGTTGCTTGAAACGGTATTGCCGTAAGGATCGAATGTATAAGCAGCTTTTTGAACCCCCTCTGAATCCGTGAGCATCCGGGTGCTTCCAAGCTGATCGGCATGATAAAAAAGGACCGCTCCCTCGTCGCTCACCTGCTCGATGGGGATGGAGCCGGTGCCGTAGATATAAGAATCCTCGCCCGCCGCAAAAATCACCGGAAGATTCCCACGCTTGTCCCACGTGTATTGCTCAGGTTGACCTCCGGAAGTCTTCGATGTTCTGAGCCCATCCCCATCGTATGCGTAGCTTGCCGTAGTTCCATATCCGGTCAGCCTGCTCGCCTGGTCGTAGGCATAGCTTACCCCGGCTGATGGCCCGGCCATCCGGTTTCCGCGCTGGTCATAGTCAAAATCCGACTGAACACCCCTTGTTGTTGCGGTCGCAAGTTCGTCTGCGTTGTCATAGGTGAACTGAGTGCTTCCGCTTCCGGTCGATATTGCGGTGATGCGGTCGGCATCATCGTAGGTATAAGTCCCCTGGCCCGATGCCCCGGTAATGCGCCCGATTTCGTCATATTTGTACACGACAGCCGCCCCGGAATTTATGGACTCACTTAAAAGAAGTCCTGCGAGTGACCGTGTGTAGCTAAACGTGAGTCCCGCTGCCTCCGGCTTCGTGTAACTGATTCCATAGAGGCGGTCGGCGTTATCATACTGACGTTGCCCGGTCCATCCGTTCGGGTAGTTCGTCTGGATGAGGTTTCCGTCCGCATCCCACTTAAATATACTCGTGTTCCCGAGCCAGTCCTTAACGGATAAAAGCCGCCCGGCCTCGTCATATCGGCGGCTTATGGAGAGATTGTTCGGATAGGTGGTGCCGGTCGTTAGGCCGCGCAGATCGTACTGGTGCGAAACCCTCTGGTCCGCCCCGTTGACGCTCTCGGTCATGCGTCCAAGCGAGTCGTACTGGAAGGTGGACGAGCCGCTGCCGTCACTCATCGCAACGCGCCTTCCGGCAGCATCGTAAGTATATGTTACCCCGGGCGTCTGCCCGTCGCTGTAGCTGACTCCCGTGCGTCTTCTTGCCGCATCATAAGTCATGGTCACCGTCCCGCCGTCCGGATCGGTTTGACTTATCCGGTTTCCTTCGGGGTCATACGCGTAGCTCGTCGTCCTGTTCAGCGGGTCGGTTGCGCCAATCAATCGATTTTGCGCATCGTAGGCAAAGAGCGTCGTATGCCCAAGGGCGTCGGTCTGGGAAACAATGTTTCCTGCATCGTCATAGCCGTTCGAAAGAATTGTCCCGTCGTTCCTTGTAATAGCCGTAAGTCTTCCACTCGCGTCGTAGGCATACTGTGTCGTGCGATAGTCCTGGTCGCGAAAACTGATCAGCTCCCGCCTGGCGTCATAAGTCCAGGTGACGGTGTGACCGAGGGGGTCCTCAATCGATGTGAGGTCCCCGAAATTGTCATAGCTGTACATCGTTGTGAAACCTGAGGGAGCTACCCCTGGCAGGTTTCCAAGCGGAGGAACTCGAGAGACCAGTTGGCTGAGCAGGTCGTAATCGAGAGTCGTTTTCCCTCCGTCCGGATCGGTGATGGTGGTGGCGTAACTGTAGGTATAGGACGTCCGGGCGCCTGTGGGACCTATGATTGCCGTCAGCACGCCCGGGTACCTTGCATCATAAACGTATGTGGTCCTGGCGGTCTGCGAGGTCCCCTTGAGAGGCCGGGCGATGGAGGTACGGTTTCCATGCGAATCATAGGTGTACGTTGTTGTTACTCCGTTTGGATCGGTCATCGACATTGGGTCGTTTCTTTTGTTGTAAGTCGTCGTGAAGGTGTCTCCAAGCGGGTCGGAATCTTTTACCAGGTTGCCCTTCGAGTCGTATGCGGACTTCCAGTCCTTTCCGTTCGCATCGGTTAGCAGGGTCCGGTTAAAACCCGAGTCGTAGGCATAGGTCCAGGTCGCCGCCTGCTCGGTCCCGTAGCCACTCGTCTGGGAGGTCATGAGATAATTTGAGTAGGTGCGCGCCAAAATATCGTCCTTCGGGTCGGTAACCATCGTTGTGTTTGTGCCGGCGCCTGAAGTGTATGCGTAGGTCGTCACCTTTGCGAGTTGGTTGGTCCGTGAGACGACCTTGGCCGAGCTGTCATAAGTATTGGATACCTGGCCTCCCAGAGGGTCTGTCACTGAGGTAAGAAGATGATTGGAGTCGTAAGTGTACGAAGTCACGCCGCCGCCGGCGTCAGTGACCTGGCTAAGATTTCCGGAACCGTCATAACTGTAGCTCACCGTATTGCCGACTGGGTCGGTCACGTTGGAAACCAACCCGTTTGACCCGATCGTGAAGTAGAGGGACCGTCCGCCGGCGTCGGTCACACTGGCCAGGTTGCCGTTAGAATCATAGGAGAGCGTAGTTTTGAGGTTGCCTATGGAGTTCCGGTCCGTCTGGGCAATAAAGCGGCCGTTTGCGTCGAAGGTATTTGAAAGCTGGTTTTTGAAGGTGAGTGTGTAGGTGTTGTTACTGTTTTTGACAAAAGAGGCGGTGACGTACGCCGGCGCTGTGTAACCCGAGCTCGACTGAGTAAATTCAACCGTCTCCCCGCCGCCAAGGTGCACTGTCACGGACTCGTAATTCTGTCCGGACCGGTCCCAGGTCAAAAACTCACCGTATGAACTCGACCAGCCCACCCCAAACATGCCCTGAGTGCCCGACGCCGCATTCAGGGAATTGTATGTGCGGATCAGCGAAAGGGGCCGGATGCGCCCGTCAACATAGAGGTCCCTTTCATATTCGATCAGATTGCCGTTGTAGCAATTGACCTCTCCCGCCCACAATCCTGGACTTACCCCAATGCTGCCGCAGGAATGGTTTGGAATCGATATGGCCGAATTGCCCGTCCCGTAAAAAGTGCTGGGGTCCACAACCGGAGAAGCGGCAAAACCATGCCGGTTGCCGCTGCTGTCCTCGTAAGTTCCGGTAACCTGGCCGCTGTTGTTGATGCCACAGGCAGAGGTGCCGACAGCGGATGGGTAGTCAATCGTGGTGAAGATGCCGCCGCTTTCAACGAAACCATGGGGCTTGCCCGTCTTGTCCGTGTAATACCCGGCTGTCTGGCCGCTGTCGTTGATGCCATAAGCTACGGTTACGGGAGCGGATGGATAGTCAAGTGTGGAGAAGTGGGCGCCGGTTTTCACGAAGCCATGGGTCTTGCCCGCTTTGTCCGTGTAATACCCGGTTACCTGGCCGCTGTTGTTGATGCCAAGGGCATGGGTGCTGGAAGCGGATGGGTGGTCAAGCGTAATGAAGCCGCCGCCGGTTTTAAGGAAACCATGGACCCCTCCCTTGGCGTCCTGGTACCACCCGGCCGCCTGACTGCTGTTGTTGATGCCGGAAGCATAGGTCCCTGAAGCGGATGGATAGTCAAACGAAGTGTACACGCCGCCGCTTTCGATGAAACCATGAGTTTTGAATGCATCGTCCAGGAAAAACCCCGCTGCCTGGCCGCTGTCGTTGATGCCAAAGGCACAGGTGTAAGAAACGGAGGGGTAGTCAAGCGTGGTGAAGACGCCGCCGCTTTCAATGAAGCCATGCGTATTGCCCGTGTCGTCCTGGAAGTACCCGGTTACCTGGCCGCTGTTGTTTACGCCTGAGGCAGAGGTGCCAAGAGCGGATGGGTAGTCAAGCGAGGCGAAGGTGTAGGTCGCTGCCCGGACCGGTGCCGTCTGAGCAAACAGCCCGATGAGAAGGGTGCCGGCTAAAGCTGTCACTCGATTCATCGAATGTTTATCCTTTTCTGTGGATCGCGATTGCAAGGACCGGAGGCTACAGTTTAGATCGGAAGAACTCGAATGTGTTATTTCCCTGCATATCTGTCTACCGTTCGGACGAGATCCAGCGTTTATTACAATTCGAGTAAAAGTCAAGAGGTATATAAGGGGGTATTTATAAGGTAAGCCGATTACTCAATATGGCCAATTTTTCAACGGAAGCAAGGAACTGGCGTTGTGTGCGTCAAATTCTGCAAATTCGATCAGGCCGTTTACGCGAGGAACCGGCTTTGCGCCACAGCGAGCCCGGCCACTGCTGACCCACGATCTTCTCTGCCCCCGCAGCGGCCGCACAGCAGTGAGCGGTGAAAATTTCACTCTCCACCATTCACCATTCATCATTCACCATTCATCATTCATCATTCACTATCCACTATTCACTACTCACTATCCACTATTCACTACTCACTATCCACTATTTCACTACTCACTATCCACTATTTCACTCTTCTCCCGCATGCTCCTCACGTAGCGCACAACGGCCCAGGTTTCATCGTCTGTAAGGGTGGCATAGAGGGGAGGATGCCTGTTGAAACCGAAACGGATTTTATAAAAGATTTCACCGTCGCTCTGCTCCTGCACCTTAGGACTTTTGAGGTTGTCGGGCAGGGGGGCGAAACTTTGTCCAACTGTGCCGTTGCCGTCCAACATGGGGCCGTGGCACTGCACGCAGTAGAAACGATACCTTTCCCATCCCCAGGCAATCATTTTGGAATTGTCCGCCAGCGGGTTTACAAGCTCCATGGGGTTTGCTTCACGTTCCACCCAGACGCCTCCGTTAACGGGGATGGTCTTTTTGGGCATCTGCGGGAATTCCTCGTTGTAGGCCTGTACTGCTTCGTCGTCTCGCATCTCCGCGTAATAACAACCAAACAGGGCGAGTGACGCAAAGGCGAGCAGCGCGGCGAACAAAGCGTAGCTCATAAGCACACGGGTGGACGCGCTTCGGGCTGCTTTCATTTCGGCGCCTCCATCCGTTGCGTTTCCGATACCGGCCCCATGACGTGTTGAGGCTCAACCGGGGTCGTCTCGGGTCCCGGGGCCAGGCCGTGGGGTGTAATCGGATTATAGGAAGAATACGTCGATTCACCCGGGATGTCGGGGATAATGCTGAAATCCCAGCCGGGGGGCCCTTTGTCCCCAACGACAAAATAGATCAGCAGACCCCATGCCAGAAACCCTGCCGCAATTGCGCCAATGATCGACCAAGTCTTAGCCCAGCTAAATTCTTCTTCTGAGTGCATCCCGGGCGCTCCTATCTCGAAGAGTTTCAGGGTGTCCCATGGGACATGAATATCTGTCTGGAATTTGTCTGCTCACTGCTGATATGGGTGACACGTGCAAGCATTTTTTGTTTTTTCTGCCCCTCATGTTTCAGTTTTCCAGGCTCCGGAGAGCCGCCGAGAATGGGTCCAACCGTGACCCGTCGGAGGCGGCTC
>Ga0187867_10003601_pt1 | contig 12313 bp, 12 predicted proteins | sample June2016WEW_13_1_FD_132976 | JGI IMG/M metagenome (GOLD analysis project Ga0187867, IMG submission 132976) | Peatland microbial communities from SPRUCE experiment site at the Marcell Experimental Forest, Minnesota, USA - June2016WEW_13_10 | ecosystem: Environmental > Terrestrial > Soil >... | reverse complement strand
TGTATGTCGCCTGCCTGTCGATGATCCAGTGCAACAAACCGCTGCGTGCGTTTTACCGCCGCCTGGTCGCTGGTGGGAAAGAAAAGAAGACAGCCCTGATCGCGGTGATGCGCAAGCTGGTGGTGATCGCCAATGCCATGCTGAAAGCCGGAAAGCCTTGGACCGAGGCTGAAGCCTGATCGCTCGCGGCGATCGCCAAGGGTGTTGTTATTCACAAGGAAGGAGCCGCATGAGGTGACCCATCCTACATCGCTGGAGCATGTCGTCCCGTCCGGGCATTCGCCGCCCGGGAGCGGCCGGAACCACGCGCCTTCTTCCCAGGTTTTCATGTTCGGTCGGCATGGCCGTTTTCACGTCCCGGCCACGTATCCGATCAGCGCGGGCAGGCCGAACGGCTCAAGGAGTGCCGAAGGCAACCGGCTGCGCCGGCGCGAAGCGTCCTTGAACCGGACGGCACGTCCGCGCGACCATAAGGCGATCCGGGCATTGCTCGTCACAACGCATCGCCCAAACCCCACGATCAATAAAATCGCCGCCAACGACGAAAAAGCGCCTGACCGTGAACACCGTCGCTCTGTGCAGAGGTGATACCTGCGTCAGACAAAGCTGCGGCTTCCTTCTCCGCGTCCTCCGCCAACTCCGCGTCCTCGGCGTGCAATGGAACCGCGCCACGCGCACAAACCCTTCGGACGACCCGACCTTCGTTATTGCCCCAGTCGTTGCAAAATAGCCGGGATATGCACCTGATCCCCCTTATAATTCCCGGTTAGTGCATACATCACCAAATTGACTCCAAACCGATACGCCAACGTCCGTTGCCGTTGCCCACCCGGAATCACCGCGTATGGATTGCGCCCCTGATCATCCACGGCCCAGGCCGAAGCCCAGTCGTTGCCGCCGATGATGACGGGGGACACACTGTCGTTGGTGCGATCCTCATCGCGCTGCACCCAGACTGGATCGCCGGTGAAACGCCCCGGATATTCGCTTAGTAAGTAAAACGCCCTTGCCAGCACATGATCGCTGGACAATTGCGTCAGTGCCGGGATTGCCAGGTTGCGCGCCACCCGTTTCAGCGCCTCATCCGTGCCCGGCGCAAACCCCGCACCGGACCCTGAATCCCGCGTGTCGATCACGATAATTCCGCCATGCGCCATGTAGTCGTTGAGTGCGGTCACCTGCTCGGCCGACGGCGGCTCGGCTTCGGCGATGATCGGCCAGTACAGCAACGGATACAGGCTGAGATCGGTCTTGCCGGGCTCCACCGCATCGGGTCTGACCAGCGTTGCTGCTGTGCGCTGGTTGACATATTCGGACAAACCGGTCAGCCCCGCTTTGGCGATCGCGTCGACCCGGGGATCGCCCGACACGATGTAACCCAAACGCGTCGTCAGTGCCGGATTGGCCAACGGGTCGGTCGGATTGGCGATCGGATCAACCGCGTGCGCCGCCGGCATCGCCAAAGACAGCACCACTATCGCCGCGACACTGCGGCGCAACAGCCCGCGCAAGCCCAGAGCCAGCACCATGTCGACGAGCAACAGGATAATCGCGACCGCCAGGATGGGCGGCCCAAGTTCTCGTTCCTGAGTGGTCTCGCCAAACGGTTCCAATGTGGCCCCGCTCACCGTGGGCGCCAGTTCCAGCTTCGGGGCCGCGGTGCCCAGGTTGAGGGCATGCCGGCTGTTCTCGGGACCGTAAAGACCAGGCGGATGCACCGGCGAGGCGGGGGTCTTGCCGAACGCGACGGCCTCCAGCCCTTGCGCTGCCTCAGGCGGCCGTCCGAGGCGACCAAACCCGTCGAGCGACTCGGTAGGTGCCAGCACGGTGGTATCGGCAGCGCTCGCCACCCCGGCCGACAACGCCACCAACCGCTTCAGCATGTCCACAAACAGCCCGGACAGCGGCAGATTCGACCAGTCGGCGTTCGAAGTCACGTGGAACAGCACGATCTGGCCGGCGCCCAGGTCCGTCCGCGTCACCAGCGGCGTGCCGTCCGCCAGCGACGCCCAGGTGTGGGAGGCCAGATCGGCGCCTGGCTCAGCGAGCACCTGACGCCGGATCAGCACGTCATCCGGCACGGTCAGGCCATTGAACGGAGAGGCGGTGGGGAATGGCGCGAGGCCGGCCGGCTTGCTCCACGACATGGTGCCGCCCAGTTGGCGATCGCCATTCAGCAAATGCACGGGCAGCAACGGGTCGGGCGTCGTGGCCTCGGCCAGACGCGGGCCGGCGAAGCGGATCAGCAGACCACCTTTCTGCACCCACGCGGTCAGCGCGGTCAGTTCGGGGCCAGCGGTCAAAGCACGATCGGCGAGCACCAGCACGGACAGTTCGCCGCGCAGCAGCGTGGGCAGATCGCCGTCGCGCAATTCGGCGTATGGGGCCAGAGCGCGCCGTAGATAATACAGCGGACCGGTTAGCGGAGCGTCGGCTGCGGTCATGTCGGTGGTCAGCAATCCGACCGGACGCCGCCGCCACCGCTCATCCAGCAACACGATCGATCCGGCCGAGGGCGGTCCTTCCAACACCAACTGACTAATCCGGTTACGCAGTTCCAGCGGCAAATGCAGCGTCGCCGTGCCGGCCGTCTCGTCGGCCGCCAGATGGACGTCGGCCCGCGCCATTGTCCTGCCGTCTCCCTCCTGGGCCAGCACGACGGCGGTGTCCGGCTTGTCACCGGAGGCCCGCGCCACCCGCACCGCCATGCGGTCAGCCTCGATTAGCGGCGGCAGCAGCAGCTTGGGAGGGATCAGACAGCAGAACTCGGTCACCTTGCCCAGGGCGGACAGGCGCTGGTCGAACGCCGGGAAGTCCGAGCCGTCCTGCAGCCCGTCGGCGATGTAGACGACATCGGTTCCCGGATATGTCCAGTCGCGCGGCACGGCGGCAGCGCGGTCGGACGGCCAGGGCTCCGGCCGCAACGCACCCAGTTGGGACCGCAGATCCGTGACCGGCATGGGCGCGGTGGCCTTTGGCGCGGCACCGGTCTCGCCAGCGGCAGTAGCGAGCAAGGCCACGGAGCGGCCGGCGCGAGCCGCGCGATCCAGCACAGTGTTCGCCATTTGCATCCGGCGCGGCCAGTCGGCTGCGGCAGCCCACCCGTTGTCGATCACCAACAGCACCGGACCACTACCAGCCATCGACCCCGCGCTGTCCAACACCGGACGCGCCAAGGCCAAAATCACCAAAGCCGCCGCGACCAACCGCAGCAGCAACAACCACCAGGGCGTGCGAGCGGGGGTTTCCTCGGTCGGGTGCAGACCGAGCAACAGGCTAATGGCCGGAAAAATCTCCCGCCGCGGCGCGGGCGGCGTAACCCGCAACAGCCACCACAAAAGCGGCAACGCCACCAACGCCACCAAGGCCAGCGGCGCTACGAATATCATGACACTGCGCCGCCTGTGCCGGCGTGGGGTGCGCAACTGAGGGCAAGGAAGCGCGAGGGCTCCGCCCTCGAACCCGCCAGTGGACGCTGTCCCCTGGACCCCTGGCAAAGGGCGAGGCCCTTTGCAATCTGTCCCTTGGTAGGGTCTCTGAGGAGGGCCAACCGGGACATTTCAACGTCCGTGTCGGCCCTCCTCAGAGATCCTACCAAAATGAATGGTTCCAAGGGCCACTGTCCTTGGCGGAGGTCCAAGAGGCAGCGCCTCCTGGTCGGGGTCCGGGGTGAAACCCCGGCGCTCCCGCGCCTCATCGCACACCCAACGCGGTATAGAGCGACAGCAACGCCGTCTCGGGGGCGTGGTCGGTGTGGTGCACGCCGAAACCGAACCCGGCGGCGGAGCAGATTGCCGCGAGCCCTTCTTGCTGCTGTTTCAGCCGGTCCCGGTAAGTGACGCGGATGTTCTCGACGCGCGGGATCAGCGTATCCCGCTCGCCTTGCAGGCCTCGGAAGCGGATTCGGCCGTCGTAGGGCAGCGTCGCTTCGGCCGGATCGAGGATCTGCAGCAGGTAGCCGGTGACAGGGACCGCCGACATTTGGCCGATGGTCTCCTGAATTCGCTCCAACTGTGACAAGAAGTCGCCGAACAGCACAACCTGGGCGTGCCGCGGCAGCGGAAACCGCGGCGGCAGATCGTCATCGTCTCGCGCCTGGTCAAGCTCCTCGAGCACCCGGTCCAGCCCGAAACGGCCGGAGATGGACCGCGTGCCGGACCGGATCACGGCGACCCGTTCGCCGCCGCGCAGCAGCAGCGAGGCCAGCGCCAGCAGCAGCAGGCTGGCACGATCGCGCTTGTCGGACGCCGCGGCGCGGGAGCGCCAGGCCATCGACGCCGAGCCATCGCGCCACAAGTACACCGTTTGTGCGGCGTCCCATTCGGTTTGTCGGACCAGCCAGCCTTCCGGCGGCTCGCGGCCGCTGCGGGCCGACTGGCGCCAGTCGATGCGATTGACCGGATCGCCGGACACGTACGGTCGGAACTGCCAGAAACTGTCGCCCTGGCCGACCCGCCGGCGGCCGTGCACGCCTTGCGCCACGGTCGCGGCAACGCGCCTAGCGGCAACCAGTAGCGGCGGCAATCGGCTGCCAAGCACTTCGGCCCGCCGCGCGCGGGCGAGATCGTAGCCCGGAGGACCGATTGGCAGATCAACCAAGACGTTCGACCAGCCGGTCGATGACTTCGTCCAGCGCAATGCCGTCGGCACGCGCGGAGAAATTCAACGCCATGCGATGCCGCAGCACGGGTCCGGCCAGCGCTGCCACATCGTCCAGACTCGGCATCAGCCGCCCGCCCAATATCGCCCGCGCCCGACACGCCAGCATCAGCGCCTGGGCGGCGCGCGGGCCAGGCCCCCAGGCGACATGATGGCGCACTACGTCGAGGTCGGTGCTCTCCGGCCGCCCGGAGCGGACCATGGCAAGGATCGCGTCGACAACTGCCTCGCCCACCGGCATGCGGCGGATCAGGGTTTGCGCCTCGATCAATTGCTCAGGTGTCACGACGCGGTCGGCGCTTGGGTTATCGGCGCCAGTGGTGGCGACCAGCATGGCGCGTTCGGCGGCGACCTCGGGATACGTGATGTCGATGGCCAGCAGAAACCGGTCCAACTGGGCTTCGGGGAGGGGATAGGTGCCCTCCTGCTCAATCGGATTCTGCGTGGCCAGGACGTGGAACGGGCGCGGCAAGGCGTGCTGGAAGCCGGCGATGGCGACGCGCTGCTCCTGCATCGACTGCAGCAGCGCGGACTGGGTCCGCGGGCTGGCGCGGTTGATCTCGTCGGCCATCAGCAACTGGCAGAACACCGGACCGGGCACAAATCGGAACGAGCGGCGGCCGTCGATCTCATCCAGCACCTCGCCGCCGATGATATCGGCGGGCATCAGGTCCGGGGTGAACTGCACCCGCTTGGTGTCGAGGCCGAGCACGACTCCCATGGTCTCGACGAGACGGCTTTTGCCAAGGCCGGGGACACCGATCAGCAACGCGTGGCCACCCGAGAGGATTGTGATGAAGGTCTGCTCGACCACCGTGTCCTGACCAAAGATGACGCTGCCGACCTCGGCGCGGGCTTTGCCCATGAGCACACCGAGAGCATCGAGCTGTTCGATCATGCGGGAGGTTTCGCCGGGGGCAAGGCCCGCTGGCATTCCGGACGCCGTGACCGCGGACGCCGTGCCCGAGGACGCCATGCCCGAGGACGCCATGCCCGACGACGGGGGGCCGGATGGCGGGCTGCCGGGCGAGCGGTTGGGAGGCGGGGCGGCCATACCTGCCGACATTGGGTCACACCTTTCGTTAACAGACGGCAGGTGCCGAGGCAGGCAATTCCGCCGGAGAGGAGATGCTAGCTGTACCGGGGGGGTGAATGGAACCACTTGGCGGCGGTGGTGGTTGCCCGAGGCCACCAGCTTTCCTGATTGTAACTTGATGTTTCAAATTTTCGAGAGTTTCGGGGGACGAGAAGCATTGGCAAGCCTACGCAGTCCGCGCAGCGGTCTCAAGGAAAGGTTTGGTGTGGTCGGGTTGTATTGTGACACAGTCCCCGAGTGGGTCGCCAGCGCAGTCTGGCCTGGGCATTGCCGGAGCAACCCCCATTACCCCGACGCCCCTCGTTCCCCCGTCGTTGCAATCATCAGGCCCATAGCTGGCGATCGTGCACCTCAAATGCCGCCGAACCGTCAGGTCGATGGATGCTGCGTCGCGTGCCGCCGCATCATGTGAAGCATGTGCACCCGAGACTCGAACGCACTCATCATGCGGGTCGTGGCTTCGTGGAACATCCCGCTCGCAACGTGATCCAGCAGATGACTTTTGAACTGGAAGTCGATGATAAAATCAACCTGCGTCGCGTCCCCGATGGGAATGAACGTCCAGGTGTTTGTCAGGTGCTCCAACGGCCCATCGGTGGCACGCACGAGCACTTGTCGCGGTCGATCCAGCGTGACCTGGCTGGTGAAACTTTCCTGGAATGGGCCGAACCCGATGACGAGCTCGGCGATGATCTCTCGCTCATCCGCGCGGTGGAGACGTGCACCGCTGCACCAGGGAACGAACGCGGGATAATCCTTCACGTCCGCCACGACTGCGAAAAGTTCGTCGGCGCTATAATGGAGCGTCGCCCGCTCCTCGTGATGTGGCATATCATGTATCTCCCGTTGTCCACATTCCCGGCAATGCACCATCTGGCCGGTGGAAATGCGACACTGTTACCACGATCCGGTAATTCGTTCCTGGGACATTTTCATCCGGTAACGGATGACGCGTGGTCTGCTGCGCGTCACCGACTGCCATATTCACCGGCTGCTGTGCGTGGCGGTTTTGTTGGTAATCTTCCAAACGCCGTCGACCCTCAGCAGGCTGTGGAAATCAATCCAACCCCATGATTTATCCGCATCGAAACTGAGCTGAAGCGAGGCAGCATCGCCAACCTGCGTCACCGAGATGAACCGGCCGACGACACCCCGAGCGGGGGGCATGGCCCACCTCTCGAAGTCGTCCGAGATCAGGTTTTTGTGCAGTTTGCCGTCGGCGTCGATGTAGAAGATCCAGGCGTCCTTATCGAAGGCTTCCCTGAACTTGCTCGCCTCATTGTGGTTGAATCCATCGATGTAAAGCTGCACGACCCGAACAATCGCATCATGGTCATCGGTTCTCGCGGTCATGGTAATCCTCCGGAACTGTCCAGGATGTCGGCTAACCGGCACGATTACCTTCCGCCCTGAAGCTGTTCAAGTCCATCACCGGTTTACCGGAGCAGCCGCTTCCATCCCGCTGGTTGTTCGAGCTACCGTTGCAGCGCAATCACTCGGAACGCCCTATGCGCCTGAATCCTGACGACGAGGCCTTGCCGGTGATGGTGCCGCGGAACGACAAGGCGCTGGTTGGTATGTCAGCCAACCGTGTGCAGCGGCTTCGCAGTCATCTGGTGTCTTTGATGACCCGAATGAAGGCAGATGCGACGGGATCTCCACCGCGACCGGCGCCGGAAGGTTTCGCCGCCCGCGTCGCGCGGACCGCCTGTTCGCTCTGCCGGGGGTGGTGCTGCCGGAACGGCGCGGATGACGCATTTCTGGATGAACCGACCCTCGCGCACGCCGGCCTCACACTGTCGGATGCTGAAGCAGTCATGCAGTATTACCTTGGCCGTGTTCCAACGGTCAGCTACCAAGACTCATGTATATTTCATGCAGAGCGAGGCTGCACGCTGGATCCGTCGATGCGATCGGACGTTTGCAATGCCTATTTCTGTGGCGGCCTGCATGCTTACATAAGAGGCGATGACGCGGTCTCGCCGGTCGTTGTCATCGCCGGCGAGCGCGACAAAATGCGCCGGTCATCGGTCCTGATGCCATAGGGCAATGCTCGAGAGCACCCAGCACCCTGCCGCGCGCGATCCCCGCGAGGAGCGCGGGGATGACGACCTGTCTGATGCGGTCTAACGATTCTGGGTATCAGGGGTAGTCTAATTTACACGGTGGTTCTGGTGGGAAGCCGCGAGCGAGCCGCCAAAACGCTGTCGGCAGGGACTCGCCGATGCATGGGTGCCCCCGTTGCAGCAGACCAGGCTGCCTCGGTCCGCCGCAACGCGTCTCCGATACCGTCATCGGCGTCGGCGAGCCGTCCCACCTGCTCACGAAACACGACGATGTCATCTCTCGGATGATGGCAGACGGCAAAAACATGCACGCCGTCTGCCTCATAGCGAAACACTGCCCTCAGCGCCTCGCGCAGGCTCCCATACGACCCGAGCGCGACGCCGGCCCGTCCATTTACCGTCCACTCCGCCGTCTGATCCATCATGAACCGCAACTGATCATCTGTGCGCCGAGATGATGCTATCGCAATTTCACGCATATGCGTCCCCTGTCGCCTGGCGCTTCCGATATTGGCGGCGGGCAGGCTATAGTTCAACGATCCGAAGTATGACAAATTGAAAACACGCTTTTAACTTGTGAATCGGTTAACCTTGATTTAGCGGCCCGCCGACTTTTCTTGTCACTTCTCCCGGAGCCGCGCACATTTGCTGTTGCGAGGCACCGGACGCAGTGTGCTGGCTGGAAGTGATGCCAGATCAGAACGTTTATTGTCCGTGATGAATGCCCCTCGCAATGCGATTGCGGACGAGTCTTGTTACCATCCGATCCATGCCAGTCGTGCCGTGTGCAGCGACCTCACACGGTGGCCCGTAACGGATCCGCCTCGACCTCTGTTGCAAACTGTGGTTGAGCAGTTTGCCTTGCGGCGTGGGGGAACGAAGGACTGCGCGTTACGCCAAAGCGTGACGAGGTCGCGAAATCGTTCTCACCAGCTCTTGCCCGCGCTGATCGACCACGTCCCGGGCCAATTGACCAGGTTCGGCGCGGCACAGCTCCAGATGACGTGCCTGGGCCGGTCGCGTTGCCGCGGCTGTTTCACCCGATCTGCGAACACCCTTTCAAAACTACATCGGACCTGACGCGAAACCTGCCCAGGGCTCGGCCGCGAGGCGGGGATAGTGAGCGGCATTGACCGCATCCCCGACACTCGGACGAACGTCCGGAGCGGCGGCGAAACCCGAATTGACTCGCGGCGCCAGGTCGCGGAGTCCGGTCAGGCCGCGACCCGGCCGCACCATCAGTCCGGCACTAACCGGCGTTGGAATCAAGCTGTGGCGAAGCCGCCATACCGGCCGACAATGCATCAGACGTTTGGTTAAATAACACAATGCGCCGCGCCAGCCACTTTCGCCCTTGCCGCTGCACCCTATATCCTGAACGTAATCTGAACCACTGGATGAAATTGGAGACGGAGCGTGACAGATACCACTTCGCCCGTACCGATCTCACTCGGTGACCGAGCCACCGTGGAATTGCTGTCCGCCACGCCAGTGGCACGTGATCGTAGGTATTGCGACGGACGGACAAGAGATCTGGTGCCGTGCGGCGAGCCTGACGTCACCAGTGGCAATGCCACGGTTTCTGGGCCGATCATGCCTCAGACCCCGCGGCGAGCACCGCGTGTGCCGGTCGAATGCGGCGATTTGCCTTTCCTCATTCGCCGCGACGGCACCTGGCTGTATCGCGGCTCGCCGATCAACCGGAAGGAGCTGGTCTGCCTGTTCGCCTCCGTGCTGCGGCGCGACGCGGACGGCGAATGGTGGCTGCAAACCCCTGCCGAGCGCGGCCGCATCGAGGTCGAGGACGCCCCCTTCGTCGCTGTGGAGCTGGATTGGGGCGGCGACGGCCGGCAGCAGACCCTGTCGTTCCGCACCAACACCGACCAGGTGGTCACCGCTGGTCCCGACCACCCGATCCGCATGTCGCACGATCTGCTGACCTGCGAGCCGACGCCGTACATCCTGCTGCGCAACGGCGACGGCGCGCACGCCATCGAGGCGCGGGTCAACCGGGCGGTGTATTACGAGCTGGTGGCGCTTGCGGTGCCCGAATATGTCGGGCCACATCTCATGTTGGGCGTTTGGTCGTCCGGCCAGTTCTTCCCTTTGGGTTTCATGCCCGACGAAGATGGCGAAGACGAACTTTGAGCCCAGTGCTTATGAGCCCAGAACTTTCGTGATACTGGGCCTGGCGTGAACCCGGGCGAGCTGCGCGCCCGGCTGACCTCCATCGCCGGCGCCCACCAGGTCGTCTATGGCGAGGAAATCGTTGGCATTCTGGAAAAGCCGCCGGTGCCGGCCGCGGTGCTGGTGCCGATCATTCTACACGACGAACCAGCTTTGCTGCTGACCAAACGCACCGCGCATCTGAAATCGCACGCCGGCCAGGTCAGTTTCCCCGGCGGCCGCATCGACCCTGAGGACCAGCATGCCGAGGCCGCCGCATTGCGCGAGGCCGAGGAGGAAATCGCGCTCGACCCCGCGAAAGTCGAAATCGTCGGGCGGATGGACGACTACGTGACCGGCACCGGCTACGTCATTACGCCGGTGCTTGGCCTGCTGCCGCCGGGGCTGACCTATATCCCCTCACCGCACGAGGTGGATGCGGTGTTCGAATTCCCGTTCTCGGTGCTGCTGGACCCCGAGGCGCCGCGACGGCAGAAGCAGCACGTGCGAGGGGTTTGGAGGGAATACTGGGTCTGGCCGCATCCCGAGCACTTTATCTGGGGCGCGACGGCCGCGATCATGGTTCACCTGGCCGGAAAGCTGCGGTGCGGTTCGCCGAACTAGCTCTGCTCGCGTTGCCGTTCGTGGTGTTTGTGGCGTGGCGGCTGTTGGCGCCTGCCGCGGGACCGCCCAGAGTGCTGGTCGTGGCGGTGACGGCGACGGTGTTGACCATGGCAGGACTGCTGTTGGGATTCTGGTACGAGGAGGCCGAACCACCCGGCACCCGTTACGTGCCAGCGCAATTGCAAGATGGCCGGATTGTGCCGCAACGAGTGGTGCCGCTCGCGCCTGGCCAGGTGATCCCTGCCGGGCCCGCAACGCCGGCGCCGGTTGCTCCCGCACAGACTGCGCCGGTCCCACCACCAGCCTCTGGTGCGGTATCGCACGCCGGACCTCTCCGGCAATGACCGATGTACCAGCCTGCCGGATTGACCCCCCAGCGTTTCTGGCAGAGCCCGGGTTATCGGCTTTGCTGGACGTGTTGCCGGAAGCCCGCGTCGTCGGTGGCGCGGTTCGCGATACGCTGGCACAGCGGACACCGGTAGACGTCGACCTCGCCTCGCCCCTGCCGCCCGAGACGGTGCTGCAAGTGCTGACCGCCGCCGGCGTCAAAGTGGTGCCGACTGGCCTGGCACACGGCACCGTGACCGCCGTCCTGGCTGCCCGGTCCGTGGAAATCACCACGTTGCGCCGTGATGTCGAGACTGACGGCCGGCACGCTGTCGTGGCGTTTACCAAAGATTGGCGGGAGGACGCGGCGCGGCGCGATTTCACCATCAACGCAATGTCGATGACCCGCGACGGCGCGGTGTTCGACTACTTCGGTGGCGTGGCCGACCTGCGGGCCGGGCGGTTGCGCTTCGTCGGCAATCCAACTGAGCGTGTGGCGGAGGACTATCTCCGGGTCTTGCGGTTTTTCCGCTTCTTCGCGCGCTACGCAGCGGTTGCGCCGGATGAGGCCACGGTAGCGGCGTTGCAGGGTGGGGTGCCTCGGTTGGGTTCGCTGTCGGCCGAACGGGTCTGGCACGAACTGACTCTGATCTTGTCGGCGCCCAACCCGGTCGCTGCCGTTGCTTTGATGGACCAACTGGGCGTGCTGGCGGCGGTGGTGCCGGAGGGGACGGATATTGCCGCTCTGACGCAGTTGGTCGGGCGCGGCGCGCCGGTGGATGCTCTGTTACGACTGGCGGCGTTGCTGACCGGGAACGTGCCGGCGTTCGCCGCTCGGCTGAAGCTGTCGGCGGCCGAGCGTGATCGGTTGCTGCGGTTGCAGGCCGCGCCTCTCGCCACCCCAGAGGACGATGACGCGGCCCTGCGGCGTCTGTTGGCCAATACGCCGGCGGATGTGTTGGTGGATCGTATGTGGCTGGCCGGCTTGGATGGGCCGGAATGGCGTTTGTTGCGGGAACGGTTGCGGACAATGCCGGTGCCAGTCTTTCCGCTGGAAGGCCGCGACATCCTTGCGCTCGGTCTGGCTGAGGGGCCTAAGGTGGGCGAGTTGCTGCGCTCGGTGAGGGCCTGGTGGCTGGCCGGCGGCTGTGCGGCAGACGCGGAGGCTTGCCGAGGCGAGGTGCAGCGGCAAATTCTACGGTCATCCGGTACACAGGACGAGCCATGACGGGTGAAAAAGGCTTACGTCAGAGCAGTTTCCGATCAGGTTGCCGGACGAGGCGGTCTTCGTGTTTCGGGCCTGCAGCCCGCCGGGACGAATCCCCGGGTGGACGGCCGCAGCCGACCCGAAGCGGGCCTACGGTTCCGCTCTGCG
>Ga0187867_10003594_pt1 | contig 12328 bp, 7 predicted proteins | sample June2016WEW_13_1_FD_132976 | JGI IMG/M metagenome (GOLD analysis project Ga0187867, IMG submission 132976) | Peatland microbial communities from SPRUCE experiment site at the Marcell Experimental Forest, Minnesota, USA - June2016WEW_13_10 | ecosystem: Environmental > Terrestrial > Soil >... | reverse complement strand
CTTTCGCAAATATGTTCATGCGTGTTGCGGCCAGCCTGATTCAGCAGAATGACCTGATCGATATTCGATGAGCGGAACCGGCGCAATTTCCGGCGGATGGTGTCCGGTGAGCCGATCAGGCCGCCGGATATCGCGCGAGCGGCGGCTTCCGGATTGGCTGCCTTCCACTTGTTGTATTCGTCCCAGATGTTGACGGTGTAAGGATCGGGCCGCTTGCGGCCGGAGGAGGCACCGAAGAACCGCAAGGCGTACTGGAAGAATGTCGCACCTTCCGCACGGCGGCGGGCTTCCTCGTCGGTTTCAGCACACATGAAATACGAGACCAGTGCGATGTTCGGATTTGTCTGATAATCGCACAGTTTCTCCTGCCGCCTGGTGAACGCGTTGTAATAAGCATGCACCCAGGCGAACGCAGCATCAGCGGACAGAAATTGAAAGCCCAGGGCACCGAGGCCGCGGCGGCCGGCCATTTCGAGGGTTTCGAGTTGGGAACAAGCGACCCACAATGGCGGATGCGGTTTTTGCACTGGCTTCGGCAAAACGTTTCGAAGTGGCATTTTGTGCCATTTGGTGTCGAGCTCGACGCCCTTGTCCTGGAACATCGGGATGATGCAGCGAAGGGCGTCTTCCCAGACCTCGCGCTTGGTTTCCATTTCACGGCCAAAGCCGCCAAGCTCGGTGACGGAGCCTGATTCGCCGGTGCCGAATTCGACCCGTCCATTCGATACCAGGTCGAGGCAGGCGATCCGTTCGGCCACCCGTTGCGGCGGATTGGTGGTCAGTTGGACAATGCCGTGGCCCAGTCGAATGTTTTTGGTGCGCTGCGAGGCAGCGCCGAGGAAGACTTCGGGGGCGGGAGAATGCGAATATTCTTCCAGGAAGTGATGCTCGACTTCCCATGCGTAGTCGTAACCAAGCCGATCGGCCAGCTCGACCTGGGTCAGCGCGTTTTGGTACAGCTGCCGTTCGTCGTCCACGCCCCAGGGACGCGGCAGTTGCAGTTCATAAAAGATTCCGAACTTCATGACTGGTTTCCTGTTCGTTTGCTCGGCCGTGAGTGCGCGACAGGATCGAGGCCCTGTCAAGTGCGACGCGGTCACGATCCTTCGCCGGACGCATTTGAACCGTGTGACACGCGGGTGCGGCCGGGTGCTTAGTCTGCGGCTCGGCACGATGCCTCTGTTCTGTGCAACGTTCAGTCACAGTCATCCCCGGTAACCGTGTCGGCAGCCTGATTGATCTGCTTTGCCGGGCCTCGGTCCTGAGGATCGATTCCGGCGAACAGCGCTCGGGTTTCGCCGGAACTGATACTTTGTTGATACCGAACGGCGACGAAAAGTGCCGGATGGCCGGAACGATCGCCCATGCCGGTCATGACCCGTGCCGGTAGCACGGGACCTGGCCCGTCAAGAAGTGCCGCGACGCGAATGCACACCCAGAAGTACGCCGGACCGGCGATAAAAGTTGCTATCGCGGCGATCGAACCGGCGCATTGGACCGAAAATCGCGAGGCCTTCGCGATCCGGACGAAAGCACGACAGGAGATTATCATGTCCGCTGCCAGGCTTTTGGTCATCAGCGACAACACTGGCCAGGCCACGATCTCCGTCATCGTTCCGGTGAAGAACGAAGCCGAAAATCTGCCGCCTCTGATCGACCGGCTGCTTCCGGTGCTGCACGGGCTTGGCCGAAATTTCGAAGTCATCATCGTGAACGACGGCAGCACGGATGGCTCGCTGCGCGTGCTGCGTGAGCTCGCCGCGTCACACTCCGAGCTTCGGGTGATCGACCTCGCCCGCAATTACGGGCAGACCGCGGCGATGATGGCCGGAATTGATCACGCACGCGGCGACATCCTGGTGCCGATCGACGCCGATCTGCAGAACGATCCGGCCGACATCCCGAAGCTGCTCGCCAAACTGGACGAAGGCTATGATGTCGTTTCCGGCTGGCGGAAGGATCGCCAGGACGCCGCGCTGCGCCGGAATTTCGTGAGCCGGGTGGCAAATCGTGTGATCTCCCGGGTATCCGGCGTGTACTTGCACGATTATGGTTGCTCCCTGAAAGCCTATCGCCGAAGCGTGCTTGGGCCAGTGCGGCTTTATGGCGAGATGCACCGCTTCGTGCCGATCTATGCGTCGTGGTACGGTGCGCGCGTCACCGAGATTCCGGTCAATCACAGCCCGCGGCTGCATGGCAAATCCAACTATGGTCTGGAGCGGGCGCTGAAGGTCGTGCTGGACCTGATGGTGGTGCGGTTTCTCGATCGCTGGCTCGCCAAGCCGATCTATGTTTTCGGCGGCGTCGGGATGTTGTGGTTCGTTGTTGCCATGCTCAGTGCGGCTTACATGATGTATTTGAAGTATTTTGGTAATGTTTCGATGATCCAAACACCGCTGCCGCTGCTGGCAGCGATGTCCGTCATGATGGGGGTGATGAGCATCTCGATCGGCCTGGTCGCCGAGATCGTGGTACGAACCTATTTCGAGTCGCAGGGCAAAAGCACTTACCACGCGAGGGAACTGATCAATCTCGATGCGCAACCGGCGCGCCGGTACGGCTGATCAGGCATGTGCGGACTGACCGGTTTCGTGGGCGTTGGAGGGCGCGCCGACCTGGAGGCGATGGCCGGCGCTCTGCTGCACCGTGGCCCGGACGACGCCGGCTTTCATAGTGAACCCGAGTTCGCATTGCATCTCGCGTTCCGCCGTCTGGCGGTTGTCGACATCGCCGGCGGACACCAGCCGATGTGGAACGAAGATGGCTCGGTCTGCGTGCTATGCAACGGCGAGATTTACAATCAGTGGGAACTTCGCGAAGAACTTTTGTCAAAGGGTCATGTGTTCCGCAGCGATCACTCCGACACCGAAGTATTGGTGCATGGCTACGAGGAATGGGGCGAGGGATTGCCGGCGCGGCTGAATGGGATGTTCGCCTTCGTGGTGTGGGATCGTCCGCGCCGGCGGCTGTTCGCCGCGCGGGACCGGTTCGCGGAAAAGCCGTTGTTTTATGTTTCGCGGCCAGGCTTTTTCGCATTTGCCTCGGAGTTGTCGGCGCTGATCCGCCACCACGCGGTCGACCGGACGATTGACCCGCGCTCGCTGCAGAAATTCTTCGCCTATGGCTACATCCCGGCGCCCGGTGCGCTGTATCGCGGCGCGCGCAAACTGCCCGGCGGATGTTCGCTGATGGTGGATCTGGTCAACTTCTGCGTGCGTGAGCAACGCTACTGGAAGTTCGCCATCGAGGCCGATGAGCATGCCCCCGCAAGCCGCATTCCGGAACTGGCCGACGAGCTGCGCGAGCGGTTGGATCGCGCGGTGGCACGGCGTTTGGTCAGCGATGTACCGCTGGGGATTTTTCTGTCGGGCGGACTCGATTCGACGATCGTGTTGGCGCTGGCAGCCCGGCATCGCGCGCCCGCCAGCCTCGATACGTTTACCATTGGCTTCAACGAGCCGTCCTTCGACGAACGCCCTCATGCGCGCGCCGCCGCTGCCGCCATTGGTTCACGCCACCACGAACGGATCATGGATTTCGACACGGCAAGCGATCTCGCGGGCGAGGTTCTCGCGCGGCTGGACGAGCCGACCGGCGATGCCTCCATTCTGCCAACGTATCTGCTTGCCGCGTTCGCCAAAGAGAGTGTGACCGTGGCGCTTTCCGGCGACGGCGGGGATGAGTTGTTTGCCGGGTATGACCCGTTCGCCGCACTCGCTGCAGCGAGTTGGTATGATCGGCTCGTGCCGGCGCCGGTGCATCTTGTACTGCGCCGTCTGGCCGGTATACTGCCGCATGGTACCTCCAACATGAGCCTGGACTTCAAGCTGCGGCGGGCTTTGATGGGTCTGTCGTATCCCCCTGGCGTGCGTTTGCCGGTCTGGATGTCGCCGCTTGAACCCGCGCGGATCGGTGAGCTGTTCGATGCGCCGTTGCGAACGGACGAGCTGTACTCGGAAGCCATGGAAGCCTGGGACAATGCGCGGGCGACCAATCCGGTCGACCGCACGCTGGAGTTCTTCACCAATTTTTACCTGCAGGACGACATCCTGGCGAAGACCGATCGGGCGGCGATGATGGTATCGCTGGAAGCGCGTGCCGTGTTTCTCGATAATGACGTGGTTGATTTCTGCGCCCACCTGCCGCACGGCTATAAGTACCGTCGCGGCGTTCGGAAATTCCTGCTGCGGCGAGCCGCCGAGGGCCTGGTTCCGGATACGGTGATAAAGCGGCCCAAAAAGGGCTTTGGCATTCCTCTCGCCCGCTGGTTGGGCCAGATGCAAGCCACACCCCCGCTTGGCGCAATCCCTGGCCTGCGCACGGATTGGATCGCCGAACGTTGGTCCGCCGCGCGCGCGGGAGAAGCAGACGAGCGACTGTTGCTGTGGAGCTGGCTGAGCCTGCAAGGGATACTGGGTCGCAACCGGGAGCTGGCGGTTGCGGCGTAACGCGATCCCCGCGCTGCTGCGGCGTATCCTGCGTTATGGCGGGGTCGGGGTGGCGATTTCGCTGATCTACAGCCTTGCGGTGATTGCGGCCGTGCATGTCTTGCAGCCGATCGGACCGACCATGGCCAGCGTGCTGGCGTTTGGCATCGTCCTGCCGATATCCTGGCTGGCGCATGGCAGGATATCCTTCGGCGACCGCCCGCGCGACGCGTTCCAGCCGCTGCGTTTTGCGCTGTCGACGACGGCCAGCTTCGTCATCGCGGTTGGCGGCATGTACTGGATCACAGAGATCGCCGGGCGGAGCTATTTGCTCGGAATCGCCTGGAACTGGATGATCATTCCGGCGGCGAACTTCTTCGCTTACATGTTCTGGGTGTTCCGGAACAAGCGACACCGGAGACAGCTGGCGTGAGCACAACATCGGGCGGCGCGACGGTGGCGAACGATCTGTATATCTACAACTCGGCGTTCCAGAACATGGCGGCGAGCGGCTCCGCCCATGCCGCGAGCCAGATCATTTCGTTTGTCCAAACCACCGTTCCGATACGCAGTGTGATGGATGTCGGTTGCGCGCGTGGCACGTGGCTGCGGCAATGGCAGATCCATGGGGTCAACGATATCGCGGGTGTTGATGGCGATTATGTTGACCAAAGCAAACTTGAAATCGACCCGGGATGCTTCATGGTCCACGATCTGGTCGAACCGTTCAATCTGCAACGCCAATTTGATCTGGTGCAAAGTCTTGAGGTCGCCGAACATCTGCCGCCACACCGAGCGGCCACGTTCGTGAGCGATCTCGTGGCCCATGCGCCATTGGTGTTGTTCTCTGCCGCCCCACCGGGCCAGGGTGGGGAGAATCACATCAACGAACAACCAGGCGAATATTGGCGGCAGCTGTTCGGTCAGCACGACTACCTGGCGATCGACTGTATCCGGCCCTGGCTCGCCGGAATGGCCAATATTCCATCATGGTATCGATACAATAGCATGCTGTATGTCAGACGTGACCAGCTTGAGCGGATCGCCCCTTTCGCGCGTCGGTTTCTATTGCGCGATGCCGAGCCGGTTTCCGATCCGTCCCCACTGGCATACAAACTGCGGAAGTGCGTCGTTCGATTGCTGCCGCGATCCGTTTGCAATCGGTTCGCGCAATGGAATGCGCGGCGGTTCCCGGCTGTCTGACAGAATATTCTGACATACGTTCCCCGCCGGGCACCTGACAAAAATGGAGCAAGACATGAGCGGAATGGTCACAGAGATGTTGCAACTGGCCAAAGGCTCACCGGAACGCTTTGGATATTCCTGGGATCGCTATGCCGATTTGCGACCGGAGCATGAAGAGCAGTTTTTGCGTTGGACGGCGCTCGATCGATCTTTCTGGACGGGTCTGAGCTTTGTCGATGCCGGCTGCGGCATCGGTCGCAACTCTTACTGGCCGATGACCTATGGCGCTTTGGGCGGACTGGCAGTTGACGTGGACGATCGAACGTTGAATCGCGCACGGCCGAACCTCGCGCCATTCACCAACCTGGAAGTCCGAAAACAGAGCATTTATGAAATTGCCGAAGCGGATCGCTTCGACATCGCCTTCAGCATCGGTGTGGTGCATCATCTTTCCGACCCTGATGCGGCGGTTGCACGGCTGACCCGCGCGGTTAAGCCTGGCGGTCAGGTGCTCCTCTGGCTCTATGGCCGGGAACAAAATGGCTGGATCGTACATTTGTTCAATCCGCTGCGCCGCGCGCTGTTCAGCCGCATGCCGCTGCGGCTGGTGCATGCGCTGTCCTGGCCATTGAGCGCACTGTTGTGGTGCGTGTTGCGCCTGGGGTTGCCCCATGGTGCTTATTATCGGCTCATCCGGCAATTCTCCTTCGAACATCTGCGGGCGATCGTGTTTGACCATATGATTCCACGTATTGCGCTGTATTACACCCGCGCAGAGGCGGAGGCACTGCTTGGCCGGGCCGGTCTGACCGATATTCGTTCCACGTGGGTGAATGAAAATTCGTGGTCGGTGATCGGTCGCAAACCGTCGGTGGAGTAACGACCTGGTTGGCGAGGGCACATCCGCCCACCCAGGCGTGGGTAATCTATCGCGCCATGCCGGCACAAACTGCATCGCTGACACCGGTCCGACGGTGGCGCAACTCGAACGTTCCCTCCTGCGCCACGAGTTCGAAGCTGCTATCGAGAGCCTGTTCGAACGCCCTCGTCTCCGGCGGCTGAGGGTTGCGCATCGCAGGAAAGTTGTGTTTCAGCTCGGCCGGATCTGTCCAGTGCCGATCAATAACGACCCAGTCAGCGTGCCGCAGCGCCGACACGCAGGCCTCCCGGTATTGTGAAGGCAACGAGTATCCCGGGGTGAGGACATCGTATTTCGATACGTCGTCCCGTCCGGACAAGAATGGCATCATCGGCATGAACGGATAGAAGAACAATTTATCGCCATCTGGCAGGGCGGCGATCCGGACCAGCATCTCTGACGCACCGGGCATCAGGAAGAATGCCAGGCCGCCACGTGGCGTTGGCGTGATCTCGCCGCGCGACACACACAGGACGGTCACCGCATATCCCAGGACCGCCGGCGCGAGCAGCCCGCCGATCGCAACCATGGCAGCCATTCGATACGTGGGACGCCAAACCCGGGCCAGTCGGTCAGCGCAATATGCCAGCAAGGGACACGCCAAGGGGACTTCAAAGGCGATATGGAAGACGTCCGCTCGTGGATAGCACGCCACCAACCCGGCGAGGCAGAACGCCGCAGCGGGGGCCAGCACATGGTCTCGCGAACCGACGAACCGGTCTCGCACATAAACCGCGAACGCGAGCGCGGCGGCAAACGGAAACACGTAGTTGAGCAGGGCATTTCCAAAGGTCGCCCCGTGCCCGTAAGGCAGCCCTTGGATCGACGCGTAATGCGCCGCAGTAAACAAGATGACGTCATCGAACCCTGTCACCAGCGCATTACGCCAGAGCAGGTAGGCCAGCAGGGCGACGGGCACCAACGCACAAGCGACGACATAGACGATCAGTGCGGCGCGATGCCGCCGCACCGGGAAGAAGGCGGTCAAAGCGGCCAGCATGGCGAGCGCACCGCAGGTTGGCGTCACCATCGCTGCCATGCCGGATGTTGCACCGCTGATGAGAGGCCAGCGCCGCCGGTGATCCGCGTCCTGAGCAAACGCGAGTGCCGCCCATATTCCCGCCATCGAGAACATTGTGGTAAACCAATGATGGCTGAGCTGGGTCCAGGTGCCTTGCGACATCACCACCCAGCCAATGGTCAGGGCGGCGGCGAGTGGCGCGTTCCTTGAGGCCTGGCGGCAAGCCAGAAAGGTAAAACAGGCGATGCCGGCGATGATTATGATCGCCAACGACCGCTCCGCCAACATGGACAGACCAGCAACGCGCAGCCAGATCTCGGTCAGGACGAACCCGCCTGGCGGCAGGAATTCAAAGAAGTCAGCGTAAATCCGGTCGCCCTGGAGCATGCGCTCAGCGCCATGCAGCAACACACCTTCATCGCCCAATGAAGAGAGAGTGCGAAGAAACGGCAGGCACAGCACGACGGTTACCAGAGCCACGAGCGGCAGCCACCACCGGGTGATCGAGCGTACCTGCGGCACATCGCCTGATAGAATGGTCCTGGCTGCTGCGGGTTGCGAAACGAAAGAATTCATGCCCGGCCGTACAGCAACAGGACCAGCAGCCAAAAATCGGCTTTGAGTTTGGTTTGAAAGCTCATGCCGGCGCAAACCTGCAATCAGCCTGAACGCAATGAGCGAACCAATCCCGGCCCGTCAGGTCTGGCATGATTTTGCGGCGAGTCCCCGATGCACAATCTGTCCCCGATTGGCGGCGCAGTCCAGGTTACCGGTGGTAAGCCGTCAATTTGGTTACAGTGTAACCGGCGGTTACCAACGCGACGGCCTCGAAACGACTGAACCGCACAGGCGGCCGCCGATCACCGCCTGATTCGGTAGATATGGAAGAATGTCCCCGATGCCACCCGATCAAGCAACGGCGGCAACTTCGGCCGCGCCGCAAAACTGAATTCCACCGCGTAGTCGAAATGTTGTGGCCAGTCCCCCCAATAATTGATCATGCCCATAATACTTAATGTGCCCAACATTGCCGGGCCTTTAACCGGATCCATCCCCTCGATCAGTTGTTGCAGCCCGATCGGGTTGCCGACCGCGGTGTCGATGTTGCGCAGAGCCGGCGCCGCGGCAACCGGCATCATTGCGTTCTTGAACAGGAATGGGACGTACGCATCGCGCTCGATGATCGCCAGTGTGCCCAGGTGATCGTAAATCGAAACCGGTTGACGCAACAGCCTCGGATCGGTTCCGGTCTCATCCCGGAACACGATCACCTTGGCGCCCACAGGGATCGCCGGCAGGGCGGCGCGAAACTCGTCAAATTGCTGGCCAATCGGCCGCCACGTCCAAACGATCATGCCGATATTGACGGCGAGCAATGCCAGCAGGACGCCGGTCGCGGCAGCCTCCGCTCGCGGCGAGGTGTCCGACCAGGAACAACTTGCAATCAGCAGAAAGACCCATACCACCGGCAGCCGGAAGTCCACGCCCCAGACACCCGCCAGAACGTGTGGCATGGCGACCGCCGCGATACCGACTGCGAGCAACGGCGCGCGCATGACGGGCATCAACTGCACTCTGCCCAGAAGCCCTTTGCGCAGCGGAATATAGAGCAGTACAACCAGGATGCCGAAATTGTACGGCACACCCTGAAACAGGATCGGCGAAAGCACGGTGATGAATTTGTCCGAGGGCGCGCCGTACCAGGTATCACCAACTTGCTGTGCCCGGCTCGCGATGACGAAGAGGACCAAGGGCAGAATGAACGGGCAGAAGGCGACGATGCCACGGCGTAGCAACGCGGTGAGGCGCCGTTCCCCGGTTTCCAGCCAGACGCCGAGTTCATAGGCGCCGACGCACAGCATGTAGCCGAAGAACGCAAAGTAATGGCAAAAAAACACGCCCAGACTAAACAAGGTTCCACCGGCGATGCGCCAGCGAGCGGCACCTCGGGAAAGCACGATCCAGCCGGCAAATGCCAACAGCCAGACGCCGATGCCAAACAGATAGTTCACAAAGCCCAGGCTGGTGACATAACTATAGGCGAACAATGCGCTGGCGGCGGGCCAGGGGGAGAGACGGCGGTGCAGCACGGTGTGCACCGCCATCGTGCCCAACACGAACAGCAGCAGACAAAGATACAGGAAGACCCGCCCGGCCGTGTAGATCGACATGACATGCGCCAGCTGCGGAATGATCAGGTCCATTGCCAAATAGGGCGACAACTTCCACGCCACGACGTAGTTCGCCTGCAATGCCGGGCTGTTGGCGTACGCCGCCAGAATGTGCATGCGCGCGAGGTGGTTGGGGTAGTCGACCAAAGGCGGCACCACGACCGAGACGATCGGCACTGCCAGCAAGCCCAGAACTACGAGGTAAAGTGTGATGGTGGTCCAGCGCGGCTGATACGTGTCGGTCCGTGATTGGGGTCGATCGGCCGCGCTTACCAGGCTGTCCATGGTACCTCGGTCGTGGGGTTCGGGATCACGGCAGGCCGGCACGCGGACGCCTTGTGACGAGGTAGAAGCGAGCTGCCAACGATCTGGTTACAGCGTTTGTCGCGCCATTGAATCGCCGTCCGTTGGTTTGGCCGTCCAGGCTGATCCAATCTGATTGGAAGGCGGCCTAAATCGGCAACCCCTGCTCCCGCGCCCAGGTGGCAATCGGTTCGCGCAAACTGGCCGCCCCGCGGGCCCCGCGGCGGATCGAGTTCAGCACTGGCCGGAATGCCGCCAGATCGACCTCGGCCAGCAGCGCCTTCACCGGCAGAATCCCGCTTGCCGGCATCGACAGGGCGGTCAGGCCAAGCCCCACAAACGCCAGCGCCTCCAGCGGCCGCGACGCTGCCTCGCCGCACAGCGACACCGGCACGCCGGCTTCGCGGCCCGCGGTCAGCAATTGCTCCAGCAAATCGAACATCGGCTGCGACAGCACGTCATAGCGGTCGTACAGCGACGGCGTTCCTCGATCCGCGGCAAACATGAACTGCACCAGATCGTTCGAGCCGACCGAAATGAAGTCCACCTCCCGCAGCAGGTCCGGCAGCTGCCACATCAGCGCCGGCACCTCCAGCATGGTGCCGACCGACAACTGCTCCGGCTGGGGCCGCACGCGTCGTGCCTCGCCCAGAAGGAGCGCCTTGGCCTGACGAAATTCGGCGACCGTTGCCACCATCGGGAACATCACCGACAGCTTCCGCCCGTTTGCCGCCAGCAGCAGCGCGCGCAACTGCCGCCGCATCAGCGCCGGCCGATCCAGCCCGATGCGCAGCGAGCGCCAGCCCATCGCCGGATTTTCCTCCTCGGTCACCGTCCCCGGCAGCAGCTTGTCGGCACCCAGATCCAGGGTCCGGAACAGCACGGGCCGACTGCCCGCCGCATTCAGCACCCGGGCATAAATCGCCGCCTGCTCGGCCACGTCGGCCACCGAACCGCGCGCGAGCATGGCGATCTCCGTACGGAACAGGCCAATTCCCTCGGCACCGGTGCGCTCCAGTTGCGCCAGCTCCAGGTCAAGCCCGACATTCAGCATCAGGCTGACCCGTACGCCGTCGGCCGTCCGGGCTGGCTGGTCGCGCAGCGCGGCAAACCCCGCGTAGCGTAGCGAATGCGCCTCCAGCGCGCGAACGTAGACCTGCCGGACCTCCGCCTCTGGCCGCAGCACCAGCTGCGCGCCATCGCCGTCGATCACCGCCTCGTGACCCGGCTCGGCGGTGTCGAGCATCCCCCGCGTGCCACCGACCGTGGGAATCCCCAGCGCCCGGGCCAATATGGCGGCGTGTCCGGAGGGACTGGCTTCTTCGATCGCGATGCCGGCGATGCCATTGGCCTGCCATTCCAGCAGTTCGGCGGGTCCCAGGCGGCGGGCGAGCAGGATGCCGCCGGCCGGCACCGATTCGCGCGGCTGATGCCCGGTCAGTGTGGTCAACAAACGATTCGCGAGATCTTCCAGATCGGCCAGCCGTTCCCGCAAATAGGAATCGCTGATCCGGCGCATGCGGTCGTGCAATTCGGTAGCGACGCGGGCGACCGCGGCCTCGGCGGTCAGCCCGCCCCGGATGACCTCGCTGACGCGGCGCAGCCAGCCTTGATCGGCCGCGACCAGCCGGTAAGCCTCAAGCACGTCGCGCGAGGTCGAGGCATCGCTCGGCACGCCCGCCAGCAAATCGTCGATCCCGCGTTGCATGCGGTCAGACGCGTCCGCCAGTCGTTGCAGTTCGCGCTCCGGGTCCTCGGCCAGGAGTTTGATGCCGGTCATTCGCGTGGCATGCAGCACCACCGGACCGATCGCGATACCGGTCATCAGGGTCGTGCCGGCGAAAACCCGCGGCACCGTACTGGGTAGGCCCTCGCCGACGGCTTCGGTCGCGCTGTTGGCCGGCAGCATTTCCGCCAGCAGCATGGCGACGGTTTCCAGCTCGTCGACTTCCAGGCCGGTGAAATGTCGCGGCAGGCGATTCTGCACCGTCAGCACGCCGAGCACCCGACCAGAGCGGCGCACCGGAACCGCCAGCATGGAGGCGAACGGCTCCTCGCCGGTCTCCGGCCGATAGGCAAACGCCGGATGATTTTGCGCATCCGGCAAATTCATCACCGCACCCTGGGCGGCGCACAGGCCGACGATGCCCTCACCGACGCGCAATCGGGTCAGACCAACGGCCTTTAGGTTCAGGCCCTCGGTCGCTGCGAGTTCCAGCAGGTCGCCAGGACGGCGCACGTAGACCGAGCACACTTCGCTCGCCATCTCGGATGCGACGAGGCGCACCAGCTCGGAGATTGG
>Ga0187867_10003593_pt1 | contig 12331 bp, 17 predicted proteins | sample June2016WEW_13_1_FD_132976 | JGI IMG/M metagenome (GOLD analysis project Ga0187867, IMG submission 132976) | Peatland microbial communities from SPRUCE experiment site at the Marcell Experimental Forest, Minnesota, USA - June2016WEW_13_10 | ecosystem: Environmental > Terrestrial > Soil >... | reverse complement strand
CCCAGCTTCTGGCGAAGAGTTCGGACGTCGACGATGGGTCTGCGCTCGACGCTGACCATGGTGACTCGCACCGGAACATCCTCCCCGCTGGCCCACGCGATCGCCTGCTTTACACTGCGAATGAGTCTGCGGCCGGCAGCCGTGTGTTTGTTGGTCGGGGACTTTGTGGTTTGTTGCCGCATAATCAGGTTTAACTCCCTTTCCTGTATCGCGATACGAGCATCGGAAGCAACCGCTTCAGGCTTCGTTTGTCGGCCTCGGAAAGATCCGCCTTCTCGTTCTAGCATATATATCCAGAAGGAACATGGGGATCGATTGGTTGTAGTAATAATAGATCACACGTGCGCCTCCCCGTTTGCCGTGTCCTCGGCTTGCCCAGCGGATCTTTCGCACACCGCCGGTGCCGGGTACCAATTGACCTGTTTCCGGATTCGCTCCCAGGTGCGCGACCAGAGCGTCGTGTTCGGTCTCGGTCAGGATCGCCTTGGAGTGGTCCACGAACTCTTGTGTTTCTACCATCGGCGGCATCATCGCCATACGTTGCTCGATCATACGCTTATCACGTATGACAATCAAGCGCATAGGGCGGGTGCTAGAGGAAAGGGCGGTGCCAAGTGCCGCGCCCACTAAAGAGAAGCGCCAGGCGATCGTCCGCAAAGCCGCGGCGGCCCGCTGGGGCAAGAAGGTCTAGTTCATCTCGGTTTTTGTATGGGAACCTCTGGGAGCGAAACCTTCCAAAGGTTTCTCCCCAAACGCCTTTTCCAAAGCAAACAAAAAAGACCCGCCGGTCGGATCCATGGCCATCCATCCGATTCGCGCCACGGAAACAAACCCCGACGTGCGAAACTCGAATCGGTGTCACCCATACTCGTATGCACCTCGCTAATGACTCGTCAGAAGAAATCGCGGGTCGATTTCGGCTCAGGTAGCTTGCCAAGTGGGTGATGGAGGGCCAGTTCGAGCACCCGGCAGGTGCGAAAGCCGTAGGATTTTCCAGCGCTCCGATCAAGCGCACTGGTGCAGAAGTTTTTGGCGCCCATGGACGGCAACCCGGTGCAGGGTGTCACGGCAGCGTGGGAGATCGTCGCCGACCGGCAGCAGGAGCGACGGGAGGCGGCAGAAACCGCCCGCCTTGAAACGTGCCTTGAACACCCGTGCAGCAGAGCGGCACAGATGCCAGCGAAAGAAATTGAAACCGCGACGCACTCAGCTCGCCAAAAACTGCAACCATCTGCTACCATTGTTTTTGACCTGCGTCACGTAACGGGTTACGGTATCTGGATGATACGAACGATACGCCATAAGGGGCTGAAGCTCCTTCACGAGGACGATGACCCGCGCGGCGTCATCGCCGAACACGCGGACAAGCTCCGCGATATCCTCGCGAGGCTCGACGCTGTTCTAACCGTGGCCGATATGGACGTGCCGGGTTTAAGGCTACACCCGCTCAAAGGTCGAGAGAAAGGTTTTTGGGCGGTGACGGTTCGGGCAAACTGGCGGGTCATTTTCCGCTTTGCCGACCATGACGCTTTCGACGTTGATTACGTGGACTACCACTGAAAAGTAGACTGAACCCATGCCCATGAAGAACCCACCCCACCCCGGAGGCTTTGTACTCCGTCAGTGCATTGAGCCTTTGGGCTTGAGCATCACGGAAGCCGCCGCCGCTCTTGGCGTCACGCGCACCACGCTATCCGAACTGGTGAACGAGAGGCGCGGCATCTCGCCGGAAATGGCCGTGCGGCTGTCGAAGGTGTTCGGCGGCAGCGCCGAAAGCTGGCTTATTCAGCAAGCGCAGTACGACCTTGCGCACGTTCACGCCGACCGGTTCAAGCTGAAGCGGCTGCAACCGGCTTAGATGAAGGGTACGCAATACGAGCCGAATTCCCTCGGTGAACACCCCAAAACCGCCATAAGTGATCACTTCAAAACCGGCCAACAGATCACAGCCAGGACATGAGACTGGTTGTACTTGTTCGTAGTCGTTTAGAGCAAGTGGTTTTCGGACCGCGACACGTGCGACATCGTTACGAATCAGCGAGTCGCTTTTGAGGTGATGTGGGCATGCTATACCGCGGAAGTTTTTTGGCCACATCCGCCGGAGTTCGCCGACATCGATGCCATAGCTCGACAGCATATAGTAGCCAATGATTGAAAGGTCGCCTCGCTTTCGGCACCAAAACGAAGGGCGTGGCGCAGCCGCGCCGGAGATCTTGTCCTGCCTGTTCCTTCAGGTACCGGTCGAGTGTGGCATTGCCGCACGAGAAAACGGAAGTACACGTCAAGACTTGCGCGCATTGCCGCGATGAGCCGCACGATTGGGGTTGTGACGAAGGGGTTCAAACGCCCACTCGCTGGATGTCGCGGCGCTGCCATTTAGACGCCACAAAGGCGCTGGTACCGCCGGGCAGCCTGCCGGAGCCGCTTGTTGGGCGGATTCGGTTTCAGCAGCGCCTCCACGAAAACCTCGCGGTCGCGACCGCTCAGCTTGAGGACGTCGTACTCGCGGACGGTACGGGCTGCGACCTCCTGACCACTGCGCACGACGAACTCCGTCAGAGAGCTCCGGCTAAGATCCGCTGCATGCTGAAACAGGGCCTTCTGCTCGTCCGTGAGCCGAGCTTCAAGCCTTGCCGTCTTGGCGACCGTGTGGGTGGTTTCGCTCATGGCGCTGCCAGTCCTTCTCGTCATTTTCAATTGTACGGCACGAAGCCGTACAGGTCAGCTCTTATCTCATACATGATGAGCCTGAAGCGTGCATTGCCTGTGAACCCGCCGCGGGCACGTGGGGCAAGAAGAATCAACCAACACAATTGCGCGATCCGAAATTGGCGGAGCGTTGGGACGAGGGGGTGCTGGGGAGAAACTTTGGACCATCTCCTTCGCCCATTGCGAGTGTGGTGAGCCGGATTTAACTCGCTTTGCGCAAGGCGTCCTCGACAGCATCCGGGTGGGACGCAATAACGGCCAGGAGGATACGCGCTGGTCCGTCCGGTTGCGTTCGGCCCTGTTCCCAGTTCTTGACCGTCCCTGGCGCGAACCCGAATCGTGCAGCGAATTCCGATTGGCTCAAGCCCAGCTTCTGGCGAAGAGTTCGAACGTCGACGATGGGTCTGCGCTCGACACTAACCATGGTGACTCGCACCGGTACATCCTCCCCGCTGGCCCACGCGATCGCCTGCTTTACACTGCGAATGAGTCTGCGGCCGGCAGCCGTGTGTTTCTTGGCCGGGGGCTTTGTGGTTTGGTGCCGCATAATCAGGTTTAACTCCTTTTCATGTATCGCGATACGAGCATCGGAAGCAACCGTTTCAAACTTCGTTTGTCGGCTTGGGAAAGATTCGCCTTCTCGTTCTTAGCGTATATATCCAGAAGGAACATGGGGATCGATTGATTGTAGTAATAATAGATCACACGTGCGCCGCCCCGTTTGCCGTGTCCTCCGCTTGCCCACCGGATCTTTCGCACGCCGCCCGTGCCGGGCACCAATTGGCCTGTTTCCGGGTTGGCTCCCAGGTGCGCGACCAGAGCGTCGCGCTCGGTCTCCGTCAGGATCGCCTTGGAGTGGTGCACGAACTCCTCTGTTTCTACCACCGTCATCGGCGGCATCAATGCCATACGTGATTCGATTATACGCTTATCGCGTATGACAATCAAGCGTATAGGTCGGGTGCTGGAGGAATGGACGGTGGCAAGGCCGCGCCCACTAAAGAGCAGCGCCAGGCGATCGCCCGCAAAGCCGCGGTGGCCGGTTGGGCAAGAAGAATCAACCAACACCGTTGCGCGATCCGCAATTGGCGGAGCGTTGGGAAGAGGGAGTGTGAACCTTTGGGAGCTTTCGTCCCAACTGGCCTGACCTCACCAAACCTGACCTACGGTTGCATGCGACCGCACCCTGTATATCCGCACTGTATGCACTTGACGGAATAGTCATTATAGTGCATACTATATAGGTGAGCTGGGAAGTTGATCTACATGATGATTTCGTTCTCGAGTACCGCGACCTGCACAAGGACGTGCAGGACGAGCTGTTGGCCCACATCGAACTGCTTGAACAGTTCGGCCCCCGGCTAGGAAGGCCTCGCGCGGACACGCTCAAGGGCTCGCGTCACGCAAACATGAAGGAATTGCGGTTTGACGCTGCTGACGGTGTCTGGCGTGTGGCCTTCGCGTTTGACCCAAACCGCAAGGCTATTCTTCTGGTCGCCGGCGACAAGTCAGGTGTTAGCGAAAAGCGGTTTCACCGCAAATTGATGGAACGGGCCGATACGCGCTTTGACGCTCATCTGGCAAGAGTCAAAAGGCAGAAGGAAAGGGAAAGGAAAGACGACCATGACTAACCTCGAACGGATCAGGAAGGAATTAACCCCTGCCCGCCGCCAGAAGGTTGCGGCACGGGCGGCCCAGCTCATCGCCGAGGAGATGACGTTGCAGGAACTCCGCCGCGCACGCAAGCTCACCCAGGTACGCATGGCCAAGGCACTCGGGATCAACCAGGACGGCATTTCCAAACTCGAAAGGCGCAGCGATCTTCTCCTGTCGACTCTGCGGAAGACCGTCGAGGCCATGGGTGGCAGCCTCTCTCTGGTAGCTGAGTTCCCCGACCGTGATCCGGTGCTCCTGTCCGGAATTTCCGGAGTCTATCTGGACCCCCATCCGGCCGGCCGTAAGCACGCGCGCGCGCATAGCCGCCGAACCCTCTGAGCGATGGGTGTGTCCGGGCGCCAGATCCTCTCCATCACATCACGTCTGCCTTGTCGTGGGAGCGAGGATCTCCAGGGTCGGAAAGTAGCTGCGATAGCGCGTGGCATCACGCGTGAGCAAGGCAAGGTGTCTGATGGCGGCGTGCGCGCCAATGTAGAAGTCCGGCAGAGGCGAGTACCGCAGACCTCCACGGCGGCGGTATAGTAAAAAGCACTTCCCGGCGAGGAAGCCGGCTTCCCATGGCAGGGGTTCACGCTGATACAGGCCGGCGGGCAGGGCTGCATCCAGCGCTTCGATTGTGGTGTACCCGATCGATATTTCGGCGTAAATAATCGGATTGATCACCAGTGTGGTGACCTCAGCGCACTCTGCGAGCGCCCCGCCGGACCAATCGCTCCAGTTCGGATCGTTCGTGGCGATGTCCAATAGGACGTTGCTGTCCACGAGCACGCCGCGGCACGGCCTCACGTGCGCCGGCAAGTTGGCTATGGCCGGTTTCAATTGCGCGGCCTTCGAGGTCGGCCTCGCCACGCGTGAGCGCCATGATCTGGTCCGTGTTCAGGCGCACGTCGGCAGTGCTGCGGAGAGCATCGAGCGCCAGGCGTCCTCTGGTGCTTGCTCCGGCTTCGCGCCCGGCCTTGCGAATCCTGGCATGATCTCCGGCCAACTCGAACGCAACCTTCGTATGCGGCAGAAGACCTAACCGGTTACGGATTTCCTGGGGGATAGTGACCTGGCCTTTGCTGGTGACTTGCACAGTAATACTCCTAGGTAAGTGTAATACAGATCTTTCAAGAGGCACCACTCTCTTCGTGTCTAATTAAGCGGTTCGAGAATGGCAAGGAATCCCCACGCCGTGGCCGCTCGGGCGCTTGGGTGGCAAGCGAGGCGCTTAGGCCTTGTCGGTACGGAATTTCAGAAAATCGCCCGAAACGCTGGTTTCGCTCGACCGGTCAGTGGGCCATCGATCCAATTCACTTCACAGAATCAAACCTCGACAAACCGATCGCCCTCGGCAACTCGGATACTCTGTCTGCGGTAGTGAAAAGGCAATGACCTTGGCAGGTGCCAAACCGGGTGCCGAGCGTTGGAAGAGGGGCGTGGGGGAGAAACCTTTCGAAGGTTTCGCTCCCACTGGCTCCGGCCTAACCAAATATTCATCAACGCCGCCGCTCGGCGTCCCGAGAAACAGGAAATAAACCTCTGAATCGATGGGAAAGCCCAAAATGTGGGTACAACAGCGGGATTTAGCTCCAGGATCCATCCGGTAATACCCGCCTTCCAGCGCCTCGATTCGATCTACTATTGTTGCAATATCCTACAGCGAAACACGGCTGGTAGTTCCTGTGGCACGTCGGGAACGGCCACTGAAGTGCCAAGGCAAGCGCACAACTCTGGGATAATGTCTGGACTCCATTCCAGCACCTTGCCACATGGGTGAAGCGGCTTTGGGTTGTCACTCTCAACAAGAAAGGGCTTTCCGATGACTCAGTTGGTGGCTCTCAAGATGCGAATTGCCGGCCCTTGTATGTGTGTGCTTTTCGCGGCCATGGGCCTTTCTTCCCCTTGCCGCGCCGATTTAGTTCCCATTGCCCTGACGGGCTGGAATCAGGATTTAATCGCGGAGAACAACGCAGCCTCTCCCCAAGCCGGCACCACCACACCTGAGGCATTCAATTGGGTGTGGTACGAGCAGGGTGCACCGGGTACGACTCAGGGCCTGCCCACCAGTGGCTCCTTCGTCAGCGCCTACAACCCCAGTGTCACCTTTCAATTTCAGCCCTACATCTCGGACAATACTCTGTACTATGCCGGCGGCGGTCATGGCACGCTGACGCTTGCAACGCCTGAGGCAACTGGGTCTCTCGCCTTTCTGGTCTCCAACCAGGGTGGCGGCAGCTTCACGGCGACTCTTGATTTCTCGGACGGTAGCACCTACACGCTCTCGACCGCAAGCGATCCGGATTGGACCACGCCTGGTGCTTCCAATGTTGCGCTGGCCAACACGTGAGTTGTGCAGGACGATTCCACGTGGGTCGCTAACTATTCCGGGGTTCTGTCGTTGTACGAGCATGACTACACGCTGCCCACAGCCGACGCTTCGAAGACTTTGGACTCGATCCAAATCGAAACCGCCGGCAACGAGGTGGTGTTTGGGATCAGTGGCGATCCGTCGGCCGTGCCCGAGCCCAGCGCAGTGATTCTCCTCCTCACTGTATTGGCGATGGTGGGAGTCCTGATCCGTCGGAAAATCGCGGCGAACTGACATCCCAGGCGCCACGCTGCTGGTCAAACGACCAAATCGCACAGACCCGCGGAGCGTCTTCTACCAGTAGCACCCAATCGTGCAACAGGCGTAGGTCAAACCAAGGGCCTCCCAGTTGGCGGTTCAGCGTGCGATCCTAAACTGCCATCCCATGCGGTTGCGGGGGAAGTTGAAAATGTTGGAAGAGGGGGCGTGGGGGAGAAACCTCTCGAAGGTTTCGCTTCCCACTGGCGCGGCCAAACCAAGCCTCTGGAATCTCACCCTGGTGATCCGCCCAGGACGCTAGGAGACCCTCCGCCACTTTAACGCAGCCCAACACAACGCCAACCCAATCCCGCACAACATCATCGGATTGGGCTCTGGAGTACGGGCCATGTAGCCGTTTGTGCTGAACGATGCCGGCCCTTCACTATCGCTGAAAATGTCTTCCAGCGTCAGCGAATACGGAGAGGGACCGGCGGAACCGCCGCCCGACACCGATCCCAAATCCGAACCGGTGAAGGGCCCCACGGTCCCAACGGGAGTACCCATCCCAAAGATTGTGTTTGCCGAACTGTCCCACGCCAGTTGACTGGTGGTGCCGCCAACCTGGGTTGTGCTATAGACCGAAGTGAACCCACCGGCGCCCACGTCCTGGGTGAAACCCGTGTCGCTCAAGAAGAGATCCAGGGGGTTCGCGGAGCACGTCCCGTCGCTGCACGCTGCCAAGACCACATCGTCGATTCCGAAACTGCCGTTGGCCCCCGACAGATTCGGTGAATTGCTGGATCCGAATACGATCAAAATATCCCAGCCATCGAAATCGGTGTTGGAATATGTGACCGTACTGCCGGTGCCCGATATGACCAGGGTGCTCGTTCCGCTGACCAGCTTCAATTCTGGAGTCGCGAGCGCCAACTGGCCGAACGCTGCGGCTAGCGCCGCGCCAAGAAACAGAACTTTCAGGTAAGCCTCCCATGCTACGCACGGCCTTTAGCTACCGCGGGCCGCACCAGAATAGCACACCCGTTGCCAAACAGCAGCCCCCACATCGAGCGCCTGATTTCAAAGAGATACAGGAACAAACGTCCGTCCCAGTATCCCGGCTTGGATTCCGAAACTTTAGGATCTTGGCATAATGCTTAGGTCCAGTATTCCAGGACGTGCAACTCGGTTGACCATATCGGTTATTGAATGCGGATACGCAAAGGGCTGGCCGTCTGGCCATCCACCGTCATCGCTACGTCCACATCACCCATCCCGGCCAGGCTGCGTGGAACTTCTACGGTGACCTCGTCCAAACCCGGGAAATAACCGGAAGCCCCGGCATACAGCACCGGCACATCCTGTCCAGCAATCTGCACGTGAACATCGGACGCGTCACGCACCCCGGATGCGTAGAACTGCAGCCTCACCCTGTCCAATGTCGCTGCCGGATCGACCGGCCCACTCTGCAGAGCCCGCACCTCTTGCGTCCCGTCTGCATGGAGGCTGACGACCTGCACGCCATCTGTAAGCAGCATCGCGCCGGCCCTGACGTCAGGCGGCGTGTAGACGGTGCCAGATGCGGTTCCAATCACGGGCAGCTTAGTGGGTGTGTAGGGCCCTTGGCACGTCCACACCACGGTGCCGTCAGTAGAAGTCCCTCCAGTTGTCTCGGTCCATGTCGGAGCCGTGGCACCGCTGGTCCCGGCGGTGGTCACTTCCTGCCCGTTCCCGGACGGGTCCAAGATCTCCTGCCCAGTGGAAAATCCGTGGCTAGCCAACCAGGGCCCCGCCGAATACATGAACTCCGACCTAGATGTGACGATAGAGGTACTCGGAAAAGGCGAGATGCTTGTGGAGGTCAGAGTACCAGCCGGAAGCGAGATGTCGCCTTTAATAGGTATCTGGCTCCCTTCTATTTTGACTGTGCCCTGCACCTCGATCGAGTCCAGGCCGGTAGGTGGCTGTATCAAAGTGAAATTCGTTTCGGCCTTTATCGGGAACGGCTGCACAAGCAAAGCGGATTTGACGTCGCCCGTCAACTCGATTGGATAATACTCGGCGTAGTCCGAACCCGTTTTTGTTGGCTGAAGACTCTCGCAGGCATAGAGAGTGATGCTGAAGGGCTCTCCTGCCAGCTTGTACTTGTCGGCCCCGGCGATCATGTTGGCGCCAAACTCCCCAGAAGCCTGATATACGATCACCGTGCTGGCGCATGTTGCTGCCGCCGGCTTTTGCGCGGCGGCAAAGCCGGTTATTACTGTTGCCACCATCGCGATAGACCGCGTCTTTCCAACCATTAAATTCCCCTCTTTCCCCGTCTGCTAAATGGGAGTTGTCATAGAGCCTAGCACAGTTCCATAGGCGCCCTTGGGTTTCCGGCTTCTCGGGTACTAGAACTTACCGCGGCGGTGGGTCACTCGTGGCGAGCAAAGAAGCTCCTCGCGAGCGCCGAGAGCATAGGCACCCGGAAAGATAACGCCATTGAATTCATCCGGCAGAATCTAGCGACCACGTAGAGGTCGCTACGCTACATGTCCTTGAAAAAGAGCGGCGCGGGAGGAAATAGCTGGTCTAGTGCTCCAAAACCAGGTGGACGATAAGGCCTTATGACGAGATTCGAAACTGCCCTTTCCGTCACAAGCGCATCCAAAGTGTTTTAGACCCGGTCCCTTTCTGGATTCCGAGGGCGCCCTGACTGGCTGGGGTTGAAACCAGCGGCAACGGTATGATTACCATTTGAGACGGAGGCTGAACATTCGTGAGACAGCGCCTGCTGGGAATTGGCTGCATCGCCGTCCTCTGCGGCACCCTGGCTGCGGGACTCTGGCCCTTCCATTCCCCAGCAAATGGCGTCACCTGGCTCAAAGACCGTAACGGTCTGCGCTTTGGAGATTACGGGACCGTCATGAGCAGCGGCGCCTTCAACGAGACCAACTCGCGGGATCCCCAACCGTGCAGTATGGAACTGTGGCTGCAACCGGCTGGCGAAAATGGCGGCGCCATCCTTTCGTTTTACGCTCCAGACAATCCAATTCAACTGTTGCTGTACCAATCTCATACCGATCTAGTGCTGCGATCCGGGAGAAACAGCTCGCCAGGCCGGCCAAGCGTGCAAAGGATCTCCGTCAACGATGTTTTTCGTCAGGACCGGCCGGTATTCGTGACTATCACCTCCGCAACCCAGGGGACGGCAGTCTACGTAAACGGCGCGCTACCTGTATTCGTGACGATCACTTCGGCCGCGGCAGGGACGGCTCGGTATGTAAGCGGCACCCTGCCCGGGACGACGCGTGCATCGCAACCTATACCCTGCACCGGCCGGATCGTAGTCGGGAATTCGCCGCGACCGCGCGGCGCCTGGTCCGGGCAGGTGCAGGGCTTGGCGATTTATGCGAGCGAGCTTAGCGCGCCGACGGTTCGCCGGCACTACGATACGTGGACCAAGGTCGGGAAGCCGGACATCACCGAACGAGATGGTATTGCCGCCTTGTACCTGTTCGACGAGCGCTCCGGCGAGGTCGTCCATAACCACGCAGGCGCCGGTGCCGATTTGTGGATTCCGCGCGCTTACACGGTCCTCGAGAAGGGCTTCCTCGAACCTGACTGGAACGACTTCAGTATGTCGTGGGGCTATTGGACGAACAACCTCAAGAACATGGCCGGATTCGTCCCGCTTGGCTTATGTTTTTGCGCGTACTTCGCTCAAATCCGAAAGAACCTGCGGCCAGGACTCATCACCATCGTTCTCGGCTTCACACTCAGTTTCACCATTGAGGTGCTCCAGGGTTTCATTCCGCCCCGGGACTCCGGCACCACGGACCTCATCACTAACACGCTCGGAACCTGGATTGGCGCCATACTTTATTACGCGGCCAGAGCCCAGTGGCGGCTGCACACGGGCTTTCAAAGGCCAGCCTGCAGTCGGGACTAAACTCTCCGGATCCGGCCGGTAACGGTGGGGACCGAAACACCCGCGAAAATCCGAAGATCTTCCACTTTTCCAATTTTGTAGGTTTTCTCACCATTGCCGGAATGCGTGACCTCGTGTGTTTTCAACCGGATGCCATTTGGCCAACCGATTGCCCAAGCAGGTCCCTTTTCAGAGCGGCCGTTGCCGCAAGTGTCGTGTATCTCTCTCGGCGGGTTCGACTTCGTTTACCGCTGGATTTCAAGAGGGAGATTCGGAGCAGGGAGAGATTCTTGATCAAGGGAAAAAAGGTTCTTATGAAAAGACTACGAAGAGCTGGTTATCCGACTTTAGCCGTCGGGCTGTTGGGCTTGACGTCCCTGGTTTACGCACAATCGGCAGGCCGTCCTAGGCCCGTAATCCATGAAGCCATCAGTGAATCGAAGTTGGTGGTCCTGGAGGGCAATACCCGCCCTGAAGCGAATGCCGAGAATGATCGCGGGATTGTTTCCGACGCCTTCCCAGTCGAGCACATGCTGCTCCAATTGAAAAGATCTCCCGAGCGGGAAGCGGCGTTGGTTCAATTTATTGACCAGTTGCACGACCGCCAATCGCCGAACTACCACAAGTGGCTGACTCCCGCCCAGTTTGCCGAGCAATATGGCGCCGCAAAAGAAGATGTTGCGACCGTAACGGAGTGGCTGAAGTCCCACGGATTCACTATTGAAGGCATGTCGCCGAGCGGACTGAAGATCGATTTCAGCGGCACTGCCGGCCTGGTGCGCAGCGCATACCACACCGAGATTCACAATCTGGACGTGAACGGCGAGCCACACTTCGCCAATATGAGCGACCCCAAGATTCCTGCCGCACTCGAACCGGCCGTAGTCGGCGTCGTCTCTTTGCATAACTTCTTCCCCAAACCTCTGTTGAGCCCAAAAATCACCTCGAACCCGGGGCTAACGGTCACGGTCGGCAGTACTTATGTGCTCGTTCCAGGGGACATTGCCACCATTTACAATTTTAATCCGGCATTCAAGGCTGGCTACTCAGGTCAAGGCCAGACGATCATGGTCATTGAAGACACCAATCAGTATTCGGGGACGGATAACTGGACTGTCTTCCGAAAGACCTTCGGCCTGGCAAGGGCATATCCTCATGGAACCCTCAACCCAAATTTCAATCCCTCGTACTCGGGTGGCCTGACGTGCAACAATCCCGGCGTGAACGCTAACGACAACGAAGCGGCGATCGATGCGCAGTGGGCTACTGCGGCGGCGCCCAATGCCGCCATCGTGAACGCCGCATGCGCCGACGCCGGTTCGACATTTGGAGGTTTGACCGCCCTGGAGAATGTGCTCAGCGGAAAGGCGGGTCCCCTGCCCTCGGTTGTGAGCATCAGCTACGGTGAGGCCGAAGCCTCCAACGGGGCGACTGCGAATGCTGCCTACAATAGCACTTACCAGAATGCCGTGGCATTGGGTGTT
>Ga0187867_10003580_pt1 | contig 12356 bp, 9 predicted proteins | sample June2016WEW_13_1_FD_132976 | JGI IMG/M metagenome (GOLD analysis project Ga0187867, IMG submission 132976) | Peatland microbial communities from SPRUCE experiment site at the Marcell Experimental Forest, Minnesota, USA - June2016WEW_13_10 | ecosystem: Environmental > Terrestrial > Soil >... | reverse complement strand
TAGAAAGTCAGGAATCGATCGATCATCTCTGGAGCCAGTTCTGCTTTCACTTCCGGATCCACGAGCAGACTTTTGATCTCCGACGCAAAAACCAGGCACCGATCGGACAGCCAGTAATAGAGCGGTTTAATCCCGACTCGATCTCGGGCGATGAATAATGCCTCGTTACGTCCGTCCCAGATCGCAAATGCAAACATTCCTCTGAGCTTTCCAACACATTTCTCACCCATCTCTTCATAGAGGTGAACGATTACTTCAGTATCGGTATGAGTCTTAAAGACGTGGCCTTTGCTCTCGAGGAAGGCGCGCAGCTCTTTGTAGTTGTAGATTTCGCCGTTGAAAACAATCCAAACAGTTCCGTCTTCGTTAGACAAAGGCTGGTGTCCGGTTTGCAGGTCGATGATCGACAAGCGGCGGAATCCCAAGCCAACTGGACCGGAAACGTAAAAACCTTCGTCGTCTGGCCCACGATGTTGAATCATGTCGGCCATCGACTTCACCAGATCCGGAGAGACCTGGCGGTCCCGATCAAAACTAAGCTTTCCGCAAATACCGCACACAATGCCCTCGATTCCAGCGAACCTAGCTCTTTATCGTCGGCTGCTCCAGACCCAGCGACCACCGCAGGACTGTGCTCCACTTTGAACTTTTCAGACGAATGTCCTTCTTGTCCTTGAAAGGAAGCATGCCTCCCAGGAGTATCATGTGCACCAGTGCCGACAGTCCCATCGTAGCCCGATAGGACACGGCATACACCGGTCCTCCCACCATGCGGCAATACTTAACCATCGCCCTGTGCTTCATGAGGATCGACCAGTGGCTCACCGGCTGCGTGGAACTGCTGGTTCCCCCATGATGAACAATCTGCGCCGTGCCCACGTAGTAACTCGAAAACCCTAGACTCCTAACCTTGTAATTGAGGTCAATATCCTCGGCGTACATGAAGTAGTCTTCTGTAAACAAGCCGGCCTTTTCGAACACTTCCCTCTTCAGCAACATGCAGGCGCCGGGAATCACTTCAACTTTCACGGGCGCAGGTGTCTCGCGAAAAAGCGAGCTGATGTCCCACAGAGGACACGCCGGCCACTTCATGCGCAGATATTCGACGTTGGTGAGCTGATTGAGAAGGGTCGGAAATTTCTGGACAGAGGCCGTCTGCACCGATAAATCCGAGTTCAGCAGCTTGCAGCCCACGATTCCGGCATCGGGCAAGGATTTAATATTCTCCAGCAGCGTGTTGATCGCTGGTCCGACAACGCGTGTGTCCGGATTCAGAAACAAAACATACCTTCCCGACGATTGCCGGAATCCCAAATTGTTCGCTCCGGCAAACCCCAGGTTTGTCTCGCTCTTTACCAACTTGATTTCCGGAAATTCGGACTCTAGAATCTCCCCGCCGCCGTCTGGCGATGCATTATCAACAACGATCATCTCAAACCCTACCCCGGCAGTGTTCTGATAAATGCTCGCAATGCATTCGCGCAGGTAGGCGAGCGAATTCCAATTCACGCAAACAATCGAAACCTCCATGGGTACAATCGCCCGCGGTTCCCGTACAACATCAGACTTTTCTTCGACTACTTCCAGATCGTCTCTCCCCCCAACAGCTTGGCGAGTTGCTGTTGCCGAAGATACCGAATCAACTGCGGATCGTTTACCCGTGGGGTGCCTTGCAGAAATGCGGAAATGTATCCGTAAACCAATGCAACCGAGCCGAGGACGTACGGCCTCCGAGGCAGGCGCACGATGGACTTGGCGGTAAGAAACAGGGGATGGTATCCGGAGACATAGTCGATCTTTCCATCCTTGACCAGCCCTCCCCATCGACCCCACGAAGCTCCAGTGAAGCGATGGTGGATCATGTGGATGTCAAAAAAGCTGCTTGTCGACCACCCCAACATGTTGGCCTTCACCTCATCAACGGTATCTGACCCAGGCCCCACCCAGAGTCCACCGATCGCTTCCCAGCAAGCTCGCCGATAAATCTTCACGCCACCGCGCACATGAAACTTTGGATGATTCTCAAGGACTCTGTGACCATTTTCGTAATGGTAGAGGACTCCGCCTCCTATCCCAAGCTTCGGACTCTTGTTAAACTTCGCAAACGTGCGCTCAAAATAGTCCGGCTCAAACGACAAATCGCCGTCCAGTTTACTCATGTACTCCCAATCATTGCACTCGAGGACGTTAAATCCGTCATAAAACGTCTCAATGATCCCGGCGCCCCATTTCCGGAATCCTCGATCCTGACGATGTACTCCTCGTATCCATGAATGCTTCTGGGCAGCCTCATCAATAATGGCACCCGTACTGTCTTTCGAGCCATCGTTCACGATCACCCACTGCTGTGGACGAATCGTCTGCCTGACCATGCTTTCGATGGTCAATGGCAAGTAGGATTCTTCGTCGCGCACTGGCGTGACGACGACGTACCGGATGGCTTGCAAGTTCGTGGCTGCGTTAATCAAGCAGATATTCGCGCATCGAGCGGCTCGTTTCCAGACTGGGGATGGAAGCCGCGCCTCCGTTTTGGATTGGCTGCACAGCTCGAAAGTTCGCAACACCGTCTACTGATTTCAACCGAAGGTCTGAACCTGACCCAGGCAGGGTACACGCGCAGATCATCGATATCAGCGCAAACCACGCCATTCTCGATTGATCGAAGTAGTTGACGCCGAAAAAAGCAACAACATTGGCAAAGAGAGCTGCGCCAAGAAACCATATCAGCCACTGCTGTTTTGTCGAGGCCGCGCGTCTTCGCGCCTTGCCAAGTCTTGAGAAACTTCGCGAGATCACCAGAATATAGAAGACTAAAGCCACGAGACCTCCCACTTCCCCCACCGAAACATACATGTTCTGCGCGTCCCACATGTCCCATCCCCAGGTAGCGGCATCCTTGGTTCCAATCAGCCACCAACTGCTGAAGTGGTTAATAAACTGGTCGATCAGTTCTGCACGGTGATAGCTGGAGGAAGATCCTGTCAAATCAACGCGCGCGATCAAGAACCATACCGGCGCTTTCATGACTAGGTGCAACCCAACCAGAGCTGCCACCAGGCCGGTTCGAACGATCCTCATTTTCTTGCGGATCGGCCAAAAGAATATCGCGCCGATCCCCGCCGCATAGGTCAGCAACGACGTACTGGTCTGCGTCGTGACCGTCATTACAGTTGCGGCGACAATTCCAACCACGGCAAGGAGGCGGGCCTTCGCGTTCTTCCAGAGTAGAAAGAACAGCGGCACAGCCGTCGCCGCAAAAGTACCAGCCGTCAAAGAATGCTGAAAAACGGCCTGCGAACGAATCTTGCCCTCGCGGATTTCCGGAACAGCGGTCACTCCTCCCAGCAAACCGAAAACGTTCACCATTTTCATCTGCTCGTAGATCATCGTGGCCGCGAGAAGCACCATCAACCCGGCAAAACACTTGAGCGTCAGGAATACGTCCTTTTCATTTCGAATGAGCGTCCGAATCAGCAGGTAGCCGAGGAGATAGTCCCACAGGTAGCCGATCTGGTTCACCAGAGCACCACCCGTGGGATATTGAGCCATCGTCGCCGCAGCTGAAATCAAGACGTAGTAGCTGAACGCCGTATCGATCGAATTCCATCCACCGGCATAGATTGACTTTTCCTTAGGCCCCTTGGAGAAACACATCCTCCCGAACGCGGCCAAGACAAGAATGCGAAAGATAAAGAAGTGAACTCCCGCGACATAGAACTGCTGGCCCATGGGGATGAGGAATGTCGACACCATCACCGGCACAATGACATACTTGCGCGGCAACACAAAAAACAGGACAAGCGACAGTACGGCCAAGGCCAAGACAGCCGGATGCAGGATATTCGCATCGGAGCCACCTCCGAACTTGGGCGTATGTGCCGGGTTATAATCGACCCCTGGTGTCGCCAAGTCAGCCTCTCTCGTTAGCGCTGGCGTTTCGTTCCTCGTCAGCGGCTTCGTCCTTCACTCGAACCCACTTGCCCAAGACGTGGTCGTAGGTCTTGATCAACCTCGCCGGATTCCCTGCAATAACACTGAAATCCGGAAAACTCTTAGTGACGAAACTATTCGCACCCACAACACAGTTCCTTCCTAGAGTTAGCTCGCCCCGGCCGCAACATATTACACAGCCGTACCCCAGCCAGCTATTTCTGCCAATCACGACTCGCCCACCCTCGGTGACGCCTTGCGCGCGAATAGGTCTATTCGGATCTGAGTACTCATGGTTGTAATCCATGATAAATACATTTGGGCCGAGTAAAACGTCGTCTTCCAACTCAACGTAGTTCTTAGCGGAGATAGTCGAGCGCCTGCCAATACTGCATCCCCTGCCCAGAACCAGTTTACGTCGCGGAGGACCCCAATATTCTAGGACGTGCAGCCAAACATCCTCTGCGAGATAAACATTGTCTCCCAAAGCGATATACCGCGAACCGGGCCGCCAGAAATTGTGAGAAGCGTGGATGGAAACCCCTCGACCAATCGCTGCAAAAGGATACGTAGCACGCAGCCATTCTGTATTCAGTTTGGACACAACCCGCCCTAGTATGTTTCGGATGCCCCCCAATGGTTCGCGCCGGGATTTGGAATCGTAAATCACTTTTTCGTAGGTCTATTGCGAGACGACCGGCGACAACCCGAAGGCACGTTGGATAATCGTCCGCAGCTTGTCCCGGAGTTGGCTATCTGTAGAAACTAAGACCACCAATCCCGCCGCGCCGCCGATAACAACCTCAGTAACGAGCACAAACATTGGGCGAACGCCCGAGAAGGCATTCGAGTAGTTACATAGGGACACCGAGGCCACAGCCCCGATCGAGGCCGCGAACGACGGCCAGACAGCAGCCATCAGGTTCGCTGCGGAGATGTCACAAATCTTCATGAGTATGTAGAGAAATGCTGGCGTCACGACAAATACGGTCGGAACGAAGCGAGCGAGTGTGATCGCCATCAAATGCCATTCTGGATGACTATTGCGAACCATCAAGCCAGTCCCAACTATAAATGCAACTCCGATCACAGTTCGCGCCCACTCGAGAACCGCGAGCTTGTGAGTCAAATGGAGGGCCTGCAGTAAGGGGCCCGTAAAAAACGCGAACATGACAAACATGCCTAGCAGGCTGAGTATTTTTAACACGTTCGCTGCGGGCAGCCATTGTGCCCCGATCATCGCCATGAGCGGGCCACTCACTGCGGCCAAACCAGCTAGAGCCGGCAACGTCACGATGGAACTGACGCGGATACAGGATAGAGCACTTTGCCGCAATTGATCTGGGTTGTTTTGCCGCCGGGAAAATTCCGGCAGGGCTACAGCCTGTATCGATGCGGTCGCCATCGTCATAACGCTGCTCATCACTCGATCCGCCAAACGGTAGAGACCGACTGCGACTGGACCGAAAAGCAGGCCAATCAAAACGGAAGCGGACTGCATGTCGGCAAAAATTCCGAGTTGAGCGATGAAGTTCGAGACCGAAAAAGACATTAACTCGCGCAAGTGCTTCCACGAAAATTCGAGATGGGGACGCCACGCGCTCATCTTCCAGAGAAGGACCAGCGCTGTCAGATCGCGACCGAAGATCTGCCCAACCAGGGACCAAGCACCAAAACCTCCGAAGGCCATTCCCAAGCCAACGATCCCGCCCGTAACGACAGATATGTTTGAACGTATGGAAAGTGTACGAAAATCCATATCGCGCTTTAACAGCGCGGTCTGTACGACGGTCAGGCCCTCGATCGGAATGCTCAGTGAAAGAACGAAAATAAATCTTGCGGCTTCCGGCGCATGATTCTTGGCAGCCCACCATCCCCCAAGAGCAATGCTGATGCCCACCAGCACAAAGCTCAGAAACTGATTCATCCAGAAGACCGCATCGGAGTGTTCCTGCTGCAGGTCCTTTCTCTGAATCAGTGCGGCGACCAAACCTTGATCCTGAAACATATTCAGAAATCCGATGTAAATCAGGGCGATCGAAATCATACCGAAATCTCGCGGACCCAGAATGCCAGCAAGAATCACGGTAAACAGCGCGGTGAATGCCTTCTCTCCCCAACTTGCGGAGTAGGACCACTTCAATGCGTTGGAGAAGGACCGTTGTTTTATCAAGATCTTATTCCGGTGTTGCGATCGCAAAAAACTCGGCGCTTAGCAATGGATTGATAGTGCCCAAAGTCCAACGCGCGATCTCCTGTGCGCGTGGGTGAAGCACGTCTATGGTCTTGGTCACCTTCATGCCCCCATGGCCAAACCACTGGCGAACTGTGCGGTGGGAACTATAGCGTACCAAGAATTTCTCATACTCTGATGCCCTGCCGAACGCTGAGTAGGGCTTCGGCCGTCGCATCCGCGCACTGGCCTGCTGCATGTTGGGAACGAGAGCAATCGCCAGCGATTGGTCTGAGAGAAGTTTGCGGAGAGACGAGATGAGTCCTGCGGGGTCTGGCACCAGGTGGAGAACATTCAACAGGAGCAGGCAATCGAACTTGCGCCCTTCTAGTTGACAGATCGCAGAACGCATATCTCCAGTGATCAGTTCCGCCCTTTGTCGAACTTCTTCGCCGGGAACTACGGGGTCCAAACCGAGGGCGGTCACGTTCAGTCCCTGATTGACGAGCGCCAGTTCCGTCGCACCCCAGCCGCATCCGACCGAGAGCACGGTTTTAGTGGTCGCGGGGATAAGTTTGTTGAGTTCGGGGCGGAAGGTTTCGTAGTAGCCTTTCGAGTATTCCGCCTCTCGCAGTTTGGTCTCAGTATTGAAAAGCGAAGTCGCGTGGTTTCCGTTTGTGGCAAAGCTGGAAAGTACTTTCAGTTGCCGGCGAAACTCTGCATCCTCGACGTCGAATCTTGTTCCCATGTACTTATTGGGAAGGTGAGGAAGCAGAAAATCGTCGATGTGGGAGATGGAAACCAGCTTCTCAAATCCACATTGCGTATACGGATCGGTCGCCGCCGAACACAGTAGGTCGTATTTGTCTACGTGTGGTCCGACCAGGAACTTACCGGATGCGATGCATCCCTTGAGCTGATCGCGGGTTAGCACATAACATGCGGCGTGTTCGCAGGTGAAAAAGGCGAAGGTTTGTCCTCCTCGGGTGCGGACGGAACTGGGATCCCAGTGGAAGTGCGCATGCACGTCCGCGTAGCTGATCTTCCCGTCTTTGCCCTTTTCTATACGCAAGTACCCGGCGATTTCATTGGGAGGAAGGATCTCGGTCGCATGCAGGAACGCCGCAATATTTCTTCCCGTGATCAGCGTGTCGTCTTCGGAATAGATGAACAGGTCGTACTCGTCAACTCGATCCGCAAATAGTTTCTTGTGGCCGAAGGGTAGAGACCACGGATCCTTTGTCTGGAGTCCTACCCGCAACTCTACTCCCTCGGGCACGGGTTTCGTGATGTTCGAGAGGACGACGATGTCCACGCTGTAAGGCATCGAACGGTATTCCTGGATCAAGCGAGCCAGGTACGCGTCATTTCTCGTTCCGTGACTAGCGATTGCTACTAATATTTTCATTGTGATGAAATTGGCTGTGTCGGATGGTAGAGGCTGGAGTAAGAATCGGCGTGCCGCTTGCACAACCTGCGACACGCCGAAACGATCCGAACACTCGGAATTTGCCTATATTTCTATTGCAGAATTAGTGAACGACTGCGGCCAGACCCGTGGGCGCCTGCAGACCGTTGCCGCCACCGCCGAACTGGTAAGCGCCAGCCTGCCAGCCTCCAGTCGTTGGCCGCGGATTGCCGTTGATGTCAAAGCAGAGCGCGGACAAAGAAAGCCCGTTCAGGGTAGTGGAACAAAGATTCGTTAGGTTCTGACTGTTCGAATTGCTCGCAAATACCACCGTGTCGTTGGACGCCGCAGCAGGCGCGAAGTTGTTCGCTGGTGTATATCCTTGCGCCGCCGCCGCCGACGGCGAATCGATAACGTTGATAGGGTCTATTATGTTTTGTGTCGGACTGGAATTTGGCTGGCTGTAAGTATTCCACATTCCGCACCCGTTCTGAACTCCACAATGAGGCTGATCATTGGAGTCGTACCAGTGGACGTTCTGTTCAGTCGAAATGCAGTGGTTGTTGTAGTGTGTGAAGCCCATCAACGATTGCAGTGAAGGACTGGCTCCATACCATTGGCCCGCGTTCACGCAGTCGTTGTTACCCTGATAAGAATAAAAGGTATTGTTCGCGGCTCTGAGGTCAGGGTGGGGAGAAACTCCCGTTGCACCGCTCGAATAGAATTCGGAGCTGTAGCCGATGGGAGGAGTACTCGTCCCGATGTCGTAGGCTATGTTGTTGAATAGATAATTCTGATTTCCCACGGCGGTCGGGCTGCTTCCATCGCCTGTCTCCACGTAGAATGCCGCGGTTGCGGGAAAGATGTCTCGTAGAATATTGTTATAGGTCAACCCGCCGGCCTGAAGATAGTATGTATCCCCATGCTGCGTACCCACATCGTGCAATGAAGCCCACATTTGGTTGCCCGCCACCAGGTTATTACTGACCTGGCCCAGCGTGTAAACTCCGCCTCTCCAGTTGCTGATAAGGTTGTTGGTCACGAATGCTCCGACAGCAGTACCGGAATAGGGAGACGTGAAAATCGCAGTAAACTGCACACAATTTCCACCGGAATAGTTATCCCCCACGGCGCAACCCCCAGCCTCCGCTTCATAATTATTGAAGATGCTGTTGTTGACTGTGCTCTGAATACCGTTCAAGCCGCCGAGATAAATACCTGCGCTGTTCGCCTGATCGAGGTTACATTCGGAGTTGCCACTGACGACGCAATTCGAGTTGAAACTCGTCACGTCGCTGAGCTGCATGTCGTGCACGTAAAGATTCTGCCAGGTTATAGATTTGCCGAACGATCCCAGCATGTTGGGAGCGCCGCCGCCTGTGTAACCAGTCGAGAAAACACGATCATGCGCAAACTCCAGGTGATCGACTGTGGCATACGCAGCATTAATGTAGAAAATGTCTGGGATGCTAACGGCAGACCCCATGATTCCGCCTGCCGCGCTGATCACGGGTGAGTAGATATCGGCGTAGGCGACCGGCGTGCGCGAGCATGAACCTGCGGTTACGTTGAAGCTGACGCCCGGACTGGACGTGTATCCCGATCCCTGATTCGTCACCGTCACGAAGTCGAGCAGGGTGGGAGCCGATATGGTGTCAAGTTTTTCCATGTTGGCTGTAGCAGTTGCGTTCGCTCCACCGCCGCCCGAAATCGTCACGGAGAGGGTGGTACCAGTCGAGCAATTACCGGGATCGGTGACGCGAATCGAATTCACAATTCCGGCATTCCAAGTCGGGTCATAGCCTATGTACATCCCGGGATAGGCGTAGCTGTTTGGCGAGGAGGCTCCTCCGGAATTAATCGTCCACTGGCCACTGACGCAGGCGTACGGCCAAGTCACGCCGCCCTTCAGGATGAATTCGTCGGTCTGCTTGAAGGAGTGGGCGGCGGCGTTTCCGGTCGCACAAGTCATGCCGGGAACAGACTTCCAAGGACTGGACTTCGAAGTCCCGCTGTTGGTATCAGCACCACTGCTGTAGTCGACGTAATAGCATGTGCCGCCGCTAACGCAACCGTTACCAGTTCCAGTGTAGTTTGTGTTATAGCCGGTATTCTGGGCAGAAACTGACAAGGAACCGATTAAGAGACCGCAAGAAAGTGAAACAAAGGCCCGAACCATCGCCATAGGAGAAGTCTCCCGTACTTTGGGATTACTACCTCCAAGGCTAACCCGCGCTCGCCCATCAGCCAAGACACAGAAGTGCTGTGATCGAAATTCCGCCATTACTTGTACTTTTGGCGCAAAACAACCCTCAACGATTGCGGGCTAGAAACGTCATCTCACCGCGCTCCCATCGCTTGAAATCACTGGTAGCGGACTCGACCGCAGCGCGAACACATCGGCCTTACGCATCAAGTTCGGCAGGTTGCTCCGATGACCAAGCACAACGATATTGGTTATCGTCGTCGCCGCGATACTTCTCCGCGACGCCAAACAATGAGAGGAGACGCCAGATGTGGTTCTTCCCCAACTTGGCCAAGTTCTTTTGCTGGCGTAGCAAAATGCGCGCTCCCAAGACTGCGCGGTCTGCCATTGTGATTGGTCAACCCTATCGTTCACTGCGCTACTGATGTTCATTGTGGCTGAGGATCCTCTGCGTAAATTTCGTGATGACCTAAATCATCTGTTTTCTGAAGTATAGCTAAACCTGCCCTTGAGTCCCATGATGGGAGATTCAAAAAAGTGGAAGCTCGCCGCTGCAATGAACAGGTTGACCGCCAGACACGCCAACATGTACAGCGTGCTTCCCACCCAGAAGGAATGCAGACGCGTCACGAAATTCTCCCTCATTGGGCTGAGTAGGGCGGCAAGTGGAAAGTGGTAAAGATAAAGACCGTAGCTGTATTTGCCAAAAGTTCGCCAAATGCTCCAAGAAAACAGTGCCTGAACCCACGAACAAGGGCGCAGACAGAGCAACAGGAGAGTTCCGTAAGAAGATGCGATAAGCGTATAACCGATCGTCCAAAGCACAGGGTCACTGCGATCCACTGTATGCCGAACGAAGAACATAGCAATCACGGGTGCCGTGGCGCAGACAGCCAAGACGGGTGCCCATCGCAAGATCCGTTCGTATAGCGACCCTCTGATGAGTATCGAGATCGCAGCGCCGAGAGCAAGCTGATCCATGCGGCAGAACAAGAAGCCAGTGGCCCAGTCTGGATTCCAGCCCGAAGCCCAGATGCAGACACGCAGGGCCAGAGCAAGAATCGCCACTACGAGGCATCCGAGCAAAATGGCTCTCCGCGTGCGGAGTTTGGCGACGAGCCAGGGCCAAGCCATATAAAACTGCTCCTCCACGGACAAGGACCACAAATGTGTAACGGCAAGCGATGGAACAGCTGCCGTGAGCGACGGCCATATCAACGCGGCGGGATATCCCAAGTACACCAAAAAGAAAAGGTGAGCAGGCTTCCATTGTGCACCCAAAAACAGACCGAGGCACAGGTAAATCACGACCAGCAGATAGTAGATCGGGAATATGCGAAGCACGCGGCGCGCGTAGAAATTTCGGTAATATTCGGGATCATTCTGCGTGTCATACAAAATTCCCGTGATCAGAAAGCCGGACAGGACAAAAAACAAATCCACGCCCGACCATCCCAACGCAAACACCACGGACAATGCCCGAACCGCGGATGAAGTCGTATGAGCGCCCACGCCCCCCGCATAGTGATAAAAAAATACCGCTAAGATCGCGAGCCCGCGAAGACCATCCAATGCAGGAAGTCGCTTGCGGAAATCGAAGGTTCTGGCGGTTTGGATCCTTTGCTCGGTCGCCATTTCGGCTACGGCCATTCTGTCCACCAGACTCAACAAGTTGCCAGGGCAATTGAAGCCGCCGCAGTGTAGCCCGTTATTGCGTCTGAGTACGCTCTTCGCAGCGCACGCCCGGCTGTTGTCCAGGTGAACTGACCGCGCTTGCGGAGAGCTCCTTCGCGCAGTGTTGTGAGCAAATCGCGGTCTTCGTAGAGACTCCCGATGTGCCGGGACAGGGTATCTGTGTCCCCGGCACGGTGCACCAGGGCGTTCTCCATATGCTGGCAAACATCGGTGCAGACATCAGAGACCAGATTTACACAGCCGGAGGCCATTGCCTCCGCACAAACCAGCGGCGATCCCTCTTCAAGACTAGGCAGTACGAAAGCATCGGCCTTACGCATCAAGGTCGGCAGGTCACTCCGATGACCCAGCACAACGATGCTGGGATCGAGCTTGAGGAATGGATCAAGGTACTGCCTATACTCCGGGATAAAGCCGCCGGCAATATAGAAGACTCCATTTCCCTTCGCTGGCGAGGCAAGCCATGCGTCGACAGCGAAATGAACGCCTTTTCGAACCGCACATTGTCCGGCAAAAAGCATTGTAAATTTCTTGTTCGGATCGCGCGGATCGGGCTCAGGGTAGAAATCTTCCGCTTCAAAGCCATACTGGTGCCGGAGTAGCTTTGTTGCGGGGAAACCTCGATCACGAAACGTCTGAGCAACGAAATCGGAGGGGCAAAGCAGATAGTCCGCTAGACGAAACTCCTCTTCTTCCAACTGCAGCACCTTTTCGTTGAACTCATATTCGTGGCCTTTCGGAAGCGTGATACCGAGCCGTCGGCATTCCTGATTAACCACCTCGTAGGCGAACCGCGTATGCGCGTTTGGTCTCTCGAGCATGGTTGGAATCCCCAACCGCTTTGCGGCCTTGATCGTTTCCAGAGCTGCGCAGGGCCAAACGTGAACGACATCGATCTGTCCGGCGAGTTTCTCCAAACGCCGAGCCACGATTCTGTCATGAAG
>Ga0187867_10003579_pt1 | contig 12360 bp, 11 predicted proteins | sample June2016WEW_13_1_FD_132976 | JGI IMG/M metagenome (GOLD analysis project Ga0187867, IMG submission 132976) | Peatland microbial communities from SPRUCE experiment site at the Marcell Experimental Forest, Minnesota, USA - June2016WEW_13_10 | ecosystem: Environmental > Terrestrial > Soil >... | reverse complement strand
CGGCGTACCGGACGGGCGTAGCCGACGCCCCGCTTCGCATCCTTGCCGTGCGCAGGGGTGGCGCCCTGCAGCAGTTGCAACTCCCCCGGATGATGAGGCGACAGTGACCCCGCCGAACGAGGAGACGGCCGTGACGCCGCCAGTCGAGGAGCCCTCCGAGAGCTTGCCGCCAGAGGAGACAAGTCCCACTGCCGCGGGCACAGGTACGAACGCCATCCAACTGAAGCGCCTGCTCCGGCGTAACCGCCCCGTGCTTTACGCCTACGGCTTGCTCGTCACCTTGGCGTTGGTGGGCGAGATCATCACTGGGGGATTTCTCGCCCCGTCTCACATCGACGAGATGATCATCACTGGCGCATTCATCGCCTTCGTCGCTCTGGGTCAGACTTTCGCAATCCTGAGCGGTGGGATCGACCTGTCCATACCGTGGGTACTTAACAGCGCTTCTGTGTTGCTGACTCTTTGGGCGCACGACTCCTCTCTCCGCATGATCTGGCTCGTTCCCGTTCTCCTAGTGGGGGGCGCTCTCATCGGGCTAGTCAATGGCGTCGGCGTCGCGTTCCTGCGGATTCCCCCGATCATCATGACCCTGGGCATGTCGTCGGTTGTCGAGGGTGGGCTGCTCCTCTATACGAACGGAGGATCGGGCGGGGTAGCGCCTTCCGCCGACGTCTACCTCGCGACGCACCGTTGGGGGTCGTTTCCGGTCGTCGCCCTCTTGTGGATCGTCGTTTTGGTCGGGGCCACGGTGGTGCTGAGCAAGACTCCCTTCGGACGCCGTCTCTACGCCGTCGGGCTCAATAGCAGGGTCGCCTTCTTCGCCGGCGTGAACGTGAAGATGGTCACGGTCAGCGTCTATGTCCTAAGCGGCGTCGCGGGTGTCATTGCTGGTGTCGCGCTTGCTGGTTACGTGGGAGAGTCTTATCTCGGCATGGGAGATCCGTACCTGTTCGCGTCGGTCGCAGCCGTCGCGATCGGCGGAGCATCTATTCTTGGTGGCACGGGGAATTACGTAGGTACCACGGCTGGAGCCTTGGCTCTAGCCGTCCTCGCGGCGCTGCTTCCAATCCTCGGATTTCCGCAGGCGGCGCTCGAGATCGTCTATGGATGTGTCATCCTCGGCGCCATCGCGGTCTCATCAGCCAAGGTCGGTTCGCGACGCCGTGTGGAATGAGGCTATAAGGCGCGAAACTCCAGGTACAGGTAGCTGACCTCGTCCATCGGCGACAAAACCGGCCAACCGCCAAGAGTGCGGACCCGCTCTGTTGAGTGCTGCGGGCTAACCCGCCAGCCCGTCCGGGCAGAGCGTCACCGCTGATGTGCCGGTGAGCACAAGAGTCCGCCCTTGAGGGTGCAGGCGGTGGTAGGTGTCCACGAATAGCTGGGGATCCAACGTCGCGCCCTCGCCGTAATCGGCGTCACGCCACAGGCCGTAGTGGAAGGGGACCGCGAGGCGGGTGTCCTGCAGCCACGCGAGTAGCGCGGCTTCGTACGCGTTCATGTTCCCATTCGTCCCGTTCATGGAAATGAGCGAGACAGTGACTCCATGAGTATCAGCGACTATGTCCTTGTCGTATTCGGTATCTCCACTGTGATACACGCTCACTCCGTCGGCTTCGACCACAAAGCCCACCGCGTCAGGTGTGGGCTCGGGCCCAAAAAGGTGACGTGCGTGAACGGCGCGAAGGGAGATATCGCCAATTTCTAGGCAGTCACCTCGAGAGACTGCCATGGTCCGGGAAGGGCTCGCACCACCGGCGAGGGCCTTTTCCACGGCCATGGGCGGCCCGATGAGGCGGGTCCGGTCGTGACTCAAAAACGAGGCGAGCGAGTCAGGATCAAGGTGATCCTCGTGACTGTGCGTGGCCAGCAAAGCATCAAGGTCTGCCTCGGCCGCGTCGAGCGGGGCCGGGACGTTTCGGGCGATGCCGTAGGAGCGCGTGACAGAGTCAGAGAGGTACGGGTCGACCGCAACTACTGTGCCGCCGGAGCTCTTGAGGACCACCCCTGACTGGTAGAGCCACCACAACACCAGCGTCCCTGGGCGGACTCTTGTCGTTGCTATCTCTTGCCAAAGATTGGCGCTGGTAGTCATATCCTCTCCCTTAGGGTCTAGCCCTGAAAGACCAGACGCCGAAATCAAAGCGTCAGTTGCAGCATCAACGACGACACTGTCATTCGGGACTAACATGCTTCGCTGAGCTGAATCCTTGCTCGATTCAAAATATAGCGATCGGGACGTGAATACCCCACTTTTAGCGACCGCGCGGATGGACTCGGCGCTGGTGGGATTGTGCCCCGAAGGAGTGAGACGTTCTCCAGCAGCAGTTTCTCCGTGCTGTTTTCGACGACATCAACCGGCTTTGTGGTTGCTTAGGCGAAAGCACCCAGCGGTCAAGGCCAGGTTGGCCTCCCAATCTGTAGCGGCGGTTGGGTTCCAACTCGTACGAAACCGTATCCTCGGAAGGCGGTAGGGTGGTGTCGAGGACCTGCACGACGCCGGCTCGCCCAGCGTTTTCGGGACCTTGTGGCCGAGTAGAACATGATGTATGATTGAGCCTAATGACTGCATCGCTCGCCGGCTCGGCTTCGGGTGGTGCCGCGCGGCGCCCACGGCGAGGCGCGCTCACGAACATCAGCACGTACAAAGTTGCCGTCTACAACACCTTGCGCGAGGAGATCAAGACCCTCGAGCTGCAACCAGGTGAACGGCTCGTCGAGGAGCTCCTTTCTGATCGGTTCGGTATCTCGAAGACACCTATCCGCGAAGCGCTTCTCCTTTTGGAGAGCGATCACCTGATCGAGCTGATACCCCATGTCGGCGGGGCTGTGACCTGGATGTCCCTTGCCGAGTACGAACAGGAGCTGTTCCTGCTCGACTCCCTAGAGCTGCCCGCACTTGAGCTCGTGGCCGAACGCGCCACTGAGGAGGACATGGCGCGCTGGGACGCCAAGGTTGTCGACATACGGCGCCTGAGCCGGTCGGAAGACAGACTCGAGTATCGGGCACATGTATCGGCGCTCCATGCAGATATCTTCACCGTCAGCGGCTACCCACGGCTCGTAGGGATCATCTCGTCAACACAGATGCTGTTGTTTCGCTACAGCGTCTTGTTCATAGACCGCGACCCTTCGAGGAAGTCACGCGAACATGAACTTGAGATCGTAACAATGCGTGTCCGTCATCTGCGCAACCGGGATGCATCCGCAGCGGCTGCTGTGGTGCGTCGCCGGCATGCCGAGCAGTTCAAGCGCGCCCAAGAACGCGTGGCCGCCGGGGACCCTCTAGTGATGCCTTACCTCGCAGAGGGGCAGTGACTTCTTGCGCCGTGATCCAACGTGTTCAGTCACGACGAATCCCGTGGCGGTGGGTTTTTCACATCGGACCTGACTGCGTGACAGGCAGTTAATCACCGGGTCAAGTAGGGAGAGGAGCCGTTGAAAGTCTTCAACAGCGACATAACGAGAAGCGAATTGCTCCGCCGCGTCGGCAATTTGGCCCAAGTGGGTAGCGTTCAGCTGCTTGCCCACGAGGAGGGCTATGCGCGAGGCTCGCGCTTTTTGGACTTCCGGACTGGGAGCGGTTTTCGTTTCTCGGTCCAAGTGGACAGAGGCATGGACCCGGGCTACGCGGAGTTCAATGGCGCCTCGCTCGCCTGGTTGTCGCCGAAACTGTTTCCTGCGTCTGCTTACTGGGAGAACGACGACCACTCATGGGTGCGCTACGTACTTGGCGGGCTGTGCAACACCGCCGGGCTGGTGACGATCGGCGATCCGCAGACTGTCGACGTGTCGCATTTCAAGTTTCACTCGCGTGCAAATGACCGGTACGGGACTCACGACCGGATCGGCATAGTACCGGCTAGCCACTTCACCTTTGGGGAACGCTGGGAGGGCGACCGCTGCTTTCTTTGGGCGGAGGGAACTGTTCGCCAGGAGATCGTCTACGGCGAGAACCTGCTTCTCACCCGGCGCTACGAGGCAGAGGTCGGAGGCAGTTCGTTCACGTTGCACGATGTCGTCCGTAATGACGGATTCTATTCGACGCCCCACCAACTCCTGTACCACTTCAACATCGGCTACCCGGTCGTTGACGACGGGGCCGAGCTCCTGGCGACCGCAGCCGGGCCTGTCGCCGGCTCGATCTTTGGTGAGGACCCCGGGGCAACGGAGCGTTATCGTACGTTCTCCGCGCCCGAAAGGGAGTTCTTTGCCGAGGCTTACGAGATCCCGAGAACGGTTGGGGCCGACGGCCGTGTCGCGACGGCAGTGGTCAACCGCGGTTTCAAGGCGATTGACGGCGGGCTCGGCGCCTACATCAACTACGACCCTTCAACCCTTCCCACCTACCTCGAGTGGCGGATGATGGGTGAGGGGCTTTATGCCGTCGGCATGGAGCCGTCGACCAATGGGTTCAAGACCATCCCGGAACTTATCGAAGGCGGCTTCCCGGTGATGATGGAGCCAGGTGAGGAACGTACATACCAGCTCGAGTTCGGCGTGCTTGCCGGCGGTGAAGCGATCGATGCCTTTGCAGCGTCGCTTCCGTCTGGGAAAGCCCAGCACATCTGATGGCCAAGATCTTCATCCCAGCCATAGGTGTCGCGATGGAAGAGGCACTCCTCGTCAGCTGGCTCAAACAGCCAGGCGACGAGGTTGCGGCCGAGGAGGCCGTTGCCGAGATCGAGACGGACAAAGCGGCCATGGACCTTACGAGTCCGGCGAGTGGGAAGATGGGTCCGCACCTGTTCGAGCCGGGCGCGATCATCCCGGTAGGAACCACGATCGCTGAAGTCCTAGAGGAGGGCGAGGCGAGTGCACTTGAAGCTGACCAGCCCGAAGCTTTGGCTGCTAACACCGAGCCGATCGTCGCGCAGCTAGCTCCCGCGTCGCCGGTTGAGACAGAGGGCGGCCCCGCTCCGCACAAACTCAGCCCGCGGGCGCGTCGTTTGGCTCGAGAGGCTGAGGCTGAACCGCCTGCGCAAGCGGAAGGTCCTCCCCAGGAGCGTTTCCGGGCCCTGATCGCGGCCAAGGTCGCGCAGTCGTGGCGAGAAATCCCTCATTTTGCCGTCACGCGCGAGGTCGACGCAGAGCCCATGCTTGCCACTCTCGAACTTTTGCGCAGGGGTGCTTCCGAACCGATGCCGACCTTGACCGACACTCTTCTGCGAGCGCTCGCACTTGGCTTGCGGGAGTGCGGTAATCCCGGCCCAGACGACGTTGGCCTTGCGGTGGCAACCGACCACGGAGTAGTTATCCCAGTGGTCCACGATGTGCTTGGTCGCGACAGCGCGGGCCTGGCCAGAGCGCGGAAAGCAGCGGTTGAGAGAGCCCGGTCCGGACGCCTGAGTCCTGAGGACCTCGGAGCTTCGCCACCGTCCACCCTCTCAAACCTCGGAGCTTTCGGTATCGACCAATTCACCGGCATCATCGCCCTCGGCCAGACGAGTCTTCTCACCGTGGGACGCGCAATACCGCGCGTGGCGGCGGACGATACGCGGACGTTGAGAATTCGAACGAGCTTTTTCGCCACGCTGAATGTGGACCACAGAGTCATCGACGGAGCTGCAGCTGCGCGCCTGCTTGCTGCCGTCGCCGCTGCCGCAGAGGCCATGACCTCGACCTTCTAGGAGAGACATATGACCCTTAGTCAAACACCTAGCACCTCGCCGGAGTCCCTTCTCAAGATCGATCTGGCCGGACTTCCGCTTGACGACCTCGGCGAGTGGCTCGAAACAATGCTTGTCATTCGCGAGTTCGAGGACTCGCTTCAGCCGTTGACGGTGAGCGGTCAGATTCCGGGGGACGTGCACCAAGCTTCAGGCCAGGAGGCGGTGGCCGTCGGTGTGATGCGTGCGCTCGCACCGACGGACATCGTTGCCAGTCCTCACCGTCCCCACCACCACGCCTTGGCCAAGGGCCTCACGCCTCGGGCTGTGATGGCCGAGCTTTGGGGCCGGGCGACGGGTTGCGCGGGAGGTCGGGGTGGCACGATGCACCTGAACGATTTCTCGTTGGGTTACTTCGGATCGAACGGGATAGTCGGCAGCGCACTCGGAATCGCCATGGGCGCCGCACTGGCGGCGAAGCTTCAGCACACGGAGCAGGTTTGCGTCGGCTTCTTCGGAGATGGGGGCGCCAACACGGGCAGGACGTGGGAGTTCGTCAACTTTGCCGCAATGCAAAAGCTCCCGCTGATCGCAATCTGCGAGAACAACCAGTATGCCGTCGAGACTTTCGTCGAGCGCACAACCTCGGCCAAGTCGATAGCTGACAGGGCAGCCGGCTTCGGTCTGCCTTCCGTGCAGGTCGACGGTCAGGACGTTGGCGCTGTCTACAAGGCGACCACCGAAGCACGAAGGCGAGCATTGAACGGGGAAGGACCTTCGTTCATAGAGACGGTCACCTACCGCTACCACGGTCACCAAACCAACGAGGTCGTCAACTACAGGACGAACGAGGAGCTTGAGCACTGGCGCCAGACAAGAGATCCGATCGAGCGCCTCAAAGCAGCTCTCGAAGATGCGGGCCTACTCGATGCGAGCCAGTTCGAGAAGCTCGCGGGCAACGCCCGCGACGTGGTGGAGGATGCGATCCGTTTCGCGGAGGCATCGGAGGCACCCGACCCAGCAACCGCGACCAACGGTGTCATCGGCCTTGCATTTGACTCGAAAGGAGCGGCGTGAGCCAGCTAGTGACAGTGGGACAGGCGTTCCAACAGGGTTTGCGCGAGGAGATGCTGAAAGACGACACGATCTTCGTGTTGGGCACGGACCTCTTCATTCGCGGCGGCCACTTCGCTCAGATCAAGGGGATCGGTGCAGAATTCGGTCCGGAGCGTGTTATCGACGCCCCGATCTCCGAGGCGGCCATGGTGGCGGCAGGTGTCGGCGCGGCTCTGAACGGCATGCGACCGCTCATCGATCTGAACTTCTACGACTTCGCCTTGGGCGCGATGGATGAGATTGTGAACCAGGCGGCCAAAGCGCGCTATCTCTGGGGGAGGCCCGTACCGCTGATCATCAGAGCCTCTTCGGGTATCGCGCTCTACGCGGCCCAGCACAACAACAGCCTCGAGGCGTGGTTTATGCACACGCCTGGGCTGCTTGTGGTGATGCCATCGAATGCTGCCGATACCAAAGGGATCATCAAGTCCGCCCTGCGGGGTGAGGACCCGGTCATGTTCTTTATGCATAAGAGACTGACAGGTTCCCGGGGCGAGGTGGGAGGTCCGGATGTCTACGTGCCTATCGGCAAGGCTGCGATAGCCCGACCGGGACGCAGCGCGACGGTGGTGTCGTCAGGGATCGTTGTGGCAAAGGTACTGAAGGCCGCAGAAATCCTGGCGCCTGAAGGCATCGATCTCGAGGTGATCGATTTGCGAACGATCTTTCCGCTTGACATGGATCTGATCGAGGAGTCGGTACGCAAGACCGGACGCGCCCTTGTCGTAACTGAGGAGCCGCCGTACGCAAGTGTTGCTTCGGAAGTCGCTGCCTCAGTTCAAGAGAATGCGTTCGACTATCTCGATGCGCCCGTTGCTCGCGTGACGGCTGCTCACGCGCCGATAGCTCACTCTCCTCAGCTGATGGAGGCGGAGATACCTCAGGTCGAAGGCATTGTCACGGCAGTGCGGCAATCGTTCCAACGGTGGCCCTCGAGCGACCAATAGCCGATAAGCTCACCCGCCCTGGTCCTCAGCCAGGCCTAAAGCCGTGAGCGCCTTGTCCTCACGCTCGTAGCGTCTTGGAGAGTGGTCGGCGGCTGACTCCCACCAGTTGGCATACTCCTCGAGCATCCTTCGGTTGCCCGTAGTTGTCTTCGTGCCGAGCTCTCTTGTGAGCTTCGTTCCGTCGAGCACGTAGTGTTCCGAGGGGTAGGGGAAAACAAGGTTGTTCAGGTCAACGGTAACCATGTCGACGCCAAGCGCCTTTTCATCTATCGAGACGACCTTCGCTTCAGTTCCCAGAATGTCGGCGCACAACTCCACCCAACCACGGTTCGTGATTGCACGCCCATAGCTGCAGTTGTATGCCTGGCCAGCGGCAAGGTCGGGGCACTCGAGCGCCGCGACCAGCGCCCGAGCGGCATCGTCTACGTAAACGAACTGGTTGAGCGCCTTCCCCTCGTCCGGTAAGAGGATCGGCCGACCGGCCTCGAGCCTCGAGAACACAAAGGATTCGCGGTCGGCGAAATTGCCGGGGCCGAGTATGAACGGAAAACGGAAACACGTCACTGCATAACGACCCTGCGCCTGCGCTTCCCAGAGGAGCTTTTCAGACGCGACCTTCTCTTCCCCGTAGCGTCCCCAGATCGGATTCGGCCCTAAGAGGGTTGACTCCGGCCATGGCAGCTCCGGCGATGGGCGATAGACGGCGCCACTCGAAACGAAAACGTAGTGGGCAACCCTGCCGGTGAGGGTCTCAGAAGCTGCCCTAGTCCAATCTGAGAAGTACCCGGACAGGTCTAGCACCGCTTCAAATCGGGCGTCGCCAAGCCCGGCCAGACCATCCGGTTGCGAGCGGTCACCCGTGATCGACCTCGTGCCCGGGCCAGGCGCCCCCGTGACACCCCGGTGCAGGACCGTCACCTCAACGCCAGAAGCTTCAAGGAGCCGGCATACACGGAGACCGAGGAACCGCGTGCCGCCGAGGATCAGGACCTTCATGTTCGTTTCCTCAGCCCTTCGTGGCACCGGCGTTCATCGCCAGGTTGCCACCATCGACGGGGAGCACGACACCGGTGACCATCGAGGCGGCGTCGGAGACGAGGAACAGGACCGGTCCGACCATCTCGGCCGGCTCGCCGAGGCGATTGAGTGGTATGCCGGACAGGAACTTCTCCCTGATCTGGGCGCCGAGCTCGGGATTGTCGAGCCTGTAGCGCAAGCCGGGGGTCAGGAACTGACACGGTTGGATGGCATTGACGCGGATCTGGTACGGGGCCCACTCGAGGGCCAGCTCCTTGGTCATCATCACGATCCCGCCTTTGCTTACGCTGTACGGGTAGTTGCCGCGGCCGACAGCAGACGTCCCGCCGATCGAGCACATGTTCATTATCGCCCCCCCTCGACCCTGAGCAATCATGCGCCTTCCGGCCAGCTTGCAGCAAAGGAAGTAGCTGGTCAGATTGATGCGAAGGGCCTTTTCCCAGTCAGCCAAGGAGAGATCCTCGGGCTTGCCGAACGTCGGCGTGTAGGCGAGGTTGATCAGGATGTCCAGTCTGGAAAAGGTCTCGTCCACGCGCGCGAAGATATGCTCCACAGTTTGTTCGTCAGAGGCGTCACCTTCGAGCGTCAAGGCTCGACGACCCGCCCGTTCGACACCGGCCGCCGAAGCAGCCAGCGCGTCGGCGTCGATGTCGATCAGCGCCACATCGGCGCCATGTGCGGCCAGACCCTCGCAAATGGCCGTCCCGAGTCCCCCGCCCGCACCGCTCACGACCGCGACACGGTCTGTGAGATCAAATAACGTGTCCACGACTTTACCTCCGAGGAGAGTCTGCCGACCGGCGACCTTCGACGGCAGCGGCAGTACGAAATATGCATGCAACCATTACCAATGACCTAATCGAGCTACCTAGCAACCTATTGCGCACTAGGTGCTTTGACAACCAGGAGCCATGTGAGGAGATCGGGAGTGGCTGTCGAGCGCGGTTTAATTTCCAGACGCGACCCCGGCGACATTCCTCTCCAGCTCTCAGCTATTCGAATACCTCTTCACGGCATCCCAGTTCCAGTCGATGCCAAACCCAGGACGATCTGGCACGAGCGCGTACCCGGCCCGTATCTCGAGTTGTGTGTCGAGGAGCTCGTGCAGTCCGTCCAGCCCGGCCGCAGGATCCATGTACTCGAGTCCGGCAGGGTGCAGATGGGGCAGGGCCGCTCCAAAATGGACATGGATAGGTGCATGGACGTGGGTGGAAACCTCCAAGCCACGAGCGGATGCAAGTGCCGTCGCAGCCATAAATTCCCGTACACCTCCGACGACCGTTGCGTCGCAGCGGACCACGTCGACCGCGCCGGACTCGATGAGGTCGTGGAAGGCGCGGTGTCCACCAAGGTTCTCGCCCAATCCGATGAGCATCCCCGTTCTGCGCCTCAGGTCAGCTACGAGAGAGGAGAGACTTTCGGAGAACGGGTCTTCTACATAAGAGAGGTCAAAACGCTCGAGCAGGCGTAGTCTCCGAAGAGCGTCCTCGAGGCTGGTGAACGATCGAAAGGCATCAACGACGACGGTGCAACGACTGCCTACGACCTCGCGCACTGCTGTCAAGCGTTGCACGTCGGCGGACGGGTCGTCAGAACCAATTGTGATCTTGACTGCTTTGCATCCGAGAGCGATAAATCCGGCCATCTCCTCTTGCAGCACACTCACATCCTCCGGGGTGCGTCGCACATAGCCGCCAACCGCGCAGATGGGCACCTCGTTGCGTAGCTTGCCGAGTAGATCGGCGACCGGGACACCGAGTCGTTTTCCCATCATGTCCCAAAGGGCCAAGTCGACGGCACTTGCGGCTACCGAGAAGAGCCCTCGCTCGGCGTAGGGCCAGTGCGAAGCCGAGAGGTGACGCCTTATCAGTTCGGGCAACGAGGAGTCCGCACCAATGAGCAGTGGCCTAAGCGCGTCTTCGACGATCCGGGTTATGGGGAGCCCGCGTCCGAAGGCGTACGCTACGCCCTCGAGGCCGCTCGCGGTCCGAAGGCGGACCAGGTCGTAGTGGCGCCGTGTCACAGTTGCGTGCCCGACCAATAGAGGCCTCGGCAATGGCACAGAACAGGAAAAGCAAGTCACGTCTTGGATCGGGTCGTGGCCCACGCTGGCCAGGCGTTCAGTTGTGTCGATCAAGGTAACGTCCCCAGGTCGCTGACTAGATGCCGAGGCTGGTAATCGGCAAGGTCCGCGCACCCCAGCGCGCAGACGTATGCGAGTATTCAACGACAGTGACCTCGGGGTCACCTGCGCCGTCCACGCCACCTCTCTTTTCCAACTGGGTTGGACCTCACCTCGAAGGTCCCCGCCATCTCAGCACGTCGGAACCCCCTCTTCTGACCAACAATGCCAAGCATGGCATATTCCTCATTGCCCGGCTCGGGATCTGGTCACCGATCCTTATGATTGGTCCAACGTATGGCACCCGAGACCAATTCTCAAGACTTTGCCCTTCTATCGGTGCAGAGCGTCGGTGAGTACCTCGTGAGACGTGGGATCTTTGACACAAAGCGCGCCGTCGAGGCACAGGAGCTTGGCGGTGGTGTGTCGAATGTTGTCTTGGTTGCTCGGCAAGGTGAGGTCAGAGTTGTGGTGAAGCAGGCGCTAGAAAGGCTTCGCGTCCCGGACGAGTGGCTCGCCCTGCGAGAACGCACGATCACCGAGGGCGAGGCTCTGCGTCTTGCAACGCGCATCACCCCCGGTTCGGTACCGGAGGTGCTCGACCTCGACCGCGACGTATGTGCCCTGACGATCTCCGCGGCCCCTGTTGACTGGAGCAACTGGAAGGAGCGATTGCTTTCCGGGCGCACCGATTCGAGCGTTGCCGAACGTCTTGGGAAATTGCTCGGAACATGGCATTTTGAAACCTACAAGAAGCGGGAGGTGGCGCGCGCGTTCGCAAGCTCTCAATCGTTTGACGAGCTGCGAATTGATCCCTATTACAAGACGGTAGCGAGGCGCCGTCCCGAGCTCAATGCAGCAATTGAGGAGTTCATCCAACGAATGCAGGCCACCCGTCTTTGCCTTGTTCACGGCGATTACTCGCCAAAGAACATTCTCGTAGGGTCTGGACTTTGGGTGATCGACTTCGAGGTGGCGCACTACGGTGACCCAGCTTTCGACGTTGCCTTTATGCTCAGCCACCTTCTGCTGAAACGCCTGCACATCCCGCAGAAAGCGTCGGAGCTCGAACTCTGTGCCAAAGCGTTTTGGGGGGCATACGAAGGTGTGACCCCGCGGCTTTGTCCAAGCGCGGAGTATGTACTGGGCCATGTCGGATGCCTGATGGTTGCGCGGGTGGACGGCAAGTCGCCCGTCGAATACCTTACTGAAGCCGAACGTGAGACAGCTCGACGCATCGGCTCGAACCTTCTGCTCGATCCGCCCAGTAACGTTGAAGAGGCACTTGCCCTTTCGGATCCGTACCGGGACCGGAGGTAAAATGATGTCGTCAGTCTCACACCAGCACGTCTCTGTGGTTATCACCCAAGTGGTCGCCCGGGAGATACTCGACTCTCGGGGTCGCCCCACCGTTGAAGTCGATGTCCAGCTATCGGATGGCGCGGCGGGGCGCGCCAGTGTCCCTTCCGGTGCGTCGACGGGGAGCCACGAAGCATGTGAGATGCGTGACGGCGATCCGAGTCGCTTT
>Ga0187867_10003578_pt1 | contig 12361 bp, 12 predicted proteins | sample June2016WEW_13_1_FD_132976 | JGI IMG/M metagenome (GOLD analysis project Ga0187867, IMG submission 132976) | Peatland microbial communities from SPRUCE experiment site at the Marcell Experimental Forest, Minnesota, USA - June2016WEW_13_10 | ecosystem: Environmental > Terrestrial > Soil >... | reverse complement strand
GTTCTGATAAAACCAATGTGTGACCGCTGTATTGGATTTGTTTTGTTTGTGGGTCAACAGGATAGTAGTCAATTTCGCGCTTGGCCTCTTTGCCTGGAAGCACCGTCTTGGTCACCTCGCGAACCTGTTGAACTATTGGGCGCGACTTAGGTTTGGGTTTTGGATGTGGTTTTGGTTTATTCTGCGCCAACTCCTTCCCTGAATACTGTCTACTTGGCGGAACATTCTAAGGGCAACACGGACGGCTTCGAGAGGGGTCTACATTAGAGGGCTCGATTAAATTATCCGTCACTTCCACGGACACATCGAAGCGTGTCACTTGAACTTTTACTTCGATTGGTATCCCTGTTAACACCTTGACGCACCCTTCTTTGGGGTTGTATTCAAGTACGTTGAGGTCGTAAGTTCCCACCTTCTGCGTGTCATTGACTTGATACGACTCAACGCCAGCAAACCTCAAGAAGCACTCAGTTGCCGGGAGCATCCTGCTTGTAGAAAAAAAATCTTTCCAACCGTGCTTACCGCGAGTGACTAGTTTTCGGAACTTGAATGACAGTGAAGCGGCAGACGAATCGAAGACGATGTCGGCGATGTCGAAATAGCAATCGTGGATTATATCGTTAACCGCATCAAGCTCGCTTGGATGCGTGATCCTGAGGAATTTTGCCATCTTTATCTCCATGGTAGCGGAATATGCCAGTTCACAAAATCGCTTGCCTTCTGCCCTGCAACCCACATAATGATTTGGAGGTGCGCGAGCCTCGCCCCACCGAGCCACTCAAATGTGTGGTGTGCGCCGTGTAGAGCGATCTTCGACTCTACACCTACTGCTGCGTTGGCTACGCCAAGAGATACAATCCCGGTGCCTACAGCAGCCCCTGTCACCTCTCCTCCTTTGTAGGCCAGGCTATTCTTGTCTACAACGCTGTCGGCACGTCCTCTCGCCCACTCGGTGAACGAAGTGTGGACAAAGGGAATGCAACGACCAGTTAGGCAGTCACCAGCGCCAGCGGAAAAATCCGATGTTTTTTTGAGAAGGCTATCGAAATTGATGTTTAAGGTTCCCTGACTCGTGTCCCCAAATAAGCCCAATTTACCGCTCTGACGATCCTCTTCGAAACGCTGTTGGGCAGAAGCCATCATCTCTTGCACACCTTGCAGATTATGCGCCTGATCCCACGCATTGTTATTCGCAGTCGCAAGACGTGCGTCACTTGCAAGAGAAGCGTCCTCTCTGTCCTCCTTAGTCACGCCGAGGCGTCCCCCTCCTTCATCGGTTACACACATAAACGCGCCAGGTGCGACATTTCCGCAACTGGCAGAGGTAGTCCCCGTATTGCCACCGACATGTCCGTCCAAATCCGCGAACGACTCAGGATCATCCGCGACCATCGCGTACAGATTCAGCGTCTGCGGATTGTTCAAATTCGCATAGGGCACCGCCACCGGCACGGCCGACCAGTCCGAACTCAGCCAGCGTCCAAAACGCCACGAGTAGTAGCGGGCTCCGAAGTCGTCGTTCCCGGTCTCGATGTCGCGTTCCTTACCCTCGAACTTGTAGTTCTGTGGACAAGTTGATGTGTACGACTTCTCCCCGCCAAACGGAGTGAAATCCGCGTCGTAGCAGAGCGTGCCGTTCGATTGCACGATCACCCGCGAACTGCCCAGCAAATCTTCGGCGTAATACAGAACACTGCCCGAAGCGGGTACGACCGCCACCCGCCCCCCAAAAGCGAAGACCATCAGTCCGTCAGCATTCCCCCCGTCAACTCGCTAATCCGCTCAATCCGCTGCTCCCGGCAATATTCCGTCAGATCCTCCACTAGCCGTTCCGTCGCCACCGGGTCGAAGTAGCTGGCCGTTCCCACCTGCACCGCGCTCGCGCCAGCGAGCATGAATTCCACCACGTCCACCGGAGTCACAATTCCCCCCATGCCAATCACGGGAATCTTCACCGCATGGGCCGCGTCATACACCATGCGCAGCGCGATCGGCTTGATCGCCGGCCCAGATAGCCCAGCCGTGACGTTGGCAATCCGCGGCCGCCTCGTCTCCGCGTCAATCGCCATCGCCAGAAATGTATTCACCAGCGAAATCGCGTCCGCGCCCGCCTCTTCGGCTACATGCGCCATCAGCGCAATCGAAGTCACGTTCGGCGACAGCTTGACGATCAGCGGCCTTCGCGCGGCCCGTTTCGCCGTGCGCACGACTTCATCCAGCAGTTGCGGATCGCTGCCAAACGCAATCCCACCCTGCGCCGTGTTCGGACAAGACACATTCAACTCATACGCCGCGATGCCCTCGCCATCATTGAGAATGTTGATCGTTCGCTCATAGTCCGAGCGCGTGTACCCGAAAACATTCGCGAACACGACTACGTTTTTCTTCTCGCGCAACGCCGGCAGCTTTTCATCAATGAAAGCCTGCGCGCCGATATTTTGCAGTCCGATGGCATTCAGCATCCCCGCAGCCGTCTCATAAAGCCGCGGCGGCGGATTTCCCGTCATCGGCTCAACCGACAGGCCTTTGACAACCAGTCCTCCCAGCCGGTCGAGATGAACGATGTCCTCGAACTCGATTCCATACCCAAACGTGCCCGACGCGGCAATGATGGGATTCTTGAGATCGATTCCGGCGACGTTCACGCGCAGGTCTGGAGCGCCCGGCCGATTACTCGAGGACGCCGGCGTCATTGCGAGCCTCCAGCCACAGGCGGCGGGACCGCTCGGTGCGGCGGCGCCAGCGCTTCGGTCAACACTCGGCCGGTTGCTTGCGCGGGGGCGTTAATGCCGAGCAGCGACGCCAGCGTCACTGCGAGATCGACCGGCTCGGCGTGCGTCCGATAAACTCCCGGTTGAAAAGCGAGACCGTAAAAAGCAAGCGGCACATGCGTGTCATAGGAAAAAGGCGTGGCGTGATCCGTGCCCTTCGTGCCTCCAACCTGAAACTCGTTCGGAATGCCCATCACGTACCAGCCGCCTTCCGGAGAATAGCTGTGGGCATAGCGGCGGCCGAGTTCGGTGTCAGGGATGGAAGTTCCTTGTCCCAGTCTATATTTTGTGAAGTATCCCGCGAATCCGACTTGTTTGAGGGCCTCGCCCGCATCGATCTCCGCGCTGCTTTCGCTCCCGCCCGCGGCCGTAAATGCCTCGTCGTTCAGCCACGCAAGCGAGTAATCCAGGTCGAGCAAATAGTCAGCCTTTTTTGTGTATTTTTTTGAGAGCAGGGCATTGACCTGCTCGCGCAAAGCCTTCGAGTCGAGATGAGAGGCCGGCAGACGAAGCGCTTTCGCAACTTCCGGCAGCGGTGCAACGCCGTGATCGGCCGAGAGCGCCATCCAGACATTGGCCATGCCGACCTGATGTCCGAGGAATCCGAAGAACTCAGCCAGCTGCCGGTCGAGTTCGAGCGCCATGCTTTTCATCTGCGGCGAATCTGGCCCGACCTGGTGGCCCAGAATATCGTTCGCCGACAAGCTGACGACCAGCAGATCGGTCGCAGCGCCGGCTCCAAGTTTTTCGTAGAGTACAAGTTCTTTGGCAAACTCAAACTGATATTCGTTGGCAAATGGAGTCGATCCGACGACTTCATAAAATCCGGCCGGCTTTCCGTCATGGCCATTGCGCGGAGCCGTCGATCCCAGCTTGTTGCCATCCGCATCTTTCCAGTCGCGGTTCCAGAATTTCTCCGCGCGCTGACCATCGTTGAACTTGCGCACCCATCCCGGCAAATCGGCCCGGTAAAAAGTCGACGTAACCCATCCCCCGCTCTTGGGATCGATCCAGTACGCTCCGTCGGCGGAAAAACCGCCGGGCAAAACAGCCGCGCGGTCTTTCAGCGAAATTGCGAACACGCGCGCCTTGCCGCCCGTCGCGAGTTTCAATTCGTCGCCGAGCGTGTCGCTCAGCAAATTGTGCGGCGAAGCTCCGGTTCCGCCATTGTCGATTCCAATGATCTTCGTGGTGTCGTCTTCCACGGAACTGACGCGCTTCTTTTTTTGCGGATCCCACCACTCATTCGAGACAATCCCATGTCCGCTGGTGTAGCTGCCAGTGAAGAGCGTGGCATGTCCCGGAGCCGTGCGCGTGTTCGCGTAGTCATAATTGCAGTCCGTGAAGTATGCCCCGCGCTCCAGAAAAGTGCGAAACCCTCCATCCATAAATTGGTCGTGATAGCGTTCCAGATAATCGCCGCGAAACTGGTCAATCACAATCACGACAATCAGCTTGGGATGGGCGTTGTAGGCGGACGCGTCAACGCGGGACGTCAGCCAGAGTACCGGCGAGCAGAACAATATCAGGAAGCACAATAAGCGGGGGAGTTTCATCGCCGCTAGTTTACAGGAGAACGCGTTGCTTACGTAGGGACCAAACCGCCTCGGCTGCCCAGCGCGGCGAACCCCGCTGCGTTCCGCGGCGTGCACGGAAGCCCACTTTTCAATTAAAGTGAATGCAGAATGCTTGATCTTAATTTTGTTCGTGACAACCTCGCGGTCGTCGAGGAAAAGCTCCGCCAGCGCGGCATGAATCCTACTGAGGTCCTCAAGGACTTCCAGGCCATCGACGCCGAGCGCCGCCACGCCATCACCCGGATGGAGACGCTGAAAGCCAAGCGCAATCAGGCATCCGAAGAAATCGCCAGGGCGAAGAAAAGCGGCCAGGATGCTTCCGCGCAAATCCAGGCAACGAAAGAAATGCGCGAGCAGATTACGGATCTGGAAAAAAAGTCAGCCGATGCCGACGCGCGCCTGCGCGAAATTCTGACGTCGCTGCCGAATCTTCCGCACGACGGTGTGCCCATCGGCAAGAGCGAGGCCAACAACGTTGAAGCTCGCCGCTGGGGCACCGCGCCTACCTTCGATTTCAAGCCGAAGCCGCATTGGGAACTGGGCGAGCATCTCGGTGTGCTTGACCTCGAGCGCGCCGCCAAACTTACCGGAGCACGCTTCGCCGTCTATTGGGCGCTCGGTGCGCGCCTCGAACGCACGCTGGCGAATTTCATGCTAGACCTGCACACTCGCGAGCACGGCTACACCGAAGTTCTGCCGCCCTATATGGTCAACTCGGAATCCATGTATGCTACCGGCCAGCTTCCCAAGTTCGCGCAGGATCTTTTCCGCGTTCCGCACGGAGAAAAAGATCTCTGGCTGATTCCGACCGCCGAAGTCCCGGTCACCAATCTTTTTCGCGATGAGACGCTCGACGCCGCGAAACTACCAATCTGCCTCACCGCCTACACTCCGTGTTTCCGCAGCGAAGCCGGTTCTTACGGAAAAGACGTTCGCGGCATCATCCGCCAGCATCAATTTCAAAAGGTCGAGCTGGTGAAGTTTTCGCGTCCCGAAACTTCGTATGAGGAACTGGAAAAGCTCACGCACAACGCCGAAACCGTCCTGCAGAGGCTTGGTTTGCACTACCGCGTGATGACGCTCTGCACTGCCGATATCGGATTCTCATCGGCCAAAACCTACGACATCGAAGTCTGGCTGCCGGGGCAGGGCTTATTCCGCGAAATTTCATCCTGCTCGAATTTCGAAGGCTTTCAGGCGAGGCGCGCTAATATTCGCTATCGCCCGGAAGGCAAGGGCAAGACCGAACTCGTGCACACGCTGAACGGCAGCGGCCTCGCGGTCGGTCGCACCTGGGTCGCAATCGTCGAAAATTACCAGCAGGCCGACGGAAGCGTGCTCATCCCTGAAGCATTGCAACCTTATATGGGCACCGATCGCATCACACCAAGAAGTCTATGAACCAGAAGCCTCTGAACCGGAAATCTACGAACCAGGAGCAGTTGTGACGCGCGCCGCGCGACGGATTTGCTTTATCCGATTTGCGATACTATGAATTCCCGCATAAACTTGCAACGGTCTGAAACAGTTCTGGCGGTTTCTGAAGCCGCCTCTCCCATGGGCGCGATCTGGCGCACAATTCGCGGATACATTCTCTGGTCGTATGAGCGCGGCAGTCTTCACTACGACATCATGGTCACGATCATTCTACTTTTCGTGTTCCTGTCGCCGCGCTACATCAACTTCAAGGACAAGCCCGTGGAGCGCAATCCAAGCGCCATCGGAGTGCAGGTCATTCCCGACGAAAAGGGCGGATTTATCTACAAGATCCCGGCCGCAGCCGTGAATTCCGGCGCTGCCTCAGACATCCGCGCACAGCTGGAGCGAATCATAGAGCCCATCGCCGGAGCTGTGAGCATCACTCGCTATGAGCCTGTCAAAGACCCGGACGGCCATACACTAAGCTACAAAGTGTGGGTCGACAAAGAGTAGTCTATGAACCGCGCCAAAATGCAAATGAGATTCCCGCTCGTCGTACCGATGGCACTTCTGCTCTTTGCGTCCGCAGCGTGGGGGCAGTCAGACGCAGCCGGCCTGGAGCACGTTCTCTCGCAGTTGGATGCCGCTGCGAAGACCTTTCGCAATGCGCAAGCCAATTTCGTCGGAAACCAGTACACCAAAGTCGTTGATGAGACAGAAACGCAAACGGGAAAAATCTACTTTCAGCGCCGCGGCAGCGAAGTCGACATGGCTGCCGACTTCACCGATCCCAGACAATATGCGATTTACTCCAACGGCATGGCGCAGGTCTACAACCCGAAGACTGACATTGTGAATGAATATAAAACCGGGAAGAATCGCGATCAGGTTGAAGCGTTTCTACTGCTCGGGTTCGGCGGTGGCGGGCACGATCTGCTCTCCACCTATGACATCAAATACCTGGGTTCGGAGACCGTCAACGGCGTCAACGCATCGAAGCTCGAACTGACCCCCAAGTCCAAGCAACTGCAAAACAACATTTCGCGAATTCTTATGTGGATCGACCCAGCCAAAGGCGTTTCGGTCCAGCAGCAGATGTTCTTTCCCGGGGGCGACTATCGTCTGGCCAAGTATTCCGATATTCAGCTTAACCAGAAGATCTCCGAGAGCGTTTTTAAGCTCAAAACCAACGGCAAGACCAAGTTTGTTTCGCCTCAGGGATAGTGGAATGCTGCGATTTCTGGCTCTGGCCGTCACCCGGGAACCAGCAAAATCAAGCTGAAAAACTCGCTCCGCGGCGATATACTGCACAGAGTCTGTGAAAGTTGAGTGAGAATGGCAAAAGTTTTTACGATTCCTGTTCCGCCTGATTTGTCCCGCAAGAAACGTGAACGCACCTCCGATCCGCGCTACGTGGATGGGCAGAAGACGCTCGTGGAAGCGATGAAGTATTTGGCGCAGGCTGACCCTGTCGCCAATCGCGGGGCGATTGAACTGCTTTCCGAGCACGTCCGCACCCGCTTCCGCATGACCGACTCGCCGCTCAGCTAGCTGGAACTGGAGGGTCGACCTCCTCGTCCGCCGAAGCTGAGGCCCCGCAAACTGCAAGAAATTGCGATCGAACTGAGCCAGGAGCGGAGGCTTGGTTTTCAAAGGCAAAAAAAACCCCGACAGAAGTGTCCGGGGCATTACAAAGAGATTAGGACGAGATATTACTTCGCCGAGTCCTTCTTCATCTCATCCTTCTTTTCTTTCTTGTCTTTCTTTGCAGCAGCCTTATCGGCCTTCTTCTTGTCCTTTGCTTCTTTCTTCTGTTCCTTGGTTTCCTTGGGCTTGTCAGTGCCGGCCGCCTGGGCAAAGGCGAACGACGACATCGAAACCGAGAGGGCTAGCGCGAACATCAAAGCCAGTACTTTCTTCATTTGTGTAGTTGCTCCTTCAAAGTGTTCGTGCCTACGCACGAATCCCGCAGATGGACAAACTTCATAGCCTCAGCGGATAGACCAATTATAGCCGGAAACCCAGCCTTTTCCAAGGCCGTATCTTACTGAAAATATGAGCGTTATTCGCGTGCCGCATCCCGCATGGCGCCTCTCGCTTGACATAGCCCAGCCCCCGGTGTGTCCTTAATAGAGGAGATCACGATGCCCCGTACCATCATCGAACCGTTCCGGATTAAGAGCGTGGAGCCCATCCACTGGACCACCCGCGAGCAGCGCGAGCAATTCCTGCGCGCTGCCCACTACAACCTCTTCCTGCTCCCTGCCGACGACGTGCTGATCGACCTGCTGACCGATTCGGGGACGGGGGCCATGTCCACCCACCAGTGGGCGGCCATCATGGAGGGGGACGAAAGCTATGCCGGCAGCCATAGCTTCGACCGGTTCCGCGACTCCATCCAGGACATCTTCGGGTACCGGCATGTCATCCCGACGCACCAGGGCCGGGCGGCGGAACGCATCCTGTTCAGCTGCACCTGCAAAAAAGCAGACTTGGTCCCGAACAATACCCACTTTGACACCACGCGTGCGAACGTGGAGTTCGTGGGAGCGGAGGCCGTTGACCTCGTCATTCCAGAGGGGCGCCAGCCTGCCTTGCAGCATCCCTTCAAAGGCAACATGGATGTCGGCGCCCTGGAGGCGCTGATCGAGAACGTCGGCCGTGACCGCATCCCGCTCGTCATGCTCACGGTCACGAACAACTCCGGAGGTGGGCAGCCCGTCTCCATGGAGAATGCGAAGGCCGTCAGTGCCATTTGCCGCCGGCACAAGATTCCGCTCTACTTCGACGCCTGCCGCTTTGCCGAGAATGCCTACTTTATCAAGCTGCGCGAGCCCGGCTATAGGCACAAGACTCCCAAGGAGATCGCGCAGGAGATGTTCCGGCTGGGCGACGGCTGCACCATGTCGGCCAAGAAAGACGGGATGGCAAACATCGGCGGCTTCCTGTGCACGAACGACGATCTGCTGGCGCAGCAAGAGAAGAACTTGCTGATCCTTACCGAGGGCTATCCAACCTATGGAGGGCTAGCTGGACGCGATCTGGAAGCGATTGCGGTTGGCTTGCAGGAAGCGCTGCAGGAAGACTATCTGCAATACCGCATCGCCTCGACCGCTTACTTGGGCAATCACATCGCGGCGGAGGGTGTGCCGATCGTCCAGCCTCCGGGAGGACATGCGATCTACATTGATGCGCGCGCGTTCCTGCCGCATGTTGCCGCGGACCACTTTCCCGCGGTCGCGCTGGCCAATGAGTTGTATCTGCAGGGCGGAATTCGCTCGGTCGAGATTGGGACGCTGATGTTCGGTGCGGCTGCCAAAATGGACCTGGTGCGGCTGGCGATTCCCAGACGCGTCTACACGCAAAGCCACATTGATTACGTCGTCGAGATCATTCTGGAAGTGTGGAAGAACCGGCATAAGATCAAGGGGATGCGCCTGACCTACGAAGCGCCGTTCCTCCGCCACTTCACCGCGAAGCTGGAGCCGGAAGAGGCCGAAGTAGCCGTGCGGCGATAGGCGCGCGCTGGCAGGGTCCGGATTACATTGCGGCCCCATTCGGCAAAAGGATATCAACAAGGATATCAATTAGATCGGCGCGCGATATTGATTCGCCAGCCATAGAGATTGTTATGCGACGAGCTGCGTAGGCTGCGTCCGCTTAGCGGACTCGTCCCGCGGGAACTCCGGCAGGGTTAGGGCAGAGGTCATCGAAAACCAGCGCCAGTCAATCCTTTTGCGCGGAGCATGGGACTGCCAATCCCGTGTCAATGAGTTGTAACGCGATGTTTCGCCAATTACGCGATTCGGGAGCGGTAAGCTCGTCACCCAAGGTTGGACACGCCCGATGATTCAGCGTAGGGTTGAAATTGAGTGAGCAGTTCCTCTCCTCTTTCAGGTCCCTGGACTAAGTCAGCCCATCTGAAGTAATCCCCCCTTAGTTTCAAAGCATTCGAGGTTTCCCAATGTCCAGGACAAAAACTCAGAAACAACCGTCGCCAATAATCCACGTCGTCCCGAAAAGCTCTCCCACTCTAGTGGCCACGACCCCAGATATGGGCTTATCACAAGACAAGATTAGAGCGCGGGCTTATGCGCTGTATGAAGCCCGTAATCATGAACCCGGCCAGCAGGAACAGGACTGGCTTCGTGCCGAGCGGGAGATTATTGGAAAGGCGAAGTGAAAACCCCTCCGGCAGGGTCATGATGTAAACGCGGTGTTTCGCCAACGGGCGAGAACTGGTCAAAATTGACCAGTTGTTTGACGAGTAATGTTGCAACATGTGCGGCAGTGAAAAACGACCTTAGTTTTTTCGACCGGCTCAAATCGTCCAGCGAACTGGTGCGCCTTGCGCAAGCGGGAGATGAATCCGCCTTTGCGGATCTGTTTCATGCGCACAAAGCCAAGATTTACAGGCTTTGTTTGAGAATGACGAGCAATACAGCACAGGCGGAGGATCTGACCCAGGATGCATTCCTGCAGATATTCTGTAAGCTTGCAATGTTTCGGGGAGATTCGAGCATTTCGACGTGGCTGTATCGCGTGGCATTCAATACAGTCCTCATGCATTTTCGGAAGAAGGGACTTCGGCAGGTGTCACTCGACGAGCCCGCCACACGCGAACCAGGCGCACCTAAGCGGGAGTATGGCCGGCTTGACGGCAGGCTTTCCTCTACTGTCGATCGCATTGCCCTTGCCCGCGCAATCAGAGAATTACCCGCAGGCTACCGTACGATTTTCCTTCTCCACGAAGTGAAGGGATATGAGCACCATGAGATCGCTACTTTGCTTCGCTGCTCGGTAGGGAACTCAAAATCCCAGCTCCACAAGGCAAGAATCAGGATGCGTACGCTTCTCGCTTGGCAAAAGTCGGCCACCTTCGCACCGGGATGTACATCGCGTTCGACATAACAGAGCCTTGCGAGAGAAAGCAGATTGCGTCCGTCACCGCGTTGCGGCGCGGGTCATTTCTTTTTCCTTCGAAGTTGTGACATACAAATCCCACAATTGGGCGCGGCATGGTTGTTTTTTCCGCCTCGTTTGCTCTTGATTCCGGGCAGAGCTGAATCACATTGCCTACGGCGTGACCATGTACACCTCACCTTGGCCATACACGCCGCCTTTGTATGTTGTGCCGTAAATATTGCCTGCACCATCGAAGATTATGCTGCCGGTCGGCTGGCCGCCGTCAGCACCGCCGCTGAAGCTATACAGTATGGTTTCGTTCCACTTCTTTTTTGCACCGGGCATTAACTTGAAAACCGTCCCGCCGGATCCTGGGTCTGAGCCTCCATACATCGTCGTGCCATAGACGTTGCCCGATCCGTCGAGGATCACGCCCGCCCAGGGAGTCGAGCCATCGCCTTTGACGTCAGTAAACACATGGAGCGCCACCAGGCCAAAGCCTATGCCGCCGCGCCGGTTGTTCTTCGGTTTGACCTGATAGACGGCGCCGGAGTGGTGGGAACCTCCATAGGAAGTAGTGACGTACATATTCCACCCGTCCGAAGCGACGTTGCCGATTGGTTGGTAGCCTCCTTTGCCCTGATCGTTAAAATTGATGATCGCAGTCGGGTCGAGGCCATTGCCAATGCCATCAAGCCAGAGATAGACGGTGCCGCCTGAGTAGCGGACTCCGCCCGAGTTTGTGCTGCCGCAGATGCCCCAAGGTGGGCAATTTCCGATGCCGGTCGGGAAACTGCCGTCGGATCCATTGAAGCGTTCGGTGGTATAGTCGCTGCCTGTGGTCGAGATGTAGTAAACCGTGCCCTGTCCGTAATGGCCGCCATAAGCGGTTGTTCCATAGATCAAACCGTAGAGGTCGCCTTGTGGCATGCAACCATCGCTGTCGTTAGTGAAGGCGTGCAGGACGGTGTAGGTCCAGCCGGTTTGTGAGGGAGCGAGTTGGAAGACTGTCCCGCAGGCGCCGGGGCCTGCACTGCTCGCCGTGCCGTAGAGGTTGCCCGATCCGTCGATCACGAGACCGCCTTGTGGTTCGGCGCCATCGGACGCTCCATTGAAGTTGTAGAGGACGGTTTCGGTCCAGCCGCTGCCCGATGGAGTCAGCTGAAAGATCGTCCCATCACCATAGAGGCCGCCGTTTTGTGTGACTCCGTAAAGATTCCCTGATTGATCAAATACGACGCCCGCTTGAAACGGATTGCTGCCGTCAGTGCCGCCGGCAAAGGAGTACAACACCTTCTCGGTTCCTGCCAGGCTGCTGGCAACGGAGAAGAGAAGGAACGTGAGAACTACAAGGATTTTGGCTCGCATACGAAATCTCCCCCAATGGATATCGCAGAGAGGGACCCGGCTTGAAGGGTGAACCAACCTGCCGCCGCGAGTGTAAGCCGAGGGCCGCGGGGAATGCTGTGACGTAGTTGTCAGATAAGTGTGATAAGCAAGCTGGAGGACCTTCACTGTTGCAAAATCTTGCTCGACCGCGAAATGCACTCTTCCGGTTACATTGGGCTTATTCTGGCACTGTGAGAAGCACAGCGATCCCCGGCCTGAGCGCCTGATAACAGAAGTTAGCGCGCACCCGCTGCGGCATGATGCCCAAAAACGACCGCTTTTACTGGCCTAACGCGGTCC
>Ga0187867_10003574_pt1 | contig 12366 bp, 10 predicted proteins | sample June2016WEW_13_1_FD_132976 | JGI IMG/M metagenome (GOLD analysis project Ga0187867, IMG submission 132976) | Peatland microbial communities from SPRUCE experiment site at the Marcell Experimental Forest, Minnesota, USA - June2016WEW_13_10 | ecosystem: Environmental > Terrestrial > Soil >... | reverse complement strand
TCCTGGGCACGGACACAAACGATACGAGGCTTTCATTTCGGCACGCATTTTCGTGAGCTTTGAGAGCCTGGTGTGTTTCGTGACTCATGGAACCTGTCCATCCCGCGAGCGGTCCGCCGGAAGCACCCGCCGCGCGACCGAAATTCACGTCTTTTACCTCGGTATTCCCGCCGATGCCGTCATTCCGGTTCCGTCGGATTTGAGGCCCGAAGTCGGGCGGGCCACCATACGCGATGGTGATTCGGATCGTAGCGGAAGACCGCAACCGCGCGGGCGCGGAAAGTTCGTGAGCGGTTAAGTTGGGCACCAGCTACGTGAGTGGCGCGTACTGGGCGGTGTCAGAGCCTTTGCTGATGACTGAGCAAATCTCGATCGCCGCCGACGCGGCCACCGCCGTGGTTATTCCGATGGTGGTTGACGCCGGCGCCGGAAATTCCCTGACCTCGGAATCATCCGACTGGTCCGGGCTTCACGGCAAGACCTTGGGAAGGCGAGTACGATACGGCCGCTGAAGCTACGCCAGGTTGGCAGATCGGTTCCGCACCAGGAGTGCTTCGAGCGAGATATTCGGCGTGTTCAGATTTGATGGACTCGTCGTGCTCGCTTTGGACAATCGCGACGGGAACATGGAACGAAACAGATGGCCAAGGACATGGCATGACGAGCGATGAGTTCAATCGGCAGTTATTTCAGCCGCACCCATCGTAACATTCACCATCGTGCATGGCAGTTCGACACTGCCACCGAGGCGTTCTGAGACAATCTCTTAATATCGCCGATTTTGTACCAGTCCAGGTCACTTGGATTGGCAGGAGTCACCATGGATACAATGGCATTGCCACTACTTGGAACAACCAGATACACCGGATAGCTGATGTCCGCGTCTCGCAATCCATTGTGTTCATAATCCTGTGCTTTCTAATATCATGCAAATATTCATCAGCGGCAGGATGACGCATGCGATTTGCGACACATGATTATTGATAAGGAATGTCCAGCTGGCAGGTAGGCACTACAGTGTGCCCGGCCTATCGGCACCGGTCGGTTGGAACGGGCCTCTCGGTCAATCGATCATCGGCACTGACGAAGTGATGGCAGTGGCAGGATTGATGCTTGGTGAATTCCGTGAGAGACGAATCTACCTTATACCTATAACGGGTAACCTGAGGATACGTGTAAAAAGTTGTCACAAGGGCATTTTGAAGGGCAGAGGCTTTGGAAAGAGCGGGGCGGGCATTTCCTCCATGTCGAGGCCGTATTTCCCGAAGCGCCGAATGTTCTTGCGCATGTAGGGGCTGGTCGCGGCGGCGAGCTCCGCGGTGACGGGATGTCCGTCGTTGGACATGGAAGAGAGTACTTCGGTCAGATCTGATACGTTTGATAACATGATCGAGTTTGCAACGAGGGTGGCGTATTTGAGCTGCTTCTCCTGCTCGACAGGGTCCCCGCTTTTGATGATGGGGCCACCGAAGGTGATCCAGTCGAGGAAGTCGTTGAAAGACTCGATTTTGGTGGTTTCGGCACGGATGGTCCGGCGAATCTGCGAACTGGAGATGTATCGAAGCAGGAAAAGCGTCCGCTCGACTCGACCAAGTTCGCGAAAGGCCAGGCAAAGTCGGCTTTTCCGGTTGAACGAACCGAGTTTACGCAGCAGCATCGAGGGCAGAACCAGCCCGGCCTGGATTGATAGGACCACCTGCATCATGTCCTGCCAGTGGGTCTCGATCAGCCGCCAGTCGATCTCCTTGCTGAAGAGCGCGTCGATATGCTGGTAGCGAACGGATTTGCCAGGGCGGTAAAAGATAACGTCGTCCCAGTTACGCATGCGCGGCATCAGCTGGATGCCGAGAAGCCGGCACAGACCGAACACCGGTTCGCTCTGGCCCTGAGTATCGGCGTGGAGCGTATCCGGCTGGATCGTGGAACGGTTCTTTATCAGCCCGTCCAGAATGTGGATCGCCTCCCAGACACCGCATGGGATGAAGCTGGTGAACAGCGCAATGTAGCTGTCGGAGATATGGTGGTAAGCGATACCGCCATATCCACCGTAACGAATGTGCTGGGCGCCGATGAGATTGTTCTCCCGTAGCGGAACATGAGTGCCGTCGGCGATTGCCACCCGGCCGGCGCCCCAGAGCTTCGGCAAGGCGAAGCGAGCATAGGCATTGATCAGGTCGGTTGTTGCGGCTTCGAGTTTTGCCGTGTCGATGTGTTGAGCATTGATCCGGCGCAGCGTCTCGGCGGCGGCGATGCCGGGGGCGTGTCGTGCAGTCTGGCTGGGCCCGAGATTGGAGCCGTAGCCGAACACCGTCAGAATATATCGCTGTTCTGCTCTGGCAAGTTTCGTGTCTGTGCCGGAGGGTGGCCCGAAGTGGCGAGTATAGTGAGTCCAGAATGTACCATATTTGAGAATGTCGAGCAGATGCCGTTCCGGCATGCGTACGTGGACTTCCGATTCGAAAGCGGCCAGGCCGGCGGGCTGGCTGCCAGCCAGTTGTTTCTTCAGATGGGGAACGCCATCGGCGTCAATGGTCAATTCGGAGTTGGCCGGGAAGCCAGCATCGACCTCGGCGGCAAGCGCTGTCAGTTGCGATTTCAATTGGGCGACGAATTCCTTCCCGGTCCGGGGCATACCAAGAGCATCGCAATAAGCCGCAAGGCGCGGCTTGCATGTTGCCCAGGGCAGGAGTTGGGTCCGATAGTCACCGAAATTCTCTGCTCCAGCAACGTAGATGTCTCCGACCTGCAGGGCCTCCGCCAAGTGGACAAAGACGCAAACCTCGAGTGCGCGTCGGCTGAGAACGATGGGGTCTGTCCGCTGCTTGACGACGAAGCTCTGCCATCGGTGGGAGGCAAAACCAAGATCGACTTTTTCTTTCAGATCGTCGCCGCGTGCATGGCGGTGCCGAACCACAACGGCCAGAGCGTCCAGCAGGCTGCGATCTTGAGTCGCGGAATGGATATCCATCAGATCAAGCAAGTGGAACAACAGAGTTCGGGTGTTCGCATGAATCGGCCAAAGCAGTGGCAGGTCGTTGTTGTTGTGCCAGGCAGCTACCGTCTGGCATCGATCCGCCAGCGTGTCGATTCCGCCCTGCTCGGCCAGGAGGGTTCGGATTTGGTGCCCGGCTTTGGCATCGGTTTCGCCATCCTTGGCCGTCTCCAGGACCCTGCCGAAAATAGCAATCAGGTCTTCTTCCATATCACGATTCTGATCCTGGAGCGTCTTAAGCTTCTCCTTTGCTGCAGCCTGGGTTTTTCTGACCCGTCGAAGAAGCATTTCAATCAGTTCGTCGCGGCAGCTCGATCGGGTCTGCTGAAGCAGGCTGAGAAGCAACGTATGCCGCTTGCCCGATCGGCTCATATCCAGGAGATCCTTCACTTCCATGGCGGCGGCTTCAGCAGCGAATTGCCGCAGCTTGGTGTGGGCAATGCCTTTCAGCACTGGGTCGGGATCAACAAGGCCGGTCAACCAATCGAGCCGATCCGTCCACTGTCTGATCGTCTCCGGGCGCGCCGGACCAGGTGTCTGTTTGAGGCGATTGAAGGCCGTGGTCACAGCGCCAGTCTGGACTATCAGCAAAGCATCCAGGGCCGCCACGTCGACCGCCGTCAATCGGGTCGCGACCAGTTCGTACATCTGGGTATGGACCTGGGCACGCAGATGGTTTGCCAATCGTTCCAGCGTGCTGAAGGCCGGCAGATCAATGGCGGCTGTGCTGAGCACCTCGATTGCCCGGTTTATCAGGTCCGCCGGATCGCTCATCGTCGCGGCCGCCTCGATCACGGTCGCCGTCACCAGTTGCTCGCCGGCTTCGGCATAGATCGAGGCTTTCAGATAGACGCGCACCGCCGCACGATAGTGGTGGAGCGTCGTCTTCCGGCTGGTCTCACTGAGAACCGGAGGCACGGCCGCCAGCGCGAGTTGCGACGCCAGATGCGCAACAGTATCGATATGAATTTCAAGCGGAGCCAGAAAGCAACCGAGATCCTGGCGCGCCTTCAGAAGCGTTGCCAGCGTCAATCGACCGGCATCAGTGCGGGCAGTTGCACGGATGAAAGCGTGATCGGTTTCGCTCACGCTATATCGGTTATCCAGTTCTTGCCGCGTCAGTTTTTCACCAGGACGCGGGTAGGCGGTACGGTCAATGGCTGTCATAAATTGTCCAGAAAAGGGTACGCCGCGACGGTCCAACGAAGCGTTTATTTTGAAGGGGATAGGAGGTAGCGGTTCCGTGTCCGCAAAGGAATACCTTTCTGGACGCAAGCGGCGCCCCTCGAAAGGCCAGGAGGGGATACGCGCCGCCCTCTACCTGCGGGTATCGACCGCCGATCAGAACCCCGACCTGCAGTTTGACGGACTGCGTGCCTACGCGGCGCGGGCTGGTCTCGATATCATTCAGGATTATTGCGATGTGGGCGTATCAGGTCGCCGGGAGGGCCGCCCTCAGCTCAATGCTCTGATGGCGGCAGCAAGAAACCGAGAAATTGATTGCGTGCTGGTCTGGAAATTTGATCGCTTCGCGCGCAGCACACGCCACTTGCTGGCGGCCCTTGAGGAATTCAACCATCTCGGTGTGCGCTTCGTCAGCGTCCAGGATCAAATCGACACCGACAGCCCGATGGGTCGTGCGATGTTCACCATCATCGGCGCAATGGCTGAACTCGAGTCATCGCTCATCAGTGAGCGTGTGACCGCCGGCATGAGGGCCGCTCAGACAAGAGGAAAGCATTTGGGACGTCCCCCGATCCCCCGGCGCGTAATCAGCGAGATCGAAACGCTTGCAACGTCAACGGACCTCAGCATTCGGCAGATTCAGGGCAAAATCGCTGGTCGGGCAAGCCGCGGACTGGTTGGAGAGATCACAAAGCGCGCCCGTAATCACTCGCCGGCACCCTTGTGACAACTTTTCACACGTATCCTCAGGTTACCCGTTTAAGGTCAGCATCGGGACCGGGATGGCGCGCCGCAAGGCGGTCCCGGCCGGATGCTTACGCAGAACCGCACGTGAACCTCTCAGCTCATCCGGCTCCCATCTTCCGGCCTAAGACACAAACCCCAGCGACCAACGTATGAAGGCATCCGGCTGACCGTCTGCTAATCGCCCAAGCATCTCGGCAGCCCGTGTTTTGTGGCCCGCCAGACGCTTGTGCTTGCGCGTCAGCCATCGGATCAGAAACTGGTTCATGCTTCGCCACACCGGCTTGAGCCCCGATCCATAAAAGCGGCCATAGCATTGCTGCCACCCCCTCAGGGCCGGACCAAACATGGCCGACAGATCGGCCAGGCTCTTGTCGCTCATTAGTTGCAGGTGCCACCCCCTGATGGTCTGCCGCATGGCCTTGAGGGCGTCGCGACTGACCGCTGGGGAGAAATTCTCATAAACCCGGCCATACTTATCCACCGCCTTACGGCGGCGGAATGTATAGCTGAGAAACGTGAATTGGATATCGGGGTGATCACCGTTCCGATTGACGTCCTTACAATACACAATGCGTGTCTTGCCAGGATGCAGTTCGAGCTTGCAGGCCTGGAACCGCTCCCGGACAGTCTCAAGCACGTTTTCCGCCTGGCGTTGGTTCTTGCAGTGAAGCACCGCATCGTCGGCGTATCGGGCATACCCGAACGCCAGAAACAGATTTGCCAGGAGCGGCGAAATGACACCGCCTTGCGGCGTGCCCTTGTAGCGTTCCAGGATCTGACCGTCCGTGGTCTGCATTGGCGCTTTCAGCCAGCGTTCCACATAGAGCAGAATCCAGGGCTCCTGACAGTGCTTGCGCAGAGCCTTCATCAGAAAGCCATGGTCGAGATTGTCGAACAGGCCTCGGATGTCGAACTCAACGACCCAGTCATGGGCCCAGCAGCGGCGCCTGGTAACGGTGATTGCCGCCAGTGCCGACTTGCCCGGCCGATAGCCGTAGGAATCATCGCGGAAGATCGGCTCAAGACGTGGCTCCAGCCACATCTTCACCGCCGTCTGCGCGACCCGGTCGGCCACGGTCGGGATGCCCAATATCCGGACGCCTCCTGACTTCCTTGGAATCGGAACGGCTTTCACCGCCGACAGGAAATAGCTGCCGGAACTCATCCGATTCCAAACTTTGTACAGGTTGTCGCCCAGCTTCTCCTCGAACCGCTCGATCGTCTCGGCATCGATCCCCGCGGCACCCCGGTTGGCTTTCACATGTAACCATGCCTCCCATACCAACGCCTTGGGAATGTCATAAGGCTTGCAGGTGATGGGGGATTCCTCCCGGTTGCCCGGTTGATCCGCCATGCCTGCTGGATGACGCCGCCCCTTCGCTCCGCCGACCATTACAGCGGTCTCAACGCTACTACGAGCAGCTCCGTCCCTTGGCGGTGCATCGCTACTGTCGGCCTCGCCTTTTTCGGGCTTGTGCCTTTCCCTAAACATCACCGCCGAAGGTTCCCGCGGTTCAACGTAAGAGCCTGAAACAGGATCGCGCTGCCTCTATGCCGGACGCCGTCTGGCCCGTAAGCAGGTGTCGTCCAGACTGATCCCAGCGTAACGAGACCCGCTGGTTTCGACGTCTTCTGACGATTTTCGACACTTGAGCGGCAGTTCACGGGTGTTCGCCTTCCTGTCTCCCATCTGACGTCTCTTTGACGCCTTTTCCGTAACGCTCACGACCTGGGCTTTTGACCCACGCCGCTTACGGTGATTTGCAACCTGCTCCTGCAAGCCGGTTGCGGGGGACCTACCCCCATCTCTTACGCCGCTTGCCGCGGCACACTCTCGTCGACGCGCCAGCTCGTCGATCTCGGCTCATACTTCTGAACCCACCGATAGATCGTGCTGTGGTCGACCGAGACGCCGCGCTCACCCATCATTTGTTCGAGGTCGCGGTAGCTCACACCGTAGCGGCAGTACTAGCGGAGCCTGCGGCGGCGTAGACGGTTGGCGTAGATCTGGCCGAATTTCTCGCACCAGCGTCGGACGGTCTCATAGGAGACAACAACGCCACGTTCAGCCAAAAGCAACTCGACATTCCGTAAGCTGAGGCTGAACACATGGTAAAGCCACACACAGCATGGCTGATGATCTCGGCGGGACAGCGATGGCGGTAATTCGGGTCGGGTGGCAGCTTCATCAGGTCAGTCTCGCCGGTCTCCAATCTGACTACCAGGCCCGGTTAGTGTGACAATGCCTGCCAGTTGCCACGATCGCCGAGAAGTTTATGACACAGTAATATTCGGCAACGGGTTTCAGTCGTCGCCAACGCATCAGCCGATTCTTGAACCGTCGGCGTTACGGGATTGCCGGGCCGCGATAGATACCTTCGGGGATCTCACGCACCTCATATTTCTCGACACTCTCGAAATTTCCAACGCGTCTGACGACACCAATCTGGTCTCTGGGGTATCTTGCACTGACCGCTCTCCTGGCCTGGTCCTCCATATCCATCCCAACATAAAAATATCGAACGAAGCCGTCTGACTTCTTTTGGACGACCCAGACATCTCGCGGTAGGTCCATGTGATCTCGTCCTTGCGGTCTGTTATTCGGCAGGCTCCGGGCGAATACGCGAGGCTTGCCAACCATTCAAGGGTTTTGTATCATTTGTCCTAGTATGCCGCAAGCCAAGTGGAGCGAGCTTGCCTCGACGGCGGGAACTCGGCGAAGACGTAGCACTGGACGTTGCAATGCGGCGCTTCCGGGCAGTTGCGCGCCATGTTTCCGTCGAACTATCCCGCCGCGGCCTGATTCGACGAACCCGTTTCGTTACAATACCGGAGTTTGAAAGATGGCCGTCCCATCCGGCTACACGCCGCCCAGAGTCTGGGCCTGGAACAAAGAAAACGGCGGCCGTTTTGCCAACATAAATCGTCCCATCTCCGGCGCGACGCATGAGAAGGATCTGGGGCTCGGCCGCCACCCGTTGCAGCGCTATTCACTGGGCACGCCCAACGGCACCAATTCGGTCCTGGTTAGCCGCGGCGAATCACCCCCATGATTTTCGCGCTTAAGGTGGGTTCGTCAGGGTGGTGGATGCATATCATGCCCGCCGTTACGGTTGAGGCAATTTGGGATACCTCTCTCCGACGTATCATGGCGGAGGCTGTGGAAACGCTCGATCGTGATCGATGGCCGGAAGAACGCGAGCGTGAGTATGCGTCAATCGTCGGTGAAACGATCCAAACCTGGATTTCGGCGCGAGCGTGAGGACCAGAAATGAACCCGACCATGAGCAGGCAACCCCGGTCCTGCAGGTACCGGCTTCGTTGGATCGCGTGCCTTACCGGCCAATCATCACCCTCTGCGCGGTCGCCGCCACGTTGATGCAAGCGCTGGATCAGACAATCGCCAATGTGGCATTGCCCTACATGCAAGGGAGCCTGTCCGCGACCTATGACGAGATCACCTGGGTCCTGACTTCCTATATCACGGCCGCGGCCATTATGACGGCGCCCGTTGGCTGGTTGGTATCGCGGTTTGGCCGGAAATACGTATTTATCACTTGTCTGGTGGGCTTCACCGTGACCTCGATGATGTGCGGGGCCGCGCAGTCTCTGGCGCAGATGGTGGTTTTCCGGTTGCTTCAAGGTGTCTTTGGTGCGGCATTGGTGCCGCTCTCGCAATCGACTTTGATAGACATCTATCCGCTCGAACAGCGCGGCAAGGCGATGGCAATCTGGGGTGTCGGTGTGATGGTCGGACCAATTTTGGGTCCTACTCTGGGCGGCTACCTGACTGAGATCTACGACTGGCGCTATGTCTTTTACATCAACCTGCCGTTTGGAATCCTTGCGACACTCGGACTGACGTTTTTCATGCCGAGATCATACGGTAATTTCAATTTGCGTTTCGACTGGGTCGGCTTCGCGGTCCTGTCGATGGGGATCGGCGGGCTACAAATGATGCTGGACCGAGGGCAGGATCAGGATTGGTTCAGCTCCAGGGAAGTGATTGCGGAGGCCGTGATCGGCGGACTGGGCATTTACCTTTTCGTTGTCCACATGCTCATGGTGAAGACGCCATTCATCCCGACCCTGTTGTTCAAAGACTGGAATTTCGCCGCCGGACTGGTGCTGATGTTCGCGGTCGGAACCATCCTAGTATCGAGCTCGGCTCTGATGGCGCCGTGGCTACAAAACCTTGCGAATTATCCGGTTGGGACTGCCGGCCTGATCATGGCTCCCCGCGGCATCGGGACCATGGCAGCGATGATGAGTGGCGGCCGGCTCGCCAGCCGGTTGGACCCTCGCAAGGTGATGGGATGCGGAATCCTGATGCTTGCCTGGTCGACCTGGCAGATGACGACCTGGACGCCCGACATCTCCCAGAGGGCAATCATCGTGACGATCATGGTGCAGGGTGCCGGGCTCGGGTTCGCTTTCCTGCCGCTGCAGGTGCTGGCCTTCGCAACATTGCCACCGCAATACCGCACCGATGGCGCCTCCTTGTTCAGCCTGTTTCGCAATATCGGCGCGGCGGTCGGCGTTTCGGTAACGTCCTCCATGTTGGCGCAAAACACTCAGGTGTTGCACGAAGCGATCGGCGCGTCGCTCACCCCGTTCAACCGAGCGCTCCAGGGCGGTGGGATGATAAGTCGAATGTGGAACCCTGCGCAAACGCATGGTGCGGCGGTGTTAGATCAGCTGATCAATCGGCAGGCCCAGATCACGGCCTATATCGACGACTACTGGATGATGACCCTGACGACGTTACCGTCACTAATGTTACTTTTTTTATTGCATCGGCCAAAGTTGTCCACCTCGGCTCCAGCGGAGCCAATGGAATAGGACCGTTCGAAATAATAGGATCGCCAGCGGCATGCTGAGCCCTCCGGGGCTGGAGTAGTCCACAGAGCGCACCCACTCGGGCATCGTGTCGCGTGGCTTGCCAATCAACGAAAGGTTTTATATCATTTGTTCCAATATGCCACAAGCCGAGTGGAGTGAGCTTGCCCAGACCGCCTGAATTCGACGAAAATGTCGCATCGCAGCATCGAGTGCGACATTTTCGTCGAATTCCCGCGTTCGAGACAAACACAGTCCATCCAACTTGTAGTGTATTGGAATGAACGATATAGAATTCTTCGATGCTTTGGCAAGCCGCAGCATGCAGGGTCGGCAAATCACATAGGTCTGGCATTGCCGAAGGACAGGCCGCAGAGGAAAGATCCGTATGGACTTACCGCGGGCTGTCTGGGTCTTCGCAAAAAAAATCAGACAGCGTTGTTCGTTATTTTTATGTTGAGGTGGAAATGAAAGAGCAGGCCATAAGGGCCATCAGCGCAAGATACCCGGGAGACGACATCGGCGACGCCAGACTCGTTGGTAATTTCAAAAGCATCGAGAAATACGAAGTACGGGAGATCCCGGAAGGTGCTTATCGTGGTCCGGCAATCCCGTAACGAAAAGGATGCAAAAAACTCGGATGCTGGCGAACCAGCTCAAGCTTGTGTCGCACATAGGCCGGAGTTATGTCCGCTGACAAGCAACCGACCAAGGCTTCAACACCTAACGACAGAAGGGAAGGAGATACTATGCCGCGACCAGCCAGAGCAGCGCGTACTCCTCGTGTGCGGAGAATTCAAACCGTCAGCTTGTCTCTCATTTTTATCATTTGCGTGCTTAATTACATGGACAGGGGCACGCTGTCGGTCGCAAATCCCCTCATCCGGAGTGAACTCCACCTGTCGGTGGCGGAAATGGGCGTGCTGCTATCGGCGTTCCTCTGGCCTTACGCCTTTGCGCTTCTGCTGGCGGGCGGTCTCGTCGATCGCCTCAAGCCGCGTCGCGTATTGACGATTTCCATGATCGTCTGGTCGATCGCCCAGGGTGCTGCGGGATTTGTTTTTAGTTATGGGCAATTTCTGGTGGTTCGGGCCTTTCTGGGAGTCGGCGAAGCGCCCATGTTTCCGACTGCAACACGCGTTGTTCACGACTGGTACCATGAGAGCGATCTGGCCCTCGGGGTCGGAATCTGGAACGGTGCACCTCCTCTCGGCAATGCCGTCGCCCCACTCCTTTTGACACCGGTCATGCTGGTGTTCGGCTGGCGCTGGATGTTCGTTCTGATGGCGATACTCGGGTTCATTCTTGCGGGCGTATGGTACGCGGTATACCGCGACTTCGATAGCAAAACGCTCAGCGAAATGGATCAACGCTACCTGTACCATGACGGCGAGATCCCCGAGGCACATCCTGTTCATGCGGCTGCCTGGGGCAAACTGTTCAGCTTTCGAAGCACCTGGGGGCTGATCTTCGGTTTCTTCGGAAACGTCTATATCGGCTGGCTGTTCGCCGCGTGGCTACCGGGCTACCTTGAGCAGCAGCGCCATATGAGCATCTCGAAGACCGGCTTTGTCGCCGCGGTACCGTTCCTTTTCGGGTTGGTTGGCAGCATCGCAGGCGGATATCTCGCCGACCTGTTGACCACTCGTGGCATGACCGCAATTGCCAGCCGCAAAATCCTGACCGTGGTCGCTTTGGCGATCATGGCATGCGCCACCTTCGTGGCAGCAGAGGCAGACAGCAACTTCATCGCCGTTGCCTCGATTTCGGTGGCCATTTTCTTCGGCCAAAGCTCGTCAGGTACGTCGTGGTCGCTCGCCACTGCCTGCGCGCCGCCGAATTATGCGGCGTCGCTTGGAGCGATCATGGATTTCGGCGGCTTCATCGGTGGCGCGCTGGCGCCAATGGTCACCGGCTTCATGGTTGAAGCCACTGGATCGTTTACTCCGGCATTGATCGTCGCTGGTGCAATCGGTCTCTGTTCGGCCGTCGCCTATGCTGTGCTTATTCGCAGTGAGCCCATCGCCGCCAGCGCACTTGCCATCAGCATGGTTTGACCAATTTGCTGTCCACCTCGTCAGGCGGCCGTCCGCATGTGCGGCTGCCTGACGGCGATAACCACGTAGGACGTCAACTACCATTCCATATCCGGCACGGCACAGTGAGCGCACCGAAAGAAAGGTCTCTGGATGAAGCACGCGTCCGCCAGCAAGGCACTCTGACCCGGGTCTAAGCAGATTCCGGTAGGTTGACCAACAGACCGCCGTACGATTCGCTTCAGGCACCGATTCGGACAGGCGGAGCATGAGCGGGAAATCTCCGGTTACAGCGAGTGGCGATCAGCGAGCCGCCCTATCGGCTCTGGCGGCATCACGCGATCGCGGGGAGGCAGACAGAGCACGAGCCGTTCTGTTGACACTGACCGGCTGGACCAGTGCACGGATCGCCGAAGCATTCGGCGTGCGCGAAGATACGGTTCGCCTCTGGCGCAGTGATTTCGCCCGAGGCGGTGTCGAGGCCTTGAAGGCCCATGTTGCCCCAGGGCCGGAGCCGGTGAAGAGCGCGGTGGCATTACGCGTTGTCACGCCATTGTTGGAAGAGCC
>Ga0187867_10003566_pt1 | contig 12388 bp, 12 predicted proteins | sample June2016WEW_13_1_FD_132976 | JGI IMG/M metagenome (GOLD analysis project Ga0187867, IMG submission 132976) | Peatland microbial communities from SPRUCE experiment site at the Marcell Experimental Forest, Minnesota, USA - June2016WEW_13_10 | ecosystem: Environmental > Terrestrial > Soil >... | reverse complement strand
CAAGGACGAAGTCGGTCGCGAAGCTCTCTGGATAGTTTGGGTCTCCTGCGAGATACACCCAGTTGGGACCACCGTGCCCGACGGATCGAGAATAGGCTTGGGCCGTGCCCGCCAGCAGCTCATCTTCGATCGTCTCGTCTCTCTGATTGGCAACAGTTCTCGCGTCGTTGATGTCCTTTACCCATGCCTCCCGTTCGGTCCGCTCGAAGATTGCGAAGCGGGCCAGCTCCGAATCGGCCGACCTCACGACAAGCTCGTCACGAACGGATTCGATGCGATCTATGCTCCTCAGGGCGACGACCTTCCTGGGTGATTGTGCGAAGATGAAGACCAGGTTCTTGTCCGTGAGCACGACCTTCCCGCCCTCCTTGTGACCGGCGACCGACATGATGCTGCCGCCGTATTGACGTATCTGTGTCAGTCCATCGGTTGGTTGACCGGATTCCGAGGCCATTCCATCTTGCCGTCCTATGTTCGATGACACCGGCGCCCCTTACTTAACCATGCATATTTCGAGCCGTGCATAGGGTTCATTGCTCCTCCATCGGGGCATTTCATCCACACGTTGGGCTATAGTAAGTCGACCGCACTTTCCGCGGCAGCTGCAATCGATCCCGCGTCGGAGTCTTAACTAGTAGACTCCGCCTCTTGGAGCTATGTCAAGTACGACGATCATGGATTCCTTTCGGTGGAATTCGTAGATGATTCTCCACTCCCCGATTCTGATTCTGAACGTGTCTGCCATACCCTTCAGCTTCTTCACATCGAAAAGCTTGACCGGTGCGAAGGTCTGCTGGAGCGCTTCCACCGCCTCGAACACTCTCTTTCGAATGTGCTCTGGGGCCTTCTCGAGGCCCTTGACAGCTCTCCTCGCCAGGACTACGCGGTACAACTAGGAGACGACTCTTTTCCTCGTCTCCTTCCAATCTTCGTAATCTCCGCGGGCGAACTCTTTCTTCCCTTCCCGTATCGCCCTTGTCTCGTCCTTGGTCGGAGCGACCTCCTGAATGAGCATCGTCTTGATCTCCTCCAGGTCCCGCCTGATCATCTTCACTTCGTCGTGTATCTGCTCGATGTCGCTCTTCAAACCTGATGCCATGCTTCCTTTTTGGGTATTAGGCTTTTTGCTGTCTGGAAGAACGAGCTTGCACTAGAGGATTATTCTGAGATGCCGTAAAAAGACAAGTGCCATGCTAGGGTTCATTGCGCCTCCCGATTAGAAGGTGATGTATGTCACGTTCATTCCACCGACGCTCACAGACGAAGGAGCGAACGGGAGGAAGGCGCAAGGAGGCACGATTCTCGGCGCGAAGTCGGATGCATTGACTTGAGAAGCAGTATAGCCCACCGCCATCGGCATGGCACTGCAGTAGTCGAACGGGGCGGAGCCATCATAGAATCCCGTCGAGTTGCCCAGCGACCTGATAATGAACACCGCAGTCACGTAATCGGTTGACGCTGACGGTCGAATTGAAACGGGTGCGCTGATTGTGAAGGAATTGGAAAAGCTAGCGCCGGTACAACTACCTCCTTCTGCATTCGTTGTGCAATGTTCCTTGTATATGTAGAGACCGAACTGATACGTGCCGTTCGTGAAGTACTCACTCCGATACTGGCTCGCGTTCCCCTGCCACGCCGACTGGTAGGTCACGCAAACGTACGCCGTTGAATTCGGCTGCATGAGCAGCACCGGCGTCCCATTCGAAGAGGTCTGGCTGCTGTTCCACACTGGTAGGCTGCAAGGCACGACCAGCGTGGTGATGACGGTGGAAGTCGTCGTCTGGGTTGTGGTGGTCGTTTGCGTTGGTCTGGTGAAGACGAAGAGAAGGCTCGCAGCGATCAGGACCCCTGCTATTACGATCGCCGAAGCGATGGCGAGATAGCTTCGGGAGGTCTGTGCGATCGTTTCGAACACTTACAAGCGAGATTGCATTGAATTCCTTGATTAATAGTTATGTCCGAACCGCTCAGCCAGATGGCGACGCAGTCACTGTGAAGGGAAGGACTACGCTGTCACCGAACGCGTCAAAGGCGACTAGTGTGTAGTGGCCCGGCCTGAAATGCTGGAAGCTGGCGATGGGAGCCAAGGCTGTCGTCTGCTGGGGGGCGGTCCAATATCCTCCTATGTTGAGCGTCGTGCTCAGCGCCTGGGAGGCAGCGAAGTCGTAAACTGGAGCTCCAATGGATACGCATAGCAATACGGTTTCTGTGGTGCCGGCCGTCGTGTTGGTGATTGAGACCGAGAAGTGAATCGGGATGCCGCTTGTCGGATCGTTGAGCAGTAGGGGGTCCCCAGACGAGTTGTAGATCATCACGAAGGCGGGCACCGGCGCGTCCAGCGGAGACAGCCCGCAGAACGGGATGTTCGGAATGGTGTAGTAGTAATAGCCCCCGTTGTTCGCGTTCGCGCCGTAGGGCAGAAGGGGATAGCCGGTGGTGTTGAGCTGCCTCGGGACGTTCAGGTTGTTCTGCAACGAGAGAGATATGGTCAGGTTGGTCCCCGAGGGCACGGTTGTGTTCCCCATCCCGAGGGACAGCGTCAGGCTCTCCTGGCAGTTCGTGTCGTGGGCCGACGGGCTGTTCGCAATCGACCCGCCAAGATCGCAGAGTTGCCCTTGGGTTATGATCTGAGTCATGGTGGTGGTCGTCGTTGTCGTGGTCGTTACCAGCGGGGTTGTCGTACGTGAGTCGAGGCCCTGAATCTGGTTGTACTCTATCGCAGACGCCGCGGCGAGGACGATCAGTACCACCACCAGGCCCGCGAGTATGGCATTCAGGTGAGGTATTCGAGTCGAGGGCCGCTGGAACGAACTACCTTCACTCTGGTTCCTGCTCGCTTCCACAATCTGGAGAGCCTCTCTGCCTTCGTCTGTGAGAGCGTAGCTGCCTTCAGGGTTGAGCCTTACAAGGTCCCTCATCTTTCCCAGGTGGAAGGTGAGGAGGCCGTTGCTCTCCATGCCAGCCGCCCTCTTCAGCTCTGAATAGGTGAGAGGCTTGACCGCCAGCTCCCGGAGAATCCGGATTCTCGTGGGATGGCCGAGGGCTTCGAATACTTCCGCCTTCGAAGAGTTGAACGAATCGTCGTTGTTCTCGGTCATCGTATTCCACGCTGGAGAGAACGTGTTTCAGTCTGGATATAATCCCTCGGTCGTTGTCCGGCATTCTTGGGCTGTTCTAACCTCTGTCGAGGAGGACAATTGTCGTTGTCTAACTGATTCAGGCACCTAGCTGACTGTTAATGTGAGATGCCGTAAGAGAAGGCATGCCATGCTAGGGTTCATTGCGCCTCCGCTGGGGTCGATTCGCTAGTGTGAGACGCCTTACCTGAGCAAGAGATTGGCGCCGCAAGAGGGGCATTTTTGATCTCTGACAGGGTCGATGAGCATTTGGCAGTACTTGCACGGGACCTTCACCACTTCCCTTGTGTAGACCATCGTGTTCTCTCGGGTGAGAGGCTGTTGTGCCGGGGGCGAGAAGTCTTCCTCTTGGTTGACCGTTTCCTTGGTCCACTGACTCTGGCAGGCCTGACATCGGTAGTGGAACCTGAATGTCGTGCGAACGACAGGGACACGCTCCTGTCTGGAGGTCACTGCCTGTTCGGTGTACGACCTTCCATTTGTGTCTCGCTTGCGAATCTGCTGGGTCTCTTGTCGGGTTACCACTCCAAAACCGTGCTCGACTTTCACCCGCTGCCATCCGACATAGACCATTTCGCCCTTGATCTTGCAATGCGGACATTTTGGACTGAAGAAGTTCACCGTACTCCTCAGTCTCTGGTTCACCTGAACAATCGCCGTGTAGTCCTGTGCTGATTGGGGTCCGGGAGCCGTCTTGGTCTGGAGAACCATCCCGCAGCGACCGCAATAGGCGCTGTCGTCAGAAGCCTGCTGTCCGCACGTGGGACAGAACATCAATCCGAATAATCTCATCGGATTCGATTATTTATGTCTGATATGGTTCATTGCGACTCCGCAAAGGAGTGTTGGGGAGTCGAGTTGAATCGGTTATCGCCCTAAGCACCGGTGAGGACCATTCACGAAGCGAAAGTTCAACACATAGGTCCACCTACGCATGCCAAGAACGCCATTAGGAAGATGAACACGATTACGGCGAACAGCACCGCCAAAGGAATCAATGAAGCTCCAAGATAGCCCACAAGGTTTCTGATTGAATGAGGTCCTCTAATCTCCAGGCAGCAAGTGCAGGACTCACACCCCAAAGGACTACAAAACAAGCAACGATTGTGATTAAGACCCAATCTGGAAGAATATCAGCGCCTATCTCTTCCAGCACCAGAGCAGAGAAGCCAATAGTGATGATTGTCGACGCGATTAAGCCGGTCCTGAAACCAAGCTTCAATTGCAACTTGAGCTTCGCCTGGTTGCTTAGAGTGATTACGCCGAATTTGGATGTTTCGCAATGCTAGGGTTCATTGCGCCTCCGCCGGGGCATTTCATCCACACGTTGGGCTATAGTGAAGGCTGAGGGCTTGATTTTCAGTAACCGAGAGCAAGAATTCCTCGCACTTGAGGATTGGGGACGGGCAATCGCAAACGATGGTACTCGACAAGTTCCGCAAGCCCTTCCTCCAAGGTTTTTCTCGCCTTGAACCCGAGAAACCTTTCAGCCTTTGTCGTGTCCGCCTGAGTGTCGTTTGGGAAGGTGATTGGGGCAGGAGCGTACGGAACTTGGATTCCGATTCCGGTGTTCTCCTCAATCTTGGCTTTCAGCTCATTCAGGGAGCAACTAATCCCGGTCCCAACATTGAAGATTTGGAAACCTTTTACTTCTGCCGCCTTCAGGAAGGCGTCAACCACGTCGTCGACGTTGACGAAATCCCTCGTAGCGGTCCCATCCCCGTACAGCACGGGATCATCCCTCCCCATAGTTGCGAGGACCAGCCGGGTGGTGATATTGGCGAGTTTTCCTTTTACCTCTCCTCCCCTTCCGTAGACCGAGAACGGTCTAAGAACGACCACGTCCAGATTCTGATGCCGAGCGTATAACTCTGCCAGCCTCTCCATAGCCACCCGCCCCTCGGTATACGGACCTACTACCTTGGGTACCATTTCCTCGTTCTGAGGTGGACGCTGCCCGTAGTAGACGGATGATGTGGAGGCTGTAACAACCTTGGTTCTGTGCTTTACGGCTAACTGGAACACTTGGTTGGCGCCATCGAGAACTTCAACCATTAGTTTTGGATCTTTGTAATACGCTGAAGCCGAATACATACCAAGGTGGAAGATCAGGTCAGGCTCGAGCTCCAGCTTCGCAATTTCCTTCGCGTCCATGTGCACGAACCGTGCCTTAGTTCCCTGCAGATTGTTGATTGATCCAGAGTGGAGATTGTCGAGGACAACAACCTCGTTGCTCCCACTAAGGTGCTTGACGAGTTTGGACCCTATGAAACCGGCGCCGCCTGTGACGATGACCTTCATACCTTCTATGGTCAAAGTGCTGCTCCCCCGATCCGTTCTCTTCTCAAGAGTCCTTCTCCTTCCTGACTGTGATTCCGGTGTGTCTCCGATTGTACTTCGGAAGCAGATTCCGAAGATAGGAGATTACCTCATCCGCTGTGTCGACGGGATACACCTGGTCGTTTGAGACTTTAGGATACCTGACCCTCGAGTCGATTCGAGTACCAGCAAGCTTTCCGCTCCACCCGTCCACCCGGTAGGCGAGAATGAGGCGCTTCAGCGCCCAGGCATATGCAATCTCCGACAAGGTCCCAGCCCCCCCTCCTATGGCCACTACCGCGTCGCTGTTTGCCACGACCATGTTCCTCGCATAATCCAGTCCGGTAGCGATGATGATGTCACTGTATGCGTCGGCGATAGAAGGATCAAACCCGGGAAGAATGGCAATCAGGTCGCCCTCGAGATACCTTTTGGACTTGTGAGCCCCTTCGGCAAGGGCCGGAGCGAGGTCACCAAGTCCTCCAGAGAGGATTCGGTAGTTCTCATCGATCAGACGTTCCCCCAGTGAGACGCCCAGTTCCCGTTTCCTGCTTCCCCTTTCCATGTGAACGTCACCTACGACTCCGATTAGTCTTCTCATCGTCGGGCACCCCGATAGGATGGCTTGCTCACTATCTTCGCGATTAGGTCCTCCCGCTCGTCCTTGGAAAGTGTCTGTTTGAGCGAAGAGGGCTCGTAGAGATAGATAACGCGTGTAAGATAGGCAGGGTGTTTGGCGAGCTCTGCCATGGGCAGCATAAAGGCCCAGTCCTCCGTGTGGGGTACCCACACGCCATCAATCTTCAAATCCTCTGCGCGGATTCCGTCGAAGAGGTGTTTCCGGAAGCTGCGCAAAGGCTGCCATACGTTTCCTCCCCTGTTCTGGCGTGGTTCGCGGAATTTCACTGCATAGTGTGTCTCCTTGTCGCTCCGAAGTAAACCGCCTACGGCGAAATCTGCTCCTTCAGAGAAGACCGATTTCACGTAACTCACCGCCTCAGCAGAAGCGAAGGCGTCGTCAGCGTCAGGCATAATGATCAATGAATCCCCTTTCCTGCACAACCTGCGCACGGCGAAATCGATGTTCGCGATTGGAGGCGCTGGTATCAAATTCCTGTAGAAGGTCATCCTCCGCCCATACCTCGGGCGGATTATCTCCTCCACATACTCGTCCGCTCCGTTGTCTGAACCAGCGTCAACTACGATCAACCCCCAATCCTGGTCCGTTTGGCGCGCGATTGATTCGAAACATCGCCGAAGCTTTGAGATGGGAACATTTCTTCCCCGAACTATCAGGATGCAACTCTCGGATCGGGTCGGAAGCCAGTCTTCGACCGTGCCAACAAGATCGACGTGACCGATTTGCTCATCGTAGAGAAGACCGTCCTGGACGGCTTTCATGATGTTATACCAAGAGTTGAAATCCGCTTTACGTTCATTCGGTACATGTATGAAGAAAGCCTTTGGTTCCGCGATCCGGTAAGACTGAAACTCTGACTGTCTCATTCTGATGTCAAGAGCCCGGTGCCACGGATAAGCTAGCAAACCATCTTTGTTGATTTCATTTGGGAGTGGCAGTAACTGGCGGAGTCTCGCTTTGGAGAGGACACCGCACCTCACTTCGGTGCGCCATTTTCCGCTCTCCCCAGAGCTCGTGTATTCGGATCGCGTGCGACTGGCAACTGAGAGGGAGACTGTCACGCAATTGCGGTCGTCGTCAAATACTTTCAGGAGGTCCTGAAGATAGTCATAGTCGGGGTCTGATCTTCGGACCAAACAGTCGCTGTCGACATGAAGGACGTACTCACCCATACACTTCTCTATACCATAAATCGTCATCAACGTCGGCTGACCGTTTTCTGATCGTGCAACGGGGTGGTTCAGGGAGAACCATCTCCTATTCAGTGCTGTTCGTTGTCTGGCTCCATCCGGCGCCACCAAGACGCGGTCTATGATTCCCTGTTCGACCATCGAGCCAAGGGTTCTCTTCAGAGCTCGTAGGTCGGAGGTATCGTACTGGCGCGCGAAGGGACCCTGATTGTTGTCTATCACGACCACTTTCTCCAAGAATAGCCGTGGTACCTCCAGCTGGTTCACCAAATGAGTGACCTGCTTTTCGATTGTCCTCCATTCCATGGCCGAGGCTTTGATTAGCAATGAGACGTTCGAACGGGAGGGGATGGGTGCTGGCTTGAGACGTAGAACGAGGAAGTCACTGCCTGGCGTCAATCGTGGGACATCCGTACCGGGGACCTCAATCAGTTCACTGATGTTGAGGCCGGCCCGTCGCAACATCATCTTGTACCATGAAAACGGACGGTGAAAATCCGTTCTCACACCACGACTGACCTTCATTGATTTCTGATAGGAGAAATGTTCAGAATATCTCCGGCCTTTGGGAACCTTCTTGATCTCGGTTTCACTCTCTTCGGTTTCGAGGCCGAATGGGTTGCAGATGCCCAGAATCACGCTTCCATTGTGGTCGACGAGACTCCTCAGGTCCTTCAGGATCTGGGCTACCGTCTCAGAATCCTCGACGCTGCACAGGACGAGGTTGCAGAGTACTACGTCGAACAAGGAGAGTGACCTCTTCAGCTCATCTAATCTATCCCGATGAACGAACTTGACATTATCTGAGTGCCAATGATCGTCGTATCGGCCGCGGTCAATATCGAACGTCGTGAGCTCCAAGCCCCAGTGAGCCATCTTGTCGGCGACCACACCGTTTCCGCATCCATAGTCAAGGACTCGGCTTGGCCTATCTCGTGATACAGCTTCTAAGAGGGTGTCGTCCATGACGTCATGAACTCCCTTTTCCTCTAGGGCCACCAAGAACTGCTCGAAACCGATTAGTTCCGGGAGAGAATCGTCGTCCATTGCCCTGGTGAGTAGCTCCTTGATGTCGCTTCTGAAATGCCACTTGTAGACCAAGAACGCACGCCTGCACATTTCCCTGTATCCATGCTCGTCGAACGGTTCGACTGAACGACCGATGTCCACATGTGCCAGCCTTTCCCGTGTGACGACTATGTTTTCCGGGGAGATGTTCGTCAGGACTATGCGGGCTCTCCTGCACTCCCGGAGCAGTTCCAAAATTTCACTGAGCCTGCCTCCGTGATATCTTTGACCCCGAACGAGCCGGCTAACGAACACGACTTGAGAGCCATCCAACAGCGATTCCTCGATTGGGACGATATGCTTTGCCCAGTGCAGGCGCTGGATTGAGCAGGCATTGCGGACGAAGTCAAGCTGGCCCTCATGGAAATTGTACACCCCGTGATAGAAGTACTTGTAGGCGAATTCTCCGTCCGTCAGCACGAAACCCTCGCCTGCTTCCGCGAGCAGTTTGAATCTCCGATTATTGAAATGACCATGGAGGAATGAAATCGTATGGTTGATGTCGACTGGGCTATTCGGGGGGGGAAGTTGGTCGCGATACGACGCGCAGTTTCCTTCCAGCTCCTGGAGGAAGTGTTCCAGCTGTGCTCGAGGGTATTCCAGCGCTTCAGTTCTGAGCTTCTTGATGGCTTGGGGCGAAAACACCGCTTCGACTGAAGAAAGGAAATCGTCGATCTCTCTCTCATGCCTTCGGAACACCGCCAGTTCGGCGCTACCTTCTCGAACTATCTCCCGAATCTGAGTCCTAATCGAGCCGACCAGGCCAACAATCCGCCAGGAATTCAGCGTGAGAAGGCTGAACCTTTCTCTGAGGCGCCCATCGAATGCCCTCACGAAGTCCGCTATGTCTCCGCTGGTAAACCGGAGTGGCGCATCTGGATTCCCCTTCTTTGACAGGCTCTTCTTCAGAATCTCATTCATGGTCCTTGTGAAAGCTCCTCCCATGATGTCGGTGAGGAGGCTTTGGGTGTCGAATATCGAACTCTGGCAGTATCTTCTGTCCTGTCGGACAGACAAGTTGGTCGGGACGACTTTTCGAGGGGCCTTCCCAGTGCCTGTCACCCCGTTCAGAATGGTCCAGAGCGTGTCTCCGCGCCTGAAGCGCAGACCTCCCACTTGGGGGGCAATGTTTGGGTAATCTCTGAGACAGCCGACATCTAGGACGAGGGTGTTTCCACCTCTAGTGAGCGGCAGCAACCTTTCGTGGGAACCCGGAGCCACAAGGTCGGGTATCTGCCTGAAGACGTTGACTCCCTTCGCGATTTGGGGAACACGCTCCAGCATCTCTTCAAGGATGGCCAACCGGTCGCTGGATCCTCTCTCACTGGCGTAGAACCACGGCGTCTCCAGGTGGCCATTATGGATGAGGGACAGATCGTAGTAAAAGTCCTGGAACTTCTCGATATTGGAGTCCTTCTGGCGCTGCAACGCCCGCTTGTTGAACTTGAAATCTGGGTTCCTGAAGGCCCTAAGATTGAAGTCGAGGTCAAGGAGTTGCGTCCGTAACATGCTCGCTCCGGGTATTGGGGGGTCGCCAGAGACTCTCCCAATGGCTATCGCCACACCTTCCGTCCTCAGTTTGGAGACTAGATTCACGAAAGCCAGAAGGCCGGAACGGGATTCGTGATGGAAGGAGGGCTCCTGAATCCGTACGTCGTCGTCGAGCACCCAGACTGCTGGATTGGCGAATCGGCAGCTTTCCAAGTAGAGGTAGTGGTGCAAAGCAGTCCTGAAGAACGCGATGCCGACCTGCCTCTCACGCTTCGTGTAGTACTGGCCAAACGAACCTTGGTCAGCGGAACTTCTGAGCTCTAGCTTTGAGACGCGACGGACTCTGACGCCCTCCGACTTGAACCGTTCAATCCAAGGAGAGGTGGATAAGAGGTGGTCGGCGTTACAGAGTACCAGCGTGCTCAACTTACATTCTTTCCGGAACTTGAAGAGGTCAGCGAGAAGGTCGCTTGAGCTATTCTCATTCGAGATTGTGAACCCAACAACCAGCTGGAAGGTTCTCGAGCGAATGTGTTTGCTCATCTTTTATCGCCCGACTCGAAATCGCTTCGAGGGCAACTGAACACACTCGTAGCTCGATCCAGGAACGCACTGCGCTCTTTCGTCAGCATGAGGGGCGCGTATTTCCCGTAGAAGGCGATGAGGCCCTGGTGTTTTGCAGGAGAGTCTGGGGTGGACAGACGATTACCAGCGAATGCCATGTGATGTACGAGATACTCGCGCACGAAGCCTATCTTGATGTCTCCCAGATTCAGAACTCTTACACACAAATCGCGATCTGTGGTGCTTTGCAGGTTCTCGTCGAAGCAGCCGGCCTTTAGCAGGGTTGACAGCCGGATGAAGAAGTTAGACCCCTGAACGTGCGGGTTCGTGGCGAAGAACATTGAGGGGGTCAGCGCTTGAGGTATGCTTAGTTTCGTCCCGGGGCCGTGTTCTGACTCGTGCCTTGTGATTCCAGTAATCACCCAATCGAGATTCTGGGACGCCGCCAAGGTGATACATCTCTCCAAGTACTCGGGCTCCCAAGTATCATCGTCATCGAGGAGAGCGACGTAGGTGTTCTCCGCAAGGAGATCTTCCGCTAGCAAGTGTGTTAGAGCCATGTTTACTGAGCCCGAGAGGTTCTTCGTCCGCGTGCTCGTGAGAAGAGTAGTCCTTACTGCTAGCCCAGATGTTCCATGCGATGGAATCTTGCCGATGTCAGAGGGACTCTCACCCACAACCACGAGTTCCTTCGGGAGGAAGGTCTGGTTGTATACGCTCGCGACTGCGGCGGTCATGATCAAGGGTCTTTCCTTCGTAGGGATGACGACGGCGACTGAGACTGGAGGATTGGTCTTCATACGTTTGAGTTCCCCCAGTTTAGGCCATCAAGTGATCGTCCCAGAACGAGGAATTCGCGCTCGCCCAACCGCGCAAACATGAACTTGAGGTTCCTGCCTGCGAACCGGCGCGTACCGAGGTCCTTATCATTCGTGACCACGAACGGCTCCAGTCCTTCCTCTGAGAGCTTCGCCGCCAGGCCTACGATGAATTCGTCTGCGGTCGAACCAGCGGGTGCCTGTACGACTTTCTCCTCATCCAGAAGGTTCTGGTACGAGTCAGGGTCGTCTATCACGTACCTTAGGCTGGCGTCGGCGATGCAGCAACCAAGAACATGGTGTTCTTGGAACTCAGATAGCATCGCCTTCAGCCTCGTGATCCTACCGTTACGTAGCCCAGACCGGGCTACATTGCTTGCGTCTATGATTCCAACTCTTAAAGAGCTGGAACCTGGCGTCGTTTGCTCAGACAAGAAGCTCCCCACTCCCGCCCCTTCGAATGCACGAAGCATTCCCGGAGGCGACCCAGGGGTCTTCCTGGCTGAGTATATCCATCGATATACCCATAGCAGTAGGTGCATCTGGTTGCTATTTACATCTTGTTACAGGCTGACAATCTGTTGATAATCGCCATCTCAGTTTTAAGGGACATCCGACTAATCTGAGGACTGGGATGTCTACTAGCCAAAGGCGAGTATCACAGACTGCGCTTCTCAAGTATCTCAACCGCAGGTTCAAGGTGGTAGTCTGTGAGAAATGTGGAACGGCGAATAGCCTGACAGTTGATCATGTCATTCCTCTAGCTTCGGGTGGGAAGAACGACGAGAGTAACATCAGGATACTTTGCCTCGATTGTCAGAAGGAGTATCACGGAACCACAGCTAAGAGGAGAACACTGCGCTAGGAACTGCTAGACGTCTTCCCAAACTACGGCATTCATTACGCGTCTCTCTGTCCAGACACTCTCGGGACCATCGTCACACCTGCTCCCACCCCTCCTAGCCGGGGGTCGACGTACCTCCTGAACAGCGCCACCCCCTCAGGCAGCCTCAGCGGCAATGGATCTCTATCCTCCGGCCTTTCGTTCGCCAAGGGATGCCCTCCGAGGGCGCTCTTCACGATCCCGTAGCTCTCCATGTTGGTCATCCTGTGCGCGAAGACCGTCCCTGCGTTGTCCCAGACGTACTGCGAGAGCAGGCT
>Ga0187867_10003563_pt1 | contig 12392 bp, 10 predicted proteins | sample June2016WEW_13_1_FD_132976 | JGI IMG/M metagenome (GOLD analysis project Ga0187867, IMG submission 132976) | Peatland microbial communities from SPRUCE experiment site at the Marcell Experimental Forest, Minnesota, USA - June2016WEW_13_10 | ecosystem: Environmental > Terrestrial > Soil >... | reverse complement strand
TGAACAGCGCTCCGGCCACGCCCCGCAGGTTGACCTCGGCATCCACCAGAGGGGCGAGTTCGTCCGCCGGCGAGAGAATGCGCGCCTGCAGCCGGTGCGTGCCGCAGAGTACCTGGGCAACCGCCTCGCGGGATCCGGACTTGACGCTCTGGATCACGCCGGGCAGCTCGATCCAACGGCTGTCGCGCTGTCCTTGAAATAGAGCCTCGGGTTCGTTCCGATCCGGCGGCGGCAGGGGGGCCTGGCCCAGAATTCGAAAATGGGCGCGGGTCACGCTCGGGGCGAAGTCTCCCGGCGTGGTTTCTCCGGTTATTTCGACCCAGTCGCGCAGGCGGAGCACGTCGCTTTGCGGGTCGTCGAGGGAAACGAATATGCCGTCGGTGCCATCCTGAACGAACAGATTGCCATTGAAGGCATCCGCATAGGTGACCACCGCGCGCAGTTTTACCGGATACCGCCGCGCCGCCTCCCGGGCGGTCAACCGATGTATGGCGCCAGCAGTTTCCTGGACGGGCAGACTGGGCGAAGAGTTCGCCGCGGAAGCCGTGTCCACGGCATTGGACAGAACCAGTTCGCCGTTTCGCAGAATCGCGAAACCGGACAGTTCATGCGCGCCGTCGGCCTGCGACGGCCCGTCGAGACCCGCCGTCACCTGAATCCGGCCACTCGCGTCCGTGATCCAAAGGTCGCCCGGGGTGGCCGCGTCCAGACTCCCGCGCACCCGCACACGATGCGCCGGCAACTGGGGCCCCGTGAGACGGCGAAGACTCGCAATCGTCCTTAGCGGAGCCGCCCGCGGCGAAGGCGCTTCTCTCACCACGACCGACAGCGTCAAGGAAGGCACCCATACCACCGCGCCCTCCGTGTCGCCGGATTCCGGCACCGACACTAACACTCCATCGAATCGGACCTCGGCATCCACCAGGCCTTCCGGATCGGAGAACGTCGGCGACAGAGCCTTGATGCGGACCGGTGTGTTGCCCGCCCGGACCTGCAGCGCCGTGACATCGTTGTGCATGTCCACGGCGGATTGCACCACGCCGGTTACCGAGACCCGCCGGTACAGGAGTTCGTGTGCCTTGGCCGCCGCCGGAGCGAGCGCCTCCGCGGCAGGCAGGGGCGCGTCACCGAGCAGCTTGAAGTACGATTCGGACAGCGCCGGTGTCTCGCCCCCGGCACCGACCGTTCCCCACACGTCCATCTGCTTGCCGGATTCCGAAACCATATGTCCCCGGCGGAGCTGAACGCGGATTCCGCCTGTGGCGTCCTGGATGAAGCAAGCGTCGTCGCTGGCAAAGGCATAGGTCACGATGCCGCGCAAATGCGCCTGCACCCCGGCGGCAATCTGCTGCGGCGAGAGACTACGAATCTGGGCAACGGACGTCACCGCCGGGTTGGACTGCGACTGCACAAGCCGGCACCCGGCGCCACCCGCAAGGGCAAGCGCGACTATCGCAACCAGGCGGCTTTTTTCCCCTGAATTCTCCATTTGCCTTCTTAGACCATTCTGCCATCTGCCCGGCAGCGCTGCTCTGCTTTTGTGGCGCCGCCGGCTTCCGCTCATATTAACCATCGGCAACAGGCCGTTTTATGGCGGGAGTCCGCCCCATGTCGTATAGCTCAGCGAGGCAGCCTTGGACAGCAGTTCCGAGATCGCCGGGTCGGGGAAACGCCGCAGCCAGGGTTGTGCCCAACCTATTTTACCGGCTTCGATGCGGGGAGTCGTGACCTGGGCGCCGCCGGTGCGGTGCGCAAAGAAAGTGGGGTCGTGCAGGCCGTCGATGCAGCGCGCCACCAAGCGCTTGATGGCGTAATCGCGTTCGGCGTAGAGGTCCAAACCATTTGCCGCGCCGAACTCGGCCAATAGCACCAGCGGGGCGAGCGCGTAAAGGTGATAATGCAGCGCCATTTGGGCGCGGTCCATCTCCATGGGCAGGGTGCCGTCGTCCTGGATGTCTCTTGCCCCATGCCGGTACGCATTCATGCCCCATTTCATTAGCCGCTGGTCGCCGCTGGAGATGGCCGCGGCGGAGATGGCGAAGCCCGCCCAATACAGGTGGTTGTTATCCGCATCGTTTGGGCCTTTTTGGCGGCGTTTCTGCTCGTAGTAGCCGCGATTTTCTTCCGCCAGCTTTTTGAGCCACGCCGGGATTTCCGCCGCCTGCTCCGGGGACGCCACGCCGCTGCCCCGGACTTTGAGCCAGGCGACGGCCCAGGATCCCAGGTTCCAGCCCTGCACGTAGGAGGCTTGATGGCCCATCATGCTTCCGGTCAAGGCCTTCTGCGCGGCGGCCCCAGCGAGCAGCGTGGCCGCGCACTCCGACGCGGCGCGGCTGCCCTGTGTCCGATATGCATCGGCGGCTGCTACGACGTTGTGGGAGAAGCTATCGATCGGCGCCACGGAATCCTCGTGCTGTTTCTTCAGCGCAGGGTCGATAACGGAGTGGTGCTGATCGACGTAATAAGAGTTCGGAGTTTCTGAAGCGTTAAATGCGAGTCACGGCAGCCGCACGATGGCCGGCTTGTGGAGCCACGTCTCGTAGCCGATGATGAACCATCCAATAGGGAACCCACCCTCGTGCGCGATGACCAGACCTGGTTCGTGCGCATCCGCGGGCACTTCGAATACACGGGTGGCAGAAACAGATTGTTGGGGACCCAACTGGACGTTGAGAGGCACATCGGCATTTTGCGGGGCCGGGTCGTAACGGCGGCCGCGATCGTCCGTGAGGTAGACGGCCAAGTCGTTCTCGCGTTGTGAAATCCGGCGGGCGGTGCTGGACAGCCGTAGGGTGACCCGGTATGCGACATGTTCGCCCGCAGCCTGCCTGTCGACGTTCGCGACGGCGATGCACCAGTCGTCGAAGCATTGCCGCTCGCCCACCTGCAACACAGTGCGCGGCCAGAACACCGATGTGAGAACAACAATGCCGAGATATACGGCGGCGCAGATGCCAAGCCTGCGCAGTATCGCCACCGCGCGCGCGCCTAGTCCGCGCACGGCGCAGAATGCCGCGGTCACCAGCGTGACCACCGTTGCCAGGAACAAGACAATGAACAGCAAGTCGAAAATGCCCATGGGCTCTCCTTGATGAAAAGTACTTTATATAATAGAGGTAAAGCGGACAAAATGCAAGAGGCTGTTTGGACAGGCCAGTAGGCGGGAGGCCGAAGGACATTAAATTCTTTTCATGAAACAGTGGTGCGGCGGGGTTGGATGTAGAATTACTTGAAACCGAAGCCTAAGGAAATTCCACTCTGAGAGGCCGTTGCGATCCAAGGGAGGGAATTCGTGAAGCGCCACCTGTTGCCTGCCGTCCTGCTTGGCCTCGCGTTGATGCCCGCAGCCAGGTCCGAAATTGTGGTCGGCGTTCTGTCGTTCGACATTCTTATCCCCCCCGGCGCCGGCAGCCCGGGAATTGCTGCCTTTGACATTCTCAATTTTACGGGCCCGGTATATGGCCCTTTGGCCGGCCCAACATATGTAGCGGACAGCCTCACCCTGGACAATGTCGTACTGACCGCGTTCCTCGCCGGCAACTCATCGCAGACTTTCGATTTGGGAAGCATCGGTCCGGGTGAGTTGCTCGATTCCAGCGGCAACCCCGTTGTTCAGTTTCCCGGCTCCGCGGAATTCACTTCAGCCACTTTAACGGCAACGTTGAGCCAGACAGACTTCACGTTGTCCGATGGGTCGACATTCACCGCCTTGCCGTCGATTTCGGTGGATCTTGGGCCGTCGTCGGGGCCAGTACTTGTCGCGGGTATAGACTTCTCTCCGCTCTACGCTGAACCTGCGTCTGAGACCGTGCCCGAGCCCGCCACGATGGTTTACGTGTCGCTGGGGCTAATGGCTGTCGCGGTGGCCAGGCGGCGATGGAACATTTGAAGCTTGGTCCCCTGGTGCTGGCCCTGCACTCCGGGCTGGCCCTGCTGTCCGCGCAGAGCACGGTGACGTTGACTCCCGTAGCCTCACCCAGCGCAGCCCAGCCCAATGTGACCACCGTCACGCTGATCGGCTCCGGTTTTCCGAGTGGAACGATTCTGCCCCAGGATGTTCTGGTAACACTTGCGGTGGCGCCGGGCGCGACATCCAGCCAGGCCCCGTCCGTATTTGCCGCGACCGCGGTACAACCGCTGTTCGGCAGCACGGAGCGGGTGACGTTCACGATCCCGGCGGGCGTGTTCACGGTTTCGAACCCTACGCCGTGTGCCGTCTCGATTGCCGGTAATACTACCGACCAGGCCGCGTTTGCCAGCGGCAACGCCGCGTCTTTAACCGTTAACCCGGCGCCAAGCATCACTGTGGCGCCCAACACTGGAGACTTAGGCCAATCCCAGCAAGTGAGCATAACCGGACTCTATACGAACTTTCTGCAGGGATCCACCGTGGCCACGTTCGGCCCTTACATCGCGGTGGGAGGCGCGGCGGCCGGGCAACCCGGGCCGGTGACAGTATCCAGCGCGACCACCGCCACTGCGCAAATTGCCATCAGTGCCGCGGCGACGCCCGGGCCCCAATTAGTGCAGGTCGCGACAGGTACTCAGGTAGCGGCGAGTTCCAGTTTCACGATCAATCCCACGGTACTGGCGATTACCACCACTACGCCGCTGCCCACTGGCACGGTGGGCGTGACTTACTCGGCGACGTTGGCGGCCACCGGCGGTAGCGGCTCATACACCTGGTCGGTAACGGCGGGCGCATTGCCCGGGGGCCTCTCCTTAGGTGTAGCTACCGGTGTGATCAAGGGCCAGCCCACCACCGCAGGACCGGCAAGCTTTACGATTCAGGTGACCGACAGCACCCAGGCAACAGCTACCAAGGCGTTCGCCCTGACCATCGATTCCGCGCTGCTCATCACTACGACCTCGCCGTTGCCGGCCGCCACACCCACGGTAGCCTACAGCCAGACATTCACGGCCTCGGGAGGCGCGGGCGGATATTCTTGGGCGGCAACCGGTTTGCCTGCCTGGCTGGGAATGAGTGCGGCCGGCGCTTTGGCGGGAACGCCGCCTCTGACAGCGGTCGATTCGACCTTCACTGTGACCGTAACGGACAGTCTTAAGGTTACGACGTCCGGATCTTTCACCGTGCCGATGACGCTGGCAATTATCACCACGTCGCCATTGCCAACGGGCCACGTTGGAGTGAATTACTCGCAAACCTTGACGGCCACCGGCGGGACCGGCCAGTATACCTGGTCCGTGACTTCCGGCACTTTGCCGGCCGGCCTCTCGTTAGCTCCAGCCTCGGGCCTGATCAGCGGCCTGCCCACTACCGCCGCCAATGCGAGCTTCATCATCCAGGTGCAAGACAGCAACCAGGTGACGGCCACCCTGCCGTTTACCCTGACCATCAACCCCTCCGCCTCCATCCAGTCGCTATCGCCGAATTCCTCGAATGCGGGCCTGTCGCTGCAGGTGAGCATCACGGGATCTAACACGCACTTTGCGCAGGGGACCACGCTGGCCAGTTTTGGACCGGGCATCGCGGTAGGCGGCGGCACATCCGGACAACCGGGACCCGTCACAGTCGTCAGCCCCACCAGCGCCACTGCCCTAATCGCCATCGACGCGTCGGCGGCCGCCGGTTCCCAGACGGTTACCGTGACGACCGGTGCGGAGCAGGCCTCGCTGATTGACGGCTTCACCATCCTCGCGGCTATCCCGTACATCACTCTGACCACCACCTCGGCCACTCCGTTGGCGCCGGGCTTTAGCGGCTTCCATGACTCTCCGCTCTTAAATGGAATCGAATACTTCGACCCCAAGTGGGTGGCCGCTGTGCAGCCTTTGAAACCCGGCTGGATACGGTTTCCAGGCGGCACGCCTTCCATGGCATTCGACTGGCAGACCGCGCACATGGATAGCGCGTGGTTGAGCGTGCTCGAGCCGAATATTCCAGCCGACTTCTACAGCACCCTGGTAAAAGCGCAGGAACTCGTGCAAGCCAAGGGCGGTGCGTGCTTCTCGGGCGGTTCCTGCGTCTCGGACTACGCCACATTTCTCAACACTCTGGGAGCGAACGGAATAGTGGATGTCAACGGTTGGACCGACACAAATCCGAACTCGGCCGGAGAGATGGTGGCCGCGGCTCAGGCTGCCGGGCTCAATATCGTCGAGTGGGAGATCGACAACGAACCGTATGTTTTTCCCGGCATTTTCCCGACGCCGGCCTCTTATGCGGCGGCTGCCTACGATCCGTACTACTTGAACATCGTCGCGGCCAACCCGAGCGCCACGGCCGGCGTTTTTTTTCAGGGGCAGTTTCTTACGCTCTTTGGCAACTACCAGGCGTGGGACAGCGGCATGCAGGCTTATAGCCCACAGTACTGGCAAGGCGTATCGTTCCACGTGTATCCCATAACCGATCCAGCCATGGCGCCGAGCGACGAGGAGCAAACTCTGAACGGCATTCTGGCCCATGGGACCACCGAGTACTACAACTCTTACATTCAACCTCTCGTCGGCGAAAACACGCCCGTTTTTTTCACTGAGGTAAACAGTGACGGGTATGCTACCATGCCATTCGAGTCGTATATCTACAACGCGATTTTTCTCGCGGAGTGGACCGCGCGAATGTCCACGATTCCGCAAGTGAAGGCGGTTGGAATCAGCGCCCTGTTCTTTCCAAACTTTTTCAACCAAGGGATGATCCGCGCGGTCGACGACTATCAGAGCTATCTGGTGGCTCAAGTTATAAACAACCCCAATTACTACACCAATACCGCAACCAATCCCGACACGCAGTATCAGTTCTATTATTCGACCAATGCGTTGGCCATGGAGATTGCGAATCTGGCGATCAACGGCAGCGACGCTAGCTGGCCTACCACGGTGACGGGCGGACCCACGGTGCCGATCGAAGGTTACGATGGCAATCCCGTCCCTGCCATCTATGCGCAGGGATACCAGGGCACGGACGGGACACAGTACCTGGTGATTACGAATAAGTCGAGCTCATCCGTCCCCCTGGCCATAGAAGTCGACGGAGAGCTGTTGCAGTCGACTGTGACAGTCTCCTACATCTCCAGCGCCAGTGACACTGCGCAGAACACCGCGACCGCCCAGACCACGGTGCAGATCGTGAACGCCACGTCGCCCAATCCGATCGCGGTAGGTCCTTACAGCGTGACGCGGGTGCAGTGGAGTACGCCTGAAGTTGCGCCGAACCGGCGCGCGAAGGCCCGGTAGCCGCGCCCCCTTCTTGAGCAAGATTTGACGGCTCTGCATAAACGGGAGGGCGGGCAATTTTGCCCAATGCCACTTAGTTTTGCCGCTGCCGAAAGCCGATTCATGCAGGTATTCGGCAGACTGCGGCCCGGATTGGCCGCCCCACACGGCCGCCCGAATACTCTCCTGGATTTCGGATGCACTACACTAGTTTGTAGGCGCGGTATACAAATTCGGCATCTGCCAGGCGCGATAAATATAACCTGGGCCCGAGAGACTGTAAACTTGAAGCCCCCCGGTGGCGCCTGGATTGGGCAGGATCTGGATATCGTAACTGGCAGGCACCGCCGGCTGAAAAAAGTAATTGCCGTTATCCAGTAACGCCGCGCTTCCCATCACGGTGCTAAAGACGCCTAGCGGCACGCTCAATACAGGAGTCACTTGCATGTTCGTCTCATCTACGGTTAGCGCCATGCCCCGGCTGTATCCGGGGCCCAGCCCGAGGGGAGGCGGCGCCACGCGGGTATTTCCATTGTCGAAGACCGTCAGTGCGCCGTTAGTTTGATATTCTGCGTCGTGCTGGTGGGAGAACCACGGAAACGGATTGTTGTCGATGTTGTTGAAAGTGAAGTCGCCGTCTATACCCATGGTCCACAGAACGCCGCCTTTGCCCGTTCCGCTGTTGTAATCGACTTTGAGAAGCCAGTCCTGGTTACGCAAGGAAAGCAGTAGGTCGCCCGAGGAAGACATGTAGTAAATCGAGTTGGTGTGGGTCCAGTCATTGGCCACGTTGGAGAGGACCAGCGTCACCAGCGGGCACGTTGCGCCTTGCGCGACGATGGCACAGACCTCTCCCAGGGGGCCGGCGCGGTTGGTGTCGAGCTGCTCAAACTCGTCGAAGTACCAAACCACCTGCCAGTTGGCGTTCAGCACGATCACGATATCGCCGAGGAGGTCCACAGGCTGGCGGTGGTGCTGCCCTGTGTTCCGGGCGGAAATAGCTTTTCTATTACCCCCAGAAAAGCCGTATAGCCGTTGGGCAACTGTCTGGCGTCATGGTGAAAATGGTTCAGGCAGGCCGTCCCCACCAGGGGCGGATTAGGAACTTGGTTGCAGGGCGTGGCGTCCGTGACGCCCAGGGCCAGTAGTTCTTGGGATATGATGCCCGTGTTGGTTTCCCGTATTATGTTGCCGGCCAAGTCGGTCTCCCGCAAGTATTGGCCATATTCGAGAGCCGGATTCCAAGCCACGCCGTTTTGCAAGCTAAGCATGGACCCGCCGGAAACCGGCCGTGTAAGCACCGGAGAGTCGCCTGACGCATAGTACCAAGTGATATTGCCGTTGAGATCGGTAGCCACGGGAAGGTAGGCTTCGGGACGGCCTCCCGGGCTTGTCACAGTATGCAGCAGCGTGGAGTCTCCGATGTCCGCATGCGGGCCCGGCGGAGTCGCCACGGCAAAGGAAGGAAACGCGATCTTAGCGGGCAGCGCTCCCGAAGTGAAGTTTAGCGGCGTAGGGCCGTCCGTGATCGTACCAGCGGTAAACACCTGATAATTCATGCTGTAAGTTGTGCTCGCCAGCATACCGGCAACGTAGAAATTCATACTCAATGGGGGCCGGCAGGGATTCCAGCTTGTGCGGTTTGGGTTGCCCCCGGTGGCCGCAAAGCTTACGCGCATGTCGCTGCCCGCCGCGCAGGAGGGTGCGCTGAACAGGGCCACCAGGGGATTTGCGGTCTGGTTGACGGCAGCCTGGCCTGCGATCAGCAGCGGCGTCAAGCGGAAGCTGGCCGTCCCCGTTGCGGTTTCACCGGAAGTGAAATCCTTGGCGATCGCTTGAATCTGGTAGCTGCCTTCGGCCGAGATGGTGGTCCAGACAAAAGCCGGGGAGGTCCATGTACCGGAAACCGGCGTCCCCACGTTGAAATCCCGCGCGAGGGAGAAGGCGTGCTGCCCGTAAGCGGTGTTGAACTGAAACGTCAGTGGACCGGGATTGGTGTCCGTAGCGGCCACCGTCCAGGTAACCGGCGTACCTAGCGGCTGCGGCGAGGCCGCCGACGGGGTTATGGACAAAATCGTCACGGTGGCGCACGACGGGGTGGGTGCGAATCCAGAAACGGCCAAGAGGCTAAAAAGGGTAAATATATATTTGACAAACCAGAGGCCTAGCGCTAGACTGATAGCGGCGTGACAGACCGGGCTGCTCCCTTGAAAGGTTTAATCGCGGGGCGCGGCGATTTCTAGCACGATGCGGAGATTTCTTCCGTTCGCCGCTTTCGCCATCCTAGCAAGACCGTCGATGAAATGCATGAATGCTTCGCCCTCCACTGTATCCGCCTGTACGCCAGACGGCGCGTGACATCCGGGGCAAGGCGAAGTGATCGCGGATGGCCAGTTCACTGCTATCAGCTTGTCCAGCCTATGCACAATCTCAGAGCCGCACTGCTTGCAGCGAAAGTGGACAGCCGCTATGTCTCCAATCTCAAATAGGCAAGTTTTCTCAAAGCTCATTTAACACTTGCTCCCGTTTACTTCTTCGCTGCTCGCTTCCTGACGCGCGCCCGTTTCAGCCGCGCCTCTTCCCTGAGGTACGCTTCCTTCGGTACGCTGAAGATCATGCGGAGCGCGTTTTTCATCCGTTCCGCTTCCGTGTCGCCGGGTACTGCTGGGGGCGGGTTTGGTAGCCTCATATCGCCTCTATCATACCGCCAGTGGGCACCGAATGGGTATAGAATTGGCTAAACACTATGGAGATGATTTTTTGCCCCAACTGTGGGAAGCGGTCGGGCTTCAAAAGGGCGCTCGGCTTTGGCACATTCTTCATGGTTCTCATCACGTTCGGGCTATGGCTCTTGATGATCCCGTTTTATCCGGTGCGTTGCATCAACTGCGGCCTAACACGAACGTCTGCGCATTGGGAGAATGCCAGTAGGGGCGGCAAGATTTTCATTGTGTGCATGTGGATTTGTATCGTGCTTTTCGTTCTGCATACGATGCGCGACAACACGCCACGGTCAACAGAGTCACCCGCCCAAGAGGGCGCAACGCCTTCCGCCATCAATCCGCATGAATCCCGGCTTGCGGATTTGCGCAAGAAGAAAGATGGCATAATCGCGCAAATCGCCATGGAGCGGGAGATGGCTAAGAAGCTTATTCTTGACGCTGCAAATCTAAGCGCTCAACCGTTTCCAGATCCGGATGAGCACCAGTTTCTTTTGGAAGCTATGGATAAGGAGAGCCAGCGCATTGCGAAGTTACTAGAAAGCAACAAAGATATAGATGCCGAGATTGCACAAGAAGAAGGGGAGCAACCGCCGAACATCGGGCCGACATCAACAGCCAAACCTCAGATAACCAGTCAACCTCTGCCAGCACCGGTACAGCAACCTCCAACCGTTGATACACAACCTACCGAACCCAACCCGCCCGCGCCGCCCGTGGAGGCGGCCAAGCCAACCTCTGGAGTGCTGTGTAACGGCGTGATTTCCGTACCGCAGAACGAAGAGCTAACGTTCAAGAATCTTCCCGGTGAACGACTGAAGTTTACGTTCGATCATAATGCGTGGACACCAACAATCACTCGACAGCCGGACGGCACGCAATCACTTGTCATGAGATCCATAAAACCAGGCATTCAAACCAAATGCGATATGCGGTGGGAGATTGTGCAGTAGGCCGATTCGATATGATACACTTCGCCTAGCGGCAGAAGTGTTTGTTTTTTAGGACGGGCGGTCCCGGCGCTGCATATGCTTGGCGGCTGGCAGCGTTTGAAGCCCTTTCCGTTGGAACAGGAGAGGTGTGCCCCGACACGAGGATTTTATCATGTCGGATACAGCAACCGCAACACTTGGCGTTCATGGGCATTTGCGCCTGCCACTAAGAGATCATATGCGAGTTCCTGAAAACGCGCTGCGCTCTGTCGGGTTTGTCTCTGAGGTAATCCATACCGATGCTGATGGACACGAGGAACTTGACCACTTTGCGACAGGTTTTTTTGTGTCGGTACCATCCACAGTAGTGCCCCACCTAGTGTACTTTTACTTCGTTACGGCTAAACATGTCGTACACCATTTGACCGGGCGTGACGTTCGCCTTATTGTCAACAAGAAAGGCGGGGGCGTGAAGCAGTTCAAGGGTGTGGGTGACACGTTCTGGGAACACCCTACGGATGAAGCTGCCGACGTTGCCGTACTCCCGATGTGGTGCGAACCTGATATGGATATAGTTTATGTACCGATCAAAAACTTTTTGTCACCGGAGGTTATAAGACAAAATCGACGCGTTGGTATTGGAGACGAAGTCTTTATAGCCGGGCTCTTTACCTATGCTCCTGGAATCGACAGAGTTATGCCTCTAATTCGTCACGGAAACCTTGCCATGATCCCAGAGCAACAGATTCAAACCGAACTAGGATTCGCTGACGTATACCTGATAGAAGCGCATTCCATAGGTGGGATAAGTGGATCTCCAGTGTTCGTCAGGCCCAGTATTCTATTAGCCTCAGAACCTATGGAAGGACTCCCCGGAGGACTCGTTGAACCCACCCTTGGCACTGGTGGAACGGAGTTTCTCGGCCTAATCCACGGGCACTGGGATATACGAGAATCTGAGCTTAATAATCCTAAGATCTCTCACACCTTGCATGGCGTTAATCTAGGAGTTGCAATTGTTACACCAGCATTCAAGATTGCTGAAGTCTTGAACAGGGAGGAATTAGTTGTGATGCGTGAAGTGGCTGACCGGAAATATAACGAATCAGTCAGTCCCAGAATGGATTAACCAGGACGGCCCTTTTGCTTTCCTCTGCCCTGCCTTTTTCGTTTTGGGTTAAACCAACGCCGGCTCTTGTGCCTTTCCGGTGAGTTGATTCCACGTTATCCGCTTTCCAACGATCTCTCGTACAACGATGTTGAAGCGGTCATTGTCGTTCATCTTGCGGTTGTTGTAGCGGAAAACCTGCTCATCCAAGTACCGGAACAGGTGGAACGGCTCAACTGAAATGTATGTCCCTTTCAGCCCGCGCTTTACCAGACTCCAGAAGTTCTCCAGACCGTTCGTGTGGACTTCGCCCCGGACGTACTCTATCGCGTGGTCTACTACTTCGTGCTGAAATTCATCCAGGCCTTCGTAGGACTGAAGCGCATCGGTGAAGATAGCGGACCCGGCCAAAACGTGGTCCCGAATCTCAGATTGCAGGGTCTTTTTCTTGGTGTTGTC
>Ga0187867_10003561_pt1 | contig 12393 bp, 12 predicted proteins | sample June2016WEW_13_1_FD_132976 | JGI IMG/M metagenome (GOLD analysis project Ga0187867, IMG submission 132976) | Peatland microbial communities from SPRUCE experiment site at the Marcell Experimental Forest, Minnesota, USA - June2016WEW_13_10 | ecosystem: Environmental > Terrestrial > Soil >... | reverse complement strand
CGTCGCCCAGATTTATCGGTCCTCCGAGGACATGGCCCGCGCCCGCGCAGTCCTCGGCCGCCGCGTTATCGCCGGAACCCCCGCGGCCAAGGAGCAGGCCCTCATCGCCCGCCATCACGGCGGCAAATTCTCCAAGCAATCCCCCCTGCCCAAAGCCGCCAAGCTCGGCGGTTCCACCGGCTCCAAGGGCAAGCGTTAGCAGTTCCCCGTGTAGCCGGTGATCCTTGCCCGCCGTATTCATCCATGAATCGGCTTATACGCCACCAGATACGCCCCCGCCACGATCAGCACCACACCCGCCCAATTCAGCGCCAAAAGCTTTTCACCCTTCAAAAGCAAAACCGCGATGACCACGGTCAGCGGCACGCTCAGCTTATCCAGTGCCGAAACCTTCGAGATCATCCCGCCCGGAAGAGTCAGCGCATGATATTCAAACAGCCACGATGAAACTCCCGCGATCCCCGTCAGCATCATGAAGATCACGCTCCGCATTCCCGGCAACCTGCCATGCGGCCACTTTCCCAGTAGCGTCGTCACCAGCAACACGTAAACCGTCCCCACCACCGCTCGAATCGCCGTCGCGAACGTGGAATCGATTCCTTCCGTGCCGATTTTGGCAAAAATTTCCCGCCAACGCCGCCATCACCGCGCCGAGCAACGCGTAAATCAGCCATGGTTCAATTTGCATGTCCGCCAGTATATCTTCTGGCAAGTCAATCGCGGCGGATGTACGATATGTAATAGCATGGATGCTGTTTCCACACTCAAGCGGACGGATTCGCTCGCCGCAAGTCAATTCCGCGGGAAAAAGGTGCATTTTATCGGAGTGGGCGGCAGCGGCATGAGCGGGCTGGCGCGAATGCTGCTCGATGCCGGGGCGATCGTCACCGGTTCCGAGCCTCGTCCAGGCCCCCAATCCTTCGAACTGATCCGCAGAGGTGCAAAAATTTCGCGGGATCAGATCGGGGAATTATTGGGCCGCGACGTCGATCTGGTCGTTCGCTCCGCCGCCGTCCCCGATGGCAATCGCGAAATGCTCGCCGCCAGCGCCCTGGGCCTCAAAACCGTCAAGTATGCCCAGATGCTCGGAATGGTGATGAGCGAGCGCTTCGGCGTGGCCGTCGCCGGCACCCACGGCAAATCCACCACCAGCGCCATGATCGGCTTCGCACTCACCCAGTGCGGCGCCGATCCCAGCTTCGTCATCGGCGGCACGGTCCGGCAGCTGGGCGGCGGCAGCCATTCCGGAACCGGCAAAATCTTCGTCGCCGAGGCCTGCGAATTCGACCGCAGCTTCCACAACCTCCACCCCAGGATCGCCCTCATCACCAACATCGAATGCGACCACCTCGACTACTACCGCGACCTCGACGAGATCGTGCAGAGCTTCCGCGATTTCGCCCGCCGCGTCCCGCCCGACGGCCTGATCATCGCCGCCGGAACCGACCGCCAGGTCGCCCGCGCCCTCGGCGAACTGCCCACACCCGTCCAAACCGTTGCGCTAGGAGAAAATTATATTTGGTCCACTCGCATTTTGGGCATTGACAATGGCTGCTACAGCGGCGAAGTATCCTATCGGAATCAGCCGGTCGGGACGTTGCGTCTTTCCATTGCCGGCGAGCACAATCTGATGAACGCGACCATGGCGGCCGCGGCGTGCGCGGCGTGCGGGGTACCCCCCGCCGACGCCATCGACGCACTTTCGCGTTTCGAAGGCGTCGATCGCCGCATGACCGTCATGGGCCATTATCACGGGGCAACCATCGTGGACGATTACGGGCATCATCCCACTGAAATCCGCACCACGCTCAAGGCCCTTCGCCAACGCTTCGATCCGCGCCGGTTGATCTGCGTCTTCCAGCCGCATCAACACAGCCGCACCCGATCGCTCATGGAGGACTTCGCCGCCAGTTTCGTCCTGGCCGACGAAACCATCGTGCCCGACATTTATTTTGTGCGCGACAGCGAATCCGAGCGCCAGCGCGTCACCGCCGCCGACCTCGTCGAACGCGTCCGCGCCAACGGACAACGCGCCGTTCATCTGCCCTCGTTCGGGCAGATCGTCCAGTACCTCAAGGAGAATGCCCGTCAGGATGATCTGATCGTCACCATGGGAGCCGGAAACATCTGGGAAATCGGGAGGGATTTAACCTCGGATTGAAGGAACGCGCAACGGGCTTGGCCCTCCGCGACTTGCCGAGGTAAGAAATAGTCACCAATATGTTGAAACTCTCCAACCCCTTTTCCGGCCTCGAGTCGATCGTCGAGGAAAACGTCCCGCTGTCGCGCTACACCTGGTATCGCATCGGCGGCCCGGCGCGATGGTTCATCCGCCCCAATTCCATGGAAGAACTCCAGGAAGCCGTCCGCCGCTGCGCCGATTCCAACCTCCGCACCTACGTCCTGGGCCTGGGCGCCAATCTGCTGGTCAGCGACGCCGGCGTCGATGCCGCCGTCTTCAAGTTCGATTCCGAGTTCTGGGGCCGGGTCGAGTTCGGCGAAAACCACGTCGAAGTCGGCGCCGGCGCCGACATGCAAAAGCTGCTCCTCCGCACCATCCGCCATGGTCGCGCCGGCATCGAATGCCTCGCCGGAATCCCCGGCACCATCGGCGGCGGCATCCGCATGAACGCCGGCGGAAAATTCGGCGACATCGGCTCCGTCGTCCAATCCGTCCAGGTCATGGACAGCCACGCCAATCTCTACGAACGCCACAAAGACGATTTGGTCTTCGATTATCGCACCACCAACATCTCCGCCCCTTTCATCCTCGGCGCAAAGCTCGACCTCGAAGAGGACGACCCCAACCGCATTCTCCGCAAGACCAAGGAAATCTGGATGTACAAGCGCAACACCCAGCCGCTCAACACCAAGAACGCCGGGTGCATCTTCAAAAACCCCCGCGGACTCAGCGCCGGCGCACTCATCGACCAGGCCGGACTCAAAGGCATGCGCATCGGCGCAGCCGAGATCAGCGCCAAGCACGCCAACTTCATCATCGCCCATCCCGGCTGCACCGCCGACGACATCATGTCGATGATCAAGCTGATCCGCGAAAAAGTTTTCGACCGCAACCAGATCCTTCTCGAAAGCGAAGTGCAGTTCTGGCCATGAAAGCTTTTCTTCCATGAAAGTTTTTCTTCCATGAAAGTTACCGTTCTGTATGGCGGCCCCAGCGCGGAGCGCGAGGTCAGCCTGGTCAGCGGCCGGGCGGTCATCGACGCCCTCCGCTCCGTCGGCCACGACGTCTTTCCCAGCGACGTCTCGCCAACCGATCTCTCCGGACTCGATCATCCGGCCGACGTTGTCTTCCCCGTCCTTCACGGCGCATTCGGCGAAAGCGGCGAGCTTCAGGAAATCCTCGAACAACGCGAATTGCCCTTCGTCGGCAGCGGCTCCAAAGCCTCCCGCATCGGCATCGACAAAGTCCGCACCAAGCAAATCTGGGAAAGAGCCGGACTCCCCACGCCCCCCTACCGCGTCATCCGCCGCGGCGACCCGATCCCATCCGCCCCCGGCTCATGCGTCGTCAAAGCCATCGACAGCGGCAGCAGCATCGACGTATATCTCTGCAAAGCCCCCGCCGAAGGCTCGGTCCAGGCATCCGAGGCAATCCGACAAGTCCTCTCCCGCCACGAGTCCGCCCTGGTCGAGAAATTCATCGACGGCATCGAATTAACCGTCGGCATCCTAGAAGAAAAACCCCTGGCCCCCATCCGCATCGTCCCCAAGCGCGAGTTCTTCGACTACGAAGCCAAGTACCGCGCCACCGACACGGAACATCGCTTCGACACCGGCTTGCCCGTCGCCGTCGTCGAACAATGTCGCGAACTAGCCCGCCGCGCGAGCGCAGCCGTCGGCGCCCGCGACCTGGCCCGCATCGACATCATGCTGGACACAACGAACGACCCCTATCTGCTAGAAATCAACACCCTCCCCGGCTTCACCCCGCGGAGCTTATTACCCGAAGCCGCCAAACACGCCGGCATCGACTTTGGCCCATTGGTCGACCGCCTAGTCCGCCGGGCCGCCGCCCGCGGGGGGCACTTCGAGAAATCCATCCCGAAGAAATAGCTCACGCAGAGGCGCAATGGCGCAAAGAACAAAACTCCGCGCCTTTGCGCCTTTGCGTGAGGCTCTTTCCCCAATGATTATCAAACCGAATCGAGCCGGAACACAAATGAGCGTTGTACCCGACGAGGTGGCTGGAGACGGCGTGAAGCTCGCATGAAATATTTGAGCCCGGCGCACGACAACGTATAAAGGTGTATCTTTGCGAATGGTTCGGCGGCCCTCCAACGAGTGGCCGCGAAGGGAGCCTCAAATATGCTTGCCGAAATCGTTTGGAATCAAAACACGCTTGCCGTCGTATGCGTATTCGCGGTTCCGATCGTTGCAATCGTCGCCGGCGTATGGGCGAAAGTCGAAGCCCGAAAATCCGACAACGACCTGAAACGCAGCATGGTCGAGCGCGGAATGTCCGCAGAGGATATCGAACGCATCTTGGCCGCCAAAGTCTCAAAACGTTGAAGGACGACCGCGGCTGTCATCAGCGCATAACCCGCAAGAGCCGCGAAGATAACGCTTCATTCTATCTATAAGCCATTGGTCCCGCCCATTCCCCCCAAATCCCCGCTTCCGGCAAAAAAAATTTCCAAAAAATCCGCGCTTTCCCAAAAACACGTCTAAAAGTTTCACCTCCCGGCCTTAAATATAGAGGGACCCTTTGCGCCCGATCCCCGTCTCCACGTTCGTCAGTCGAATTTTCGAGCTTCCCATGAATTCTCTACTGATCCACTGTTCCCCTGCTCCACTCTCTAGCGCAGCTCTCCCCATCTGCAAATGTCCCAATTTCGCCCGGTGACAGTGACAATGTCGGCCCTGGCGCTATCAAAAACCACGTCATTGTCACCGGCCCCAAAAACCAGCCAAAAACGCGCGATTTCCGTAACTTCCGAAAACGTCTTGGCGAGATTCGCCCGCAGATTCAGTCCAATTATCCGTGTGCATCTGTTTTTATCCGTGGCAAACCCGTCTTCTTCGCGTCTTGGCGTGCTTGGCGGTTCAACGCTCCCCTCACGTCCGAGGCTGCAAACGTCCGATAAGAACAAAACCAATGTCCAGATCCAGGAAGCCGGCCTCCGCGCCGAATCGGAAATCGTCTGTCTCCAGCGAGATGCGCTACCGCATCGCGCTGCACGTCACGATTTTCGTCATCTTCGCATCGGGTATCGTCTCGCTGTTTCGCATCAGCCAGATATACGTGGATCGCCGCTTGGCCTTTCCCACCCTGCCGCCAAAAGTTGTCCTGACCAATCGACCGGCGTGGATGAGTGATTTCCTGGCCGAGGAAATCGTCAAATCAACTCAGCCGCTCGGCCTGCATTCGGCGTTCGACAGGCAACTACTGGTTGATACGGCCAAAGCCCTGGCCTCCAATCCCTGGATTCGGCGAGTCAACCAGGTTCGGCGAGTGTATGAAGAACGGCCCGGCGACACGCTGGAGATCGATTGCCAATACCGTGTGCCGGCGGCCCTGGTCCAATGGGGGCAATACTTCTGGCTGGTCGATTCCCAGGGCGTGAAACTTCCCGAACAATATACGGCCGACCAGTTGCCCAAAATCCTGCTGGGCGCCGATGGCAAAACCAACATCCGCATCATCGACGGCGTGGTCCACGCCCCGTCCGAATCCGGCCGGGTGTGGACCGGCGACGATATTGCCGCGGGACTGGAGATGGCCCGGATTCTGTCGGGTCTGGACTGGGCCGATCAAATCCGCGACATCGACGTCAGCAATTTTTCCGGCCGGCGCGACCCCCGAGAAGCGCAAATCGTGCTCCTGACATGCTTCGGCACGCAACTGCGTTGGGGCAGGCCGCCCAGCGCCAAGGACGCCTTCGTCGAGGTCTCCGCTTCGCAAAAACTGGCGGCCATCGACGGCATTTTCCATCGCTCCAATCGCGTTGACGACAATCAACCCTGGATCGACGTGCGCTTCGATCGCGTCACCTGCCCAGGGGCATCCGAGACCCCCACCGCCGACGCCGCCCCCGCCAATGCCCAGTGATTCCCGTTCGGATAGAATCGCCCGGCAGGTGAGATGAAACCATCTGGCAAACAGGACCAGACAACCCCCGGCTCGGCTGCCGCGGCGCTGGTGATATGGCTTGCGACACAACTGGTAGCCCTGGGCCTCTGCGCTTGCCGGACGATGTTGTGGGCGCGTGCTCCCCGAGCCGGCGAGCAGTTGGCGCTTTTCGTCATGCTGGCAATGCAAATTGCCATGTCCGCCCTTTTGTTCCCCCATCTGTTGGGAAATCTCCGCTCGACAATACCGGCCCTAGCGACGGCGTTGCCGATGGCACAATTGGCAGCATACCTTTCAGATGCGCCGCCGACCCATCTGGTGCTCGGAGAACTCTACGTTTGGGCCTGGATGATCGGGCTTGATCTTTGGACGAAAATGCTGCCAACCGCTTGGTCAAAGCTGCTCGGCATTGGGATCGCGTCGATGTTAAGCCTCGGCGGACCCGTGCTCTGGTATCTCCGGGCGGATTTCGGCCGCGATGGCTCGCAGCTACCCCTTTGGTCGATGTCGTTCTTCGGCCCCATCTGCGGAGCGATTTCCCAGATCGTCCCTGAAGGCTCAAAGCTGGGCTGGACGATCCCCGCGATTATTTTCGCTGTGGGCCTGCTGGGTTATTTTTTGAAACACACGCGTGGAGAAATTCCGCAACAGGTTATCCACTGATTCTGCACTGAAATTACTCACAAAAACACGGCGATGTGTGCGAATGGGCCGCAATTCAACATCATCGGCGCGCATGATGATTTTTTTTGAGAATTTTCTTTGCGCGCGGAGTAAATGTGCTTGACAATTGTGGATTGAAGTGGAGAATGATCCCAGAAATTAAAGGACGAGTGGGATAGATTCCTTGCGAAAAACACCGGTATTCTTCGGCGAGCATGACTTACAAATTGATGAGAAAAATCGCCTCCTGATTCCATCGCAGATTCGCAAGAAAATCGATCCTGAACTAGACGGAAAATCGCTCTTTGTCACATTGAAACGCTTCGAGGACGGGTTCATCCCTTGGTTATATCCCGAAGTGTTCTTTATGGGTCTGGTCAACCAACAGGCTCCGCCGGGTCTGACGCCCAGCATGGAGCAACTCCAGTACGCGCATCGAACACTTTCAATGGCCGACGAGCTTGAATGGGACAGCCAAGGCAGGGTTGTGCTTCCGGCGAAAATTCTCAGCCGCGCGGAACTCGGAACGGTGGTTACGCTTATCGGCGCCAACGAACACCTCGAGCTTTGGAACAGGACGAAATGGACCGCGTATCGAGAAACGCTTATGTCCAAGAGCGTCGAAATCCAAGGTTGGGCCCAGAATTCGCTCGGGCAAGTTTCCGGGCAACCAAAATCTGAGAATAAAGATGCGACATGATCGTGGTCAAGAACAAAATTGGGAATTAACGGTGAACGGCGAAGAATTTTTTGATGGTTAAGTCAAAGCCAGTCAACTCGTGCGCGGCGCGGGCGTAAACAACGCCGCGGGTAAGGGAATGGAGAGGCTCAGGGAAGAAAGGGTCTCCCCAAGTTGAGGTTGTTCGATAGTGTGCTTATCGCCACGATGTGGCGTCGGCGGCATGGATGCTCCGCGCTCATCGGCCAACGTCTGTAAGGGCATGGAGGCCGTATACTTGCGGTTGGCAGGATTGGTGGCGATGAGCCGGCACCTTTCTTGCAGCGACGGTGGGTTGTGCGTCGCTTTGAGATGGGAGACCGGGGTGGGCCGTGGATTTCGTGACATGGATCGGAACGAAATCCACGACTCCACCGAATTTCTTTGGAATGCCGACGGTGGAGTCATCCCAACCTTGGATGGGGTTCTCGGCTATAACCGAGAGGTAGAAGATGGCCGGCTCCGCCTATTGGTGTCCCGCGAAAGGCATGACGCCCCGCGAACAGCTTGCTAACAGAGATAATATGCAATACCCCGCCGCGAATTGCAAGCCCCGATTCAAGGCGGCAAAACCTTGGCCGCGACGTCGCAAAAATAGCTGATAATCAGGTCCGCACCGGCGCGTTTCAGCGCCAGCAGCGATTCCAAGACCGCCGGCTCCCGGTCGAGCCAACCCTGCCGTGCGGCGGCTTCCAGCATCGAGTATTCCCCGCTCACCTGGTACGCAACCACCGGAACGTTCACCGCACGCTTGACCGCCGCAAGAATGTCCAGGTACGGCATCCCAGGCTTGACCATCACCAGATCGGCGCCCTGCTCGACGTCCAGCAGCGCTTCATGAATCGCTTCTTTGACCCCGCGGGCCGGATCCATCTGGTATGACCGCCGATCGCCGAATTGCGGCGCTGAATCCGCCGCATCCCGAAACGGCCCGTAGAACGCGCTGGCGTACTTCACGGAGTAGGCCAGGATGCCCACGTCCTGGAACCCCGCCGAGTCCAGCCCGCGGCGAAGCGCCCCGACCGTCCCATCCATCATGCCGCTGGGCGCCACCATGTCCGCCCCGGCCCGGGCATGGTTGATCGCCTGCTCCGTCAGCCGGCTCACGGTCGCATCGTTCAGCACGGTCGATCCATCCTCGGCCAGGATTCCACAATGACCATGGCTGGTATATTCGCAAAAGCACAAATCGGTGATTCCCACCATGGCCGTCTTGCGGCTTTTCATCTCGCGCAGGAGCCGGCAAACAACGTTATCCGGATCGAGCGCCGCCGAGCCTTGCGGGTCCTTGGCGTCCCGATCGATCACCCCGAAGACCAGAAAAGCCGCAAACCCTTCGGCCGCTCGCTGCCCAAGCCAATCCGCCGCAACGTCCACCGACATTTGAAAAACCCCCGGCATCGACGCGATTTCCCTGCGAACGCTGTTGCCCTCCCGAACAAAAACCGGAACGATCAGATCACGGCGTTGCAATCGCACGCCGGCCAAGCTGCCGCGCAGCCCCGGCCAGAGCCGCAGCCGCCGGGGGCGATGGAGGGGTTGGGATTCATCTGGCATGGGCGGTCATTGTAGTGCGGAGTGGGGCTTTGTCATTCCAATACTTGCGAGGGTCGGCAAACCACGCCTTCTTGGAGGTAGATTGAAAACGGGTGAGTTGACGCATGTCGAGCCTATATCTACGGAATAGAGCAAGTAATTCCCGCAATCCCCTATCCGACATGCGGCTGGGAACCTGAAGAAAGATGCTGTCGCCTTTCCCTTCCCAACGCCGGACCGCTTTGATTTCATTCAGCCACGAGAAGAATATCCGTTCATCGCTCTGGCTGAAGAAATTCACGCGGCGACAAGTCAATATGGGCACGCCACCCTCCAGTTCGGGTATCCCGTCGCGCGCTTCTTTGCCATTGGGGCATTTTAGCACGGGCCATCATGGCCCCCCGCTCTCATGCCCTGGCTTTGCGCGGCTTTTTCGTCATGCCCAGTTCGCGTTTCATCTGCCGAAGCGAAGTTCTTGGCGAGCCCGCTTGCCGCGTTCTCGACTCCTTCATGATTCTCGAAAGTCCCGGGTCCTCAATCAGTTCTTCGATGGCTGAGAAATCCCGTGCCGTCAGGATGACGAATTCGGTCTTTCCGTTCTTCTTGAGTAATTGCGGTTTCAGCTTCAGCATCGCTACCCCACCACTTCGTAAGGGATTTGCCTGAGAACTCCGTGGGCAATCCTTCAGTCGGGCATGCGATCGGTTTCGATGGGCGGATGATCCGGGACGGCGGCTAGAAACCGGTCGAAGTCTTCGCGGCCCCCATTGGCCGCCTCGCTACGCAGATAATCCAGCGTGCGCAGGGCAGCCATCTTCTCCGCGGCGGCGCTGGCGAGAAACTGGTCGATGGAATATCCCTCGCGCTGGGCCAGCGCCTGGATGCTCCGATGAAGGGACTCGGGAAGTTGTACGGTCAGCTTGTTCACGGCTTTGGCCTTTAAGCGATCATTTTCAAAAAATCGCGCGGCGTTATGGCCTCCATGCCGAATTTCTCGCACCCCCGGAAGTCCCGAATGTTGTGGGTGACGATGTATCGGCAATTGGCGGCAAACGCCAACTCCAGAATCATATCATCGTCCGGATCAGGAAGAAACGGTCGCCAAAGAAAGAAGATATCCTGCAACCAGGCATGCCCGGCGAGATATCGGAGAAAACTGAGGGCATTATCGGCGGTTTGGCCTACGGGCAGGTGTTCAGGTCGGGTCAGGGCATCCTGCCATTCGGCGTAAAGCCCGATGGAAAGACAGATTTGGAAGTCTGGGGTGGGAATGGCGCTGACCAGGGCAAAACTCGCCCCGCGGCGCGAGCGGGCGGCGGCGACCAGAACGGAGGTATCAAACACCACGCGCACGGCGTTCCTCATGTGCTCCCATCAACGCGCTGATTTTGTACAGCGATTCGCCCTTCATCGCCAGTTGGCTGCCTGAGTTTCCCGGAAAGACCTACTTCACTTCCTGCCAGTTCTTCCCCCAGCCGACTTCCACCTTGAGCGGGACGGCCAGGGGGATTGCGGTGGTCATTTCATGGCGGATCATGTCGGCCTCGGCTTCAACGCCGGACTCCGGGGTCTCGAAGACCAACTCGTCGTGAACCTGCATGAGCATCTTGCTCGGCCGGTTCTCCTGGTTGATCCGGCGATGAATGTTGTTCATGGCCACCTTGATCAGATCGGCGGCGGAGCCTTGGACGACGCTGTTGATGGCCATGCGTTCGCCGGCGTTGTGGATGGCCAGCGTGTTGCTGCGGATTTCGGGAATTGGCCGGCGACGGCCGAGGATGGTCTTGACGTACCCCTGGGTCTGGGCTTCCATCACGCATTGATTGAGAAATTTCTCGATGGATGGAAAGCGGCGGTTGTAATCGTCGATCAACTTCTGGGCGGCGGGCACCGTAAGTCCGTCGATTCGGCGCGCCAGGCCGAATGCGCTGACGCCATAGACGATGCCGAAATTGATGATCTTGGCCTGGGCGCGTTGGTCGCGGGTGACGTCCTGGAGTGAGACGCCGAACACCTCGGCGGCGACGGCGGTGTGAATGTCCTGATCCGACTCGAAAGCGCGCAGCAGCGCCGGCTCGCGCGTGAAATGGGCGAGAACGCGCAGCTCGATCTGGCTGTAATCGGCGGTGAGCAGCACGTTTCGCTGGCGGTCGCCGGGCACGAACGCCAGGCGAATTCTTCTCCCCTCGTCGGTGCGGATGGGGATGTTTTGCAGATTGGGATCGCTGCAGCTCAACCGGCCCGTGCCGGCGCCGATCTGATTGAAGCTGGCGTGAATCCTGCCGGTGCGGGGGTTCACGAAATCCGTCAGGTTGTCCAGATAGGTATTTTTGAGCTTGACGAGGCTTCGGTAATCGAGAATCAGTTTTGGGATCTCGTGTTTTTCCGCCAGCCTTTCCAGAACTTCGACGTCGGTGCTGTCCCCGGTTTTGGTTTTCTTGACGGACTTCAGCTTGAGGCGGTTGAACAGTACGTCCTGCAATTGTTTGGGCGAATCGGGATTGAACTGGAAACCGGCGGAGGCGAAGATCTTTCCACGCAGTTCCTCGATGCGTACGGCCAGCACCTGGCTCTGCTCCTTGAGAATCGCCGGATCGATGGCGACGCCGTTGGCCTCCATATCCACCAGGACGTCGATCAGCGGGATTTCGACGGAATCGCAGAGTTTTTTCAGTTCGGGGAGCGCGGCAAGTCGGGATTCGAGCAGATCGGCCAGGCGGAGCGCCACGTCGGCATCCTCCGCCGCATAGGCCGCGACGCGCGCCAGCTCCACCTTCTGCATGGAAATCTGTTTGCTCCCCTTGCCGATGAGATCGCTGGTGGGGACCTTGCGGACGTTCAGATAATCCAGGGCGAGACGGTCGATGCCGTATTGCATGCGGCTGGAGTCGAGGACGAACGCGGCGATCATGGTGTCGAGCGTCACGCCCCGCACCTCGGCGCCCGCTTGCCGCATTACCAGCATGTCGTATTTCAGATTGTGACCGACCTTGCCGATCCGCGGATTTTCCAAAATCGGCTTGAGCTGCGCCACGGCCTGCTGGCGATCCAGAAACTGCGACCCCTGCGGGCCGTCAACCGCGACGTACCAGCCGGTCCGCGGCTGCCAACTGAAACTCATACCCACGAGATTCGATGCCATGGCGCCAAGGGCATCGGTTTCAGTATCGAAAGAGAAGCGAGTCTGCCGGCTCAGTTCCTTCAAAAATGCCTGGAATTGCTGGGGAGTCTGCACGAGCCCATAATCGCAGTCCGCGCAGGTCTGCGGCGGCGGCGCGGCCGTGCCCGGGGCGGCGGAATCGGCCATGGAGCCGAACAATCCCATATCCGCCGCGGGGCCCGAAGCGATCTTCTTCGCCGGCGCGGCCGGTTCTTCGCCGGGACT
>Ga0187867_10003560_pt1 | contig 12400 bp, 6 predicted proteins | sample June2016WEW_13_1_FD_132976 | JGI IMG/M metagenome (GOLD analysis project Ga0187867, IMG submission 132976) | Peatland microbial communities from SPRUCE experiment site at the Marcell Experimental Forest, Minnesota, USA - June2016WEW_13_10 | ecosystem: Environmental > Terrestrial > Soil >... | reverse complement strand
GTACCATATTTCTTCTTCATTTCTTCTGCTACGTCGAAAGGCAATCCTAACCCGATACTGATATCCTTGGTTAATTGATAACCCCCAACGGGAATTACAGCGGTGTGCCATACACTTCCATCTTTAAATACGGAGATATTGGTAACTCCGCCGCCAATGTCAGCCAGAATCGTGCCCATTTGCTTGTCATCTTCGGTCAAGCAGGCTTCGGCGCTGGCTAAGCCATTGAAAACCAGGTCCTCGACATCAACTCCCACCCCACGGATGCATTTAACAAGATCTTGAACGGCTGCAACCCCGGCCGTGATGATGTAAGTTTCCGCATCCAATTGAAAGCCATGCATTCCGATAGGGTTTAACACCCCATCTTGCCCATCGACCATGTACTGACGAGGAATCAAGTGCAGGATTTTTTGATCACTGGCAACTTTAATGCTTTGACCGACTTGAAGTACTCGGCGTAAGTCGTCAGGCCGGACGAGATGGTCACTGCGGGTTAGCGCAACGATTCCCTTATTAATATGGCCGGTAATGTGGTGCCCCGTAACACCTACGTAGACAGAGTCGATCCTGTAACCGCTTGATTGTTCTGCAATTTTTATCGCACTACGGATGCTTTCCTTGGCTTCGTCAATGTTAATTATCATGCCTTTGTGCATTCCTTTAGAAGGCACGCATCCTATTCCGGCAACACGCAGTTGGGCATTTTCGCCAACTTCAGCAATCAAAGCACAGACTTTAGTAGTACCGGCATCAACTGCTGAAATTATCTTTTTTTTGCTCATAAATCTTCTCCTGTTTGTACTTGTTAGTAATTTACGAGATCTTCTTCATTAATCCTGGCGTGCGGAAATTTGAGCGCGAGGATGATTGAAGTATCTCGATGATGTGGCAGCTTAATGGGTTCAGTTGAAAGTCTTTGAAATGAAACTTGGCTGGCCTTCTCAGTTAAGATGATATCCGGGGGGCCTGGGTTTATTTAAATGAGGAGCTTAATCAACCTGGTCCCAACAAAGCCACGCACAATTTATTTTTATCCTCTATTTTTATCATAATTCGTATTTATCTCATGTCAATATGGGAAAATCGACGGTTTTTCAATTACGTGACAATATTATTTGCTAAAGCAATCCGCTTGCTCAGCACAAGAATTGCTCACTGGCACGCGTTGAGTTTCAAAGGCCCAATCCGAGCCTTTAATTTCAAGAGCAGAATGAAAATCAGGTTCTATCGTAAGACCACACAAGGGCAGCGATGAATACGAACGGACAGGTCTTAGGATTGCAGCCATGGTATCCAGTAACAAAGAAATGAACTTGAACTTTCCCCGAGCCACGGCCACAAAGAGAAAGGGAACACAACCCCCACCACAAATTCGTATACATTTGATGAAAATGCTCCAGTGCAATATATTATTTCAAGCAATACACGCCACTGACAAGCCAATCTTATTCTTTTCATTGAACCTGACGTCATCAATATCGAGGCAAACTCCATCCAATGCTTTGATAAATTTTTACAAGATAGTAATTGGATAGCCTCCGACTATTCATACGCAAAACCATTATCTGCTTGAGGGCAGTACCGAGTTTACATGTGTTTAAAGGATAGTTTTATTCCGATTATGTTAAAATTAAATTAAGGTCTTGGTGATTGATGTTTGCCTGCTGGCCGGGGGGAAGTGGATGTGGAAGAACAAAAGTTATTTGAATTGAATTTGCTGATCTGGTTGCAGATAGCTGATTTGGATCATAAAATGGTTCTGGTCCGTGATAAGGAATTGGCTAAACATAGCATTACCCCGCGCCAAATGCACATCTTGCGCCTGATCAATGCACTCGGTGAAAAAGCCGCGATATCGCTCATTGCCAAGGCGATGGAACGGAAAGTGGACGTGGTTTCTCGGCAGGCAGTCGGCATGGAAAAGGACGGTCTGATCAAGAGGATCCGGGTCAAGCCAAAATCCCGCCTTTTAAAACTTGAGTTAACTGATAAAGGTCGGGAGTTGTTGAAAGTCAGCCGCTTTAGTGATGGAATGAATCAAGTATCATCTATTTTAAACGAAAAAGAGCTCAAACAATTACATGCAGTCTTAGACAAGTTATTAACTAAGTTAAAGCAGTATGATCCGGCGACTGATATCGACCGACTATTTTGACCCGGCGAGACATCCATAAAAAATATCGTCGTTGGTGCCTTGTAACTTACCGGTAATTAAACATATCCGTTGAAATAAGGGCTCTTTAATGAAGAGCGGTAACAATCTCTTATTCAACGAATCAAATCCCAGTTAATGTGAACAAGACACTGCAACTGATACCGACTATCCCACAGACTTATCCAGGGCATGGCAACCAAGGAGAACACTGTAATTTCTATCTGAATTAAGCTGCACTAGCTCATAATTGCGAGTCCACCATTGATTCTTTTGCGGTGGGACCGATCTCGCCTTTGGCATTTTTCGCCGGGTTCACCCCGGGATAAACAATTGAGGTGACAATTATTATGCCCCCAGCAATCAAACACGCCAAACTGACAAATTGCAATGGCGCCATAAAATCATTCAATACAATCCCCGGCACATTGCTTAATGCCGGCTGTATGTTTAATCTGGCGATTACTGATGGACCGACGTTTTTGACAATCAGGACCACGGCGTATTCCAAAGCGCCGAACAGCAAAAACACTACCCCAAGTATACGGCAAGCACTTTTCACGTTACGGAGAATGAGAATAATCCCCAGTATTGCCAGCGCCAGCAAAGCGATAAGCAGCATAAAAGCAGCATTGAAATAACCAACGTAGGTTCGGGCTGTGGCGAAGTTACTGTTAAAATCCTGACTGGCCATTGCAATGTTGCTGCGGGCTTGATTGAGGCTATTCTGCGCATTTGCGATATCTGTGGCGATTCCGCCAGCACCATTTAAACCCAAATCGCTGGAATTCACCGCGTAGGTCGCCGGCATTGTCTGGCTAAAACCGGCATAATATTGCGTAAATGCATCATCAAGATATGCCTGGGGCAAACCCTGCAGATCGGCCGGTAGCTGCGCCATAAAGGCTTCTTCAGTCACCGTTTCTAAAGTCGGCAAGGCGGGGGCGAGGGCCACGGTAATGTTAAAATCCGGCTGTGTGCCCAATAGATAGCCCGCAATATCACCACTAGCGTTGGTCAGGGCGGCGCTGACTGCTGGTTGCAGTGCCGTTACCAGCTGTTCAATCTGCGCCTCCGACAGCTGGATATCACCGGGCAATTGCCCCACAATATCTGACATCAGGATATCTTTCGTCACCGCGGTGCAATCAAGATTGTTTAGGATGCCATTAACAGAACTGCTTGATAGCACGGTCTGCCCCAGCGTACTTTGCAGGTCAAGGCTGGAAGTCTGCATGGTTAAATACTGGCAAATTGGGCCGGAAGCGTTCACTATTTGTTGTTTTAATGCAGGCGTGCTTTCGTTGATGGCGTTGACCAGGGCTCTTTGAAAATCCTGAGACAAACCGGTGCTGGTGCCAATTTGTTGATCCACCACCGGGTCCAGCAGTTGCGACAAGTCAATTTTTGCCATTAAGTCAGCGACAAATTGGGAATTGACCACGGAATTACTCAAAGTGTTCTCTAAATTCGGGGCAACGCCTTGTCCCTTTAACGAAGCGTAAGTGTTCTCAATCGCGAGTATCAACTGCTGCTTAATAATGGGTTCCATGTTTTGCAATGATTCAGTCAAGGCGGTCTGTAATTGGGGAGAAATATTGCCACCGGAGGCTCGTTGGTTAATTGATTCCTGGATAGCCTGAGAGAAATTAATTTCATTTATTACTTTGACCGCGTAAGCAGGGTTAAGCGCGGTTTGTTTCACCGTAAAAGTTATGGCAAAGACAAATAGCGATAAGAACAGAATCAAACTTAATAAACCGATGGCTAGCGCTTTTATTACTTTGATCATTACCGATATCTCCATTTTCTCTAAGTCGCTGGTATGCCTAATTAAGTACCTTATTGCGTATTCTTAAAAACTAACAAAATTAAAATTAAGTTTTGTCTGCAGGTAGCGGCATTAATTTCCAATGATTGGTAGACAGAATAATTACAAGAGGAAACCGTTGGGGTTGTAAGCCGTAGGTTCACCCTAAATAATTCAACCATTAATTAGAAGTTTTTCATATCGCCAGTTAGATAAATAAAGCTATAACTTTAGTACTGTTTTTACCTTAAACTATCAGGTTAATAACTTCCAAATTACATTGACTTTCTGTGGACTCAGGATAGAGCCGATTAAAATACAAATATAAGCATGAAATAAATCATAGCTCCAAGAAAATACACTTGCCATCTGCCTTTAGCATTCTTTCCGTCCTGGTCGAAACCCACGGTACCCCCAAAAGGCATCAGAATGGGCAGAAACTCAGGGTGAGTCTGTTTTGCCCGGTATAGGCCGTATCATCATCTTCAAGACAATCGCTTAAAATCACAAAGGGCCAATATTTACCCGTCACGATTGGCGGAACGGAAGAGTATCAACAAAACTTGCAGTAATGGCAAAACACGTTCAGCCTTCAAACCTGGCGATTGATTGTAATGGCCATGGACTAAAAATATTGTAGAAAACTAAGCCAGCAATTAAGGTTTATACCTTTGAAGACATTGAACAAACATGACACATTATGTCAATAACAGCAAAGTCACAAACCATGGATTGGCTGCAGGTCAATCCGATGGTTTTAATGATCGTATTGAAATCAAATGCGAAATCCCGCTAGAGACAGAAATATTTGTTAATGTGATCCCGAATTTAATACTACCGCCGTTAACTAAACGTCTTCGGCGCCATTATCCGTCAAAATTATAACTTCTGCTGATTCAATAACGAGTTATCTTCATTGTTTTCTAAGTCTTGATGTTGCACTACCTCATAGTTCACAACTGTGGCGGAAATGAAGCAAGAACACAACTTGTTGCCTGAAGTGGGGATGTTACTGCGGGCATTCTGAATGCTGGTCGAAGGATTTGAATAAGAAATCAAAGTGGATTTAACCTCAATGCTGGAAACCCATCTCGGCATATCTGCACCAACGAAACTTTTTCCTAGGATCAGGCGTAAAGGATATCCGCGATCCCAAGTTAAAGTTTGTCCATTTATCTGGTATGCCAAAAAGACGCTGCTATCCAAAACGGTAGCAAGCGGTAATTGAGTATAATATCCATCTAAACCGGTGATAACTACTTCAGTGGCTTCAGGGGACACACCTGCAGTGTCGAGTAATGTTGATAACGGCACCCCAGTCCACTGGTCGGTTTCATCCTCTTCACCAGGGCAAATAATCCTGGCTGTTTGAGTCGTGGAGGGATATGCTATGATTTGTGCGTAAGATAAAGATAAGTTGCTATTAACCATTCCATCTATGTTAAGAGTATAACTGTTTATATCAACATCATAAAATGGCGTGTTTGTCGTTGTGGCCGGCGTTGTCACGATGGAGGGTACTGAGGGAGTTGGTGTTGTAGCCGCTGGGGTCGATGCTACTGCAGAGGGTGGCTCCGTGGTTGTGGTATTGGCCGGAACACTCGGTTGTGTTGGTGTGGAATTTATTATAGTCGTTGATTTACTCAGCTTAGGGGGTTCAGTTGTTGTGTTTGGTACGATAATAGGCAAATTGCCCGATTTAGCTTGTTTGTTGAGAACCGCCCTACCTTCTAATTGCGTACAAGCAGAAACTAACCACATAACGCAGGAGATGGCGATAACACCCGCTACGACAAAGAGTTTTTTGTACTTGAACATTTTTACTACCTCTTGGCGTCTATAATACGGAAAATTGCATTACATTTTATGTAATGTTGGTCACTCTGTGATGTTAATCACTATCCCTTGATAGGCTGAAGGCGGAAGGATTAATATTATGCAAAATAAGATATATTTCAGTAATCCTTAATGGAATCCCATGTGGTCTGGGTATGGAAGACTTTTTCACAGGTGTTATCACTGTTCCAAGCCGTTACTCTTAACACTTGGTTGATAATACAAATAATTATTACGCCCCATCTTCTTGACCTCATACATCGCCATATCCGCATGTTTAATTAATGCACCGAGAGTTTCACCATCCTCAGGATATATTGCAATCCCAAGACTCGCACTAATCCGGCGTTCAGCGCTCTGTAAAATAAATGTTTTCTCTATAGCCAAAACAATTCTTTGAGCAACTTCATCTATTGTTTCTTTCGTGCTAACATCGGAGATTAATACAGCAAATTCATCGCCGCCCATACGGCAAACGGTATCAGTCTTGCGTAATGTGTTCACAAGTCTTGCGCTCATTTCTTTTAGCAATTCATCGCCAGCATCATGACCAAAATCGTCATTGATATTCTTGAAATGGTCCAAATCGATCATTATCAAAGCCATTTTCTTGTCGTTGCGCTTGCTTTCCGCCGTTGCCATAGTAAAGCGATCATGGAATAATGTGCGGCTGGGTAAACCGGTAAGAGAATCATGGTAAGCCAAATTTTTAATTGTCTCTTCTGTTCTCTTTCGCTCAATCGCATAACGTAAGGAACGCACTAACAAATCGCTATCTATTTGTCCCTTGATTAGGTAATCCTGTGCCCCCTCTCGTACTGCTTTGAGGGCGTCTTCTTCATCTCCAAAACCCGACAAGACTATTATGGGGATCTCCGGGACCTGAAGTTTTAATTTAAGAAATGTCTCAACACCTGCGCTATCAGGTAAATTCAAATCCAATAATATGGCATCAATTTGATCTTCGGTGGTACTTTTAATTCCTATTGAGAGACTTTCGGCAAAGACGATATTAAATGAAAATTTGATTTTCTTCTCCAACATTCGTTTCGTTAGTAATTGATCATCAGGATTATCCTCGATTAGGAGCAAATTAATGTGTTGACCCGTTTTTTCAATATCCATTTGTTGACTCGCTATTCGCCAAAATGCTTTTTCCCATCACGCATCAAATATATTTTACTGTTTGAATGATAACGAAGTAATAAATAAATAAGAGAATATGTGACGAATATGTTACAAAATACTACCGGCTTTGGTTTATAGAAAAGCATAAATGGGTCATAGTGATCATTTCCCCCCGATTCCGTGAAACTTTCAGGTGAGTATCCAGGGGTAATTTAATGATATGGACTCATTGTCGGTTTAATGTAATCCCAATTTAAAAATACTATCTTCAATAAAATTCAGCCGAAAACATAATTTCTATTGACTGCACGAAGTGTTATCTTCATAACCAAGCCATTGTAGCACGCCGGTGGCTGCGATTTGATCTACCATGTATTTTAGTCTGGATACGTCGTCTTTGGTAAACAGGTGCCAACCATTTCAATCGCGGTACTTGCCGCCGGTGAATTTTCCTTGTTGAACCCATCTTAGGAAAGTGGGACGGCTGATCTCCTCTAGCTTACAGGCTTCGCTGGTGCCGAAAAAGTTCTTATCTTTAAGTGTCAAAGATATTTCAAACCGCCCCTTCTATTGTAATTATGCAAGAAGATAATAGACTATAACTTAATCTATTCAGGCAATAAATGGTTAAATGGTTTCGGCGGAAATGGGAGTTTGTATTTGCTATTATATCGTCCAACAAAAAAGAAAATGGCCCGGGAGGTTTACCGCGGACCATTTTCTTTGAAGAGCGAACGATGCGGTGCGCATCGTTTCACAAAGATGGTAACAGAAAACGGACCAGCGGGTCAATACGCGTTGCAATGTCGTTCTTCCCGCCGTGGGTCGCCGTGATTGTGATAACCAGATGATTTCCAAAAACCCGGAATATCTTCCGCTGCAAATTCATTGTCTGAAACCCATAATGACTGAATCGATTCCGTGGCTGAGTTGTTCTTAATAATGTGGCAAACGGTCAGGCCATTAATCTTTGGCATCATCATATCCCTCAGAATTACACGTGGGTTTTGAATGTTGGCTATTTCTATCGCCTGTTTCCCAGCTTCAACTTCAACTATACCGAAGTTCTTGATTAATATTGTGCGCTACCTGGGTCTAACATTGGATTTATCATCAACATCGAGTACTTTCTTTTTAATAATTGGCTGTTCCATTTCTTCTAGTAATCCATTTATTTTTAAGGTGTTATCGGCATATTTATGACATCTGTCATGTCTTTCCAAGAAGTTGGATAAGGGGTGTCGGTATTTAGGAAAGCATTAGCGACAACCGGGTCGAACTGGGTTCCCATGCATCGCTTGATTTCTTCCCTTGCTGAAGTAATAGATGTTGCCGGACGGTAAGGACGGTCGGAGGTCATAGCATCAAAAGCATCAGCTATCGCCAATATTCTGGCCCCCAGTGGGATATTTTCTCCGGCTATTTCCTGATGAAGTCCTGTGCCATCGTAGTGGTCATGATGATGCTCGACCATTTCAACTACTTTTTCGTTAACCACGTGCTTCACGATACCCGCACCGACATGAGCGTGAATCATAATATGTTCGTATTCCGCAGGAGTAAGCTTGCCGGGCTTGTTTTGTACGAAATGATCGACTGCAATCTTACCGACGTCATGCAGCAGACTCCCCCAGCGCAGGTTTTCGAGTTCTTCCCCAGATAAATTAAGTTCTCGCCCAATCGCTAATGCTACTTCAGTTACCCGGCGCGAATGCCCAGCGGTGTACTTATCCTTAGCTTCAAGTGCAAACACCAGAGCTTCAATGGAACCGAGAAATAACCTTCTGATTTCTCCCGTCTGCTGGTCGACCTTTTGCTGTAGTTGCTCCTGATATTCTTTGATTTGTCGTTCCAGCATTCTTTTCTCAAGCGTTTTTTCTACATTTATAGAGACCTCATCCAAATTAAAGGGTTTGGTAATATAGTCATCGGCGCCCAGTCGCATGCATTGAATTGCCAGATTGGCTTCTGCGACAGCTGTCGCCATAATCACTGCGGTATCGGGATAAATTGCTTTTAATTTCGGCAATAAATCCATTCCTGACATCCCCTGCATTTTCATATCAAGCATTATTAGATCTGCATGATAAGTCTCCATTTTATCCAATGCCTCAACGGCGCTGCCAGCCTCTTCACAGTGATAACCTTGTTTTGACAGCTTCAGGGTTAGTAGCCGTCTAATCGTTGCCTCATCATCAACTATTAGTATCTTAAGTTCAATATTCGTCATTTTTGTTTCCATCAGAACACTTTGGCATTTAACGTTATTCTAATCTACGATCCACCCTTGACACTATAGCTCGTTTGTAAGAGGTAACTCCACCACGAAAGTCGCTCCCCGCCCTATTTCACTCGTTGCGTATATTAATCCGCCGTGTTCTGTCACTATTCCATGACAGATGCTGAGTCCTAGTCCAGTTCCCTTGCCTACCTCTTTGGTCGTAAAGAACGGATCAAATATGTGCTTCAGGTTTTCCTTGGTGATTCCCTGACCGTCATCCGCGAAAGTTGTCCTGATAAACCCATCGATCCTCTCGGTAGTGACAACCAATTTTCCTCGATGGTGGGCTTCTAACATCGCAAATTCAGCATTAACCATGATATTGAGAAAGACCTGCTGCATCTGGAAATGGTCAATCATGATTTCCGGGAGATTCGGCGCAAGATGGTTTTCAATCTCAATATTGTTTACTTTCTGTTCATAAGCACGCAGCCTCAGCACATCTTCGATTACTGCATTAACCTGACTGAGCTGTTTGACCGGCGGATGCTTTCTGGCAAAAGTAAGAAGGTTTTTGACGATTGCCGCAGCACGCTGCGCTTCACTGTTAACGATGCCCAGATCTACTTTTATATTGGCCGGGACATCACTATCCATCAGCAGTTGCGAGAACCCGATAACACTGGTTAAAGGGTTATTGAGTTCGTGTGCAATTCCTGAAGACAACTCGCCGATCGATGCCAGACGGTCTGTCAGGATGAGCTGTTCCTCCATCCGTTTCTGCTGAGTCACATCTCTGGCAACGATAACTGAGCCTGTAATTTCTCCTATCTCGTTAAACATGGGAGAGACCGATTCTTGGAAATGAACTCCAACAATGGAATTGAATGTTTCTAATTCGGATGATTTACCGGAGACAATTGTTCGCAAATGAGGGCAATTGACCGGGGGTTCTTTGGCGCCATGCATTACTTCATGGCAGAACTTTCCGATAAGTTCCTTAGGTGTTGTTTTGAGCAAATTGGCTACTGCCATGTTTACCCGTAAGATCCGGTTGTCTTTGTCGTGAATCATAATAAGGTCAGAGATAGAATCAAATGTAGTCCTCCATTCCCGAGATGCCTGCTCAATTCTTTCCTGTGCCCTTTTCTGTGCGGTGATATCGCGAGCTATAGTGGATGCCCCTACGACTTTACCCCTGGTATCATAAATCGGGGATATGGTAAGAGAAACTGAGATTAAGGCCCCATTTTTTCTGCGACGTACGGTCTCATAATGTGTTATATGGTTGCCAAGTATTATTTGATTTAGAAATCCTGTTACTTCATCACGATGACCATCAGGAACCAAAATAAATATTGGTTTACCGATGACCTCTGCTTCTGTAAAACCATATACCATTTCTGCACCTTTATTCCAGCTTGTGATTGTCCCCTCCAAATCTTTGCCGATAATAGCATCATCGGAGGATTCGACAATCGATGAAAGATGACTATTTTTTTCCGCCGTTTGCTTTTGCTCGGTAATGTCTCGGGAAATGCCCATAAAATAAACAAAATTACCATTGTTATCAATCACTCTGGTGCCGCGGGTAAGAACCCAGCGCCACTCACCTGACGCATGACGGATTCGGTATTCGGTATCGGTAGAGTTTTTGTAGCCTGGTAAGAAGCTGAGGCGTGTTTCTTCCGTGATTAAATGCCTGTCCTCGGGATGAACTAGTGAAAGGAACTGCCGGCCAATGAGCTCGGTGGGATTGTAACCGAGTATGTTAGTCACCGAGGGTGATACATATGCATACTGTTCATTAGCATCAATTGTGAAAATCATATCACGGCTGTTCTCTACTAGCAGCCGATATTTCTCTTCGCTTTCCTGCAAAGCTGCTTCCGTTTTTTTCCTTCTCGTAATATCATTGTAGAGAGTTTGGAATTGCTGCTTGCCATCCCAGAATGTTACTTTCATGGAAACATCTAAATGGCGAATAGTACTGTCTTTGCGTATTACATCAATTTCCACATGGTCTGGCATCAGGTCACCGCGCATAAATTGTTCGTGACGCAGAACATAACTCGCATAAGATTCAGGTGTGTAGCGTTTCCACGGAGGGCTTGTTCTAACTTCCTCGATATTTTCGTAACCATAAATATCCAACATTGATTGATTGATATAGGATGTGCGATCTTCCTTATCGGAGATACGTATACCAATTGAAGAATTATCCAAGGAGTTACGGAAGTTCATCTCCGAGATTTTCAGAGCTTGTTCGGCGTTTTTACGTTCGGTAATATCGTTGTAGATAAATTGATGCTGCGGTTTGCCATCCCAGAGCACATTTTTGCTAAAAAGCTGTAAATGCCTTATCTCACCATCTTGACGGATGATATCAATTTCCAATTGGTCGGGGAGTGATTCACCGCGTAAAAATTGCTCATGCCGCCGGACAAAACCAGCATTTGATTCAGGGGTATAATGTTCCTGAGGGGGGCTTCTCCTTAATTCTTCGATATTTTTGTACCCAAACATATCCAACAAGGCTTGATTAGCATAAAACGTATAGTCGCCTTCACCGATAATTCGGATACCCATTAATGAACTATCCATAGAATTGCGGAAATTCTGTTCAGAGCGCTGTAATTTTGTCTCTATTTGTTTACGGCTGGAAACATCACGAACAAACCCGATCACCACTATTTTGCTATTTTGTTTAAGAGGAGCAGTGTTTATTTCCACCCAAATGTGACTTTTGTCTTTTCTGATCAATTCAAATTCGTCGGGCCCCGTGTTTTTACCGATCGCATTAAGGGCTAACAACTTACCGGCCTTTCCCAAGTACTTTGCGGGGAGCAGATTCAATTTGAGAAAATTGTTGCCGATTAACTCGCCTTTTTTATATCCCAAGAGTTCTTCAGCTTTTTTATTACCATACAAAAAATCCCCTTTTAAATCACTGAGGTAAATACCATCCGGGGCGTTTTCTAAATAGGTTCTTAAGTTTTGTTCACTCTCTTTTAATACCTTCTCGGCTTTTTTACTCTCCGTCATATCACGGATTATCACCATTGTTGCAGATTTGCCTTTATAAATAATAGGCCGTATTTTTGTTTCCACGGGCACTTTTTGCCCGTCTTTAGTAATAATTTCCAGTTCATAAGTGTCGAGTACCGGCTCACCGGCCAACTTTCTGCGTCTTCTTTCCTGTAGAAGTTCTTTAGATTCCACAGATATTAATTCATCGAAAGTCTTACCT
>Ga0187867_10003558_pt1 | contig 12402 bp, 8 predicted proteins | sample June2016WEW_13_1_FD_132976 | JGI IMG/M metagenome (GOLD analysis project Ga0187867, IMG submission 132976) | Peatland microbial communities from SPRUCE experiment site at the Marcell Experimental Forest, Minnesota, USA - June2016WEW_13_10 | ecosystem: Environmental > Terrestrial > Soil >... | reverse complement strand
TCGCGTGGTGTGAGCTGTTGCTCATCAACTGTCAGCGCGCCCAGGGTGCCTTGGCCGAAGCCCGCACGGGCTGGGCCAGCCTGGCGCTGCGCCTGGCGAAGGAAAACGCGTACGACACCCAAGCCGCCGCCCAGGCGGCGCTGACTGAGGCATGGCTGCTTTTCGCGGAGGGCACTCTGACGGAAGACACACTCCGAGCCCTCATGTGCCGCGTGCGTGACCTGCGCCGACTGCCCCACGAACGCGGCCTCCTGAACCTCTCCGGCCGCCTGCATCTGGCCTACGATCGCAATGCGGCGGCGGAGGCCGACTTCGCTCGGGCGATCGAAATGGCTCGTGCGACCGGTCTGAGGGACACGGAATCCGAGGCTGGACGGGGCCTCGCGTTGGTCCGTCTCGGTCGCCGTGCGGATGCCGAGGCCGCCGCCGCGTCAGCGGAACACGATCCGCCTCGAGCAGAACTGGCCGAGCTTTATCTGGAACTGGGCGAGACCGACAAAGCCCGGCTCCACGCGCAGGCAGGCTACGACTGGTACCGGGCCGATGGCCCACCTTTCACGGATCATTGGAATTTGCAGCGTTGCCGCGCGGTGCTGGCGCGACTGAACGAACCCGTGCCGGACCCACCGCCGTTCGACCCCGCGAAGCAAGAGCCGATCCCGTTCGAGGCCGACGTCCTGCGCCTGCTGCGTGAACACGAAGCGAAACAAAAAGACAAGAAGACGTAAGCCGCTTCGCCGCCCAACCCCGAGCGGCCGCAGCGCCATTTGCATTCGCCGATGTCCTCCGGCTGTCATCGCGAGCGCGGCCCGGCAATCTCGTTTCGTGTGGGCACCAAAACCGCGCGCCGTGCTCGCAAGGGGCAGCGAGCAAACCGCCCCTTTTGATCCGCTCGGACAAGCCGATCGCCTGCGGCACCCAGAAAAGTTCCTATTATGTTCTTGGCGCGGATTCCCGCCCGCTCTATCGTCCCTGGCGTCGGCAACCAGAACCGGATCAACCGCCATGGACCTCTTCGATTATCTCCTCAACGGTGTCTTCGAGGCCACCACGCCGCCCAACGAATCCGCAGCCGTCGCGCAATCCCGCGCCGATGCGATCGTTGAGATGTTCCACGCCTACGATCCAGGCGACGGCATGGAAGCCATGCTCGCGTGCCAGTGCATCACCTTGCAGTTCCTGCTGACGGCGGCGATGCGCGATGCCAACAACACCAGCCAGGAGCCCGCAGCCCAGTCCAAAGCCCGTGCCGGAGCGATCTCCGCCAGCCGGACGCTGCACCAATGGGTCACGAAGTTCGAGAACGCCCGCAAACGCAACGAACGCCACGCCGCCGAGGCCGCCAAAACCCGGGCAGCGGCGCAACCGGCAGCCGATCCTCCATCGACGCCGTCGCCGGCCAATCCCGTTCCGCAACCGGCTCCGTCGCCAGCGGATCGGCCGGCCCCCCGGTCGCCCGCACCGAATGGCGAGGTTACGACCGCCAGCGGCGCGTCAGATCCGTTGCTCGCCGCCGGAGCTGCTCTCCGATCCGCGGGCTCGGGTCCGGGCTGTTCCGGTTCGGGTGTGCCAAATGCGCCGCCGCTGTCGCCGCCAGCCGAAGTGTCCGATGCGGCCTGACCCGTGCGGGCAAAAAACCATCTCGAACGCTGACGAGATCGCTTCCGGGTCCGATCGTGGTGACGTTACGCTCAGTGCGACGGGTCTAACCCCGTAAATCCGCCTCGAACCGATCCCGCCAGCGTTCCAGGCTGTTCTCTCGCATCACCGCCAGCATCGCCTGGTGGCGTTCCTGGCGTTCCTCAACCGGCATCAGCAAGGCGCGGTCGATCGCTGCCGCAACACCCGATTCATCGTACGGGTTGATCACCAGCGCATCGCGCAACTCACGCGCCGCACCGGCGAATTCCGACAAGATCAGCACGCCGGGATCGTCCGGGTCCTGTGCTGCCACGAACTCCTTCGCCACGAGGTTCATGCCGTCGCGCAACGGTGTCACCAGACAGGCCTGCGCCGCCGCATAGAGCGGCATCAACACATTCCGTTCAAAACTTTTGTTCAAATAGCGCAACGGCACCCAGTCCACCTCGGCGAACCTGCCGTTGATCCGGCCCGCTTCGCCTTCCAGCTGACGGCGAATCGCCTGATAGGTCTCGATATCCGAACGAGACGGCGGCGCGATCTGCATGAACGTCACCAGACCGTGATGCGCCGGATACTCCGCCAGAAACCGCTCGAATGCCGCGAAGCGTTGCGGCAGACCCTTCGAGTAATCCAGCCGGTCCACACTCAAAATCAGCCGGTCCAGCAGAGCCGCCCTGATCCGCGTCGCCTGCCGCCGGTTGCGCGGCAATTCGGCCGAGGCGCGCACTTCATCGACGTGCACGCCGATCGGATACACCCCGGTGCGCACCACCCGGTCGAAAATCGACAACCGGTCGTCGTGCACCGAGCCTCCGGCGTGCCGCACGGCATAATCGATGAACGCTGCGCGATCGATTTCGGTCTGAAACCCCAACAGATCGTACTGGCACGTCGCACGGAACAAATCCGCGTGCGCCGGGATCGTCATGAACACGCCCGGAGCGGGAAACGGCGTGTGCAGAAATAGTCCGATCCGGTTGGTCAGGCCCGCTGCTCGTGCCGCCTCGGCCACGTGCAACAGCTGGTAGTCATGCACCCAGACCAGATCATCTTCCCTGACCAGCTTTGCCAGCGCCTGAGCGAACATGCTGTTGACCCGGCGATAGCCCTCGTATTCCGGCCATTCGAACCGTCCGAGACCAATCTGATAGTGCAGCACCGGCCATAACGTGCCATTGGCGAAGCCGCGGTAATATTGGTCGTAATCCTGCCGCGACAAATCGATGGTGAACAACGAAATCGCACCGACCGGGTGCTCCGGCTGGTGTTCCGGCACGTCGCGGATGTTGCCGCTCCAGCCCAACCACAGGCCACCCTTCTGGCGCAGCGCGTCGAGCACGCCGGCGGCGAGGCCACCCGCGGTGGCCTCGCCTTCCTGGATCGGCGCGACCCGGTTGGAAACAACGACAAGGCGAGACATGGAATCCGACAGCCCTTCAACGACGGCCATCACAGGATGACAGGCTTCGGGTCAATGGGCTATCGCGGCGCGATGTTGGATCGGGGCTTCGCCCCAAGACCCCACCAGGAGGCCCATCGATCCGCTTCGCGGCTCGATCCTGGACCTCCGGCAAAGGGCGAGGCCGTTTGAAATCTGTCCATTGGTTGATCCTTGGAGAGGGCCGACCGTGACCTCGCAAGGTCCGTGTCGGCCCTCTCCAAGGATCAACCAAAATGAATGGTTCCAAGGGCCACTGCCCTTGGTGGGGATCCAAGGACCACTGCCCTTGGTGGGGATCCAAGGACCACTGCCCTTGGTGGGGATCCAAGGGCCACTGCCCTTGGTGGGGATCCAAGGGCCACTGCCCTTGGCGGGTTTCAGGGCGGCGCCCTGACCCTTTGCTGATCTACCTCATCGCCGGCGAGCCGAGTGGCGACCAGCTCGGCGCCCGCCTCATGCGCGCCATTCGCCGCCGCCGCCCCGATGTCGCCTTCGCTGGCGTCGGCGGTGCGGCGATGGCGGCGGAGGGCTGCAAGAGCCTGTTCCCGATGAGCGACCTTTCCGTCATGGGATTCCTCGAGGTCCTGCCTCGGCTCCGCCTCCTGAAACGCCGTATCCGGGAAACGACTGAGGACATATCGAAACAGATCCCCGACGTCGTCGTAACGATCGACTCCCCGGGGTTCTGCTTCCGCGTGCTGCGTGCCATCGCGTTCCTGCGCATTCCGCGCGTGCATTACGTGGCACCACAGATCTGGGCCTGGCGCGAGGGCCGGGCGAAGCACTATCCCGGCCTGTGGGAACGCCTGCTTTGCCTGTTGCCATTCGAGCCGGCGTGCTTCGCCCGACACAACCTGCCGGCAACCTTTGTCGGCCATCCCGTGCTGGAAAGTGGTGCTGATCTGGGCTGTGCGGCCCGGTTTCGCGCCCGTCATAACCTCACACCGGAGGACCGGATCCTGATCGTGATGCCCGGCAGCCGCCGCGGCGAGATTTCCCGACTGCTGCCGATCCTGCGCGCGACTTTGGAGCAACTGCGCGAGTCGGTCGTTCCGGTCATCCCGCTGGCTGGTCCGGTCGCGGATGCGGTGGTCGCGGCTACCAGCAGCTGGATGCCGCGACCGATCCTGATCGCGAATACCGAAGACAAGCACGATGCCTTTGCCGCTGCTTCCGCCGCACTGACCAGGTCCGGCACATCAACGCTGGAACTGGCGGTGGCCGGCGTGCCGATGGTGGTCACCTACCGCGCCAATCCGATCACCATCTGGCTCGTGCAACGGATGGCGCTGGTCAAATACGCCTCGCTGCTGAACCTGCTGTCGCAGCGGGAGATCGTCCCGGAACTGCTGCAAGGCGACGCCACGCCCGAGAAACTCGCCGCCGCACTGGAGACCATCCTGACTCCAGAGGGCGCCGCAGCACAACGCGCCGCCTTCGCCGCGCCTTTGGCAATGCTGCGCCCAGCGGAAGGCGAGCCCTCAGACGCCGCCGCTGCCGCCGTGCTGGATCTCATCGAGCAATCCGCCCGCGACCATCCTGGCGCGTGACTCCGCCATCGCCTTGGCTACCGCCAGTGCCGCCGCGAGCGCACGGCGTCCCGCTGCCGCATCGACCAGCACCGGCGCGCCGTCCAGCACCGAGGCGTAGAACGCCGCATGTTCGGCCGCCAGTGAGTCATGGTCGTCCCAGGTTGCATCCTCTATGCCGACGCCGGCGACGCCCGGTACCGGTTGGCCGATCCCGCGCCCGATCACCGTCAGTTTGCGCGTCGAGAAATCGGCCGCAAGGTAAGTATCGCGTGCAAAGATCCGCATCCGCCGCTCGGTGCGGATCGAGACCCGGCTGGCAGTGATCGCCGCCACCGCGCCATTTGCGAAGCGCAGCCGTGCATTGGCGATGTCTTCCAACGCGCTGGCAATCGGCGCACCGACCGCGTCGACTGACTCAAGCGGACTGTCGACCAACGCCAGCACCAGATCGAGATCGTGGATCATCAGATCGAGGATCACAGACACATCGGTGCCGCGCGGCTTGAACGGCGCGATGCGAACCGCCTCGATGTAGAGCGGCACCCCGGTGCGGGCCGACAACGCCTGATACGCGGCGGAAAATCGCTCCAGATGCCCGACCTGCAGCACCAGCCCCTTTTCCCGCGCAATTCCCTCCAGTTCATCCGCCTGGGCCAGCTCGGCGGTGATCGGCTTTTCGACCAGCACGTGTTTGCCGGCGCGCAACGCTTTCGCCGCCAGGGGGAAATGCGCCTCGGCCGGAGCCGCGATGATCAGGGCGTCGATCGCGGGCAGCAGTGCCTCGAGCGTCAGGTCCGGAGCGCCGGCTTCCCAGCCGACGGTTTTCGCCCGCTCGGTATCGACGTCGAAAATCCCAACCAACTGGGCGCGATCCGACGCGGCGACCTTCAGCGCATGGTAACGGCCGAAATGACCGGCACCGGCAATGCCGACGCGAAGCGGTCCGTTGGAGTGAGACATGGGCGACTCGACAAAGTTCGCCGCATGATATCGGAAACCCGGTTTGCCGGGGAGACCGCTGGCAAACCACCATCGCCCGGGAAGGCCGTCGTGATACCAACCGCTAACACCCACGCCTTATGCTTTCCTGCGCGTGATTTCCGCGGTTGTATGTACGCTGTTCCTGGACATTCCTGATCCGGTAACGACCAACCGGGGTCTGGTCGCGCCGTCGGAAGCCGACTGCGCGATCGCCTCGCAAATGGGGGGACGAGGCGGTGCAAAGGGCGAAGGTCTCACGCCGGAATTTGGTCCGGAGCGGTTCTGTGGCGGGCACGATAGCGGCCGCCGCAGCGATCCGCTCGGCGCAACCCGCCGCAGCGCAGGGCATGCAGCCAATCGTTGAATGGCGCCGGGAGGCCGATGTCGTGGTGATCGGTGCCGGTGCCATGGGGCTGCCGGCGGCGATCGCCGCGCGCGAGGCCGGTGCATCGGTGATCGTCCTGGAAGCCGAGCACGACATCGGCGGCCATGCCATCACCAGCGGCGGCAATGTCCCGTTGGGCGGTGGCACGCGCGCGCAAAACCAGCACGGCATCGAGGACTCGCCCGACCTGTTGTTTCGCGATCTGACTGATTGGTCGGTGGTCGAACCGAACGGGTTTCCCGACTACCGCTATAACGATCACGAAATCATCCGCGCGTTCGCCGACAACTGCGTCGCAACTTATGACTTTCTGGTCGCACACGGCGTGATCTTCATCGATCAGCCGCCTGACGCCAGAGGCGGCAATGCGGTCGGCAACTCCGCGCCGCGCGAGATGCACGCCGCCGTCATGCATTGGCCGATGGTGCAGACCGGCAAGCCGGCCGATCCGGCAGTGCAGGCGACGACGTCATCGGGCAACGGTCTGATGCGGCCGCTGGAGGCCTCGGCAAGGCGCGCCGGCGTGGAAATCTTGTTGCGGCACAGGATGATCGCCTTGCATCGCGAGGCTCCGAATGCGGGCCGCGTGGTCGGTGTGGCGGTGCAAACCGAAACTGCCACATTCAATATCCGTGCGCGGAAAGCGGTGATCATTGCCACCGGCGGCTCGACCGGAAATGTCAATTTCCGCCGCATGTTCGATCCGCGTTTGACTGAAGAGTATTGCGGCCTCGCCGGAATGCCCTGGTCGGATCAGGACGCCAGTGGCGAAATGGCCGCGATGGCGATCGGCGCCTCGCTGTGGGGGTTGTATAACCAGGCTGGGGAATTCGGCTACAGCGTCACCAAGCCGGCCGCCGTCGGTTGCCGGTATGGCTATCAGAATCTGCGGTGGATGCCCGGCAGTGCGGTATTCGACCGCGCGCGAGCCATCGGATTGCGGGTTGCCGACTGGCAGGATGTGATCACGGTGAACATGCTCGGACGGCGGTTCTATGACGAAACCGGCACCGGGTTCACTACCAACAATTACAACTCAATCAATCCGTATGTTCCCGGCAGTTATCTGAACGCCAAGAACATCAAGTATAATCCGCGCAACTGGCTCAATGCGGCGATGGCCGGGATCGGCGACGGTCGTAATGGCGGCGGTCCGATCTGGGCTATCTTCGACGCCGACGCGGTGGCTCGCGAGAACTGGACAACGACGCCGCCTTATGTGGACATCGACGCCGGTTTCTTCTTCAGCGCCGGCAGCATCGCCGAACTCGCCACCAGGATTGCCATGCCATATCAGCGCGTGAAAATGCCGCCGGAGAACCTGGCAGAAACCGTGGCACGGTACAATTCCTTCGTGGACTCCGGCATCGATGAAGATTTCGGAAAACCCAGACCTTTGCACAAAATCGACACCCCTCCATTCCACGCCGCCTGGGCCACGCCGGTCATTCACGACACCCGCACCGGTTTGCGCATCAATCCGCATTGCCAGGTGATGGATATGCACGGTCAGGTCATTCCAGGACTTTATTGCGGTGGCGAGTCGGCTGGTGGATTTAGCCAGCACGGCCTGGCCCGCGCGACCTGCCAGGGCTTCATCGCGGGACAGCATGCGGTCCGGTAACACGTGATTCCCGGCGGGCACCGAAGTTCGTCACTTCGGACGTGCTGCAGCCACCGTTGGCAAACCGGGCGGTTCGCGCAAAAACAGCATCAGCAGCAGCACACCGATTGCGGCGAATCCGATAAACATGAAACCGTCGATATACGCCAGGACGTTGGCCTGTGTTTGCACTGCATCGGCCAGCAACACGGTGGCGCGTGCGTTGGCGCCGGTCTGGCCGACCGAGCGAGCGATCACCGCCCCCGCATAATCCTGCAGACGCTGGACCGTGTAAATTGAACCCACAGTGACGTGTTGCCCGATCAGGTTCGAGTAAAGTTGTTCTTGCACCCGAACGAAGGTCTGAATGAAACCGGCCCCGAGTTCCGATCCGAACAGACGCCCGGTCTGCAAAACTGCGCCGAACGTGAGCACCTCGCTCGGCTCCAGGTGATGCAGGAAAAACCAGACCAGCGAGGTCAGACCTAACGACTGGCCCACTGCCTGAACGATCTGCGACGGCAGGAAGTCGTCGCCATCCCAGACCTGCGTGAGGTTACCGGCCATGAAGCAGGCGAAGCCGATGATCGCAAAGCTCAGGGCGAGCGGCAGGCGTGGCTCGACGAAACGCAGGGCTGTTGCGACAATCGGCGCAAGCAGAAACTGCGGCAGGGCGATCCACAACAGCACGCCGCCGACCTCGATTGCACGAAAATTCTGCACTGTCGTCAGAAACTGTGGGATCAGGAAGGACGTGGACAGGATAGCAAAACGAAAGAACGTGACCAGCACGAACAACAGCGGAATATTGCCTTTTGCCGCGTAGCGCAGATTGATCCATGGCCGCGGCGACGTGAGCTCCTGCACGACGAAGGCGACGACCAACAACCCGCCGCCGAACAGCAATCCGTTGATAAGTCCGGAATTCAACCAGTCGAGCCGGTTGCCCTGATCAAGCGCGGCGTAAAGCAAACTAAATCCGAGCGCGGCGTAAAGGATGCCGGCCCAATCTGCGTTCCTGAGTAATTCCTGGTTGATCGGCTGGCGCGGCATGCCGAAATGGACGCAAATCAGCATCACCGGCGCCATGGCTGCCGTGTCCCAGAAGATCCAGTGCCACGACCAGTTGTCGCAGAACCAGCCCTCGATCGACGCGGCGATGTTGAGCGACAACTCGAGGTTCATCGCGTAGGCGGCGACGCCGTAGATCACCATCCGTGGCGGCAAATTCAGCACCACGAAGCCGATGGTCAGCGGAATGAAGGTGCCGGAGGCGATGCCGCTGATCAGCTGGAATCCCAGCACCCAGCCGACATTGGGTGAAAATGGCAGCAGCAGATTGGAGAATGCGAAGACCGTAGCGGACATCATCAACACCCGGCGCACGCCGAAGACCGCGCCAAGCCACGGCGATACCGGTCCGATGAGCATTTGACCGACAGTGAGAGCGGTCGTGACCCAGGCACCCTCGTCGAAACTGGCGTGCACCGCGCCTCGTACATCGGCAAGGCCAAACGTCGTGATGCGGGAGTCGAGAGTCGATAGGATCGAGCCCAACAGCACCGCCAGGACACCGATATATGGACGTGGGCTCATGACTGGCCGTTGGTGCGCCGCCTTGTCGTCAGGGTGACACAGGCCATCGGCGCGTCGGCCAGCTCCACGCCAGGCGAACCAATGCAGCGCGTCGCGAATGGCGGTCATTGCGTGTCGATGGTCGGGATGACAGACATGCCGGGACGCAGCAGGTCATCTATGGCCGGATCAGGATCGAGCACGATCTTTACCGGAATCCGTTGCACCACCTTGGTGAAGTTGCCGGTCGCATTGTCGGGCGGCAAAAGCGAGAACTGCGCACCGGAGGCAGGCGACCAACTATCGACGTGGCCATGCAGCACGGCGCGCGGGAAAGCATCCACCGTGACCCGCACCGGCTGGCCGATGCGCACGCGGGTCATCTGCGTCTCCTTGTAGTTGGCAATGACCCAAACGTTCGGCAACGGCACGAGCGAGATGACCTGCGTCCCGGCACTGACATATTGGCCGTCCTGCACCTGGCGTTGTCCGACCATGCCATCGACCGGTGCGATAATGCGGGTGTAGCCGAGATTGATCCGCGCGAGGTCGGCTGCCGCCTGTTGCACAGCGATCGTTGCCCGTGCCTGCATCTCCTGGCTGGCGAGCACATTGAGCTGCTCGGTCTGCTGGGTAAGCTTCGCTCGATTCACCGCCAGCGTTGCGGCGGCTCGTTGTTCGTTGTCGATGGCTTGCTCGACGATCTGGTGGGTGCCGGCGATCCCTGTCTGAAGCAGGGATTCCTGGCGCACGGTTTCCAGGTGATAGCGGGTCAGATCCGCCTCACTCGCGTGGATCGTCGCCTCAGCCTCGGCGATCGATGCAATTTGCAACTGCTTCTGCTGGACGATGGTTTCCGCCGTGGCCTGGGCGGAGGCCACGTTCCCCTCGGCCTGAGCAACCTGCGCGCGATAGTCGTCGTCGACGACTTCGACCAGCAGATCGCCGGCCTTCACCTTCTGAAAGTCATGCACAACGACGCGGCGCACATACCCGGGAACCTTCGCCGCAAGCGGCGTCAGGTCGGCAGTGAGATAGGCATCGTCGGTGGTTTGCCACCGCGCCGCGCCGACCCACCAGTCCCATTGCGCCGCAACCAGCGCGACAAGACCTCCGGCAAGCAGCAGAATGAAGAGCCTGATCGCAATGCCGCGCCACCGGAACCGGTGCTGCGCCACTTCGTGTGTCGGCGGCGCGCCTGCGGTGTCGGTCGTGCGTGCCAACGGCCGGTCAGGCGTGATGAGCTGATCGCTCATGAAAACAGGAAGCCGACGAGAGTGAATCGCGAGGGATGCTTTGGCATGAGTTCACTCCCGGCGTGCTGGTGAGACTAACGCGCTCGCGGAAAGTCGGAGGTTCATTGAATGCCCCGCGGCCGGATATGCCGCGGAGATATTCGGAGAGCCCTGTTTCGTATTTCCTGTACAATCGCCGATTTTCGCATTTGCACTATTTTCTCACCGCAGCTCCCCACACCACGCGCCAATCGCACTCACATTGACGACGATGGGCCGGTCGCCAAAGCTGTTGCCCGCGATCGGGTGACAAAGGAGATGCCCATGCTGCCCCTGGTTCTGTCGTCTGACTCTCACGTGTTCGAACCGCCCGATCTGTGGCAGACCCGCATCGATGCGGCATTCCGAGATCGCGCGCCGCGGATACTGCGGATCGACGGTACCGATCAGATCGTGGTCGAGGCCGATCAGATCCTCTCCGGGATCGGCCTCATCTCGAACGCCGGGGCGCGGTTCGCGGCACCCGAGAGCATTTCCGCCCAGGGACGCTTCGAAGACGTGCACCGCGGCGGCTACGACCCCGAGCAACACCTCAAGGACATGGCGATCGATGGCGTCGCCGGCGAAGTCGTCTATCCCTCGCAAGGCCTGTTTTACTTCAGGGTGGCGGACACACCGCTGATGTCCGCGATATTTCGCGCGTACAACGACTGGCTCGCCGAGTTCTGCCGCGCGGATCCCGCCCGCCTCAAAGGTATTGCGATGATCAACCTGGACGACGTCGAGGACGGCATCAAGGAGCTGGAGCGCGCTGCCCGCCTGGGTTTGGCCGGCGCCATGATCACCGAGTATCCGCTTGAGAACCGGCGCTACGACCAATCCGAATACGAACCGTTCTGGGCTGCCGCCGCCGCGCTCGACCTGCCGTTGAGCCTGCATACGGCCACCCGACGGCAGGGCAGGATCCGCGGTGCCGGCGAAAAGACGTTACGCGACGCCAGCAGCCGCGCGACGAAAGTGTTCTATCCGGCGATGTCGATGTGCGATCTGATCTTCTCCGGCGTCTTTGAGCGGCATCCCCGCCTCATCCTGGCCATCGTGGAGTTCGAGCTGGCGTGGGTGCCGCACGTGCTCTCCGCCATGGACTACACGTACCGCGAGCGGCACGGCGAAGCCATCTACCGCTTCAAGGACGGCATGATTCCGAGCGACTTTTTCCATCGCAACGTTGTGCTGAGCTTCCAGGAAGACGCCATCGGCATTCGCCTGCGAGACGTTATCGGCGTCGACAACATGATGTGGGGCTCGGACTATCCCCACAGCGAGTCAACATTCCCCCAATCGCGGAAGATCCTGTCGGAGATCCTGGCCGGCGTGCCGGACGACGAACAGGCGAAGATCGCCGGCGGCAATACGGCTCGCGTGTACCATTTTGACGCGGCGAGGCTGACAGTCCCTGGCTGAAGCAAAATTAGTTTGGTAGCCAGGCCGCGGCTCTGATCTCGCCGAATTCCCGCGCGATCTTGCGCCAGGACGCGCCGGCATCTTCAGTGACGTACACTTCGCCGAACAGACTGAACGCCACAATGCGGTTGGCGTCAGCGGGATGCGTGGCAAGGCCCCAAACAGTGGCATTTGGTTGCGTTGGGAGTGGCAGGATCTCCCAGGTGTCCCCGAAGTCTGTGGTGCGGAGCACATGGCCTTTCTCGCCCGTCGTGGTCTCGCCGCACCCGGCAAACAGGACGCCAGGATCATCGGCTTTGACCGCAATCCCACGGGCATACGGCAGCGGCCATTTCTTTTTGATACCTAACGGCGTCCAGGTGTCGCCCAGATTGTCGCTGACAAAAATCTCGCGCGCGGTGCTGGCATAGACACGTTTGGGCTGCGTTGTCGCGATCGTTAGCGCGTGAATGTCCGGATCATACAAACCCGTCTCAAGGTGGGTCCAGGTGTCGCCGCCGTCCAGGCTGCGGAAGACGCCGTCAATTTCTACCGCAGCCCAG
>Ga0187867_10003557_pt1 | contig 12404 bp, 17 predicted proteins | sample June2016WEW_13_1_FD_132976 | JGI IMG/M metagenome (GOLD analysis project Ga0187867, IMG submission 132976) | Peatland microbial communities from SPRUCE experiment site at the Marcell Experimental Forest, Minnesota, USA - June2016WEW_13_10 | ecosystem: Environmental > Terrestrial > Soil >... | reverse complement strand
CTGCGAACTCCCGAGCGAGATGCTGGCGGGATCAGGTGCGATCGTTAATGAAGTCAGAGTGGCGTTAGTCACAGTCAGCGAGGCTGTTCCCACCTGACCTGCAAACAACGCCGTGATTATCGCTGTTCCAGGGGTGACTCCGGTTACCAGGCCTCTGCTTCCGATTGCATCGCTCACGGTCGCGACCGTAGCTGGCGACGACGTCCACAGCGCTGAGTTCGTGAGGTCTTGCGTGCTGCCATCCGCGAAGGTTCCGGTGGCGCTGAACTGCGTGCCAGTGAGTTCGGCGACCGTCGCAGTTGCCGGTGTGATCTGAACCGCTGTCAGCGGAGCAGAAGCAACAACCAGAACAGCTGTGCCGGTCACCGTGCCTGACTGCGCCGTGATGGTCGCCGTTCCCGGCGCCTGCCCCGTAACCTGGCCAAAGCTGGTAATGGTGGCGACGACCGGAGCAGAGGATGTCCACGTCACCGCAGTGGTGATGACCTGAGTGCTGCCGTCGCTGAATGTTCCCGTAGCGGAATATCCCAGCGTGGATCCCGGCGCGAGCAAAGCCGTGGCTGGGCTGACCGCGATCGAAGTGAGCGTCACCGAACTGACGTTCAACGGGGCCGATCCCGATACGCCGTTGAACGTGGCGCTGACATTCGCCGTGCCCGCCGCAACCGCGGTGATCACACCTCCGCTGGCAGCGGTCGCAACTGCTACGTTGTCAGATGCCCACGTCACCTCCGACGTAATGATCTGAGTGCTCGAATCACTGAACGATCCGGTCGCCGTGAACTGCAAATTCGAGCCGGGCGCGATGGTGTGTCCGACCGGTGTAACGGAGATCGCTGCGATCGTGGCGTTGGTCACGGTGAGCATGGCCGACGCGTTTGCTGACCCGATGGCTGCGTTGATCGTGGTTGTCCCGGGAGTCAATCCTTTGACCATTCCCCATGTGCTGCTGACCGTTGCCACTGCCGGATTCGACGAAGTCCAGGTGGCCTGAGTCGTAACGTTGCGCGTGCTGCCATCTGTAAACGTGCCGATGGCCGACAACTGCTCGCTGGTTGTTTCCGCGATCGTGAGTGTCGCGGGAACGATTGCCAATGACGCGAGATCGGCGGCATTCACGCTCACCGGCGTGCTGCCGCTGATCGAACCGGACGCCGCGGTGATCGTGACGCTGCCGAGATTATCGGCCGTCACCAGACCGCTGACGGTAATGGACGCGACGCTCGATTTTGACGAACTCCACGTCACCGTGCCCGTGATGTTCTGCGTCGAGCCATCGGAGAATGTGCCGGTCGCGGTGAACTGCTGCAAGGTGCCCAGCGGAAGGGACGCATTCACCGGCGTGACTGCAATGGAACTCAGGGTCGCGTTCGTCACCGTCAAAATCGCGCCCGCGGAAACGCTACCCGCGGTTGCGGTGATTGTGGATGTGCCGGAGGCCAGGCCCTTCGCCAGTCCCATCGCTCCGTTGACGTTGATGCTGGCTACGGATGGATTGGACGAGGTCCATTGGACTGACGACGTCAGGTTTTGCGTGCTGCTGTCAGTAAATGTGCCGGTGACCCCAAACTGTGTGGTTGTTCCCGGCGCGATGGAAACAGTAAGGGGCGCCACCGCGAGCGATACGAGCGCTGGCGCGGTCACGGTCAATCCTGTGCTGCCGCTGATTTGCGAAGATGTGGCCGTGATTGTTGCCGTGCCCTGTTCTTTGCTGGTCACCATGCCGGAACTCGATACGGTGGCAGCGCTCGTATTGGAGGAACTCCAAGTCACGGAACTGGTCAGGTTCTGGCTGCTGCCATCGGTGAATGTGCCGGTTGCCGTTAATTGCACGGTCGTTCCCAGCGCAAGCGATGTGTTTGCCGGAGAGACTGCCAGTGAGACGAGCGCAGCGGCGGTCACGTTCAATGTGGTGCTGCCGCTGATACCGGAGTAAAGGGCAGTAATAGTGGTCGATCCCTGCGCTCTGCTGGTCGCCATGCCAGCGCTGGAAATCGTGGCAGTACTTGCGCTTGAAGAGCTCCAGTTCGCGGAGCTGGTCAGGTCCCGTGTGCTGTTGTCGCTGTACGTACCGGTCGCCTTGAATTGCTGAGTGAGCCCCGCCGCGATGGAAGGCGCACCAGGCGTAACCTGGATCGACTGCAAAACAACAGGGGCGTGAGTTGTCTGGCTCGAACTGCCGCCGCAACCCGCCAGCAAAGCGCAACACACAAGTGCGAATAAGATCGCAAGTTTCTTCATAAATTTATCCTTCGGTCGCTTTTGAGCAATGCTTCAGAGGGAGGGCGTGTGAAGAGTGACTACAGAAACCTGTGCAGCCAATTTGCCAAAGCTAGATGCTTCGACAATCACTGATGTATTACAAAGCATGGTACATACCAATGGGACGAACGTGGTGGAGCACTGTAACAAATCTCATCAGTGAAAATGTTTTTCTTCGCAGGGGTGTATCGCTTCCGCAAGTGTGGAATTGGAGTGAATGAGTGTCTTTTCGGAAGCATTCCCATTTCGGAAATTGCGATCAAGCAGAGCCAGCGCCGCAATCTCGAATTGAATTTCATTTGAGTGGTAGGCCCGGCAGGAATCGAACCTGCAACCGCCGGATTAGAAATCCGATGCTCTATCCGTTTGAGCTACGGGCCCGCAACAACGGGAGTGAGATCGCTGTTGTTCGATGGCCATTTATAAAACGCCATGACCGCAGGATCTTCTACTCAAAACGTAACATAAAATTACGGGTAGCTGTGGAGCTCCGTTTTCTGACCTCGTTGCGAAGGCAAAGCCGCGAGCCCACTCAGCAGCAGCCCATCTTTACCTCGCCCGCTTCGGTGAGAGGAGGGCCAAAAGCCTCTTGCGGCACCGGAGCGCCGTTCAGGGTGGCGATCCATCGGCGCACCGCGTCAAACACAACCAGCACGACACCGATGATGAAAATCGACATCAGAGTGGAATCCAAATAGCCGGTGAAGACCTGTCCGGGCTTCGAAGTGAGCGGCCAGAAGATATTCTTGATCGACAAAACCCCTGCTGTCACCGTGGTCACGCCGACGAAGCACATGGGGAGGAAAGTAATCCACGCATACCTGGCTTTTCCCATGTTGATCAGGAAGGTGGTTACGGTAGCCAGCGCGATCGTCGCGAGCAACTGGTTTCCGGTTCCGAAAAGCGGCCAGATCGTCGAGATGTTTCCGGTGTAAATCAGGTAGCCCCAACCCAGCACAACAAAGAAGCTGGTGATCAAATTTCCCGGCAGCCATGCGCTGTTGCCGAAGGGCTTGTGGACTTTTCCCATGAGTTCCTGCAGGACGTAGCGGGCTACGCGAGTGCCGGTATCGACCGTCGTAAGGATGAAGAGCGCCTCGAACATGATGGCATAGTGATACCAGTACCCCATCAGGCGGTCCATGCCGGGAAGGCCTTTGAAGATTTGCGCCATGCCCACGGCGAGTGAAACCGCACCGCCAGTTCGGCCCGCCAATTTCTCGCCCACTTCCTGCGAAAACGCAGGCAAATTCACGGTGGAAAGACCAAGTTTGCTGAACACTTCCGGCGCGGTATTAATGGCGAAATAGTCGCCCGGATGCAGCGAGCAGGCCGCGATCAGGGCCAGGATTCCGACCAGCGATTCGGCAATCATTGCCCCATAACCGATGAAGCGCGCGTCGGTTTCTTTATCCAGCATCTTGGGTGTTGTGCCGGATGAGACCAGCGAGTGAAACCCGGAAATCGCGCCGCAGGCAATCGTCACAAACAGGAAAGGAAAGAGCGGTCCTTTGATGATCGGGCCGCCACCGTGCACAAATGGGGTGAAGTTAGGAAACTGAATGTTCGGATGCACAACGAAGACGCCGATAACAAGAACCGCAATCGTGCCCAGCTTGACATAAGTCGAAAGATAGTCCCGAGGCTCCAGCACCAGCCATACCGGCAGAACGGATGCGACCAAGCCATAGATGGCCATGAGGATCGTGACCTGATGCGGGGTGAATGTCAGCGCCGAGGCGGCGCTGCTCTGCGCGACCCAATGTCCTGCGACCACCCCGGCGATCAGGAATACGACTCCGAAGATGCTGGGACCGGTGACGGTGATTTTTCCGGCATGGCTCTTGAACATCCACCATCCCATGATGACCGCGATTGGAATCGTCATGCCAATTGTGAAAACGCCCCACGGACTGTTCGAGAGCGCATTGACGACAACAATTCCCAAGCCGGCGAGCGTCACCAGAAGAATGAAGAGGACCGCGATCATCGCGACCAGGCCTGCAAACGGACTGATTTCCGTGCGCGCGACGTCAGCGAGAGACCGGCCCCGATGGCGCACCGACGCGACCATGACCGTGAAATCCTGCACACACCCTGCAAGCACTGCGCCAATCAGGAGCCAGAGAAATCCCGGAGCAAATCCGAACTGAGCCGCCAGCGTTGGACCGACCAGCGGGCCTGCTCCCGCGATGGCCGCGAAGTGATGTCCGAAGAGAACCCAGCGCGGCGACGCAACATAGTTATGTCCATCCGCGAAGGTGTGCCCGGGAGTGATGCGGCGATCGTCGAGTGCCAGCACTTTAGCGGCAATGAAAGCGCTGTAATAACGATAGGCGAGAGCGTAGATGCAAAGCGCAGCCAACAAAACCGGGAAGGTATTCATGGCTCACTCCTGCAGATCGAACAGGCGAATCCGAACCGCATTCAATCGACGATCCTACAACTATCGCGGAAGACTGTACAACAGAAGACGCGGTAATGCGGAGTTCAGAAGCGAGGTCACCCCTGGCCTCTGCGGCACGATTCGAAACTGTGAAGTTCGCTAATCGGCCGGAGCGAAGCGGACTTCCACCAATTCGTGGGACTCATGGGGAGCAGGCTCCCACTTCCACTGGCGAACCGTGTTGGCCGCAGCCTGTGCGAGGACTGGATGGCCGCCTTTGATGTCGACGGTTTTGACAGTCCCGTCGGTGGCGACAAGCGCATCCACTTTTACGACTCCAGTCAAGGCCATGGTTCGGGCCAGAGAAGGATATTGGGGGGCCGTATGGTTCAAGAGCTTACGCTTCGGCGGCGTTCCCTGTTGAGCCCGCGTACATCGGGGAACAAACAGACAGCAGGCTAGAAACAGAACGCCAAAGGTCCTGCGCCAGGGGAAGATGGCATTCAGTGCTAGCGGAGTCATATTTTCGAGTCTAGCCTTGGCGAGACCGGCGGTTGAAGGGCACGAAGGTAATCAGGAAGCGGAATGCGTTCAGATGGCCTCGAGAGAAGTTGATTCAGCCCATCGGACTGCCGGTGCGACCAGGGCAAGAAAAAAGCCCGTCCTGAGCAGGACGGGCTCGAAAGAAAAAGTAAAAGCTACTGACCAGGACAGACGCTGCTTTCGTCGTTCTGGAAAGCCAGCCAGCTATGAACCGATGTGCTTGGCGGAGCTCCGAAGTAGCCGATAAACACCAGCGATTGCAGGTTGTAAGTGAAGCCTCCCAGCGTGTAAGGATATGCGCCGTAGTTGGGTCCGCCTTCGAGGGGGTCGCCGACTTCCATGATGCCGTTGTCCTGGCAGTTCACCAGGTTATCGACAAATGGGTCATCCATCCACTCGCCCAGTTCGTGCGAGAGCGCGGAGACGTCCTGCGCGAACGATCCCGGACTGTCTACGTAGGTGGCCATCGAATAGGTCTGGCCGCCCGGTTGAGGCCCGTCGGCGTTGTGGTAGCCGCCAATGCAGCATCCGCCTGAGGTCAAGAAGATGTCATAGGTAATGAAGATGGGCAGTACGCCGGGGTTGATCTTCTTCTGCTCCTTCATCCAGACCTGTATTTCCGCATCAAGGTCATTGATCGGATATGTCCCGATGACGCCGCTGCCGAACGGGTTATTGAAGACGCCGCCCAAACCAGGATTCGATACGGTAACGGTTTTCTCCGGCAGCACTTTCGGTGTGCCCAGAAGCACGTGATAGTCGGGCTCACCGCCAACGGTAGACCAGAAGTTGCCGCGCTGGAACGCGTCAATGTACTGCGTGGTCCCGAGGTCGGTTCCGCCTTGCGTGAAATCAACTCCCGACTGGAAAAGCGGCGAGGCGATGATGTTGTTGATCACAGTCTTGCCGTTTGAAAGTACTTTATTCTTGGGATCGAAGGTCATGTTGCCGTTCTTCTTCGAGTACACAAACTTGACCGGAATGATCATCACGGGAATCGTTGTCGAGGTGTTGGTGTTGGTCGGATTGGTGCCGATCTGGGTGTAGGTGATTGTCTTGCCCGTCAGATCCGTGTAGCTGCCGTTCCATTGGACGAGGCTGGCCGTCGGCTCTTTCGACCCTAGGTTCATGTGGTTCGGACCGGCTTTGTACATCGGTTTAGCGTCAAGAATGTCCGGATACTTGGTTTCCTGCGCGGAGACGATGCCGGCGCAAGCCAGCGTCAGGGACACAGCAATCACAGTGACAGCAAAATTCCTGTTCATGTCTTACAGCTCCTGGAAGATTTTAGAAAACCCCTGAGATTGCCGGCAGGGAAACCGGGGGGACTTACGGTGCTATCCCACAGATAGCAGTGCAAGCATTCTGGCGGGGGCTAGCTATAGTGTCAAGCGGATTCGGTACTGGTGCCGTTTGGCATGCACACATGGGCTTCTCTATTTATTGTTGACCTGCTGTGCCTTGGGAGTTGGGGGATGTACTTCGACGACGCAACGGTCGTCGGGCAATTTGGAGTCTTGCTCCATCCATATCATCACACCATGTCCTTTCTCCTCTGTCCCTACTCGTAATGCTTCTAGAAATGCTTCGACGGCCGTCCTCGGCTCAGAATGGTACGCCATATCCCATGGATGGCACCGGACTATCGTAGTTTTCCAAAGAGTCCTAGTTTCTGGCGGCAGTCCATTTATGCTAGATGCGTCCCAACCGGCACGAGAAAGTGCACTCAATAAATCTACGCCGAATCCATGTGCATCGACATCGGAAAAATTGACCAATACTTCGACACTGCCTCTTGGTTTATTTCTCAATGCATTGTCAAATGCAAATGGATCGATAGTGCGATACCCGAGTAAAGTTCGCGGGAGCGATTCTCTTAATGCGAATTGCAAACTAACGGTGTGTCGGTCGTTAGCGTCTTCTAATTTGGTTTCTACCGTGGCAATCCTAGATTCCAAATTTAGTTCTCCAGCAACTCCAATTGCGACAAGTGCAACGCCAACAATTTCTAGCGCAAATTTGACTCTGCTGGGCTTCCATGGAGGGAGAATGATGCCGCGCTGGAAGGCGTGCATGTCGTCGCAATACTCCCAAATCACAAATACTGTCTCGGATACGACGCCGATAACGACAAGCCATGTAAAAAATGATAACCACCAATGCAATGACAAACGGGATGCTTCAAGACAATCTAGTAATCGTCTCAATTCCATTAATGAATCTCCCGAAGTCGAACTTCTTCAAACTCAGGAACGAGTGTCCACAATCGGCCTGATTGCAGCTATAGCAGTTCTCCCGATTGGGATTCTAGCGCTATTCTGCGTCGATTATTGGCATAAGTATATAGTACAAAGAATCCGTAAAGAAGCCAAATAATGCTTGACAATTGCCGTTATATTGCCTATTATTAGGCAAGGTCGAACGGCAATGAATCAGCTAAACACGACAAAACGGACGCAAATCATAGCGGCTCTGGTTGAGGGCAATTCGATTAACGCGACGTGCCGAATGCTTGGAGTAGGAAAACATACCGTGCTGAGACTACTTGAAGACGCCGGGTGTGCCTGTGCTGCATATCACAATGCAATGGTGCGCGGTCTTAAAGTGAAGCGCCTTCAATGCGACGAAATCTGGGCGTTCGTGCTCGGCAAGGATAAAAACCTCACGATGGAGCAAATGGAAGCTGGGTTCGGCAGCGTTTGGACGTGGACGGCAATCGACGCCGATACCAAACTGATCGTCTCTTACATGCTCGGGGATCGGGGCGCTTCCACGGCCCGCGATTTCATGGAAGATGTAGCCTCGCGGATCACCAACCGGATTCAGTTAACAACGGATGGGCACCGCGTTTACGCTGAGGCTGTAGAGAAGGCCTTTGGCTCTGAGATCGACTACGCGATGCTGGTTAAAATCTACGGTGCATCGAATGAAGGCGAGTCGCGTTATAGTCCTGCAACTTGCATCGGATGCCGCACGGGAGTGCTCGCTGGCGACCCCGATCCGAAACACATCTCCACCAGTTATGTGGAACGCCAGAACCTTTCCATGCGGATGGGGATGCGACGGTTTACGCGGCTCACCAACGGCCACAGCAAGAAAGTAGAAAACCACGGCCATCAGGTGGCGCTGTACTTCTTTCACTACAATTTCTGTCGCGTGCATTCTTCGTTGCGCGTGACGCCCGCGATGGAAGCGGGATTAACCGACCACGTTTGGAGTCTTGCGGAACTCTGTGCGCTGCTACCTCAGCGCAAACCGAATGCGAAGGTAGATAAAGAACTCGTACTCAAGGCGCTGGCACGGGCCAACTGAGAGGATTTATGGCGAAAGCGAACCAAGTTGAAATTCCGTACCTTGACCCGAGCGTGCAGCACGTGGGAATCAGCCGCTTGAGAGCATTGAACGTCACGCAATTACGGGAGCTAGACAAGACGCTAGTGATTCAAGACAACGACAAGCCGCTGGCTGTGCTCTTGAAATACGAGCATTTTCTAGCGATGCAAGAGAAGATATTAAAGGCCGAGGGGCAATGAAACGGCTACTTGCCTTCGGTAGCTTCGCTCACGATCCGCAAAGCATTTTGGCTGCTGTCTATAGGTTCGCAGATGTGATCCTTGAAGGCGGTCGCAATTGCTTCCCGAGAATCGGCCTTGAACTGGGAATTGCAGCGTTCACAAATGCCGATCATCATAGGAGTAGGTTTTACGATTCGCAGTTTTCGCTTTGGCATGACAACAGTCTAGCGCCGAATGCCTGTGCAAATGAAACGGCACCAGTACCGCGGATTCTCCCGGTAGTCAGCTAGTCTTTCAGCGGGACCATCGTCTGGTCGCCGCGGCAGAAGGTCGCGACTTTGAGAAGTCCGCCTTGCGCCTGCGGTAGTGTCACCACCGGGCCATAGCAATAGACCGCGTGACCGGTCGCCGCAAAATACCAGCGTCCACCCTGCTTTTTTACCGGGTGCTGGCTGGGGGTTGGGGAAAGCTGGGCTGGGGGCGCCAACCTGGGGACGGGAAGGGACAGAACGACGGCTAGGGCCAGGGTCTTCATGTTGGGTCACCTACCACGGCCTTCCACATAAGGCCGGATTTCCACGGAACCGTTTTTCTTCAAAACTCTGAAAGCTTTCGCCTCAGATCACGTGCGTTGACCGCCGTACATCCTCCAGATCCGCGGCCGGTTTGCCGGGGGCGTCTTTCGTCGTCCGCGCCGATTTGCCGGGATGCTGCTTCGGAGCTTTCTTGGAATCCTGGGGTGCTGCAGGAGCTGGTACTGCATCCTTCTGGTCCTGCGCGGCCGAGGCCTTCTCGGCTGGGCGCTGACTGTCGTCCTTCGCCAGCTTGCCTTTCAGGGCGGCAAGTTGGGTACTGTCTTTAAGCATTTCGCGGATCAGACTGCGCTGCGATTCGATGGTCTGACCCTGTTCAAACACCAGCATGGTGAGCAGTCCATAGGAAAGCAGGAACAGGACCACCAGAATCGGAAGCATGGCGGCTGGCCGGGTTGCCTTCTGAGCTTCTTTGCACTCAGTGCTATAGACGACGGACAAGGTTGGTGCCCCCAATTTGCTCCTTGGCGTTCAGAGCTTGCCCTGTCTAGTGCATCCGGAAATCCATCTTGGGGAAAGACTGTAAATCTATGATAGGAAGCGGTTTGTTGTGATCAGTCGGGGCGCGTTGTCGTGCCTGGGTGAAAGGATCTGCACATTATGAGTAACGAAAGCCGCGTGAGAAGGGGCTGATGCGTGCGAAAGCCGCGCCCGGCAAGGCTTTTGAGCCAATGCCCCGCCTCTTCCGCAAATTACCGTTCATCCGGATTACGATCCGAGCGGCCTGCGCCTAGCCTGGCTTCGCGCCCGGCTGCCCTTTCATTTCAGTCTTGGCAAAGACAATCGCGGGCGGCGTCACGAGGTGCTGAATTCCCACGTACTGGCCGCGGACTCGTGCCCAGCGCGCCTGATGAATGCGGATGTCAAGATGGAGAAATCCGCCGTCATAAACTCCGATGCCGCCATTGAGAAAAGTCGGAACCTGCAGCGCGAGTTCATACATGTGCTGCAGTGAGAGGCCGGGAATAGCAATATCGGCCGCCATGCCGCGCGTGTGCTCGCTGTCGCTCACGCCGCCCACCTCTTGATTGTGAGCCGGGCAGCGGTAGCCGTCGTGGACGATGATTTCCTTGCCAGCGAAAGTGCGCAACTGTTCGAGAGCCTCGATGAGCCCGCTTTCGATCTTCAGCTCGCCGCAACAATGGCAGGCCAGCTCGCTCTTCGAGAAATGCTCGCTCAGGTCGCCCATGGATCTCTTGCTCCTTGAATTCGCGGCCCGTGAAGAATTCTTGCTGGCCTATCGCTCATGAAACAGGAAAGAGCAGAGCGGGGATGTGAGCATGGTCACTCCAAATGTGTTCGGTTTTCTGGGAACCGGAGTGCGCTCTGCCCGGAACATGGGTTTTCTGAAATGTGCTTGGAATGGAGAACTTGCTCCACGTTTGTGACTTTTAGCAGCCTTGCGCATCTGACTCTTGGAGACAAATTATGAGTGAAAGAATGACGGAAACGACCTCGAACGCCAGCGTTGCAAAAGTACAGAAGACTGACAAGGAATGGAAGGAGCAACTCTCGCCGGAGCAATATCAGGTCGCGCGCCAGTGCGGCACCGAGCCTGCCTTCACCGGGAAGTACTGGAACAAACACGATGACGGCTCGTACCACTGCGTGTGTTGCGGTGCGCTGCTCTTTGGTTCGGATACAAAATTCGATTCGGGAACCGGCTGGCCGAGTTTTTGTAACGCGGCGGACAAGAAGAACATCAAGGAACTGACCGACCGCAGCTACGGCATGACTCGGATCGAGGCTCGCTGCGCCCGCTGCGACGCGCATTTGGGGCATGTCTTTCCCGATGGCCCGCGTCCAACAGGCATGCGCTATTGCATTAATTCTGCGGCGCTGGATTTCAAGCCGAAACAGTAACGGCTTTGGGCTTTTGGAGCTGGGCTCTCGCCTTACGCTTCAGGCGAGGTAATGAAAATCAAAAAAACTAGAGGGACGGGCCAGTTTGCCTCGTCCCTCTTCTTCGTTGTTTAACGCACGTCGGTTAACGAACGTCGGCTAACGAATTCAAATCCAAAATTGCGAGCCGAAAGCCCAAAGCTCGATCTACGCGTTGCCTGCGGCGGCAGCCATCGTCTTGGGAGCTTCCACGGCCTTGGCTTGATTCTGCTGATTCTTCTGATCTTTCTTCTCAGGGTTGCGGACTTCGACGCTGCCCTTCAAGACCGCGCCTTCTTCGACGCTGAAGCGGTGAGTGATGACGTCGCCGGCGAGGAGGCCTTCGCTGCGGATGTCAAGACGGTCGGCGCACTCGACGTTGCCCTGGACTTTGCCCATGATGACGACTTCGCGGGAGTTGATGTTGGCAGCGACGTTGCCGTTGCGGCCGACGGTGACGCGGTTCTCGGGAAAGTTGATGGTGCCTTCGACGGGTCCGTCAATGAAGAGGGATTCGGCGCCGGTGATTTCACCCTTGATAACCAGCGAGCGGCCGATGTTGGCCTGATCCATGGGTGAGGTGGCTTGCTTTGGAGGCGTGTAAGTGGGAGCAGGAGAAGGAGTTGGAGCGTACTTATTTTCCGGAGACTGCAACATGGGATAAACCTCACTTGAGATCCGCAGCATGGAGGGAGTTGGTCTCCGGCAGCGGGTTAATTCTTCTTCTGGAACGGCGAGAAGAGAATCGCACGAAAGGACGTGTTACGGAAAGTTACCGAGGTACTGTCAAATTTTCGGCCGATGGACGGGCGGCGGATGTTCGCGTTTTCATCGCTTGAAAATAAAGTTGGTTTTCGTGTCGGGGTTTGCCGCGATTTGTGCATTCGACCGTCCGGGTGAGGTCGAGGAAATGGCTTTTCAGGAGTGCCTTGTGACGCGCATCACGTCGTCTTTGTGATGAATCGAGATATCGCCTTGGTCTTCGTATTGGACATAGATTTCTAGAAGTCACTGACTGGCTTTGGCTAGGAAGAACATGGAAACGTTAGGCCGTCCCCAGGTTTCCAGCGGTTGAACGGGCCCCTTCTCGAAAAGCGCGAGAAGGGCGCACCCTTTTTACCCTAGCTGCGAACATTTCTCAACGCGGGGTACACTCGCGGGAGATGTGCGCCACATGCCGACCTGAGTATTAGCGTGAAGTGATTTTGTGACCAAAAACATAGT
>Ga0187867_10003553_pt1 | contig 12406 bp, 8 predicted proteins | sample June2016WEW_13_1_FD_132976 | JGI IMG/M metagenome (GOLD analysis project Ga0187867, IMG submission 132976) | Peatland microbial communities from SPRUCE experiment site at the Marcell Experimental Forest, Minnesota, USA - June2016WEW_13_10 | ecosystem: Environmental > Terrestrial > Soil >... | reverse complement strand
GCCACGGCACGCATCACATCCTCGGTAAGCACGATCCCGAGTCATCCAGCTTCCCGACGAATGTTCCGACGCTCTGCGGTGGCTGCCACCGCGAAGGCCAAAAAGCGGCTGTGCGTTATGCCGGGCGACAGCACGAGATCATTCAGCACTACACCGAGAGCATCCACGGCCAGGGCCTTAACAAGAGCGGGTTGACCGTCACCGCAACCTGCACCAGTTGCCACACAGCGCACCTGATCCTGCCGCGCACCGATCCCGATTCCACGGTGAATCCAAAGAATGTGCCTGCTACGTGCGGAGCTTGTCACCATGGAATCCAGGAACAGTTCGTGCAGAGTGTGCATTCGGCCACGGTTACAAAGACCGACAAGGCTCTCCCCGTCTGCAGCGATTGCCACACTGCTCACTCGATCCGGCGCACGGATGAAGCCGGCTTCAAACTCGACATCTTGAGCACTTGCGGCCGTTGCCACGGAGAGATTGCCAAGACTTACTTCGAGACGTATCACGGCAAGGTATCGCGTCTGGGCTACACCAATGCCGCGAAGTGCTTCGATTGCCACGGCTCGCACGATATCCAGCCCGTCAGTGATCCTCGTTCGCACCTGAGCCGGGCCAACGTCGTGGCCACCTGCCAGAAGTGCCACAGCAATGCGACTCGCCGGTTTGCGGGCTATTTGACTCATGCCACGCACCACGACCCGAAGAAGTATCCGTTTCTGTTCTGGACCTTCTGGGGCATGACGGCTCTTCTGCTCTCAACCTTCGTCTTCGGAGGAATTCACACTTTGTTGTGGCTACCGAAAGCTCTCCAGATGCGCCGCGAACTTCGCGCCGAGGAAGCTCAGGCGGAACTGAGAGCGCAGTCGTCCGAGGGCAGCGCGGCCAGCAAGCGCAAGGATGGAAACCATGCCGATTGATCTCGAACTCACGACGCAGGGAGAGAAATCTCCCGCCCAACTGGCGTGGGAAGCCACCCGTCCGGAACGCGAGTTTGTCCGCTTCGCTCGCCACCAGCGCGCGCTGCACGCTTGCATGATCGTGAGCTTCATCAGCCTGGCTACAACGGGCATGACACTGAAGTTCTCATACACCAAGTGGGCAGTGACCGTGTCCCACTTCCTGGGCGGATTCCAGACCGCCGGTTACATTCATCGCACGGCTGCAGTGCTCATGTTCGGCGTCTTCGCCACTCACCTCTACAGCCTCGTTCAAATGAAAAAACGGGAGAACAGGTCCTGGTGGTCCATGGTGTTTGGGCCGGACACCATGATGTTCAACCGTCAGGATCTGGATCAGTTCCTCGCCACCATGAAGTGGTTCGTGGGCAAGGGGCCGCGTCCGCAATATGGGCGCTGGTCGTATTGGGAAAAATTCGATTACTTCGCCGTGTTCTGGGGAATCGCCGTTATTGGTTCGACCGGCCTCACGCTGTGGTTTCCGGTCTTTTTCACGCGCTTCATTCCGGGGTCGTTCATCAACGTCGCGACCATCATCCACAGTGACGAGGCGCTCCTGGCCACCGGCTTCATCTTTACCGTCCACTTTTTTAATACTCATTTGCGCCCCGAAAAATTTCCGATGGATACCACGGTTTTCACGGGCCACATGCCGTTGGCCGAACTGAAACGTGACAAGCCTCTGGAATACGAGGCGCTAGTGGCGAGTGGCCAGCTGGAAGCGCACATGGAAGATCCTCAACCCGAAATCGTGGTACGGACGATCCGCATGTTCGCATGGGTCGCGCTTTCCATCGGTTTCAGCATCGTAATCTGGATCATCTACGCCATGCTGTTTGCGTATCGGTAAAAGGAGTTTTGGAAATGAAAGCAGAAAAACAATTCGGATGGCTGCTCCGGTTCAGTTTGGCCCTGGCGATTCTTTGGGCCCTACCGGCCCTGGCCGCCGATCAGGACTGCCTCGCTTGTCACGGCGATCCAGGAATGAAATCCGACTCCGGCAAGAGCCTGCATGTCGACCCTGCGAAACACAAAAGCAGCGTGCACGGTGATCTGGGCTGTACTTTCTGTCATGAGGGCGTGAAAGAGTATCCCCACCCGAAGCCGATGCGCATGCCCACCTGCGCCACCTGCCACGCGGATGAGACCGCGCAGGTTCCCAAGAGCGTGCACTCCATCCTTGGTGCCGAGGCCTGTGCGAGTTGCCACGGCAAGACGCATGACGTTCAGCATGCCGACAAAGTTGTGCCCGAGCAGTGCGCCACCTGCCATGAAGACGCCGTTAAGGGATTTCAACTTGGCGTGCATGCCATCGCCCGCAAAGCCGGCGACATGAAGACTCCGACCTGCCTGAGCTGCCACGGCAGCCCGCACCAGATCGTCGCAGCCGACGATCCCAAGTCGCCCGTTCACCACAACAACATTCCCGCCACGTGCGCCAGTTGCCACTCCAAGAAGCCTGTTATGGAGACCGTCGGCGAAACCACGCAGCAGTTCTATTCGTATGAGCAGAGCGTGCACGGGCAAGCGGTTGCGAATGGATCCACGAAAGCCGCCGTCTGTACCGACTGCCACGGCGTTCATGAAATTCGGCGCGCCAGCGACGAGAAATCATCCATCTTCAAATTCAATGTTCCGATGACCTGCGCCAAGTGCCACGAGTCGGTGAAAACCGAATTCATGGCCAGTATCCACGGACAGGCCATCACCCGGGGCAACTCGCAGGCTCCGGTCTGCACCGACTGCCACGGCATCCACTCCATCAAGTCGCATCTCGATCCGAATTCTCCGGTGAACGCGCAGAACCTCGCGAAAATCACTTGCGCGCGCTGCCATGAAGGCGTGCGCCTCTCGCAGGAACTCGGCGTCGAAAGCGGCCGTGCCTCTAGTTATCTCGCCAGCTATCACGGACTCGCCTCCGAGCGTGGCTCGCAAATCGTCGCCAATTGTGCAAGTTGCCACGGTGTCCACAACATCCTGCCGTCGAGCGATCCGCGTTCCACCATCAGCCCAGCGAATCTGGTAAAGACCTGCGGCCAATGCCACCCCGGCGTGACCGAGAAATTCACGCTTGGTAAAGTCCACGTGGATGCCCCGCTCTCCGCCGATATCGGCAGCAAGGCTGTGCGTTGGATCCGAAGCTTTTATCTGCTGATGATCTTGAGCGTGATCGGCTCTATGGTCCTGCACAACCTCATCATCTGGCGACGTAAAGCGATTATCCTGCGCGACCGTTACCCGCGCACCATTACGCGCATGAATCCCAGCCAGCGCTGGCAGCACCTGACTCTTCTCATCTCTTTCATCACTCTGGTGATCACGGGATTCGCTCTCAAGTATCCCGACTCGTGGCTCTCGCTCATCCCCGGCATGGGAGAGCGCGTTCGCGGTATCATCCACCGCACCGCGGGCGTCGTCATGATCGGCGCAGGCACTTATCATCTCATCTATCTCTTCCTCACGCGCGATGGCCGCAAGATGGTCATGGATATGCTCCCTGCGCCCAAGGATGCTACCGATGCCATGGGCGTGATGCGCTACTACCTGGGACTCGGCGGCGCCAAGCCCGAGTTCAAGCGCTTCACCTATGCCGAGAAAGCCGAATACTGGGCCTTGGTCTGGGGCGTCATCGTCATGGCGACTACCGGCATCGCGCTCTGGGCTAAAGTGACGGTTGGTCATCTGTTCCCGCGCTGGTGGATTGATGTGGCCACTGCTGTCCACCTTTACGAAGCGATTCTCGCCACGCTCGCCATCATCGTCTGGCACTTCTATCAGATCTTCCTCGATCCCGATGTTTATCCCATGAACTGGGCCTGGTGGGACGGCAAGGTGTCCGCGCATCATTATCAGGAAGAACACGGACTCGATAGCGAGACTCTGCTAGCTGCGGCCCGTGCCGATTCCGCCAACGGAAATGGTCATGGCAACGGTCACGCCAGCGCGATTCCCGATGAAGACGAGGAGTCAGAGCCGATTCGGCATAATTAGCGAAAACAATTTTGAGTTGGTGTGCCGCAAATCTGCCCTGATCGCTGCCGCGAGAAGGCCGAAACTCGATAAAAGCGTCGAACTGTCGGCGGCCGAGAGTTATATTCCTGAAAGCGTTTGCCGACACTGCGCCGGCGCAAGATTTCTGATATAAGCGTTGATTCCTGAAACGAATTTTGGAGGTTTGTCGTCATCATGGCCGAATCGAACCCGAGCCCCGTTTCGCACGCTACCGGACTCGCCCGCATCCGCGAACTAGTCCGTAATCCCATTTCGATCATCGGGCTCGCGCTCGCCATCGTCGCTCTCGGCAACATCCTGTTCCTCTTTTTCATTGACATCACCTCCGCCCATTCCAGTCCGTACGTCGGCATTCTTGCTTACATGGTCGCGCCCGGATTCCTGTTTGTCGGCCTGGTACTTGCCGTATTCGGGGCACTCTACACTCGGCACCGGAGACTCGCGGCCACCGGCGATACTCCTTATTTCCGGCTCGATTTCTCCGACCCCACGCAACGCGGTGCGGTTGCATTTTTCCTGGCTTTCGTTGTGATTTTCGTGGGCATGAGCGTGATCGGAAGCTATAAGGCCTATACCTTTACCGACTCGGTCGGATTCTGCGGACAGCTCTGCCACTCCGTTATGGCCCCCGAGTTCACGGCTTACCAGCAGTCGCCCCACGCCCGCGTAGCCTGCGTCGATTGCCACGTTGGTGCCGGTGCCACTTGGTACGTTAAGTCGAAGCTCTCTGGCGCGCGCCAGGTTTTCAAGACTGTTCTCAACACGTTTCCACGGCCGATTCCCACTCCCGTCCACAACCTGCGCCCCGCCGCCGACACCTGCGAAACCTGCCACTGGCCGAAAAAGTTCTATGGCGCTCAGCTCAAAGTGTTCAACCACTTTGCCAGCGATGAGAACAATACTCCCCGTCAGATTCGCCTTCTGATCAGCACGGGAGGCGGCGATCCCTCAACCGGCGAACCCGAGGGCATCCACTGGCACATGAACATTTCCAATCAAATCAGCTACATTGCCACCGACGAGGAGCGCCAGGACATCCCCTACGTGTACGCCAAAGATCCACAGGGGCGCGTCACCGAGTACTTCACCAAGGATTCCAAACTAACCAAAGAGCAGATCGCCGGTACTCCCAAGCGCCGCATGGATTGCATCGACTGCCACAACCGCCCCACACACATCTACGTTCCGCCCGATACGTCCGTGGATCGGTCCTTCGCCGCGCATCGACTCGATATCAGCCTGCCCTTCCTCAAGCAGCAGTCGGTGATTGCTTTAACCGGCAAGTACGATACGGACGATGCTGCCATGCAGGGCATCGCCAAGACCATCGAGGATTTCTACGCAAGCAAGTATCCCGACGTTGCCAAGGCCAAACAACCCGAGATCCGCAGCGCGGTCGACGAACTCCAGCGGATCTACAAGCTGACGTTTTTCCCCGAGATGAAACTCGACTGGAGAACGCATCCCAACAACATCGGCCATCTTTACTTCAACGGATGCTTCCGCTGCCATGACGGTAACCATGTCAGCGCCGATGGCAAGGTCATCCCCAAGGGCTGCGATACTTGCCACACGGTTCTGAGTCAGCAGGAAAACAAGATCGCTGTCACGACGCCGATTCCCGGCGAGTTCAAGCATCCGGTCGATCTGGGCGATATGACCGCAGTCAACTGTAGCGATTGTCACACCGGGGGCGTGAGTCCCTAGGAAGCTCGCAGCTCTCAGCTGTCAGCTATCAGGAAAGCAACTTGGAACGGTGTGCGCCCGGGACCGTTTTTCGCTGGTGCCCGATTCGGGGCGTAAAACCCGCCTTGCTATGCCCATTCGTCACGTCGCCCGAGTGACGATCCCGCCGATTCACATCTGTATGTCGCGAGGCTGGCGGAATACTTGCAGTCCACGGAAAAGACTGGCCGGCATTAGACATCACTAATCCTGCACTCGCGGGACGACAATCGAGGATGACGGGGCATGGCGGATGCAGCACCGACGACGGACCTACTGAGGGAGTTGCTAGCGGATGCAGGGCAGGCCGAAAGCGACTCAGCCGCCGCCTCCAGCGGTGCCTCCGACGTTCTCATGAACGTGCGCATGGTTTCGGGAATGATGGGAGAAATTCTGCGCGCCATGGAGCAGGTCAAGACTCGCGTGCAGGAATCGCAAGAGCGCGCCGCCCAAGCTGCCTCCGCGACTCAGACTGCAGTTGGGCGCGTTGCTTCCTTGGCGCGCTTCGTCGACCAGATTTCCATCACCGCTCGCCTGATCAACAGCATCGCTCACGCCACCAATATGCTGGCTCTCAACGCCACCATTGAGGCCGCGCGCGCGGGAGAAGCGGGCCGAGGTTTCGCGGTCGTGGCCAGTGAAGTCAAATCGCTTTCCCGGCAGACTGCCCAGGCAACCGGAGATGTCAACCGGCAGCTGGCGTCGATCCAGGACGCCAACCGCGAAGTGATGTCTTCCGCGTCGGAGGTCAATGAAAATTTGGCCGCCGTGCAGGAACTGGTCTCGCAGGTTGCGGGGGCTGCGGTCGAACAAAGCACAGCCCTTGACACGGTGGTTAACTTCGCCAAAGAAGCTGCCGACAGTGTAGAGGGCGTGGTTGCGACCCTTGACGGGATTGCCGCTACCGCCCACGGCATTTCGGAAAAAGTTCGCTGTTTTGACAGGTCGTGATCGGCCTGAATTCTGGAAAGGACGGTAACGCAAATGCCTCTCATGATGTGGAATGACAAAATGTCAGTCGGCGTCGGCTCGCTCGATGGCGACCATAAGAAACTGGTTGGACTGCTGAATGAACTTTACGACGCGGTTCAAGCGGGAAAAGGAAAAGACGCGCTGGGCAAAACTCTCGACGGCCTCATCGATTACACAAAAATTCATTTTGCAAATGAGGAAAAGTTCTTCAGGCAAACCGCATATCCCGATTTTGTCGAACACAAAAAGCAGCACGACGACCTGACCCATCAGGTCATCGATGTGCAGCAGAAATACAAGAGTGGCGCGACCGGAACGCTCTCACTTGAAGTCATGAATTTCCTGAAGAACTGGCTGATCAATCACATCCGGGTCACCGACAAAAAATACGGGCCTTACCTGAATAGCAAGGGGATTCACTAGATCTTTCACCGGTGGCAAAGAAAACGGCTGGCAGCTCTGGCTGCCGGCCGTCATTGTTCAATTAAGCTGGAGATTACCGGCGTCCGCCGTGTGATCCGCCGCCACTGTGTGATCCGCCACGGCTGCCGCCATGGAATCCGCTGTTGCCACCGCGAGAGGCGCCACCTTCACGGCCTGAAAAACCGCGGCCCGCTACAGCACCGCGTCCATAGTCACCGCGGCCGGAGTACCCGCGTCCGACGAAGCCGTGCTCTCCGCCAGAGTAGCCGCGGCCATAGAATCCGCGACCATAGTAGCCGCGTCCCCAGCCGCCGTGATACCACGGGCCGGCGCCAATGAAGACGCCGCCTGCAAACCAGTCAGCGCCGTAATATCCATAGGGAGCACAGGCATACGGATAATAGTCATAGTAGCCATAGTCGCAGACCGGAGGTCCGGCGACATAACCCGGGCCAACGCCGACTCCGACTGGCCCAACGCCGACTCCTACTCGAACTTGTGCCTGTGCAAACGCGAGTGGAACCATCAACACGCTTAACAGCGCCAAGTATTTTAGATTTTTCATACTGAACCCCTTTCCTTCGGAATCCGCGCTTGCCGACGGTGCAATTGCCCGGATTTCGTGCCCTTCAGCTTTCTTTCTTCTTTCTGAAGTTGCTACTGATTTGAACTCGGGAGGGCTGGAAAAGTTGCGGAATTTGCTGCGGCTCATTTCAGCCATCCTGGTTGATTTCAACCACTTGCGGGGAAATGGTAATGGGAGCTATGGGATAGAAGCAGTAATTGGTCAGGGGAGAATAGGCGCAAACGATTTCCCCAGACTCGTCGTGATGAATTTCTATTGACCTTTTACGTGGCGGAAAATCGACGTGAAGGGCTGTCGGAAAGTGTGTACCAGTTAGTTATGGATACCCTCTCATTTCGGTCTTTCAAAATCAGAGGCTTAGAAGGAAATTCTTGCTAGATATTTGAGAAATAAGGAGTTATTCGACCGTTTAGAATCAAGGATTTAGGAAAGTCGTCGATCTGGTCTTTGAAAAATAAGGACTTGGCCGTAAGGTATCTATCTCTCATACAGTTAGAGACCGTCGGCCCCGGGAATCGTCACGGCGTTTCTGCATTGCGTTTTCTTTCGCCCCTGCGTGACAGAGCCGCAGGTAGCTGATTCCTCCCACGCCTTGTCAGGCTGCGACCGCTGTGTAGAGCCGTCTACGCGAAGGCCAAGGAGCAAACTCGATAACCGCGACTGTCATAGGACATGCATGCGCGCGAAAATAGCAAGGCCTATTTGCGCGAGTGCGGTGTAGGCGACGAAGCCGAAGAAAATGGAAATCAGAAGACCGACATCGCCTTTGCGGGAAAAGAAGGGCCGCCACGTCAGGAGTGCTAATAGGACCACGGCCAAACCGAGTGAACCGCTCAGCCACGGCCACGGGTCCAGCCGAAGCGCATGGTATCGCAGATCGGCGAAGAATGTGCCGAGCACCTGTGTGGCGCCTGCGGCAATGGCAAGCGCAAGACCGGTCCGGTCGGCCACCTTCCAGGTTCGGACGAGCGCGACGGCATAGGGTAGTTGACTCAGTAGCAAGGTCAAAAAGGCACTCAACCAGTAAGCGCGACCGTAACTTGAGGTAAGCGGGGGCCGTCCCCAATGCCGCAGAACAACAATGCAGGCAAGAGCCACTACGGCAGCGAGGGTAATGCGCAGCCAACTAAGAGTGGCTGCGGCACTGCTCGGGATGGACGCCTGGCGTTCGACGACAGCCTTTGGAAGAGGCTGCCGAGGCATAGCGGGGGACCGCGCGGCGATGGCGGACCCGGATCCAGTGGGCGAGGCGACGGCCTTTACGGCGATCGCGAGGAAGCTCACGATTCCCGAGATGAAGGCCACGATACCAGCGAAAAAACCAATCACGTAAAGAGCTTGATGTTGACGGCCATTGCCCCATATGTCCAGGTTTTCGAAGCACGAGTAGCCGACAACGGCGCCGATGATGACCAGAAGAAGTGACTGCTGCCACGTGGGAGATCGGCGTTTTGTGCCTGCGAGCATCAAGCCTCCGGATGCAACCATCGGGAATTTTATCTGGAAACTGGGCCTAACGCGTCGAAACCACGTCTTCGAAACAACTTCCTCCACATCAAGGAAGCAGGGGCAAAGGGGCTGCCGCCCCTTTCCCCTGCACCCCAAATCCCCGCTGAACCGCTCCTACGCTTCGCTCCATACCCGCTCCCCACACTTTCAGTTGACGAAGCCGAACACATCCGGCACAATCATCACGCCAGCGTCGCTTCGCTCCGACTGCTGTTCACCTTCGCTCCGGAACGCCGTTCGGCTTCCCTCCGGAATCCTGTTCAGCTTCACCGGAATACCCACCCACAGCGGCTAAAGCCGCCATTGATTACACGACACTTGCGGTGCGGCTAAAAGCCGCACCCTTTCAAAACAGAATCGAAGTCGAGTTTTTTTGCAGCCTGCTAGAAGGGCCGCTCTTCCACAGAAGCGCAGGCAGTCGTAGCGCAGGCATTCGTGAGTATTTCCGCAGCCGTTGCACCCCTTCGGCAGGCTCGGGACAGGCACTGGGCTGAATTCTTTCGCCGCTTCGCGACTGGAGGGAATCCCGGAAGAATCGGACCCGCAAGCACGGCGAAAACAAAACCCCGCGGCAGAAATCGCCGCGGGGTCAGGACAAATTCTCGCCCAAAAGACTTGTTGGCTAATTTCCTACCTTAATGGTGCCCGCGCCGTGTCCAATCTGGTCGCCGGGTGCTGGCGAATTGAGCGTGTACCCTAAGTTGCCGGTGGTATTGGCCGTGTGGACGAGGCCATCTGCTGACGTGAGGGGGGGAGTGAAGGGATTCGAGACGATATTCGGCCAACGAACGCTGTAGGTATGCGAGTCGGTCGATTCCCTGAACATTTTCACTGTGCCGCCGGCAGGAATCACCGCCGGGGACGGATTGCAGTCCGCTTCCGCCAAAGATGTGTCCCAGGAGACGAGAACATACAGTGGTCCAGCTCCAACCTGGATGGCATAAGGAAAGCTGTTGGACCCGTCGATGTTGAAATTGGCGGTACGATCGGATGTTTGGGGGGAGACGGTAGCGGTGCCGCCGTTCCCAGGGACGGGAGTGTTGGGGAAGACGGTTTCGCCCTGGCCATCGGCCTGGAAGGTCACAGTGATCTGTGCGCCGGTATTGTTGGTGAACTGCACCGACTGATTGTTCATCATGATGCCGGTTGCCGGCGAAACAACCCCGGTACTCGAGATCGAAACCGGGTAGGGTGCTGGATCGTCCATGGGAGGGATATTACGCGCTGCGGCCATGTTGCCTCCTTGTTGAATTGAATTCCGTTACTTTCCGTTGGGGCGAAAACCCGGGTCTGACAATAGTCCCTGAAGATCAGGGATGCTCTTCAGACTGTCCAAAGCATAGCCCTTCTGTATGCTTTTCTCGATGTACAGCAAGGCCTGCGCCCGGTCGCCCAAGTCTTCGTAAGCCTCACCCGCGCTTTCCAGAACACCCGAATCGTCGGGCGAAAGAGCGAGTGCGGATTGTATCCGAGAAATGGCCTTGTCACGCAACTTTTTTTGCGCGTAGAGCAGACCGAGGGTAGCTTGAGCGGCGGCATCGCGAGGCGTAGTTTGGACAGCCTGTTCCAGCAACTCGATTTCTCGATCGTGAGCCTTTCCGGCCTTATCTGTGTCGTTCAGTTTTTCGTAAGCAAACGCGAGATTGCCCCAGACAAGGAAATCCTCGTCATTGATCTGCAAGGCTTTCTCGACCGCATCGGCCGCCTCTCGGTACCTCTTTTCCTGAATATAGAGAAATCCCAGATTCGCATAGGCGGGATAACTTCGATCCAGCGCAATCGACTTCCGCAATGCCTCCTCCGCATCGGGAAAGAATTTGGGGTCGCCCTTGTCGATGTATACAGCCGCCAGATTTAGATACAGCGACGCGTTGTCGGGTGTGAGTTGAATGTCATGTTTATACTGCGCGACAGCTTCGTCGTAGCGCTGGTGATCATCGAGAAAATTTCCGTAAGCGTTGTAGCCGATCCAGGAATCCGGCCGCAAAGCGATCGCCTTTCGGAAGGCAGCTTCGGCGTCGGCCGTACGTCCCGCGCTGTCAAAAGACCGTGCCAGCCCGATCTGCGCGTCGGCACTGTGGGGGTCGAGTTGCAGGGCACGCTGATATTCCTGCAACGCCAGATCATATTTTCCTGTGTCGCGGTGGATGCTGCCGAGCGTGACGTAGACCACCGGAAGCCGGTCATCCAGTTGTTGGGCCTTCTGGCAGTTCGCCAAGGCCTCGTCAATCCACTTTGTGTTTTTGTCGAGTTTGTATTTCAGACGGTAGGCCTCGCCCAACTCAGCGTATCCCAGCGCGAACCGCGGATCCGTTCTTACCGCGTTCTCCAGCGCCATGATGGCGAGATCGAGGTTTCCCGGTTTGTCGAAGCGCTGCGTGTAGCCGAGCGCCTTCAGATACATCTCATATGCGCCCGCATTGACCGCGCCTCCCATGGCGCGCAGCATCTCGGGCGTAACTTCAATTTTCATCAATTTGGCCACGCGCGCCACGGCTTCATCTTCGATGGATGAGAAATCGCCGGCGCGGTCTTCCAGCGTCACCGAACCGATCTGGCGGAGATTTTTCGTGTTGATCAGGTTGACCGTCATGTGGATGGTTTGGCCTTCGCGCTGGAGGCTTCCCTGGACGGCAACGGTCGCGCCCAGTTCGCGCAGGGCTGATGCGGGATCGGTGACTTTCTGCCGACGGACCTCGCTGGTTGGCACTACCCAGAGCGACTCTTTGCCCACTTCCAGATTGGTAAGACGACTCGCGAGACTGTCCATCAGACCCGCCGATACCGCTTCATTCGCCGGATCGTTTCCGACATTTTCAAACGGCAGGACCGCGATATGATCCATGGGGCGCGAGAACCATCCTGAAACCTGGTCGCGCAGGGCCGGCACAAAGGAGAGAACGGCCAGCAGCACTGCGGCGATACCGAGTCCTGCGGCCCAGCGCTGCCATCGCGGGGAGGGTACGGCTGCCGACCCGGTTGCCCACATGGGCCGCGAGGCCTGCTCGATCTGAGTCCGCAGATCACGGGCGCTCAGATTGGAGGAACGTGCGGAGACCGGCGTCGCTGCTGCCGGATCGAGATGGCTGCGAAACTGTTTCAGGTCGGCGGCCAGTTCGCGGCAATTGTGGTAGCGAGTCTCCGGTTCCTTCGAGAGCGCGCGATAGATAATGCGCAGGAGGTCGATCGGTATGTCGTCCATTTCACGCGGAGGCTCATT
>Ga0187867_10003550_pt1 | contig 12414 bp, 9 predicted proteins | sample June2016WEW_13_1_FD_132976 | JGI IMG/M metagenome (GOLD analysis project Ga0187867, IMG submission 132976) | Peatland microbial communities from SPRUCE experiment site at the Marcell Experimental Forest, Minnesota, USA - June2016WEW_13_10 | ecosystem: Environmental > Terrestrial > Soil >... | reverse complement strand
CGTAATGCCCGATCGGGAACTTGTTTCCGGCGCGCGGCAGCCCGAGGATGCGCAGTTCGAAGCCGGACTCCGCCCGCGCAGCCTCGCCGACTTCGCCGGCCAGAAGAAGCTGAAGGAAAACCTGTCCATCGCCATCGAAGCCGCCCGCCTGCGCGCCGAAGCCATGGACCACGTGCTGCTCTACGGTCCGCCGGGCCTGGGCAAAACGACGCTCGCCTGCATCATCGCCGAAGAGCTGCAAGTGCCCATCACCACCACCTCCGGGCCCGTACTGCAAAAGAAGCTGGACCTCACCGGCATCCTGACCAACATCCGCGCGCGGCAGGTCTTCTTCATCGACGAAATCCACCGCCTGATGCCCGATGTGGAGGAGATGCTCTATTCGGCGCTGGAGGATTTCCGGGTGGACATTCTGGTGGGCGCCGGTCCGGGCGCGCGCACGCACTCGATTCCCATGCCGCGTTTCACCGCCATCGGCGCGACCACCCGCCAGGGACTCATCAGCGCGCCGTTGCGCGGCCGTTTCGGCCTGGTGCTGCGACTCGATCCCTACGCCGTGGATGAGTTGACCGTCATCGTCGAGCGCTCCGCCCGCCTGCTTGGCGTGGGTATCGACGACGATGCCGCCGAAGAGTTGGCCCGCCGCTGCCGGGGTACGCCGCGCATCGCCAATCGCCTGCTACGCCGCGTGCGCGACTATGCGCAGGTGCGCGCCGACGGCCGCATCACCCAAGCTGTGGCGCAGACCGCGCTGAACCTGCTGGAGGTGGATCGCTTCGGCCTCGACGAAATCGATCAGAAAATCATGCTGACCATCCTCGAAAAATATCGCGGCGGACCGGTGGGGCTGAACACCATTGCCGCATCCATTTCCGAGGAAGCCGATACCATCGAAGAAGTCTACGAGCCCTATCTGATTCAGCTCGGCTTCCTGAACCGCACGCCGCGCGGGCGAGTGGCCACCGATGCGGCTTACGAATACTTCAACATTCAGCGGCGCTTTCGCGGCGATCATCCCGCGCTCTTCTGATACTCGGATCGACGTAAGGGTGCCATTTGGAGGCCGGGTACTGCGGCCGGGTGTCGAGACGAGTCTCGACGCGGCACGCGCGAGTGCGTACGCCACGGTATGATGGAAGTTCCCCGTCATGATTGTGGAGGCCCATGTCGTCCGGTTCGAGTCGATTGCCCTGGATGGCGGCGCTACGCTCGCGCCCGTTGAGGTGGCTTACGAAACGTACGGCACGCTGAACGCGCAGAAGAGCAACGCCATTCTGATTCTGCACGCGTTTTCCGGCGATGCGCATGCGGCCGGAGTCAGTCCGGAGAGCGGCAAGCCGGGCTGGTGGGACAACATGATCGGGCCGGGCAAGGCGTTCGACACCAACAAGTACTTCGCGATCTGCTCGAACGTGCTGGGCGGGTGCCGCGGCACGACGGGGCCGGCCTCGATCAACCCCGCCACGGGGTGTCCGTATGCCATGTCGTTTCCGGTGATCACGATTCGCGACATGGTGCGGCTGCAGAAGATGCTGATCGACCACCTGGGCATTACGCGGCTGCTGAGCCTGTCGGGCGGGTCGATGGGCGGGATGCAGGCGCTGGAATGGGCGGTCTCGTATCCGGAGGCGGTGGTGTCGACGATTCCGATCGCGGCCACCGCGCGGCACAGCGCGCAGCAGATCGCATTCAACGAAGTGGGCAGGCAGGCGATCATCGCCGATCCGGACTGGAGCGACGGCAATTATTACGACGGCAAGCCGCCCGCCCGGGGGCTGGCGGTGGCGCGCATGGTGGGTCACATCACTTACATGAGCGACGACTCCATGCGCGAGAAGTTCGGACGGCGGCTGCGCGGCAAGAACAGTTTCGGTTACGACTTCGACGTGGATTTCGAAGTGGAAAGCTATCTGCGCTACCGCGGCAACGAGTTTGTGAACCGCTTCGACGCGAACTCATATCTGTACATCACCAAGGCGATGGATTACTTCGACCTATCGAATGGCAACGGCTCGCTGGCGCCGGCCTTCGAGCGCGCCAAGGCCCGGTTCCTGGTGATCAGTTTCAGCTCGGACTGGCTCTATCCGAGCTACCAGTCGCAGGAAATCGTGCGCGCGCTGCGCAGCCGGAATGTGGATGTGGCGTATTGCGAGCTGCCATCGAATTACGGTCACGACGCGTTTCTAGTGGACGTAGGGGAGCAGACCGAATTAGTGCGCGGATTCCTGGCCAGCACTTATGAGAAGGTCGCGGGATGACGACGGCCGCTTCCCAGGCGCACGGCAAGCCGTTTGTCGGTGAGTTACTGGGGCGCAGCGATTACGCGATCATCGGCCAGATCGTGGAGCCGGGCGCGAAGGTATTGGACCTGGGTTGCGGCGAGGGCGAGCTACTCGAATGGCTGGCGCAAAACAAGGGCGTGGATGCGCGCGGCGTGGAGATTTCAGGCGCGAGAGTGCAGCGCGCCATCGCCCGCGGCGTGTCGGTGTATCAGGGTGATATCGACCAGGGGCTGGCCGATTATCCGGACCAGGCGTTCGATTATGTGATTCTGAGCCAGACGCTACAAGAGACGCGGCAGCCGCTGCGGGTGTTGCGGGAGATGCTACGCGTGGGACGGCGAGCCATCGTGGCGTTCCCCAACTTCGGGCATTGGCGCGTGCGGTTATCGATGCTGACGACCGGGCGCGCGCCAAAGACGCGGCTTTTCCCGTATGACTGGTACGATTCGCCGAATATCCATTTTTTGACGGTGGACGATTTCGAGCAACTGGCGCGGCAGGAGGGGCTGGCGGTGGAGCGGCGGTTCTTTCTGGAGGGGCGCAGGAAAGTGGAGGCGCTGCCGAACTTGCGGGCGGAGGTGGCGGTCTATTTAGTGCGGAAGTAGGGCGACCGCCTTCTCGATCTCTTGAGCTTCAGCCGAGCGGTCCATTTGCCGGAGCAGGGCGGCCAGATGCTGCCTGGTGGCCGCGACTTCGGGGTGCTCCCGGTCTTGCGGGTGCTCTTTTGGAAACGAGGCTTCCAGGATCGTCATGGCTGTCCGGAACAGACTTTCGGCCTCTTTCAACTTGCCCTGCTGCTGCCGCAAGAGCGCCAGGGTTTCGCACGCAGCGGCATAATGCTCCTGTTTCGGCTCGGATTTCGCGAGGACTGGAATCGACTGAGCCAGCAAGCGGTCGGCCTCATCGAGCCGGTTCTGCACGCGCAGCGATTCGGCGATCCGGGCGTTCAAGTAAGCGATCCCGGGATGTTCGGGCGCAATCGCCTGGAGGCGGTAGGTCACCGCTTCGCGGAAGTTTTGTTCGGCTTCCTGGAAGCGATTGGTATCCAGCATGAGTTCGCCCATGTACTGCATCGATACCGCCAGGTGCTCCGGATTCAGGTTCGGCGTGGCCTTCCGGATTTTGATCGCCGCAAGCTGCATCCGTTCGGACTCTTCAAAGTTGCCCGCCAAACGGAGGGCGTCCGCCAAATGCGACTCAGTGATCGCCGGCACCCACTGATCCGGCCCGTACCACTCCTTTCTGATGGCCCAGGACTCTTCCAGATCGTTCTTCGCAAGATCGAGCTTCGACTGCGCCTTGTGCACGATGCCCAAGACGTTCATGGTGCCGGCCATGGCCGGAGTTCCAGTGTAGCCCGGCAAGGCGCGATAGATTTCGATGGTACGTTGCAATTCCCGCTCGGCATCGCTGAAGCGGCCGTCATAGCGAAGGAGATTGCCCAGGGCTTCGTGCAAGAAGGCGGCGTCGGCCGTGGCGCGATCGCCGACCAGCGCCAGCGCCTCACGCAACAAACGATCGGCTTCATCGAACCGGTGAAGGTACACATAGACTTCCGCCAGATTCCTCAAGCGCAGCCCCAGGGTGTCGGGCTTGGCGTCGGAGTCGGCGCGGCTGACCTTTAATGCGCGCTCCAGATAACCGGCCGCCCGGTCGTAGTGTCCTTCGCCCTCAAGCATCGCCCCGATGTCATTTAGCACGCGAGACGCCTCGGGCAGATATTCGCCCGACGGTTTTGTCCAGGCTTTGAGGGCATTCTCGTAGTGCCCCAAGGCCAACGGGGATCTTTCCTCGGCGTACATTTCCCCGCAGGCTGTCTCCATCTCAGCGACGGCAGAGGCCGGGCCGGATTCCCGCAGATTCTTCAATTGGGCGTCGAAGAGGGCCTGTGCCTCGGGAAACCTTTCGGTTCTGTTATAGACCTTGGCCAACTCCTCCACGGTAGAGACTCTGTGGGCGAGGGTGTCAGCCTGCTGGAGGCTTTGGAGCAGGTGCTTCTCGGCCTCGGAGTAATCCTTGAGCAAGCGCTCGGTGACGCCCAGGTTATAGAGTGCGGTTCCATAGAGGGCGCTTTTGTCTTTGGCGGCCGTCTCCGCGGCGAGGGCAAAATTCGGTCCTGCCTCGCGATAGCGGCCGAGCTCATAATACGCGAGACCCAGTCCGTTGTACATTTCCGCGGACGATAGGGAACCGTTTCGATTCTTTTTGAGCCGTTCGTAGTATTGGGTCGCGCGGTCGTTGTCATTGGCCCCCAGCGCGGCTGAAGCCGCCACTTCCAGCAGCGAATCCTCATACGCGCTCGCGGGGCCGAGAACGGCCGAGATTTGTAGCAAGGCCTGGTCGGTTTGTTCCAGCGGGAGGTCCTGGACCAGGTTTTTTAGAGAGCCGGCCACGCCCGCCGGAATTTTGCCGCTGGCCGCCGCGCCGAGCAGGGTGGACAACGCTTTCAGGGGCTCGTGAGCGGACAAGAGGTTCTCGGCGTACTTGACGCGGATGTTATCTTCGGTCTCGGCGACGGCCTCGACGGTGGGGCGCTCCCGCACCAGGCGCAGCAAGTCATAATAACGCTGCCCCGCTTTGACATGATCGTCCGCGTCGGACCAAGCGCGGGCGGCATCTTCGGTGAGATCGGTGCGCATGGCGGATTGGTCCTCGGGCAACTGGGCGATGGCGGCGTCGAATCTCTCGGCCGCGGCGCGGTGATCTCCCATGCCGGCGTAGGCCAGACCTTCCAGGCGCAGCCGCTCGGCATCCTCCGGGCCGGTTTTCGCCAGCGGCGCCAGCGCCGCCAGCGCCGCTTTGGGGTCGGCGGTGCAAGCGCCGCTCTCCAGATCGGAAAGGCACAACAGGGCCCTTGCCCGATCGAGCGGTGAACTGTCGTTGGGCGCCGCCAGTTCGGAGCGCGCCTCCAGCAGGGCGCGGTAGACGGCCATCGCCCCGCTAAAGCGCACCGATTCCAGATCCGAAAACCTTCCCTTGATGGGAGCCAGAGCCTTGGTTTTCCCTCCCGGCGCGGTAATGGAAAAATCGAGCTGGAACGCCGCGGATGCCGAAGAGTGGCTGGAGCCGGAAGCCGCGATCTCTCCATCGACCTGAAACACTCCCGAGGCGCGATTCGCCCCTAGCGGATCTACAAGAGCAATGTCATCGCTGGCTTCGAGGCGAAAACGCAGCAGTGCGGAAATCTGGTCGGCGACCGAGCGCAAGAACTTGGGACTGCGCGGCGCGACCCGCAAATCGTTCAGCTTCACGGCAATCCGGGTCGCCAGTTCGCGTTCGATCCGGCGAGCTACGGCATCGGCCATCTGGCGCAGGGCTTCATATGTTTCCCCGGCGCGAAAGGAATCCGAGAATCGCAGAATTGGGGTCGACTCGCAACCATTCTTCCGGACGACCCTGTAGCTCAGAAATATGCTGGTCTGGTTCGACTTGGAGGGCGGTGAGGCCTCCAGATAGCCCGACACGGCGAAGTAGCCGCCAGGGAGGGCACCGACTAGCCCGGAGGGTTGCTTGGGCTCTCCGAGAGTTCCGGGGGAAGCGGCGGCGGAGCACGGCGGCGCCGAGGCAAGGACCTGGGTCGAAGCAACCGCGGGAATGCCGGCCACACGAAGGCGCAGCAGTTCTGTGGCCGCGTTCGCCAGGTCGCCGTAGGGTGGAATGGGCCGGTTCTGGCTAAATTGGATAATATCCACCTGGGGTGCGGTTCTGGCAGCGGGGGCCTCGCTCCCGGCGTCCGCTGCCAGGATGCTGGGGAATGCCTGCAGCAGAACCACGGCCGCCAATCGCCGGACTGGCCAGAAAGCGGAGCGAACTTCGTGCCGGCGGGGAATGGGGCTCATGATTGCCTCGTCATAGCGTTGGTTGGTGGGCGTGCCTGGTGTGGTCAACAATGGCGGTCCCAAGATCCTTGGCGTTGTAATCCCTGCACCGGTTCACGGTCATACTGGGCATGTCCATCTCACACGGAATTGTGCTGAAGCGCGGGTGGTTCGGATAGGCGCCTAATTCGTTCGCCACCTTGAAAACCAGTTTGCCGCCAAGCTGCTGTTTCTCCTCGGTGACTTGAAGCACCTCGCACAAACGTTCGGGATGCGCTTTACATGTAACCGAAGTGTATTGCTCGTCTTCGTACACGGCCTTCGCGCACTTTGAATCCGGAAGCTCGAAATCGATGTGCCGATGCGAGGTATCGCGGGCAACACGGATGGTCTCGAGCCAGAGGAAGCAGCTTTTATCGGAGTCGATGGGGTCGTCGGAGTCGAAACGGTGGTGCTTGATCTGATAGATGGGCGCCCGATCCACCTCCAGGGTGAGCCTTGGGGGCGTGGCCGAACCGGCAATCTCCAAGCACAGCGAAAGAAAAAGGAGACGCCGCATGGCCGGCCGCAACGTGTCTTGAATTCGCCTGTTCATTGTCAGGGAATGGCGGGAATCTCGACCAAATTGATGGATTTCGCGATAGCAACCTCGGGCGGCGATTCGTTCGAGGCGTGCTGGTTCGCGACAAAAGTGTACGAGCCGCAAGGCAAAAATGTCTTGGCCCAGTGCTGTTCTTCGTCCGTGCGATCGCCGAAAGTGAGCAGTAGGGTATTCGGTTCGGCGGCGAGGCGGGTCAGCTTCGTTCCTAATTTGGAAAGAAACCCCGTGGGGAAGGCGCCATCCGTTTTTTCGATCCGGAGCTGGATATTGGGCGTGGCCGAGTGAAACATGACGTAGGACCACAAGCGCAAGTCGAGCTTGGTCTGGTGAAACCAGTGGGACATGACTTCCCGCGGTCCGATCATGAACTCGGTGTTTTTGTACGTGATCTTCTCTTCTTTGACCACCAGCTCGAGTGGAGGAGTTAGCTTGACGCTATACTCCCAGCGCAAAGGAAGTTGTAAGCGACCCTCCTGATAGTCGCGGTCGCGCTGAGCGATCGACAGGACCGAGCCGTCGGGCTTGACGGTGGTTGGAATGGAGAAGAGCGGCACAGCGGTAAACAGGAAGGGAAGGAACAAGAGTACCGAAGCGATCCGGAAAATCCTATAAGTGCTGATGTTCTCCAAGTACTTGCGCGCCTGCGGCAGAACCAGCAGCAAGACGCTGCTGAGGATGGGCAGCATCTTGAGGAACACGTCGAGGTTAGTGCCCTCCAGCACGCCTTCAAAAAGCGCGATGGTCAGGAAAACGAAATCGGCTACGATCAGGATGGTCCATGCCAGGTTCGGTGGGGAGCGTCGGGGCGCGGCGGGTGCATCGGATTTGCCGAGCTCATCGAGTTCATGACGAATGAAGTCGCGCAGGGCATCGGTCAGTTTTGCTTCCGTCGACTGGCGCGGGTCGGCGGACGCGGCAGGCTGGCCGGACGCGACGGTCACGCCTCCAATTTCCTGACGGCCCCGATCGGTACGTTTGTGGTTTTGGGCCGCGAATTTTCCGTTTTTCGACCCCATATACTTGCTGGTTGCCCAGTTCAGAACCCTATTAAACCGGACTATCGTAGTAGAATACCAGCATCAAGGGCCGGTGGCAATCCTCGATTTACGCTTGATTTGCCCCCCACGAATTGCCCAATCCGGCATCGACCGTCCAAGGTCGGGAACGTCCTGGAACTGTCGGCCAAGATTCGAGGCTTTGGGGGTTGGAGAACTCAGCGCCGTGGTGAACCTATCAGCTCCGCCGCCTTGAGGATTTGCGGATCCCGATGGGCGTCCACTTCGTCGCCTTTGGCCACGCCCAGGGCCAGGTTGAAGATTTCCGTTTTCAGCCGGTTGGCGATGTAGTCGCGCTCCGCGGACCACTCGCTCAGGCTGGGCTGGATGGCATGCTCCGAGAGGAACACGTGAAAGTCGTCGAGCATCTCGGGAGTCACTTCGAAATCTTCGGCGATCTTGCGGCCTGCCACAAATGCGCTGGCGAACGTGGTGAAGGAGCCGCTGGTCTCCAATACCGCGCGCAGACGGGTGACGGGGGCCTGTCCAATAATGTAATCCGGGACAATGCCGCCGCCGCCGGTGACCTTGCGGCCGGCGTCGGTATGAAATTCGGATGCGCCGTTGGGGTGCGCCGTGGCCGCGGCCAGGGCGAATTGGGAGGAGTCCAGCGGTTTCTGAATGGATCGTCCACTGGGAGTGTAGTAGAGCGCCGTGGTCAACGCCAGTCCGGTGCCTGCGGAAAGCGGGTAGACGCTCTGTACCAAGCCTTTGCCGAAGCTAGCCTGGCCGACGACGATGGCCCGGTCGTGATCTTGCAGGGCGCCGGTGACGATTTCGGAGGCGCTGGCGGTCCGGTCGTCGACCAGCACCGCCAATGGGAAATCGTAGGGAGTGGCGCTGGCGGGGACGTCTTCCGACTTCTCGGCGACGTTGCGGCCGCGCACGGTGACAATTCTGGCGCCGGGTTTAAGAAACAGTGCAGAGGTTTCGAGGGCGGAGGTCACCAGGCCGCCGGGATTCTTGCGCAGATCGATGACTAAGCCCTGGAGATTGCGGCCACCGAGTTTCTCGATGGCTTCGCGAATGAGCCTGGCGGTCTTTTCTTCGAAGCTGGTTACGCGGAGGTAGCCGATGCCGGGCTGCAGCAGGAAGGCGCGGTCGACGCTGGGAGACTGCATTTCCTCGGGGGTAAGGACGAAAGTCAAAAAGCGGGCGTTGCCGGGCCGGCGGACTACGAGTTGAGCTTGCTGCTGGCGCGACTGCGAGAGCAAGGCGACGATCTGGTCCATTTCGAGCCGGCTGAGTTGGTAGCCGTTGACGGCCAGGATTTCGTCGCCAGGCGCCATGCCCGATTTCGCGGACGGGGTGCCGGGCAGCGTCTGCAGCACGATGACGCGGCCGGGAAGCACGGAAACCACGCTGCCGAAGCCTTTGTCGGTGGAGGTTTGGAGTTTCTTGAGCTGCTCGAACTGGCCGGGATCGAAGAACACGGAGTGCGGATCGAGGCGGCGGAGCATGCCGGGGATGGCGCCTTGAAAGAAGGCCTGGTCGGCGGAAACCGGATCGGCGGCGTTATCTTCGACGATGGCGTAGGCCGCAGTGACGCTTTTGATGCTGGACTCCAGGCCGTCGTCGGACGCCAGCGAGGGCAGGCAGAGCAAGAGGGCGAGAGCGGCGTACCCGTGGAGGTGATTGCGCATTCCGGTTGTAGTGATTTCATTTTAGCTTAGCGCGGGATGTTACCGAAGGCGGCGTTCATCCGCGGCCGACACCAAGAAAAGCATATTTGGCCGCAGATGAACGCAGATAAACGCGGATAAAACCACGAGTGCGCATGCTGCAATTGCGCGCTTCGATTTTGAAGACTACCATTAAGGAGGAAACCAGGGCGAGAAGAAACGGGCTGCCGCCGATCCATCCCGGCGAAATTATTAAGGAGGACATCCTGCCGTCTGCTGGCCTTTCGGTGACGGCAGCCGCGAGAGCTCTGGGTGTGTCGCGTCAGATGCCGCACGATATTCTGGCGGGGCGTAAGCCTCTGTCTACGGTCATGTGCCTGAAGGTGTCCCGCTTGTTCGGCGGCTCGCCGGAGTTGTGGATGCGGTTACAGGCGGCCTACGACCTGAAGAAGGCCGAACAGGATGAGAAGATCATGAGGCGCGTCGCGCGGATCGTACCAGTCAGGATAGTTGACGCCGTCCAGGCCTGAGACCAGGACGCTCCCTTACGGTCGCGACTCGGTAAGGGTGGCGGCCTGCGAGGCCGCCGCAGGCAGAGTGTCTGCCCCACTTCGGCGCTTGCTATCATAAAGCTCACATGTCCCAGTCCCTTCCCACGGTGGTCATCGTGGGCCGGCCGAATGTCGGAAAATCGACCCTCTTTAACCGCATTACCGGGCAGCGCCGCGCCATCGTGGGCGACGAGCCGGGTATCACGCGGGACCGCTTGCACGGTTTGACCGATTATCACGGGCGGCGCTTCGAGCTGATCGATACCGGCGGCATCGTGGTGGACGATGCCGAGTACATCCCCAGCCAGATCCTGAAGCAGGCGCGCTTTGCGCTGGAACGCGCGGCGCACATCATTTTTCTGGTGGATGGCCGCGCCGAAATTACCGCGCCCGACCGGGATCTGGCGCGCATGCTGCTGCGCCTGGGCCGTCCGATCTCGCTGGCGGTGAACAAAGCGGATACAGGCGCGCGCGAAGACCTGGCGCACGATTTTTATTCGCTGGGCATCCGCGATATTTTCCCGGTGTCCTCGGAACACGGTATCGGCGTGGACGCCCTGGTGGACCATGTGACGTCCGCGTTCGCCGTGCCCGCGGAGACGGCGCCGGGCGAAGAGCCGCCGCACTCCGTCAAGGTAGCGATCATCGGCCGTCCCAACGTGGGGAAATCGACGCTGCTCAACGCGCTCACGGGCGAGGACCGGGCCATCGTTTCGCCTATCGCCGGCACCACGCGCGACTCTATCGACGAAACCGTGGTGCGCAACGGCGCCAGCTACACGTTTGTGGACACCGCCGGCATCCGCCGCAAGGGCAAGACCAAGCTGATGGCGGAGAAGCTGAGCGTGGTGATGGCGCGCCGCAATATCCGTATGGCCGACGTGGTGCTGGTGCTGATGGACGCGTCGGAGGGCGTGCTGGGCCTGGACGCCACCATCGCCGGCTACGCGCACGAAGGCGGATCGGGCGTGATCCTGTGCGTGAACAAGTGGGACCTGATAGCGGACAAGAAGAAGCGGGAGTTCGAACAGAACGTGCGCGACCACTTAAAATTCCTGGAATACGCGCCGGTGTTGTTTCTCTCGGCGAAGACGGGCGCGGGCGTGGACCGCATCTTCAAATTGATCCGGGAGGTATACGAATCCGCCACCAAGCGCGTTTCGACCGGCGAACTGAACCGCTTTGTGGAACGGCTGCGCTTCGAAGAGCGCAAGATTTATTACATCACGCAGGCGTCGGTGCGGCCACCTACGTTTGTGCTATTCACCAGCCGGTCCACTCCGCTGCATTTCTCCGACGAGCGGTATCTGGTCAACCAGATCCGCAAACAGTTCGGATTTCGCGGGACGCCGATTGTGCTGAAGACCAAAGGCAAGAAGCCCTGACATCACAGCGCGGCCAGCAGATCTTCCACCGGAGCGTTGTCGCCGAAAGTGCCGCTGAGGTGGACGTAGCGGTCCACATTGCCGGGCCCGAAAACGAAGCTGCCGCCTAGTTGAAAGGGATTCTGTCCCAGCTTGTGCTGGTGGTGTCCGGCGGAACGGGCGCGGTCGCGGGCGGTTTTGTTTTCGCTGCGCAGCAGGTGCAGAAGGTTGGCGTGGCGCAGGCCGGCGACGCGGTAAGCCTGGCGCTGTTCGTCGATCAGCAGGGGAAAGGCCATGCCGGTTTCCTCGCGAAACAGGCGCGCGTAGTTTGCGTCGCCGAGCCCGATGGCCGCCAGGTTGGCTCTGCGGTCGCGGAAGGCTGGTTCGTGTGCGCGCAACTGCGCGACGTGCTCGCGGCAGAAGATTCAACCATAGTGGCGGAGGAAGACCACCACGGCTGGCTGCCGCTCCCAGAGCGAGCCAAGGCGGATTTGTTGGCCGTCCGAGTCCGGCAGCACGATCGGGGCGAGCGATTCAGCAAGGGGCATAGCGTGGGACCCGCGGACAGGCCACGAGGCAGCCACGAGGCCTGTCCTACTTGGCACAGGTGAAGTTGGCGGCATCGTCGGTGCTGCCGCTGCCCTGGTAGCGCGCCACCAAGGGATACGCGCACAAAGGCCGGGTGCGCACGACGGCGCTAGAGGGGTCGACATCGCTCTTATGTTTGGCGGCCACGATGCGCTCGGGGGCGACTCCTTTTTCGACCCAACGCTCCAGCGCCGCATCCATATCAAGATCGGCATCGCCGGATGAAACGGAGAACTGGCCGAAAGTATTGGGGCCGGAGCCTCCGCCGCAATGTTGCATCCCCGGCACCATGAAGAGACGCGCAAAGGTCCGCGTCTGCTCCGCGCCCATCTTCGCGGTAACGGTGGTGTAGTAGTCGATGGTGTTCTGGGGGGCGATGGCTGCGTCGCTCCATCCGTGATAGAGGATCAACTTGCCGCCGCGTTTGCGGTAGGCGCTGAGGTCGGGGTCGGTGGCGTTGAGGTTGCCGGTTTGCTTGTCTTCGGCGGCCTTGGTGTCGCGATCGGCATCGAACGTGTGGTAATCCCAGGCGG
>Ga0187867_10003549_pt1 | contig 12415 bp, 9 predicted proteins | sample June2016WEW_13_1_FD_132976 | JGI IMG/M metagenome (GOLD analysis project Ga0187867, IMG submission 132976) | Peatland microbial communities from SPRUCE experiment site at the Marcell Experimental Forest, Minnesota, USA - June2016WEW_13_10 | ecosystem: Environmental > Terrestrial > Soil >... | reverse complement strand
TCCGGCATTGCCGAAACTCACGCTGGGCCCGAATTCCAGGAGGTTGCTCCCTAACGTGTCGGAGATCTCAAATTGAGGGATGTTGGTTGCGCCTAGCAGGCTCATGCCAAAGCCGCCCGGCGTGAACTGCTCTTGGGTCTGCGAATAGGCATGCAGACGCGTAAATCCAACGTGCTGCTGCCAAGTAAGGCTCGGGCTCAGGATCACGGTGTTGTTGATAGCGCCCACCTCGCTGCCCGCGGCGAGTTGCTGGGGGAAACCGAGCAGCGCGCCTACGGCTCCAAACGGGTTGGTGGTGGGATTGTTCTGATAGTAGTACTTCACCGTCAGCCGGTCCACGTCGCTCACGTTGTAATCCACGTTGGCGATGCCTTGATTGACGCTGGACTGGGCGTTAGGACCTTGCGTCACCGCGTCATAGCCCAGCGCGAGCGCCGTGGTTGAATCCGTGATCTGGGCACTGGGGAACAAGAACTGCCCGCTGGGCAGTTTGGCCTGCAACATAGCCGCCGCCACGGGACTGACTTGCGAGGTGGTAATGGTCTTGCCGTAGCTGGTCTGAACCGCGTTCACGATGCCCTGTAGGCTCCGATCGTCGGTCAGCCCGATCGGCACGCTCACGTCCTTGGTGGCGTCCGCCGCATCCGCGATGCGCACGCCTTGGTAAGCCGCAAAATAGAACAGCTTGTTCTTCTTGATCGGTCCTCCCAGGTTCACGCCGAACTGGTTACGGGCGAGGAAGGGATCCTTGGTGGTGATGGCCGGGGAGGCATTGTAAAAGAACGGCGCGGCATTCATCACGCTGTTCTGGAAATCCTCGTAAAGCATACCGTGCAGGTCATTGGTCCCCGACTTGGTGACCACGCTGATATGCGCGCCGCTATGGGCTCCCTGGGTGGCATCGTACATGGCCGTGTTCACCGAGACCTCCTGGATGGTTTCTACAGGAGGCGTCGGCAGCGCCTGGCCGATAGCGCCGTAGACCGAAGTGCTGGTTTGAATCGCACCGCCAGCGCCGAAGTTCTCACCGATGTTCAGTACGAAGCGGTTCTCGCCCACCTGGCTGGTGGAGTTGCCGTTGAAGAGATTGTTGGTATCGACGCCGTTCAGGGAGAAGCTGTTGCTGGTGTCGCGGTTGCCATTGGCGAATATCGCCTGGTTGCCGAGCCCGGAGTTGCTGCCTGCGCCGCCGAGCATATCCGCGTGTACGCCCGGACTCAGGATGGCCAACTGCGTGAAGCTGCCGGTGCCCAGGGGCGTCTCTTCAATGGTCAATTGATCGACCACGTAGCCGTTGGTAGTGTCCACCTGGTTCATGAGCGGCGTGGCGGTCACTTCGACGGTAGTGGCGACCGTGCCAACTTTCAGGTCGCCATCCACCGTGGTGATGCGGTTTGCGTTCACCAGAACCTGAGTGTGGGTTTCGGTTTCGAATCCTTCCTTGGTGAAGGTCACCCGGTAAGCGCCGGCCGGGACGTTCTGCACGGTATAGGACCCGTTGGTTTGGGTGTGCTGGACCACTTCGAGGTTGGTGCCGATGTTCTGCGCCCGCACGGTGGCGTCGGGGACGGCGGCGCCGGTAGCGTCCTTTACGGTGCCGGTGATGCCTCCCAAGACATCCTGCGCTGGCATGGGCGCGCAAAGCGCAAAACCCGCGAAGAAAACGAAAAAGATGGTCTGCTTGAAATTACGTGTCGGTGAAATCATCCTTGCTGTCCCTCCATTTGGTCGCACTACGACGGCTACGCCTGGACGGCGCGCCGAAGGCCCAATCCGAGCCCGTTTCCCACATCTATACCGATATCTGCCCCGTCGGCCGACTCTGAGCAGCCTCACCCGATTCGCAAGCTTGGCGAACCACCGCGCTCATGACCGATTTAGCTTATGATAACCTCAAATCTGCGGAAATCAAGTTGAAGTTTTCGTTAATATCCGCGAGTCCACACCCTACCGCTATGACTCTCGAAAACACACGCCATTGCAGCTTCACGGCCCGTCTGGATTGCCGATACCTGGTACACGCACCGGAAGTCATCGACGACCGCACCATGCTGGTGGTCACGCTGCATGGCTTCAGCGCCAATCCGGAAGCGATGCTGCGTCTGACGGCGGGCATGATGGGTCCGCGGCACGTAGTTGCGGCGCTACAGGGCCCCAACCAGTTCTACCTGGCCATGGGATCGAACGACGTGGGCTACGGCTGGGCCACGCACAAGCACCCGGATTCGTCGGTGCGGCTGCATCACGACATGCTGCTGCATGTGCTGAACGAGGCCGGACGGGAATACGGCATTCCGGCGTCCCGCCGCATTCTGGCCGGTTTCTCGCAACCGGTGGGCATGAACTACCGGTTCGCGGCCACGCATCCCGGCGAAATCCGCGGCGTGATCGGGATCTGCGGGGGCATTCCGCGCAACTGGGAGGAGGGACCATACCGGCCGGTGACTGCGGCCTTGCTGCATATTGCGCGACGCGAGGACGAGTTCTACAAGCCGGAGGTCACCGAGCGCTATGCGGAGCGGCTGCGTCTGCGCGCGGCCGACGTGGATTTTCATATGCTCGAGGGCGGGCATCGGTTTCCATCGAAGGCCAGACCGATTGCGGACGCCTGGCTGACGCGGGTCATGGGTTGGGCAGATTAGTATCCTGCGTGCGCCGTACCTCGCAACTCGCAACGGCACGAAGTGCTGCGCATGAGGTGGTGGCAGCTTCGCCGGCGGAGTCTAAGAACCCGCTGGACGTGGGACAAGTTTTGGGAGAATCTCGGGAGCCTGCTGCCGGAAGTCGAGATTCTGCATCCGTACCCTGACGTTCGCTTTGCGTGGAAACATCCGAGGTAGGAAACGTGTGCGTTAGGAGCGCCGGCCGGATCTGTGGGGGCGGCGGCCTCTCTGGCCGCCCTGCTGCGCTACCTCAGCGGAAATGCAGCACCATCTCGCTCGCTACGGGCTTATCGTGCTTGCGGGCCGGCGTAAACTGCCACTGGCGGGCGGCGTTCAACGCTGCGCCGGCCATGTCGCTGCCCTTCGTCAACACCTGGACTCGCGACACGGTGCCCGACTCATCGATAAACACCTTTACGTCCACCGGGCGCGCCTCGGCGCCAGCGTCCGCGGGTTTCACCGGTGCTACCTTCCGGATCGGCGACGGCGGCACAAAAGCGGCTGATTCCGCATCGCCCGTGCCCTCGATTTTGTGCAGCGCGCGCCGGAAAACCCCGGGACGCGGAGCCTCGTAGCTCACCTCGGCCTCGGGAGGGGGCGCCGCATTCACCCGGGAGGGCAACACCCCGGGCAGGCTGGCTGGAAGCTTGTCGATCGGAAGAGCCGGCGCCGGCGGCGGCTCGACTACGCGGGAAGGCACGCGTGCGACCGTGACCGGCGGAGGCGCAACCAACTTCCGCAAGGGCTTCTTCGCGGCCTTCGGCTTGGGAGTCGCTATTGGATCGGGTTCCTCTGCCGGCGCCTGTTCCACGGACTCGGATTGCGGCGCCGGAGCTGGCACGCTCACCGCCGCCTGGGGAACCGGTTCCGGCAGCAATGGCTCAACAGGCGCGCTGGCCTTCGCCGCAGGCGCCTCGCGCGCCGGTGTTTGATCTTCCGAAACAAAAAGACCCGCTATGAGAAACAGGACCGCGATTGCGGGTACCACTAGCCAAGGGAGCGGAGGCAGCCTGCGCCGCACCCGTACCTCGGGTTTCGGAACCAATACGGGCGCGGGACGCGGAACCGGAGCACTCGCGGGCTGTCCGCCGGTGATCGGGAAATCGCCGGTGGCCAGCCGCGCACACTCGAACGGAAACTGGCGGTAAGTCGACCGCCGGTTCACGTCGCCTTCTTCCCAGAAGAAGAACCCGCCCATCGCCGGGCCTTCCGTCGAAGGTCTCACCAACAGGAACACCTGCCAGGGCTCTGGAAAGTACTGGCTGAAGACCGCGAAATCGTCCCGGTCCAAATACATCCCCGGACGCGTATGGCTCCGGAAATAGCCCACCACCTGCTGCCCCGCGTGGCGTGCCAGGCGTATACGGAGCGACCGCTGATCTTTCGGGGAGAGTGTGTAAGACCCGCCACGCAAGTGTTCGCAAGGCGCCACTTCGAAGTCCTCGATCAGGACCGCCCGCCTGAAACCAGGCAGCGGCCGGCCCAACAGAATCCCGCCTATTTCATTCCCGCGCGGCCCTGCCCCCAAGCCCTGCTGCACCGCCGCGCCTAACCGCTCGACCAAATCCAGGCCGACCTGAATCATGATCGAGTCGCCGGGATCCTCCCAGACATACCCTGCCGCACTTGCCGTGCCCGCCGCTATGCTCGCCACCGCCGCCATACCGGGTCGTATAGAGCACGTTCATTGCCACTGTCAAAAGGCCGCGCTATTCCCCCGGATGGTACGTCCGCTCCGCATGCGCTTGGATATCCGCCAGGTCGAACCACGCCGGCTTGAACTGTCGATCCGCATAAAGCTTTGCCTGATCGAAGTAGTGCGGCGACTTCGGATCGGCGCTCTCCCCAAAGACCAGGATGGATTTGGCCTGCACCTTCGGCCCGAAGTCCACTACGCTCACAAACGAATGGCCGGCCACGCCGAAGCGCTCCTTTTGCCCCTTCTCCGGGCGGGCGTAGAAATTAAACACAATCCCCACCGGCCCTGGACCGCCAGACACCGGCAGACTCTCCCGCGCATCGCTAAACGGTTCTTCCCCGTCCGATTGCGCGCGCTGTAAGCGGTTGATTTCGCCCCACGGCACCTCCCACGTCCCGAAGTCCTTCTCCAGGTCGGATACAATCCCCTCCAGCGTCCCCACCGGGTCCTGCTTGGCCTTGGCGTCCCGGTCAATCTTCCAGAACCATAAGGAGAACAGCGTCATGGGCACCGAGGAGTCCCGGCTGATGTGGTCCCACGCGCGCAACTCCGCAATGGCGCGCCCGAGTTTGGCGGCGCGCGGCGCATCGGACTGCCTCAGTTCCTCCCAACGCTCCGCCAGCCGCGGAATCTCCGTCTCCGCCTCGATCACATACGTGTCGAACGCCGCGCGCGACCACTCGTCGAAGGTAAATTTTTCCTTGTTCCAAAGGATGCGGCGGGAAATTCGCGCCCGTGCTGTGTCGCTTTCACCCACCATGTATTTCGGATACTCCGACGGATCCGGGTTCCCGTCGACGGTGGTCGTGAACGGCGTGGAGTTGCAGTTCTGAACAAAGCCGGATTTCGGATTCAGCACCTGCGGCAGTTCGTCGATGCTGTGGAAGCCATGCCACTCGGTGGCGGATATGCTGCCATCCACCGGTTTCGACCAGTCGAAAGCCAGCGACCGGCGCGGCACGGCGCCGTTATACAGGTAGAAGATGTTACCAGCATCGTCGGCGTACATGGCGTTGAACATGGGCACGGCCAGCGGCGTCATAGCGGCGCGGAATTCGGCGAGGTTGCGGGACTTGGACATTTCGTACCACTCCGCGATCTGCCCGCCTTCCTCGAAGCGCGCGAACCGCACCGCCAGCGATTTCCCATCCCGCTCGGCGACCACCGGCCCATGATGCGTCTTCATCATCTTGTAACTGCGAGTGACGGGTCCCTGCTCCGTCTTGATGGTGATGGAATCGGTCCACGCGGTGGCCTCGCGGTAGCCGCCATCATAGCGATAGGCCAACCGGTCGCCGGGCTTGTCGAAAGTCTCTTGCCACACATCGAAAACGTCTGGCTTGTTCACCGTGTGGCTCCAGCCCAGGTGCTCATTGTGGCCGATAGTCGGGAACGCCGAGCCGAAAAACGAAGCGCCCGACATATCCCAGCCAGACTCGCTGTGTACGTGCCCCTCGTACCATTGGCCGGGCCCGAAGAACGGCTGGTGCGGATTGATGAACAGCATGGCGTGGCCCGTCGCGCTCTTCGATGGCCGGATGGCCCACATGTTGGAACCTTGCTGGTCCTCCATCTTCTTCGTGTCCTCCTTGGGGATGCCCGTCTCGCCGTACAGGAACAGGTAGTAGAGCGCGTAGCGGTTGAACGCCAGCATGTGCCACGGCTCGAAGTGCGCGAGCAGCCGCGGGTGTACCAGGGGGTGGCGTTCCAGGTAGTAGTTGATCCCCTCCGCGAAGGCGTCCAGCAGAGCGCGCACGGGTGCCGCTGCGTGCTCGTATTCGGCCTTCGCCAGCCGCGGGATCTCCAATGTGCGGATCACCAGGTCGTCGTCCAGCGTCTTGTTTCCGTACACCTCCGAGGCCCGCCCCAGCGCGCGCAGGTAGCTGTCCTCGATCTGCCAAAAGTTGTCCTCCGCCTGCGCGTACGCGTAGCCGAAGACGCAACTGGCATCGGTCGGTCCGAAGATGTGCGGCACGCCGTAGGTGTCGCGATAGATGGTCACGGAATGGGCCATCTCCGCGGGGTGGTTGACCGTGGCGGCAGGAAGCGCGCAGGCCGCGGCGAGGGGTAGCAGCAAGGCAAGCTGTTTCATGGTGGTTGAGTGCGGTTGCGGTTAATCAGTCTATCAAACCGAGAGCAAGTGGGGCGGACGCCCTCGTCCGCGCGCGACCCCTGGGTCGCCTGTGACCATGAATGCTAGAATTGGGACAGCAAGGTCATGGTCGAGCGCGCACCGCGAAAAGTGAAATTGGTTCGCATGGGGTCTCTGTTGGTGGCGGTCGCGCCGCCGGGAGAGAAGTCATTTACTCACGCGCAGACAGCCAAGGCAATTCGCCAGCTTCGCGGAGAGGCAGAATCACACGAAACACGCCGCGCCGGCCGCCTGGGACCACTCCCTGACGGGGCGCCCTCGGGGCCCGGTTCCGTCATCCGCGAACGCCCACCAGCCCGTCTGTTATCCTGAAGATTCCTCCGCATGGCTAACATCTTTCCGTTCCAACCCTTCCGCTACACCGCGAAGGCGGGCGCGCTCCATGACCTGACGACCCAGCCTTACGACAAAATCTCGCCGGAGATGCGGCAGCGCTATCTGCGGGCCAGCCCCTACAACCTGGTGCGCATCATTCTCGGCGAACGCCAAGAATCCGATTCCGACAGCGACAACGTCTACACGCGCGCGGCGCGCCACCTCGAAGACTGGACCGCGCAGGGCATCCTGGCGCGCGATCCGGAGCCGGCCCTGTTCGCCTATTTCCAGGAGTTCACCATGCCCGATAGCGGCGAGCGCCTGGTGCGCAAGGGCTTCATCGGCCTCGGCGCGGTGGAAGAATATGCGGCGGGCGTCGTCCACCGGCACGAGCAGACGCTTTCCGGCCCCAAGAAGGACCGCCTGGAATTGCTGCGCCACACACACGCCCACTTCGGCCAGCTCTTCATGCTGTATCCCGACCCTACTGGCGAGATTGACTGTCTGCTGGACGAAGCCGCGCAGGACCAGCCAACGGGAGAAGTCGCCGACGAGGACGGCACGCGTCATTCGTTTTGGAAGATCGCGGACGCCGGCCGCACCGCGCGCATCCGGCAACTGATGGCGGATAAGAAACTGCTCATCGCCGACGGTCACCATCGCTATGAAACCGCGCTGGCATTCCGCCGTGAGAATCCCAACCTGGCCGGCGCGGACCGCGTCATGATGACCTTCGTGAACATGCATTCGCCGGGGCTGAAGATCCTGGCGACGCACCGCCTGGTTGGGGGCGTGGCTGGCTTTGATGCGGGCGAGTTCATCCGGCAGGCAGCCGCCGGCTTCGAGGTGGCGCAGATCCCCAGCATCGAAGCGCTGCAGCGCGCCTGGACGGATTCGCCCGGCCGCGCGATCATCGGCGCGGCCATGGGCAGCCGCCTGTACTTGATCGAAGCGCGCGATTCCGCCGGGCACCTGGACGTGCGCGTGCTGCACGACCGGTTGCTGCGCCTGCTGGGAATCGGCGAAGAGGCCGTGCGCGAGGAAAAGAACCTGCGCTACGTGCGCGGTCTGGATGCCGCGCTGGAAGCGGCCCGCAGCGGTGCAGCGCAAGTAGCGTTTCTGCTCAAGCCCGTCTCCGTAGAGGAAGTGGCGCGGATCTCATTCGCCGGCGGAGTGATGCCCCAGAAGTCCACTGACTTTTATCCGAAGCTGCTCTCCGGTCTGACCATCTACAAGCTGGATTGATCCGGATTTAGTATTACAACAGGTCAGAGTCTTCGCGGCTTGCGCGGATTCTTCGTGGGGCAGGCCCTCGGCCTGCGGCGGCCTCCCAGGCCGCCTCTTTAGGTTGCCGCTATGCTGCTCTGTGGGCCGGCTCCCAACCTGCACGGGACTCTTAGTCCCGCCCGGACAACGCCCAGGTATGGATATTGACACCATATGGTCCGCTATGCCATCATAGATGCTTGATGAGGGCTGAGTTGCTCTTCCATGAGCGCATCGAGTATAGCGATGGCGCAATCGTGGAAATGGTTTTGTGGCGTGTTCCGTCGCCCGTTCCACCATCGAGGCATGGCCTAAAATACCGCCTCTTTTACGGCCGCTTCGGTGTCCGGGAGGTCGGGTACGACAATGAGCGCGGCAAAGGCGATCATCGGCATTTTCAAGGCGTCGAGACAGCTTACGCCTTTCGTACTGTCGAACAACTGATGGCCGATTTCTGGTCCGATGTGCGGATCCTGCGAGGTGGCAAATGAACGATGTGAAAGTTACGGTCGGCGGCGCGATGGAGGATGAGGCAGCGCGCAGGTTCGTGGATGCGTGGCACCGCGCCGAGCGTGGCGATTCGTTCCATGAACGCTACTTGGCCTTTGAGACTTGGGAGTCCCTCGCCCGCGTCCTCACCGCCAGGCGTATGGAACTACTCCGCTACGTCCGCCGGCACAATGTCACCAGCGTCCGCGCCCTGGCAAGGGCGCTGGAGCGCGACTATAGCAATGTGCACGCGGATGTCCAAGCCTTGGCGGCGGCAGGGCTTCTCGACACCACGGACGGCGGCGTTCACGCAGATTATGATGCGATAGAAACCAAGATCGCGATTTAGGACGACGAGCCATGAGCCGCGCCCGATACCGACTCTACCCAAACCTCAAACCGATCCGCCATCTTGACAAACGAAAACTCCTCGGCGCGCGCGCGAACCACCCGCCGGTCCAGTCGAACCGCCGCCCGCACGCCCTCCACCAAGGCCTCCACGCCCGCCTCCTGCGGCGCCAAAATGCCGCTCCTGCCATGCTCGACGATCTCCGCCGGTCCGCCTCTGTTATATGCCACCACCGGTGTGCCGCACGCTAGCGACTCAATCACCGTGTTTCCAAAAGCCTCGATCCAGCGCGGCGTAACCAGCGTGACGCACGCGCCGGCGTATCGCCGCTGCAACTCCACCGGGTCCAAAAACCCGTGATAAACAACTTGCCCACCAGCATCGCGCATCACCGCCCGCCAATACGCCTCGTCCTGGATCTTGCCGCAAATGTCCAGCGGCTTGCCGAGCGCACGCGCCACCGCGATGGCATCCTCCAATCCCTTCTCCGGCGAGATTCGTCCGGCCCAGCACAATCTGTCCAGCGGCTGAGAATTGTATTGGAAAACCGCGGTGTCCACTCCTCCGTACAGAAGCTGAACCCGCTCGCCCTCAAGGAACGGAAACGTGCGGACCTGCGCGCCTGTGTACATGGCGAGTTTCAACCCGCCCTCCCGCCAGCGCTTTTGGATCATCCTGTCCACCTCATCCATGGCGGAACAGATGGTGATCCAATGTCCGGCCGGTGTGCTGAAGAAAGGAGTCAGGTAAAACGGCAGCCAGTCATAACTGACACCGATGACCACGTCGTACTGGCGCTGCAATCGGAGCGCCTGGTCCCACATGTTTTCCAGCAGACCGCCGGTCCGCACCACGGTGATCGCGGCCCGCTCGGCGCGCGTTGCGCTCAGGCTTGGGTCGCCCGCAACCGGGTACAACCTGACGCCCGCGGACACCACGCTGCCTGCCGGAGCCACCATACCGATCTCGTACCCGCGTGCCACCAGAATCGGAGCGAGATTGAGCAAGTGTGTTTCGACGCCGCCGGCTTCGCCGGACCCGATGGGGCCCACGGGAGGCGCGACGATCAAAATGCGGCAAGAGCGCAAGCTTTCTTATTATCGGGTTTTTTTGTTGAGACGTCTGGTGCCTCATCTGCACAAGGATTTCAGATGTACTGCTTCCGCATTTTTCCGCAGCTATTATGCAACCGAAGACCGCGCGGAAACTGGTTTCGCCATTTTTGCAAGCACAAGTAAACAAGCAACTTATTGGCTTCGTTCGTAAATAAATCGAAAAGTGGGGCGGGCGTCCACGCCTTCAGCGGGTCTCCAGACCCGCTGTGCTCTACAATAATAAAGTGGGAACCGAAGCGGCACTACAAGTGGCCGTCGAACGTCTGGCTAGCGTTCGAGCCGAAATCGCCAAAATCATCGTCGGCCAGGACGACGTCGTGGAGGGCGTGCTCATCTGTCTGCTTGCCTCCGGGCACGTCTTGCTGGAAGGCGTGCCGGGCCTGGGCAAAACCACGCTCCTCCGCACCCTGGCGCGCGCGCTGCAATTGAAGTACTCCCGCATACAGTTCACGCCGGACCTGATGCCCGCCGATATCGTCGGCAGCATGATCATCGAAACCAGCGACCACGGCGCCAAGTTCCTGCGGTTTCAGCCCGGCCCCATCTTTGCTCATTTGGTGCTGGCCGATGAAATCAACCGCGCGACTCCCAAGACCCAATCGGCGCTGCTGGAGGCCATGCAGGAGCGCACCGTCACCAGCGGTACCACCACTCACGAGCTCGAACGTCCATTCCTGGTGATGGCTACGCAGAATCCCATCGAAATGGAGGGCACCTATCCGTTGCCCGAGGCGCAACTCGACCGCTTCCTCATGAAAATCCTGGTAACCTATCCCACGCGCGAGGAATTGAACCGCATCGTGGAGCGCACCATTCAACGGGAAGAGACGACCGTAAGTGCGGTGCTCGACCGCGACGCCATTATGGAAGTGCGCTCGGTATGCCGCGAAGTTCTGGTCGCGCCGCACGTGCAGGAGTACGCCATCCAACTGGTCATGGCCACGCAGCCGGAGCAGCGCGAAGCGCACGAAGTGGCCCGCAAGTACGTCCGCTACGGAAGCTCCCCTCGCGGCGCGCAAGCCCTGGTGGAGTGCGGGCGCGTGCTGGCGCTGATGCGCGGCCGTTACCACCTCTCGATCGACGACGTGCAACACGTGGCGCGCGCCGTCCTGCGTCACCGTATCATCCTGAACTTCGACGCCCACGCGGATGGGCAAACGCCGGAAACCATCCTGGACACGATTATCCAGAAAGTCACCTCTCACGCCGCCGCGTAAGCCCGCCACCGCGTCATGAACTCCGCGCCTATTCTCGACCGCGAGTTTCTGGAGAAACTGGAGCGGCTGGCCCTGCGCTGGCAAAAGTCGTTCCCCGGCTTGGTCGGCGGGCACAACCCGTCGCGCTTTTCCGGAGCCGGGCAGGAGTTTCTGGACCATCGCAGTTTCCATCACGGCGACGATCTGCGCGCGGTGAACTGGCGCGCCTATCTGCGGCTGGAAAAGCTGTTCCTGAAAATGTTCCAGGTGGAACCGCGCGTGCCCGTGCGGATGCTCCTCGATACCAGCGATTCGATGCAGGCCGGCGGCAAGTTCGATTACGCGCGGCGGCTGGCGGGCGCGCTTTGCTATGTCGGCATGGTGCGCCTGGATGGCATTGAGCTGCACCCGTTCTCGGGCAAGCTGGGCCGCAGGTTCTTGTGTACCGGCGGGCGCCATCGCTTCGGTCCCGTGCTGGATTCGCTCGGCGCCCTGGAAGCCGGCGGCCAGACGGACTTCTTCGCCGTGCTGCGCGAGTTCATTTCGCGCTATTCGCAGCGCGGCCTGGTGATCGTGATTTCCGATTTTCTGGATGACCAGGGCTGCGAACGCGCGCTGCAATTTCTGGCGGATTTCGGACACGAGTTGATGTTGCTGCAGATCTGGTCGGACGAGGATCGCACGCCGCCCTGGGACGGCGAACTGGAACTGGAGGACGCCGAAACCGGGGGCCGCTTGAAGGTGCGATTCGACCAGTCGGCGCGCGCCAGGTATACCGAGGCGTTCGACGAGTATGCCGCCGCCATCCAGAAGCTGGCGCTGCGCAACAGCGGCCGTTACGCCGGAGTCTCGACGGCGCAGCCGGTGGAGGAAGTCATCTTCGGGCCATTGATGCGCTCAATTGGAGGGCGGGCTTGAGCCCGCGCGGGGCTTAAGCCCCCCTCTGAGCATGCATCTGCTAAACCTCACTCTCGCCCAATTCCTTGCCGTATTCGGCGGCGTCTCCGCCCTGACCCTCGCCCTGTATCTGCTCGACCGCTCCCGCCGCCGCCAAGTCGTCTCCACCCTGCGTTTCTGGGTGTCGGCCGAGCAGCCCACCGTGGTGGCGCGCCGGCGCCGCATCCAACAGCCGTTCTCGCTGCTGCTGCAGCTTGCCTCGATCGCGCTCCTG
>Ga0187867_10003546_pt1 | contig 12420 bp, 11 predicted proteins | sample June2016WEW_13_1_FD_132976 | JGI IMG/M metagenome (GOLD analysis project Ga0187867, IMG submission 132976) | Peatland microbial communities from SPRUCE experiment site at the Marcell Experimental Forest, Minnesota, USA - June2016WEW_13_10 | ecosystem: Environmental > Terrestrial > Soil >... | reverse complement strand
GTTGAGCGGCCGGAACACTGGCCTAGTAAGAGCTTGCCCTCACCGAGTGGCTCATCCCTGTCTTGTCTGAGCTGGCCGCCAACCAGAAGAAGTTGCCCCTTGACATACGTAGGAGCATCGCTCTGGCGCTAATGGACCACCGCGCCCGTATCCGTCGATTTGTATGGCTGTTAACAGCTCGGGCTGGTTCATCCGGTAGGCCCAGATGAATCGTTCAGGAGCCTGGCTAATAGCACCGCCGGCAGCCGGTTTAGGAGGGCTCTGGCCGGCGACCAGCAGGGAGAGCCGTCAGACACAGGATCAAGTGGCTATTCCCTCACCAGGACCCGGGACGCCCGCGCGGATCTGGCCCCCCAAACCTCCCGGGAAAGACTCATCGGAATGGAGTCGATCGATGTCGGACGGCAGAGGAGAAACCCCTGTCCGTATCGAATGCCCAGATTGCGCAGCACCTCCAGTTCCGCCGCTGTCTCTATCCCCTCGGCGATGATCTCGGTTCCGAGTTTCGCGGCAAAACTCACCAATGCGGTGGCGAGCGCAGCGCGTACTGGGTCGTGGTCGATGCCGGAGGTGAGCTCTCTGTCCAGCTTGATGATGTCGGGGGCGAGTTTGAGGATGTGGGCGAAGCTCGCAAAGCCGGCGCCCGTGTCATCGATAGCCAGACGTACTCCCAACAGGCAAAGCCGGTCGAGTGCGCTCGAAAGGCGAGGGTAGTCCTCGACCTTGGTCTCCTCCGTCAGCTCCATCACGATCCGCCGCGCGTCGCAGGTGGCAAGGAGTTCGCCTACCTCGTCACAGACGATCGCCTCGGGCCCCGCGTTCACGCACAAGGTCATGCCTTCTGGGAGGCGCGCCTGAGCGCGCAAGGCTCGCCTTATTGAGGTCACTTCCAACTGGACGCCGATGCCGATTGCGTGGGCCTCGGCAAACCAGACATCCGGGCTCTGCTTCGCTCCTCCCGAGAACCGGGCGAGCGCCTCGACCGCGAAACAGTCTCCGGTTGTGATGTCGAACACGGGTTGGAAGACGTGCGTGAGGCCTCGCCCGCCGAGGAACCGGTCTAACCGGCTCTGGGTCTCCAGCCTTCCCAGCGCTCCAGGGTTCAAGACGTTAGCGATGAACCGTTGCTCTGTACGAGGGTCGTCCTGATGGAGCAATGCTGCGCCGGGCGCATCGTGCCAGGACTGGGAGAGCAACGTGTTGGTGACCTCTGCCAGGTCGACGGCAGCACCAATGACGACGCCGATGAACTCGGCAAGGCGCGTGAGCGTCGCCACAGAGCGTTCGTTGAACGCCCGCGGCCTGGAAGAGATGACATCGAGAACCCCCACTGCCTGTTTACCGCGCCAGAGCGGAACGCACACCAGTGAGGCGACGTGAAACATTCGACAGGTCTCAAGCGCCACACGAGGGTCGTTCTCGGTATCATCGCAGCAGAGCGCCCTGCCCGTCTTGAGCGCCAGACCTGAGAGGCTTCCCTGCAGGGCCAGCCGGTATCCAGCCCGCTCCTTCAGGTGACCTGAAGCACACTCGAAGGTCAGCCACCCCGGGTCATGAACAAAACCGACGGCTACACCTTCGACACTTTTGTCGAGTGACATCGCCTCATCGGCAACCCGCTGTACCAGCACAAAAGGGTCGGCTGCTTGTCTAATCGCCGCCTCAAGGTCGACTCGATCAGTCATTCAGTGGCCACCTTCTCGCAAGCTTCAAGAGGTAACAACTATCGGCCTGCCAAGGAGAGATCAGAATAGACGGATCGTCATTTATCGCTAGGCGCTGCAGCTCTCTTTGTTACGAAAAGGTCGATGAGCTCTTGCTGGGATTGGACATTCAGCTTCCTGAAGATCGAGGAGAGGTGGTTGCGTATGGTGCTCTGAGCGACGATGAGCTCCCTCGCGATGGCTGGCACCCGATTTCCGGCGAGCAAGCTCGTGAGCACCACGAGCTCTCGCGAGGAAAGCTGGGAGAGGTCCGGGACATGCGCGGTAGTGAGCCGCGCAAGATCACGCGAGGAAGCGAGGGCCTCGATGGCCCGGCGCGTCTCCCACAACAGCGTTTCGACGTCCAATCCCTGGGTGTCCTCGGAACCTTGAACCGGAATCAGCGTGAACGCGAAACTCGGAATGGGATCCATCGGTGAGATCAGCATCTGGCACGGCGCTTTTCCTCCGTCCAGAAGATTGAAATGAAGGTAGAGGGCCACGCCTTTTCCGGTCGCATTCGACTCCGCGAGCGCCCACATGAGCCCAGGGATGTCTTCGGGCTGCACAATAAGGAAAACGGCCTGACCGATGAGATCTGACGGTTCGCGCCCCAAAACCGCGACAACGTCTGAACTTACCCGGTCAATCACGAGACTGGCGTCGCAGGTGCCCATAACGACCCTGAAGTCCTCGGACAGCGGCGAGTGGGCGCTTCCGGCCGGCCTGCCGTCAACCATCGCGACAGCTAGAACGTGTCGCGGAGGAAACTCCTGACCGATCTTCCTCAGCCAGTTGTGAGCCGTGATCAACGACCCATTGCTCAAACGGAGTTCCCGGATCTCCTCGAACCCGTTCAGCCGACCTGAGATGAGCAGCTCAAGAGCACCGGATGGCGGGTCCGCTACAAGTGAATCAGCATCACGCCCAAGCAATTCGCTCCCTTCAGGCGAAAAAAGCGAGCGGGCTAGCGAATTGGCGACGACGATGCGCCTTGAGGGCACCTCCATGATCACAGCAGGCAAAGGGCTGCGATTGACGACGTTCAGCACACCGTCGGGCAGCTCCGACTGCGATGACCCTTGGTTGGACTTCACCTTCGTCACCCCTCGACAAACCTTACAGGTCGGTAAACCCCGCGGTCGAGCGCCTTCCAACGTCGTGAAGAAAAGACGAACTGTCCAGTTCTCAACGATGCTTCGCCTATTCAGTGAGCCACCGGATGAGTCGATATGACAGCCCCAGAAGTCCTCTTGACGAGGAGGGGTGCAGTGCGGCACAAGCACGTTGACAAATGACGCCAGCATGGCGACGACCGCCCCGGCGGCTTGCGAAAACACGTACTTTCTCGATGCCGGCACTCCCCCGTGTCACCGCCAGCGGCGGCTCCGGCTCCGGCACCGCCACGACCACGCCCGCCACCGACGGCTGGACGAGCTGATCGACTGGCAGCGAGGGGCGCGGGCGAGGAGCTATCAAGCGCAGGTCGAAGAAAGTCGACAGGAGACCTTGACGCGACGGACGTCACGGCAGTTAGACGTGAGACTAAAGCTCAACGCCCGGTGCGTCGTCGCCGCGATGCTTCAATCTCGGCGCGACCAGATGTTTGATCAACGACGCTTGCTCCGCCAGATTCCACCAGTACCGATCTCGAAAGCTTCAATGGCCGCCAGTGTGGGCAGGACATCCCTCTGTAAGAGTTCCGGGCGTAGGTCACACCGGGGTTAGCCTTGTCCCACTCCGACAGCGCACGGTGTTGCGCGATAGGCCTAGCGGACTCACAAACTCCCAAAGGCTGCCGCAAACCGAGGCGTGCAGGGTACAGAATGACGCCCTTTCGCCGTAGGCGATGGATGAAAACGCCGCGCCGAATCGGCTTTATGCGCTTCGACGGCGTTGATCCACTACGTGCCCGGAGTGGGCCGGGTACGGCACGAGGAGCGTCGCCAAGGTGCCGGGCCTTGTCGCGCTCGTCGCCCGGGGCGATCAAGGTGCACGTCGAGGCGCTGGGGTCGCTCTGCATCGGCGGGCCGCCGGTGCGGCGTGACTCGCTGGCCGCATCGCCTCGACGACCAAGCGGGTGACGGCGGCGGCGACACTGGCCCTCGTTCGCGAGGGCCTGGTCAGTCTGGACGAGCCCTTGCCCGAGCTCGGCGAGGTCCGGGTGTTTCGCCGCATGGACGGACGGCTCGACGACACGGTGCCCGCCGAGCGGTCCGCCACGGTACGGGAGCAGTTGACGTTCACCTTCGCCACAAGCCGGAGAGGCGCATAACGTCGACAGCTCGCCTCGGGCACGTCGGCTCTCGGTAATCCGTGCCAAGGTGTTGACGATGAAGACGCCTTTGCACCGATCCCCCTTGCGGCGCGCTAGATGACGGTCGTCCTCGACGGAGCCTCGCTCAGCCTGGCGGACGTGGTGTCGGTGGCCGTGAGAGGAGACGAGGTCACCTTCGCGAGTGGGGTTCGTGAGCGCATGCAGGCTCACCGCGAGGTGGTCCTTGACGTGCTCGCGCGGGGCGAGCCCGTCTACGGGCTCACGACCGGAGTCGCCGAGCGCAAGCGGGTCACGATCCGAGAAGGGGACCGGACACGTTTCAACAGGTCACTTCTGCGGACCCACCGCATGGCCCAGGGCCCGATGGCTCCGGCGCCATTGGTCCGCGCCACGATGCTCGTGTTAGCGAACGCCTTCGCCATCGGCGTCGCCGGGGTGCGGCCCGAGCTTGCCGACCTTCTTCTCGAAGCTCTTCGCCGACACGTCGTGCCGGCGGTGCGGACCCTCGGCTCGGTCGGCGAGGCCGACCTCGGCCCGCTGGCGGATCTGGCCGACTGGCTCGTGGAGTGGGCGGGTTTCGAGCTGGCGGAGAACGAGGGTCTCGCCCTTTTGGACAACAACGCCTTTTCGACGGCCTGGTCCGTCCTCGCCGTCGCCGGGGCGGAGCAGCTGCTCGATGTCATGGACCTCGCTGCCGCCCTCGACTTCGAAGCCTACGTCGCCAACGTGAGCGCGCTTCATCCCGTCGTGGCCGGGACACGCGGCTCGCCCGGGGTGAGCACGTCCTTGTCGAACCTGCGAAGAGCCCTCGAGGGGAGCGTCCTCTGGCAGGGCGCAGTGGCCCGCAATCTGCAGGACCCGCTCACCTTCCGCTGCGTCCCGCAGGTCAACGGGGCGGCCCGTGACGCCGTCAGCTACGCCCGGGAGGCCGTCGAGCGGGAGCTCAACGCCGTGCAGTCGAACCCTGTCGTCGTGCTGTCCGAGCGGGCCGTCGTGTCCGTCGGCAGCTTCGACGTCGTGGCGATGTCCGCCGCCTTGGACTTCGCCCGCATCGGCCTTGCTCCAGCGGTCACCTCTGCCGCCGAGCGCACCGTGAAGCTCCTCCAGAGCCCGTTCTCCGGCCTGGCGCCCGGCCTGTCGGACCGGCCCGAGGAAGGCGACGACGGCCTCGCCGAGATGGCAGTCGCCGCCCAGTCCTTTGCCGCCGAGGCGCGCCTTTTGGCCCAGCCCGTCTCTTACGAGATGGCCAGCTCAACCAAGGCCGAAGGCATCGAGGACCGCACGACGATGGCCCCGCTCTCGGCTCGCCGCCTCGACGAGGTCGTAAGCCTCGCCTCGCGCGTCGTCGCTATCGAGCTGACCGTGGCGACTCAGGCGATCGATCTCCGGCGCCTTGGGCCCCTCGGTCGTGGTACTGGGGCGGCCCACGCGGCCGTCCGTCGCCTCGTCGCGGCCACGAGCGCGAACTCGCCCTTCCCCGACGATCTCGAGCCTTTGGTGGAAGCGGTCCGCAGCGGCGCCTTGGTGGAGGTCACCAAGCCGGCTTAACGGCCCTTTGCCGGCTGAAGGGCGAGCGCCCGGCGGGGACAGAACCGGACTGCCTGTCGTGCGGCACCAAGGAGCTTGTCGGGGACCTCTCCCTCAAACACGACGGGGAATCCCCATTCGTCGAAGCTCAGCACCTCGGGCAGGATCTCGACGCAGTAGCCGAACCCGTCACAGGCGACCGGATCAAGCGCGATCCTCATGGGCGCTTGCCTCCTCGGCCAGTCCTTGGGCGAACGTCCGCGGCGCAGCCAAGGCCGCCCAGGTGCGCTTCGAGATCGGCCGAGAACACCCGCAGGGCGCTTTGCACGAGGCGCACGACGCCGTCAGGGAGGCGGCACGCCCCCCGTCCGGCGATGAAGCCGCAGCGGCTTAGTAGCCGGTCGAGTGTCCGTCGGTCGCCTTCGCCATGGACGATCGTTTGCAGGTCCTCGGCGATGGCCGGAAGGCCGAACAGGCAAGGACCGCACTGGCCGGCGCTCTCGGTCGCCATGAAGCAGGCGATGCGGGCCGTCTCGGCAATACCGCAGGACGAAGTCCCGAGCGCCACCAGCACGCCAGCCCCCATCGACGCCCCGATCTCATGAAGCTCTTGGGGGGCGTAGGGGGTTGAGATGTCCGAGCGCGGGATCCAGCTACCGCCGTATCCGCCCACGAGCACGGCTTGCAAAGGGCCCAAAGGGCGGGCGAGCTCGAGGATCTCGGCTATGGCGGTGCCGGTGACGACCTCGACGACGCCGGGTCTTTGTACCGAGCCGCTGATCGTGACAAGGCGCGTCCCCGGGGCCGCGCTCACGCCGAGGCGCCTGAACCAGACGGACCCGTGGCGGGCGATGAGGGCGAGGTTGGCCAGGGTCTCGACGTTGTGGACGATCGCCGGCCGTCGTGCGAGCGTCAAAGGCACGGACTTGTCCGGCCTGAATGAGGGAAGCGGGCGTTTCCCGGCCACGCCGGCGACGAGAGCGGACTCCTCGCCGGCGACGTAGCGCCCCGGGAGCGGGCGAATCTCGAAGCGAGTCGTCGGCTCCCCGGCGATGGACCGTTCCTTGAGCGCGGTCTCGAGAACCGGGGCGAGTCCATGCGCCTCGTCCGGAACGCAGAGCACGATGCGTGCGGACCCGACCACGGCGGCGGCGATCTCGGCGCCGTCGAGGACGAGGTGGGGCGAGTGCGTGACGAGGAACCGGTCCTTCATGCTGGCGGGCTCGCCCTCCATGGCGTTGACGACGAGCACCCCAGGCCTTCTGCTCGATTGCGCCAGGCGAAGCTTCGCAAAAGACGGGAAGCCGCCTCCGCCCCGTCCCGTGAGGCCGGAGCGCTCGATCTCGCCGAGCAGGCGGGCGCGTCCCGGCGCCGTGGCGATCTGCGACAGCGGCGGCGCCCCATGACGGCGCCGGTGTGCGGCGAGGGTCGTCGGGGTTCGTCCAGGGGCGTCTTCGACGAGCCGCAATGTGGTCGGGGGAGCCTCGAGGGTGGTCATGACCGCGCGCCTTGGCTCGCCGTCGCGGCGCCGAGACGGGCACGGATGGAGCGTCGGGGAGTGTTCAAGGTCTCGGGCAGGCGGCTTGTCGCCCGGGCACTTTCCCAGATGCGCCAGGCCGTCGCGACGACGACGCTCGTGATGCACAGGGCCACGAGGCCGAGCACCCAGTCGAGCTCGGTGTCGGTGCCCATCCCGAGGCTGTGCGCCACCGCCACGGGCCAGCTCAAATAGGCGAGCCAGTGCAGCACACGCCAGCTTCGCGCCGAGATGTGCTGGCGCAGTGCGCTCGAGATCGCCACGGCGAGGAACAAGTCGACGCCGATCGTGCCAAGGGCGAGCCAGAAGCTGTGATAGCTCGAGGTGAAGGGGACGACGATCGTGCTCCAGCGGATGTGGACGTAGCTGTCCACGACCGAGGTCACAACGTGGATGGCGAGGAACACGACCGTGAGAGCCGAGATGCGGCGATGGATGTCCGCCCGGGCGAAGGCCGGCAGGGCACTTCTGGCACGACCCGCGGTGAGGATGCCGAGTGTCACCGTGGCACTCAGCAGCACGAGGGCGACTATCCCAGTTGCCCTCGTGGCGTACCAGAGGTTGATGGAGGACACTGTCACACCGCCTTTGCGCACTGGTCCGGCGAGCTGTCGGCGTCTTCTGGCCAACCCCCGAGTCTGACGACCGTCCCGTCGTGGCGGACCAGCCGGCAGGAAAGGCTCAACATCTTTGACAGCTGCGCCGGTGCCGCTTCGCCCCAGACGATCGCTGCCGTGCTGGCGGCATTCGCGGCCACGCAGGAAGGCGCCGTGACCGAGGCGAGCTGCCAACAGCTGTCCGCGCTCGTGCCCGTGGCCGGGTCGACGATGTGGTGCACACGTCGCCCGCCACGCTGCCAGGTGCGCACCGCCGTGCCTGAGCTCGCGAGGCCGCCGCACCAGATAGCCACGACGGCCTTTGCGTCCTCGGGACGGGTCGTGCAGGCGAGCGCCAGAGCGACCGGCCATCCCTCGAACGGAGCCGGCCCGGCGAGCGAGATGTCGCCGCCCAAGTTGACGAGCACGCCGGACCCGGTGACCTCGGCAATCCTCGAAGCGGCCCTGTCGGCGGCGAAGGCCTTGGCCGTCGAGCCGAGATCGAGCTTCACGCCCTGCGGAATCCTGAGCAGGCGGTTCCCGGGGTCGAGCTCGATGCAACGCCAGCCGGGCGCAGGTCTGAGAACTCCGAGTTCGCAGGTGCCGTCTTGCGGCACCTCGGAGAAGTCCCGGTCATAGCCGAGCTCGATGACGGCTGCGCCGACCGTCGGGTCGACTGCGCCGTCCGTGTCCCGGGCGATGTCGAGGGCGGTCTTTATCACCTCGGCCAAAAGCGGGCTGACAATGGCCGGATAGCCGCCCGTTTCGTGAGCACGCGAGATCTCCGAGTCGGCGCGAAAGCGGCTGCAGCAAAGCTCGATCTCAGCCAGCTCGCCTCGTAGGACGGCCTCCGCTGCACCCATCGCCTCGGGTGTCGTCGTGGCGAACGAGGCCGTCGTGCCGAAGGCCGGAAAGCCACCCCAGCCGGGCCCGATTCTCGTGGATGGCTTTGAGCACGACATGTCAGCTCGCTCCCGACGTCGTCGCCGCGCCCGAAGAGGCCGTGCTCGGGGCTGTCGTTGTCGTGCTCGTCGTCGCCCTTGTGCCGCTCGAGCTCGCGGCCTTCGTCCCTGGCTCCTTCGTGCCCGCCGAGCTCGTCGCGCTCGTCGCCGGCTTTGCTGTCACGGTCCGTCTCGCCGGCGCCGACTCGCTCGAGCGCACCGCCGTCGTCGCGTTGGCCGTCGATCCGGGGATCTCCGTTGCCACCAAGGCCCCGATGGCGCCGGTACCGAGGACGGCAATCAGCGCGACTGCAGTCGTCGCCAGGCGGATATGACGCGCGACATGCGCACGGCTGGGGCGTCTTTCGTGTTGTCTGCTGAGAGTTGTGTCCATGTCTCCTCCACGCGGTCTTGTTTGTCTCATTGAACGGCGCGGGCCTTACCGCTCCACCCGAGCCGGCTGAGTCCCAGCTGTGGACTGAGCGGCAAAGGGCCCGGGCCCTGTGCGCGGCTGGTCGGTTACTTCGCCGGCGTGGCGAGGTCGTAGATGGTGACGCCGTCGACAGTCGTCGCCTGGTAATGGGCCTCGACCCAGGTCGTGATCGAGCTCCCCGTTCCTGTCGAGCTCGGCCCGGCGCCACCTCCGCCGCCGGCGCCTGCGCTTATGAAGTAGTGGATCTTTCCCTCGGCGACATATCTCTCGAACTGGGAAAGGGTGGGAGTGGGGTCGGACCCGTTGAAGCCTCCGATCGCCATCACCGGGTCGCGGGTCGCCAACTGGTAGCCGGCGGCGCTGTTCGAGCCGACGGTGGCGGCGATCCAGGTGTAGCTGGAGGCGTCCGTTTCGAGCAGCTTTGTCAAAGCGGCCCCTGGTGTGCTGGCATTCAGGAGACCGCCGGCGGCACCGCCTGTTGCTCCGATCCCGGTGCCGCCCGGCGGCGCGCCCGCGCCAGTCGGCCTCCGAGCGTTCGACCCTCCGCCGCCGGCCGTCCCCCCGATCGAGCCGGCAGGGGGAGCTCCGCCGAGCCCGCTGTTGCCGGCAGGCAGAGCGCCGGTGCCGCCGAACGCGCCACCTTTGCCCAGGTTCCCTCCGGCCGCTCGCCTTCCCGTGGGGGAGGCGCCTGCGCCGGTGGGAAGGCCACCGGCCGTGGGGCCACCGAGGGCGAGGCCACCGGGGCCACCGGTAGCGCCCGCCTGGGTGGGGCCCGCCGAAGGGATGGATCCCGAGTGCACGACCGAGACCGTCTCGAGCGTGTAGGCACCCGGGCCGGCGAGGCCAACCAACAAGGCGATGCCACCCACCAAGAGCGCCACGCCCTTTAGCCGAAGCGGGGCTGCCAAAAGGGCGGCCGTCGCTGCGAGCCCGAAGACGAGCACCGCTACGCGAAGCTCGGGCATCCACGAGGTTGCTCGGCCGAGAAGCACGTATGCCCAAAGCGTCGTGGAACAGAGCGCTCCGGCCAGGGCGCCGCGGCCGAGCCAGGTCTCACGCCGTCGCCACATGGAGACGGCACCGACGGCGACAACGGCCCCGATCGCCGGCGCCAAGGCGACGGTGTAATAGGGATGGATGATGCCCTTCGCGTAGCTGAGGAGGAGGCCGGTCACGAGCAGCCAGCCTCCCCAGAACACGGCGGCGGCTCTCGTCCTGTCCGTGCGGGGCCGGCCTCGGCAGATCCACAGCGTCGCCACCAACAACACGAGCGCGCCAGGGATGAGCCAGGAGATCTGACTGCCGAACGCGGGCAGGAACATCCGGTCCCAGCCCGTCGCCCCCCACTGGTTGGCGGAGCTCCCCGTTTCATTGCCCGTGATTCGGCCAAAGCCGTTGTAGCCGAAGATCAGGTTGAAAAGGTTGTTGTCCTGCGAGCCCCCGATGTAGGGACGGTCGCGGGCCGGAGTGAGCTCGACGATTGTCACCCACCACCCGGAGGCGACTATGAGAGCCACGGCGGAAAGGGCGAGCTGTCCGATCCGGCGTCTTAGCTTTGGAGCTCCGGCGAGCAGGTAGACCAGACCGATGGCCGGTACGACGAGGAAGGCCTGCAGCATCTTGGTGATGAACCCGGTTCCGACGAGCGACATCGCGAGCACGAGCCAGCGCGTCCGGCCGCTTTCGATTGCCCGTGTCGTGGCGTAGGCGGCACCGGTGAGCAGCAACACCAACAGCGCGTCCGGGTTGTCGTAGCGGAACATCAAGGCCGCCACCGGCGAGAGCGCTACCACTGCGCCCGCGATGAGACCGGCGCCGGGGCCGAACCACCGCTTCAGCGCGCCGTAGAGCAGGGCGACTGTGGCGACACCTTCCAGAGCCTGGGGCACGAGAAGGCTCCACGAGTTGAGCCCGAAGATGCGCGCCGACAGCTCCATCACCCACAAAGACGCCGGTGGCTTGTCCACCGTGATGAAGTTCGACGCGTCGAATGACCCGAAGAAGAAAGCCTTCCAGCTCTTCGTGCCGGCTTGGACCGCCGCCGCGTAGAACGCGTTCGCCCAGCCCGTAGAGCCGAGCCCCCAAAGGTAGAGGACCGCCGTCACAACGAGGAGGCCGATGAGGGCCGGTCTCGCCCATCGCGGCTCGGGAGTTCGCGACGCCCGCAGGCGGCGCAGCCCACGTGGTCGTTCGAGTGGTGCGCTCTCGTGCGGTGGATCTTCGCTCGAGGCTGTCTCGACAGCTGTCGGGGACAATGTCGTCGTCATGGCATGCCTCACTTGGTCTCGGTCCTTAGAAGTCGCCCTACCATGGCCGCCCAATCTGAAGGCCCGATTGGAGCCAACAAGTACGCGGCTGGGTGTCTGCGGTGAGCCCTCGCCCATTCGCGAGCAACGCCCTCGGAACAGAGGGCACTGCTCGCGAATGGGCGAGGGGGACCGCTTGTGGGTTCAAGCCGCGAGAGGGTCTGTTTCTTCGCGACCGGGACGGATGGCAGGCGCCGTCGCCTCCTCCCATTGTTGTTGGTGCCTTATGGCGAAGATGAGGGGCACGACGGCGATGGCGGCTCCGAGGAGCATGAACGGGATCGTGAGATAGAAGACGAGCATTGTTTTTCGCCGACCTGGACGCGGTTGGCGGACCCTTTCCTTTCTCTGAGAGGGCGTCACCGGATTTGATGACGAGGCCAGGTTGCACCGGGCGACCGAAGCCGGACCGGGAGCAAACTGAGAGCAGGCGGTGAATCCCCGCTGTCGCTCAGGCCGCGCTCGTAGCTTTTGGTGGCTTGGCCGCGGTCGGAGCGGGCGCCGGCCTCCTGAAAAGGACGCGATCGCAAAGAGCGAACTGGAACAGCCAGAGCGACCCGTAAGAGCCGAGGTTTGCCACCTCCACCGCCGCGGTGTGGACAAGACGGGCGGAACTGGCGGTGGCGTCGGACGCCAGGTGTACGGACACGGTGGAGACGACCAGGCCCGCGAACGAAAGCACGCAGTAGGGCAGCGCCTGTCGCCAGGCCGGGGTGGGTCCCCGGTAGGTGAAGACCCAGCGCCGGTTGAGCTCGAAGGAAGGCACCGTCCCGATCGCGACCGCAATCAGGTTCGCCCACGTCGCGGAAAAGCCGATCACGCCGACGAGAAGTCCGAGCACGCAAAGCGTCGTCGCCGTCGAGATGGCCGACACCGATCCGTATCGTGCGAGCCGGCACAACTTGGCGCGCCTTTTGTGGGACAGGATCATTCGCACACGACGAGCATGAGAGCCGAAGCTGAGCGGCGTCTGCGTCCTACCTGCAGCCGGGCTGAAATCACGGCCGATCCTCGAGAACCCTCGGCTGGACTCGGGCCGGCTATCAGCCGGCGTTCAGGTCGGCGTCGCAGTCTTGTGCCATGACCGAGACGCATAGGC
>Ga0187867_10003544_pt1 | contig 12422 bp, 7 predicted proteins | sample June2016WEW_13_1_FD_132976 | JGI IMG/M metagenome (GOLD analysis project Ga0187867, IMG submission 132976) | Peatland microbial communities from SPRUCE experiment site at the Marcell Experimental Forest, Minnesota, USA - June2016WEW_13_10 | ecosystem: Environmental > Terrestrial > Soil >... | reverse complement strand
GCTCCCGACGGCAGGAACACCTATGCCAGCGAGTCATTTCTTAAACTCGTCGGCATTACCCAGCAAGAGTGCTCGGATTTTGGCTGGGGTGACGTGCTTCATCCTGAAGACGCAGAACGCACTATCGCAGCATGGCAGGAATGCGTGCGCACCGGAGGGATATGGGATATCGAACATCGATTCCTCGGAGTGGACGGACAGTGGCACCCCATCCTTGCTCGGGGCGTGCCGGTGAGAAATGAGGCTGGTGAGATCGTCTACTGGGCGGGGATCAACCTCGATATTTCCGCACGCAAGCAGATGGAGGAAGAGCTGCTCAAATCACGTGATGAACTTGAATTGCGTGTGCGCGAGCGCACCGCCGAGCTGAACGGTTATATGGCAAAGCTTGAGAAGAGCAACCAGGCCCTTCAGGATTTTGCCTCGATCGCTTCCCACGACATGAAAGAACCTCTTCGCAAAGTCATCTCTTTTGGCAATATGCTCAGGCAGAAGTCTGGTGAATCGCTGGGACAATCCGGCAACGACTATCTGAACAGAATGCTCAACGCAACGGAGCGGATGCAATCCCTGCTTGGGGGGCTTCTCGATTACTCGCGAGTTACGACAGCGGCAGAGCCATTCAAGGAGGTCGATCTTTCCGATCTCATCGGCGAAGTTCTTTCCGACCTTGAAGTAAGAATCGTAAAGACAGGCGGCGAAGTTCATGTCGAGGACCTTCCGGTCATTTCAGCAGACCCCACACAGATGCGGCAGCTATTCCAGAATCTCATCGGTAACGCGCTTAAATTCCACAAACCGGGCGAGAAGCCGATAGTCCAGGTCCGTTCCATATCCAATACCGATTCGGGATGTCAGATCGTTGTCGAGGATAACGGCATCGGCTTTGAGGAGAAATATCTCGACCGTATATTTGCCGCCTTCCAGAGGCTGCATGGCCGGAGCGAGTATGAAGGAACGGGAATGGGCCTTGCCATCTGTAAAAAGATAGTCGAACGGCACGGATGGAGCATTACGGCGAAGAGCACGCCGGGTGAAGGCTCACTTTTTGTTATTGACCTTCCTGCAAGGCAAGCAGGGTCGCAGGAACTGGCGGTAGACAGCATGAAGTAACAGGGATCTAGAACCGTGAAGGATTTTTAAACCGCATAGTTGATGGGGAAACCACAGGAATACATGATCCTATGAACAATAGACAACCAATGGGACAAACCAAAGGGACCGGTATGCGGATGGCCGGCCTGGCGGCGGCGCTGATCGTCGGCGCACTGATCGCCTGGTGGATGGTGGATCAGGCGAAGGCGCAACCAGTTCGCGGGGAAGCCGGGGAACACCCGGCTTTGTTCCTAAGCAATGAGTCGCTTCCGCCGATGAACTTCATGAAAGACGGCAAGCCGACCGGCATCGTGATTGACCTTGTCGAGGCCCTGGCGAAACGTATGCATCACCCCGTGGAAATTCGGCTCATGAACTGGACCGAGGCACAACAACTCGTTCTGGAGGGCCGAGCGGACGCTCTGCTGCAAATCAACCCCGATCCGGAACGCCTGAAAATTTTTGACTTCTCGGAGCCTTTGCTGACCTCTGAATTCACTATATTTACTTCCGCCGAACGCCTTGGCATCACTTCCATGAGCGATCTGCGCGGATTGAAGGTCGGTGTCGAGGAAAAGGGGCTGCCAATCCTTTTACTGCAAAAAGACCATCGGGTGATCGTGAAAATCGTCCCGGATTTCGTTCAAGCCTTCGGGATGCTGGCAAAGGGTGCATTGGATGCAGTGATTGCGGATCGGTGGGTGGGCAGCTATGTTCTGGCGGAAAACAACATCCGAGGCGTGAAGTTGATCGCAGAGCCCATCGGCCACAGTGAATCCGCGATTGCTGTTAAGAAAGGGAATGCTGAACTACTCGGAGACATCAATGCGGCCCTGGTGGAGATCCGACGAGACGGCACATACGATAGGATTTTTAATTCCTGGCGGTCCAAGGAAGTCGTATTCAAGACACGAGAGCAATTGCGCCAACAAACGTGGTTGATTTCAGCCATCTCGGTGGCATTGATCGTGGCCTTGGTTAGCGTTGCAGCGTTGGTAAGGGAAATCCGGCGACGTAAGCGCGTCGAGGAGGCATTGCGCGAAAGTGAGGAACAGCTCCGTCTTTTCATCGAACACGCTCCCGCATCACTGGCAATGTTTGATCGCTCGATGCGCTATCTCAGCGCCAGCCGCCGATGGCTTGCCGACTACAATCTCGAGCAAACTGACCTGACCGGACTTTCGCACTATGAAGTCTTCCCGGAAATTCCGGAGTACTGGAAGGAAGTGCATCGCCGGGGGCTTGCCGGTGAGGTGGTGCGTGCCGATGCCGACCGGTTCGACAGGGCCGATGGCTCCGTTCAGTGGCTCCGATGGGAAGTCCGGCCGTGGCGGGAAGCGGCCGGCGATGTTGCGGGCATAGTGATCTTCAGCGAGGACATCACCGAGCGCAAGCGGGCGGAGGAGATGCTGAGCGAGAGTGAGGCCAGGTTTCGCGCGCTGGTGCAGGCCAGTTCGGATGCGGTGTATCGAATGAGCCCGGATTGGGGTCAGATGTACCAGCTCCGTGGCCGGGATTTTATCTCCGACACGGAAACGACAAGCAACACCTGGCTTCAGAAATACATTCACCCGGATGATCAGCCGCTCGTCACGGCGACCATCAACGAAGCCATCCGGAACAAGAGCATCTTCGAACTGGAACACCGGGTTTTGCGCGTGGACGGCAGTCTTGGCTGGACGTTCTCGCGTGCGATCCCACTGCAGGATCAAAACGGCGAAATCGTCGAATGGTTCGGTGCCGCAAGCGACATCACCGAGCGCAAGCAGGCAGAAGAAGAACTTCGCCGCCTCAACCGAATTCTGAGGGCACTTAGTAATACGAATCAGGCTGCGATCCACGCCGAGGATGAATCTGATTTTTTGGACACGGTTTGCCGGATTGTTGTGGAGGATTGCGGCCATCCAATGGCGTGGATCGGTTTTGCGGAGGACGATGAAAACAAGACCGTCAGGCCTGTCGCTCAGGCTGGGTTTGAGGACGGTTATCTGGAGACCGTAAAGATCACGTGGTCGGATACCGAACTTGGGCGCGGTCCCACCGGTACAGCCATACGTACCGGGACGCCCGACGTTTCCAAAAATATGCTGACGGAATCCCGGATGGCGCCTTGGCGGGAACAGGCACTAAATCGAGGCTATGCTTGTTCTGTTGCGCTTCCGCTGATAACCGGCGGACAAACCTTGGGAGTACTTACAATCTATTCGAAAGATCCGGACTCCTTTCCAGGCCACGAGGTGAAATTGCTCGCCGAGTTGGCTGACGACCTCGCTTATGGGATCACTGTCCTCAGGCTGCGCCTTGCCCACCGGCAGTCCGAACAGAAGCTGCGGGAAAGCCAGGCGAGGCTCGATCTGGCGCTGCGCTCAGCCCAAATGGGCGTGTGGCACCTGGACTTAATAGAAAACAAACGCCATTTTGACGACCAGGTCTGTCATCTTCTGGGCATCGCCCCGGCTGGATTCACCGGAACTGCGGAGGAGTTCTACAAGGCAGTACATCCTGACGACCGTGAGATGGTCAAGGCGGCATTGGCCAGAACCATTGAACAGGATGTGCCCTACGAAACGGAGTACCGTACAATCTGGCCGAATGGAAGCGTCCATTACATCATTGCCCGTGCAAGATTGTTCTGCGATGAAACAGGTCACCCAGTAAGGGTGGACGGCCTTATCTGGGACATCACCGGGCGCAGGCAGGCGGAGGTACTGCTACAACGACAGGCCGAAATGCTGCATTTATCCTACGATGCCATCATCGTTTGGCGGCTCGGAGCCCATATCGAAAGCTGGAACAGGGGAGCTGAAGAGCTTTATGGCTATTCGCAGGAAGAAGCCGTGGGCCGGGTAACCCCCGATTTGCTGAAAACGATCCATCCCGAGCCGTGGCCTCAGATCGAGGCCAAGCTGCGCGAGCGAAAATTCTGGGAAGGAGAACTCAGACACCGCACCCGCGAAGGGCGGGAAATCATCGTTTCGGCTCGCCACCAGCTTGTGCGCGGCGAAGACGGCGTGGAACGGATTCTGGAGATAAACCGCGACATCACCGAGCGCAAGCGGGCGGAATCCCGTCTAACAGCCGATCTGAACGCTCTCACACGAATGCATGCGCTGGGCGAAAGGCTTCTGGTGACGGGGGGACTACAGCCGCTTCTGCAGGAAATTATGGATGCGGCGGTATCCATTGTGGGGGCCGAAAAGGGTACGCTGCAACTCCTTGAAGGCGACTCATTGCGGATTGTCGCACATCACGGACATCGGCAGCCCTTTCTGCAGTTCTTTGCGTCCGCTAAAAATCAGGCTTCGGTGTGCGGTGAGGCGACGAGGCGCGGAGAGCGCGTTGTCGTTTCGGATGTTGAAACCAGCTCCCTGTTCATCGGCACGCCCTCACTGCCGGTCTTGCGGGAGGCCGGCGTCCGGGCCGTTCAATCCACGCCCATGATCAGCCGCAATGGAGCGCTGCTGGGTATCATCACAACTCAATGGGGGGTTCCCTTCACCTCCGATGAGCACGATCTTTGGCGTATCGACCTGCTGGTGCGGCAGGCCGCTGACCTGATCGAGCATTCGAAGGCCGAGGAGGCGCTGCGCAAATCACGTGACGAGCTTGAATTGCGTGTGCGGGAACGTACCGCAGAACTGGTCGCCGCAAGCGAGGATTTGCAGAAGCAGGCTGCACTTCTCAATTTGGCTCTTGATGCCATTTTTGTCCGTGGATTGGATCACACTGTAAAATTCTGGAATGATGGCGCAGAGGAACTGTACGGGTTCAGCAGCGAAGAGGCTCTCGGCAAAGTTACTCAAGACCTTTTGCGCACCGAGTTTCCGGAGCCTGTAGATCGGATCGCGGACCAGGTGCTCGAATCGGGACGGTGGGAGGGAGAACTGCGGCAAACTGCCTCCACTGGGAAAGAAATACTTGTCGAGAGCCGTTGGGCCCTGCAACGCGGAACGGATGGCGAGCCCCTGGGATTTCTCGAAATTAACCGTGATGTTACGGCTAGAAAACTCGCAGAAGAAGCCCTGAGATCCAACATGGCAAGACTTGAGCTGGTAAATGCCGAGCTTCAGGAATTTGCTTTCGTTGCCTCCCACGACCTTCAGGAACCCCTGCGCAAGATACAGACTTTTTGCGACATGGCCAGGAAACGATGCGCCCCGGTTATTGACAGCACCAGCCAGGATTACCTCGATCGGGTTATAAATTCGGCGTCCCGCATGCGGCAACTTCTGAGCGCCCTGCTCCAGTTCTCGCGGGTAGCCACGAGACCCGAGCCGTTCAAAAGACTGGACTTGGTAAAAATTGTGCGGGAAGCAGAGGATATTTTTGAAGAAACAGTCAAAAATACAGGCGCTCTGGTTGAAATCGAAAACATGCCTGCCATTGAGGCCGATGAAACTCAAATGCTGCGTCTCTTCCAGAACCTGATTGGTAACGCTTTGAAATTCCGTGGCGAAGGGACGCCTCGCATCAAGGTTTATGGCAAGTTAGACAAGAAGAGGATGTGTGAGATTATTGTAAAAGACAACGGCATCGGGTTTGACCCCGGGTTTGCCGAACTTATCTTTAAGCCATTCCAGAGATTGCATGGCCGAAGCGAATATGACGGGACCGGGATGGGGCTCGCTATATGCCGAAAAATCGTCGAGCGCCACGGGGGAAGCATCAGGGCTGAGAGCGAACTGGGGAAAGGTTCGACCTTTATAATTCGCTTGCCCGCAAAACAAACCGCATGGGAGACTATCATTGCCGGACAGCAATCATAAGACCGTTTTGATGGCCGACGACGACGAAGAGGATTGCATGCTGGCTTGTGATGCCTTTGCGGAAAGCGGAGCAAAGGTGGCATTCTCCAGTGTCGCGGACGGTATCGAACTCATCGACTACCTTTCAGAGCGTTCCCGCTCTGCGGCAAACCGTTTGCCCGATCTTATCCTGCTTGATATGAACATGCCGCGAAAGGATGGCCGCCAGGCCCTGGTCGAAATCAAATCCGAACCCGCGCTTCGGCACATCCCGATTGTGATTTTAACGTCAGCCGATGAACGAGAGGACGTAGACTTCACAATGAAAGCAGGGGCAGAATCATTTATCACCAAACCGGCGACTTTCGATGAATGGGTCGAAATTATGAAATCCCTGGTCCGGAGCTGGCTAAGCTAGGTGGATAGAGCATTCGGATGCACTTTGTGGCCCGCGCGGGCGCTCGCCACCGCATTTTCCATTCATTCTGCATACACACATGCGAAATCATGGAAGGAAACCCTTTCTCGCAAACGGGTAATACTGGAAATAAGAATCGTAAGGACAGGCGGCGAAGTTCATGTTGAAGACCTTCCGGTCATTTCTGCAGACCCCACGCAGATGCGGCAGCTATTCCAAAACCTCATCGGTAATGCGCTTAAATTCCACAAACCGGGCGAGAAGCCGATGGTCCGTGTCCGTTCCATATCCAATACTGACTCGGGATGTCAGATCGTTGTCGAGGATAACGGCATCGGCTTCGAGGAAAAGTATCTCGACCGTATATTTGCCCCCTTCCATAGGCTGCATGCCCGGAGCGAGTATGAAGGAACGGGAATGGGCCTTGCCATCTGTAAAAAAATAGTCGAACGCCATGGAGGGAGCATTACGGCGAAAAGCACGCCCGGAGCAGGTTCAACCTTTATTATCGAGCTTCCCGTAAAGCAAACAAATAGGACGGAGAGTTGATGCCAATGAAGGAGGACCGTAAGCAGAAGAAGGGCATGAATTCTTATAGTCCCTACGCTGACGAATTATTCGGATTGCAATTTTATTTTTTTCGTATATTCAAACAATTACAGCTTTGTTCTACTGGCGGTCCGAAATGTCCGTAAAATATAAACAAGAATAGAGAAGCGGTCCAAATCCTTGCTGCAAATGGGAGAGGCGATGTCCAGCACAAAAGAATCCATTCCAGTAAAGCAACTGAGAAAAATACCAACCGGTATAGGCGGTTTTGACGAGATCACTGGTGGGGGTGTTCCGCAAGGACGTCCGACTCTTATTTGCGGGGGGCCTGGAAGCGGCAAGACCCTTTTCGGCATGGAGTTTCTCGTTCGGGGAGCAAGAGAATTTAATGAGCCAGGCGTCTTCATGTCTTTTGAAGAAAAAGATACTGACCTTGTCGAAAATTTCTCCTCACTTGGGTTCGACATCGAGAACCTGGTGGCCGGTAATAAGATGGCCCTGGATTACGTCCACATCGAACGAAGTGAAATACTGGAAACGGGAGAGTTCGACCTCGAAGGTCTTTTCGTACGGCTAGGATTTGCCATTGATTCCATCGGGGCAAAACGTGTCGTCCTGGACACAATCGAAGCGCTCTTTTCGGGCTTTCCCAATGAAGGCATTCTGCGGGCTGAAATCCGGAGGCTTTTCCGGTGGCTGAAAGACCGGGGAGTCACGGCGGTGATAACGTGCGAGCAGGGAAAGGGGACCCTCACCCGTCACGGCCTCGAAGAATACGTTTCCGACTGCGTCATTCTTCTCGACCATCGCATGATAGAGCAGGTCGCAACGCGCCGGTTGCGCATAATCAAATATCGCGGAACTACCCATGGGACCAATGAATATCCTTTCCTGATCGACGAAGGGGGTCTATATGTTCTGCCTATCACTTCAATAGGCCTCACACATAAAGCCTATAATGAGCGCATATCGAGCGGGGTGGCGCGTCTCGATAACATGCTTGGCGGTGAGGGGTACTTTCGGGGAAGCAGCATTCTGATTACAGGTACAGCCGGGACCGGGAAAACGAGCCTTGCCGCCCATTTTGCCAACAGCGTATGCGCACGCGGAGAAAAGTGTCTCTATTTGGCCTTCGAAGAGTCGGAGAGCCAGATCGTGCGCAACATGCGTTCTATCGGCGTCGACCTTCAGCCCTGGCTGGATAATGGATCGCTTCATGTCCACGCAACGCGGCCCACTCTCTTCGGGCTTGAAATGCACCTGGTCAGCATGAACAAGCTGGTAAGGGATTTCAGACCTTCCGTCGTGATTATGGACCCGATTTCCAACCTTGTCTCCATAGGCAATTCGGCCGAAGTAAAATCCGCCCTGATGCGTTTCGTCGACAGCCTGAAAACGGAAGGCATAACCGCCTTATTCACGTGCCTGATCTACGGGCAGCACCAGGATTTGACTGAAATGGGCGTTTCCTCCCTCATGGACACGTGGCTTACGGTGCGGGACATCGAAAGCGGCGGAGAGCGCAATCGTGGCATCTATGTAATTAAATCGCGGGGCATGGCCCACTCAAACCAGGTCCGTGAATTTGTTCTTTCTTCCAATGGCGTGGGCCTTGTTGACGTTTATGTCGGGCCAGGAGGCGTTCTGACCGGAGCTGCGCGGCTTGCCCAGGAATCGAAAGACCGGCAGGATCAAAAAGAATGTGCGGAGGCAATCGAGCGTAAGCAGCGGGAGTTTGAAGCCCGTAAGCTCTCGGCGGAGGCGCAGGTTGCGGGAATTATGGCGGAATTGAGCGCTCAGGAAAAAGAACTTAAGAAGGCCATCGAAGAGGAAGATGAGATGAAGCTCAAGCTCGACCACCAACGAAGTGAAATCGCGCGCCAGAGACATGCCGATTAGGTTACTATGAGGGAGGATTGAAAATAATGACTTCATCAGGCGAGGAAAAATCTCCGAACCGAGCCGAATCCGAGCGCCAATATGAGTTGAGGCTCTATGTAGCCGGACAGACACCCCGATCGATGGAGGCTTTCAGCAATCTGAAAAAGATATGTGAAGAGCATCTCAAGGGCCGGTACTCGATAGAAGTCGTCGACCTGCTTGAGAATCCCAGGCTGGCAAAGGGCGATCAGATACTTGCAGTTCCGACTCTGGTTAGAAGACTGCCCGAGCCGATACGCAAAATAATCGGCACACTGTCAGACACCGAACGCGTTTTAATTGGACTGGATTTGCGCCCGCGCAAACCTTGAAAGGGCTTTTATGTCCGAGGATAAAAGAACAACTGAACTGTTTGAAAAAGCTCTGGCCGAGGGAGAATCGCAAAAATTCATCTTGAGCCTTTTTGTAGCGGGGATGACTCCCAGATCCCTTAGGGCGATAGAAAACGCCAGGCAGCTTTGCGATCGATATCTTAAAGACAGATGTGAACTCGAAGTAATCGACGTGTATCAGCAGCCGGGTTTGGCCAAGGATGCCCAGGTGGTTGCCGCCCCAACTCTTGTTAAAAAGCTGCCGCCGCCGCTCCAGAGGTTTATAGGTGATCTTTCCGACCCCGAACCTATTCTGATAAGATTAGCTCTAAAAGAAGAAAAATAGAGTTCCTGAGCCATATCAGCCTTGCAAGCGGTACAGAGGTGTATCAATGGAAAAGTACGAACCGACCAGAGACGAGTTGATTGAAAAGATCCGGGCTCTGGAAGAGCGCCTTTTGGAAGCCGAACAGACCATCGAGGCGATCCAAAGCGGTGAGGTCGATGCCCTCGTTATCCAAAAACCCGATGGAGAGAAGCTCTACACTCTGACAGGGGCCGACTATGGATACCGCGTCCTTGTGGAGTCGATTACAGAAGGTGCTCTGATACTCTCGTCCGATGACTCGATTTATTACTGCAACCACACTTTGGGGGAAATGCTGGGGCTTCCGATTCAGAAAATCATCGGCACAAAACTGGACCCTTATGTGGTTTTTTCCGAAGGCCGCGCGCAATTGATGGAACTCATCAATGAGATCCGCGATTTGGGGGTGGCTAAGGGCGAGTTCCTGATTAAACGCAATGACGGGACGCTCCTGCCGGTCAACGTTTCGCTCAATCGTATGAGCGTTTCAGATTTTGAGGGCGTCTGCGCGGTTATCACCGATCTCACCGAACAGAAGCGAGTTGAGGAAGAGCTTAGAAGACACCGCACAGAGCTTGAGATGTTGGTCAACGAGGCCACTGCCGACCTTCAGCAGGAAATCATCGAACGTAAGCACGCCGAGGAAGAGGTCCGTGGACAGCGCGAATGGCTGAGAGTAACACTAACCAGCATTGGGGACGCACTAATCGCCACCGATGCTGCGGGCCGGATCACTTTTCTCAATTCCGTCGCTGCCAAACTCACGGGATGGCGGGAAGACGAAGCGCGGGGGAAATTGATCCAGGAGGTTTTCACGATCATAAACGAGAAGACGCGAAAACCGGCTGAGGATGTCGTCAGGCGCGTTTTGCGTGACGGCCGTAGCGCCCTCTTGGCTAATCATACATCCCTAGTCACCCGTGACGGTCGAGAAATCCCTATCGAAGACAGTGCAGCCCCGATCAAAGACCGCACCGGTAATCTGATCGGGGTGGTGCTTGTCTTTCATGATGTCACTGACAGGCGGCGGTCCCAGGATGAAACTCAGAGACTGCATGCAGCTATTCGGCAGGAGAGAGACACTTTATCAGCACTGGTTAGCAGCATGGCTGATGAGGTCTGGTTTGCTGACGCGCAGAAGAAATTCACTCTGGCAAATCCATCGGCTCTGCTGGAGTTCGCTTTAGACTCAGATTCAGATATGGACATAGAAAGGTTTTCTGCAAGTCTGGAGGTCTTTCGCCCCGATGGTAGTCCCCGACCCGTTGAGGAAGCACCGCCGCTGCGTTCCCTCAAAGGTGAAGTGTTAAGAAACCTGGAAGAAACGGTCCGAGTCCCCGCAAGCGGAGAATTGCGGCATCGCCTGGTAAATTCCTCTCCGGTCAAGAGTGCCGACGGCAATATTATTGGCGCAGTGTCGGTTGTGCGTGACATCACCGGGCGCAAGCACATGGAAGAAGAGCTTCGCAAATCACGAGATGAGCTTGAATTGCGTGTACAGGAGCGCACTGCCGAACTCAGCACGACAGTAGCTAGGCTGGAGCTGGTAAATGCCGAGCTTCAGGAATTTGCCTTTGTTGCCTCCCACGATCTGCAGGAGCCCCTGCGCAAGATACAGACTTTCTGTGACATGGCCCAAAAAAGATGCGCTCCCGTTTTGGACGGTACCAGCAAAGATTACCTGGATAGGGTTATCAAATCGGCGTCCCGCATGCGGCAACTATTGAGTGACTTGCTCGACTTCTCCAAGGTAGCTACGAGACTCGAAGCATTCAAAAAAATAGACCTCGTCAAAACCGTGCGGGAGGCTGCGGATGTCTTCGAAGCATCAGTCAAAGAAACAGGTTGCCAAATTGAAATTGAAAACATACCTGCCATTGAGGCTGATGAAATTCAGATGTTGGGGCTCTTCCAGAATTTAATTGGTAACGCTCTGAAATTCCGCAGCAGTGAGACTCCACGCATCAAGATTTATGGCAAGCTAGACAGAAAGAGGACATGTGAGATTTTCGTAAACGACAACGGCATCGGGTTTGACCCGAAGTTTGCCGAACGTATTTTCAAACCTTTCCAGAGATTGCATGGCCGCAGTGAATATGACGGGACCGGGATGGGTCTTGCCATATGCCGAAAAATAGTGGAGCGGCATGGGGGCAGCATCAGGGCTGAGAGCGAGCCCGGGAAAGGTTCGACATTTATAATCAGGCTGCCCGTAAAACAAGACAGGTTGTAGACTATCATTGCCGGACAGCAATCATAAGACCGTTTTGATGGCCGACGACGACGAAGAGGATTGCATGCTGGCTCGTGATGCCTTTGCGGAAAGCGGAGCAAAGGTGGCATTCTCCAGTGTCGCGGACGGCATCGAACTCATGGACTACCTTTCAGAGCGTTCCCGCTCTGCGGCAAACCGTTTGCCCGATCTTATCCTGCTTGATATGAACATGCCGCGAAAGGATGGCCGCCAGGCCCTGGTCGAAATCAAATCCGAACCGGCGCTTCGGCACATCCCGATTGTGATTTTAACTTCAGCCGACGAACAAGAGGACGTAGACTTCACAATGAAAGCAAGGGCAGAATCATTTATCACCAAACCGGCGACTTTCGATGAATGGGTCGAAATTATGAAATCCCTGGCCCAAAGCTGGCTAAGGTAGGTGGATAAAGCATTCGGATGCGCTTTGGCCCGCGCGGGCGCTCGCCTCCACATTTCCATTCATTCTACATGCACACATGCGAAATCATAGAAGGAAGCCCTTCCTCGCAAGCAGGTAATACGGAGTTACCTGGAAAACCTCGCACAAGATACTCTTGACCGTCGGCAGGCGATCCTATCGGACCTCACGAGGTTCAAGGACCAGCTTGATTCCATGGACAATCTGCCGAACCCGCTTCGTTGAGAGTGTTCCGATAAGGTCACGCAAATCGGTCTTATCCACTGTGAAAAGCTGTGACCCTATCACTACGCTCTGTTTCGGAAGGTTCGCTTCTCCAGG
>Ga0187867_10003542_pt1 | contig 12423 bp, 8 predicted proteins | sample June2016WEW_13_1_FD_132976 | JGI IMG/M metagenome (GOLD analysis project Ga0187867, IMG submission 132976) | Peatland microbial communities from SPRUCE experiment site at the Marcell Experimental Forest, Minnesota, USA - June2016WEW_13_10 | ecosystem: Environmental > Terrestrial > Soil >... | reverse complement strand
GGTAAAGCTCGACGAGATCGTTGCCGCTGAGCCGGCCCGGCAAAGACACATAGCTCTCCGCGCCGAGGTCGTGCAGCATCGCCTCAAGACCGGAGCGTTCCCGCCCTTCACCGACGATGACCGTCTCGAGCGCGGGGATCTTGTCATGTACCCGCGCCAGGATGGCGATGAGCCTCGGGAAGTTCTTGACGGGCACGAGGCGGCCGATGGCGACGACGAGCGGTCGCGCGGCCCGGTGACCGCCCGGGGTGTAACGCGGGTCGATCCCCGGGGGAACGACGCTGACGCGGCTCGCCCGTAGACCCGGCAGGGCGACGATCTCGCGCCGGGACGACTCGGAGAGGGTCACGATCCGTGAGCGCCAGTAAAGCGGCGGCGCCACGACCGACTCGAGTGACCTCCCTGCCTCGGCCAGCGGTGACGGCAGCGTCATCGACCACATCTCGCCGTGCACGTGGTGCATGAACACGACCCGGGGCAACCTGGACCAGAGCGGGCTCAAAAAAGGCATGCCGTTCCAGATCTCGACCAGGCCGTCGAGGGGGCCGAGACGCCCGCTGACGATGTCTTTCGGTCCGGTGGCAAAAACGCCGTAGCGGCCCGAACGGCGCACGACCCGGTAGCCGTCCCGCTCGACGAGCACCGCCCTGCCAGCCACCGACGAAGTGCGCAAGACCACGTCGATGCCCGCCTTCGCCCAGCGCGTTGCCACCTCGTGGGCGTGCAGCTCGGACCCGCCCGCTTCCGCGTCGTCCAGGTCGCGCCAAGCGAGTATGGCCAGCCTGTGCAGGCCGGCCCGGTGAGCAAGCTCGGAAAGCTCCTCCACCGCCGGGTTCATGGCCCGGGTCTCTCCCAAGGCGGCTTTGGAGAGAGCCGTTTCCGGCTCCGAGCCGAGGTCCAGTCGCTTCGGGGGGTGGTGGGATCTCATCGAAGACCGCTCAGGTTCTGACCGGCGTGGGATGTGACCGGCCCGTTCCTTGAGTGCCCCTCGCCGAGGCATTCGGCTGGTTTCCCACCTGCTGTTCGTGGTAGTCGGCTTCGACGTTCACGTCCCAGGTGTTAAAGGGCCTGCCATAGAGGCCCTCGACGGTGAGCATCGCCGTCAACATCGAGTGGTCTTGGTTGTTGTACCGGTGCATGCCGTTTCGCCCTACGGGATGGACGTTCGGGACCTCGGCTTTGAGCCAGTCGCGGATCGCCTGCAGCTTCTCGCCGTAGCCGTCGTCGTAGACCGGGTAGGCCTTCTCCACCCTCACGACATAGCCCCTCTCGACGTCTCCCGGCCTCACGAGGCCGAGAGTCTCGAGCTCCTTTTTCCCCAGGGCGACCAGGTCATCGTCCGCCGTCGACCAGAGCTCGTCGCCCTCGAAGACGAAATATTCGAGCCCGAGACAGGTCCGGCCCTGCTTTACAAGGTCGCGGGACCACGAGCCGAAGTTCTGCACGCGTCCCACCCGGACCTTGTCGGAATGCACGTAGATCCAATTGTCGGGAAAGCCGCGCTCGGCGGGCAGGACGAGAGCAACGGTGAGGAAGTCCCGGTAGCGCAGAGCACGGGCGGATTCGAGGACGTGCTCGGGAGGTGGTGGGTCCATCGCCTGGACTAGGTCCGAAAGGGGCATGGAGGAGACGAGGTGGTCGAAGGGCCATGTCGTGACGTCGCCCACCTCTCCCGCAGCGGCGCCAGATCGCTCGGGGGAAAGCACTGAGCGGGTCACGGCTTGCAGGGCGCGCCCATCGCTTCGTCGGATCCGCTCGAGCCTGGTGCCGAACAGGACCTTGGAACCCTGGGCCTCCACGAGCTCGCGGGCCCGCTCCCACATCATCCCCGGACCGAGGCGCGGGTAGTGGAACTCGTCGATCAACGATGTGACCCGGGTCTCTCGCTTGTTGGGAGCCAGTGCGTTCCTGATCGCCTTTCCCAAAGTGAGGCTCTTGATCCGTTGCGCCGCCCAGTCCGCCTTGATGGCGCTCGCCGGCATGCCCCAGATCTTTTCCGTGTAGGTCTTGAAGAATTTCCGGTACAGGCGCCATCCGAACGCCCGCGCCGTCCAGCCCTCGAAGGTGTCGAGGTCCTTCGGCGGGTGCACGCGCACGAACAGGAACGACATGGCGCAGCGTGCCGACTCCACAAGGCCCAGACCACGCAGGGCATTTCCGAGCCGGATCGGGTAGTCGTAGTAGGTGCCCTCGTAGTAGATCCGGCTCAGCCGACGCCGGAGGAGGAAGTCCTCCGGGCCGAGAATCTCCCGCCAGACGGCTTCGACCTCGGGCACCTTGGTGAAAAAGCGGTGCCCACCGATGTCGAACCTCCATCCCTCTCTCTCAACGGTGCGGGCAAGACCGCCGACGACCGTGTCCATCTCCAACACCGTGCAGGTGGCACCACGCTTGGCGAGCTCGTAGGCGGCTGTGAGCCCCGCCGGGCCGGCGCCGACGACGACGACCGTGCCCGGCCCGCCCCCGTCCGGCTCGGGGCCTTGTTGCTCGGCGTCCTTCTCCCCTTCTCCGACAAGGCCGCGGGTCTCCGGTCTCGGGTCGTTCACCGCCGCCATCGTGGCATCATCGCACGAGGGACCGCTCGAGCCTTCGAAAGGCGCCGAGCCGAGCTTGAGTGTTGCCTCCCGGTGGCGCCTTAGGGCACATAGATCCCGAGAAAGGCCAACATGGCGAGGGTGACGAGCAGCACGCCGCACAGCCCGGCAGCGATCCGGTAGGTGCTGGCTCTTTTCGTGAGCATGGCGCCGGCGACGACAAAGGGAAAGCATCCGAGCCCGTAGCGCTCGAGCGAGGAGAGGTTCGCCGCCGTCAGCGCGACGGCGAGGAACGCCACCACGTACCACGCGTAGGCGGCGGGGAGGTTTTTTAGGACATACAGCGCCAGCAGCACGAACAAGACCGCCCACAACCCATGCTCGGCGACGCCGAGATGGCTGCCGTGGACCAGGTCGTGAATATCGTGGGCGACGGTGAGGAGCGGGTCGGTCAGCGCTCCTCGGTGCGAAACCTCGAGCTGCTCGCGCAAGGGGAGCCAGAAGCTCCCGAAGATCTCCTGCACCCAGACGAGATAGGCCGCCGTGCCGAGCGGGGCCGCCAGCACCGTCCCGGCGGCCTTCACTCGTTCTCGGCCCGAGAGAGCGAACCAGTTCGCTCCGAGCTCGACAGCGGCCGGAATCGCCAAGAGCACGCCGACGGGCCGGCACAACCCGGCGAGAAAGGCGGCGACGATCGCCAGGGTGTAACGGCGCTGGCGGATGCCCAGGAAAGCGGCAATCGAGGCGAGGAGCAACAAGGAGTCGGCGTAGCCCATGACCAGTACGAAGGCGGGCGGAGCGAGGGCGAGCAGCCACACGGCCCTGTGGGCGCACGCCTCGTCCCCGAGCTCGTATGAGACGAGGCGGTAGAGCACGACGAAAGCGCCGAAGGCGGCGGCGTTGGCGACAAAGACGACGGACATGCCGGCCGTCACCCCTGGCAAAGCCCTAAGTGACCTCGCCAGTACGGGCAGCAGCGGGAAAAAACGCAGCGCCCCGGTTCCAAGGCCGGCATAGCCGTGGGCGGCGATCCTCTCGTACCAGCTCGCGTCCCAGCTGAGCAGGCCTGCGTAGCTGGCGTGCCGGGCGGCTGCGCCGAGGTGCATCTCGCTTGTGGCAATGCGCGCCCCTAAGAGGGCGAGCAGCACGAGAGCCCTCGAGACGAGGAACGGGGCCGCAGAGGCGCGAAGAGCCGGGACGGCGAGCGCCCATTGGGTCCTCGCGCCGGCGTGGCGCGCCGTGCCCACGCTCACGACGGCGGGTAACGGTAGAGGCTCTCGCCCTCGAAGATCTCGAACGGCGTGTCGGAGCCCTGCTCGGCCACGACGAGTTGTTGCGGGCGACGAGCGGCGAGGTCGTTGGCTATGGCCTGACAGTCGCTCCCGAAGTTGAGGTACCCGGGCGCGGAGACGTACCAGATGGAGTTCTTCGGACCGGCCCGTAACAAGATGCGCCTCACGAAGGCGCCCGTGCTGGCGTGCTCCACAGTGGCGGCGTAGTCGACCCAGTTCACGATCTCCGGGGAGTTGGCTCGCGGAAAGGCGAGTTCGTCGAAGCGGTCAGAAAGGGCGCGGCTGACGGCCGGGCCGAGTTGGTCGGGGCAGTAGGCGACGACGTCGCCGTTATGGGGCCGCGACAACACCGCCGAGGCCACCTGGCCCGCCTGGGTACGGGTGAGAAAGGCATTTGGGATCGACGCCGCCAAGCCGAAGACGACCGCGATGGCAACGACCCCGTTGCGCACGCGGCTCGATTTGAGCGCCGTGACGCCGTAGGCGACGACGAGCAGGCACGGCATCAAGATGACGGCCGAGTAGCGGTCGGCGAACGTGCTGCCGCTCAGCTTGCCCGCTATGAGCGCCATGACAAGAGTGCCGACCGCCAACAGCGCGAGCGCCCTCACGCCCGGGCGGGTGCGTAGGTCGAGCACGACGAGCCGGCCGTCCAAGGCGCTGCCGGCGACACCCAAGAGGGCCAGGAAAGCCAGCACGAGGGCAAGTGCTCGCCCCGCGTCCGAGTCACCCCCGGCGAACTGGGTGAAGGTGTACACAAGGGCCGTGAAGTCGGCCGGCGTGGCCCAGGGCGTGCCCGTGTGAGCGAGCTGGAACACCAGCGTGGGCACCCACGGAGCGAACCCGCAGCTCCCGACCGCGAGCGCCGCCAGCGCGACGCGACAGCTGCGCGCACGCGGGCCGCGCCAGGCGCAAACCGCCGTGCCGATGGCGGCGGTGGCGACGAGAAACAGCGCCCAGTAGTGGCTGTACTCGAGCGCACAGGTGACAACCGCCAGCGCGAGCGCGTTCGCGAGGGAAGGTCGCCGCAAGATGGCGACATACGCCAGGACCCCGAGCGTAGAGAGCAGGATCACGAGCGAGTACATCCTCGCCTCGGTGTCGTAGTAGACGGCGAAAGGCGACGTCGCCACGAGCAAGGTCGTCGTCCAGGCCACGAGCCGGCCGGCCCGGTCGCCATCGTGGACGGCAATGGCGGAGCCCTCCACTTGGGCCGGTGCGGGGCTGCCCGCCGGCGTGGCCGCAGCACCGGCTGGAGCTCTCCAGGACTGGGAGCCGACGTGGTAGCCCGCCAGCCAAGCCACCGGGAGGGTGACAACTCCGATGACTCCCGAGAGCGAGCGCGCACCGAGATCGCTCGTGCCGAACACCTCCATCCAGAAATGGAGCAGCACGTAGTACAAAGGCGGGGCCCCGTCGTCGCGTAGAAGGCCCGGGATCAAATGCAGTGGGACGCGGGCGATGTTCACCGTGAGCGCCTCGTCCAGCCACATGGGCGACGGCGTCCAGAACCGGAGCACGACACCGACGACAACCACGGCGCCGCAGCCGCCCGCGACGAGGGTCTGTTCTAAGGACCTGCCCCGCAGGCCGGGACGCGTCCGGGGGCTCTGGTCGGGCGGCCTCAGTACCTCGGGTGAGCGGACCAGCGCCCTCACCGAGCGCCTATTCCGCGGGTGCCTCGTCGGGCGGAGTGGTAGGGAGCTCGGGCTCGAGGCTCAGCTCTGGCTCTGAGTCGGAGCCCGCCTCCTGCGCCAGGGTGGTCACCTCGTCGCCGGAGACTCCGTCGTCTGTCGCCGCCAGGGTTGTCTCGCCACCAGCCTCGTCACTCGACGGCGCCACCTCGGCGCCTTGCGATGCGACCGGCTCTTCGGCAACAGGCGCACCGCCGGCCTGCGAGCTCGCCGCGACGGCGGCCTCGTTGGCCGCCAACAGGTCGGCCCAGGCCGCCTGGCTCTCGGTCTCGGGAGTGAAGTCGGTCGCCGAGTAGTCGTAGCCGATGTAGTTGCCCTCGGCGTCGTAGGCGTGCTCGCCGAAGGCCTCGCGGTACTCCTCGGCAACTTCGCCGCCTTCAGCGGCCTGCTTGATGGAAAGGCTGATCCTGCGGCGCTGCAGGTCGATGTCGATGATCTTCACCCAGAGCTCTTCGCCGGGCGTGACGACCTGCTCGGGCAGGTCGACGTGGTGCGCAGCCATCTCCGAGATGTGCACCAGACCCTCGATGCCGTCGCCCACTTGGACGAAGGCTCCAAAAGGCACGAGCTTGGTGATCCGGCCGTAGACGAGCTCGCCGATGCGGTGGTTGGTGGCGAACTCCTGCCACGGGTCGACCTGGGTCGCCTTGAGGGAAAGACTGATGCGCTCCTTGTCGAGGTCGACGTCGAGCACCTGGACCGTCACCTCGTCGCCCACGGCGACGACCGAGGAAGGGTGGTCGACGTGCTTCCAGGAGAGCTCGGAGACGTGCACGAGCCCGTCCATCCCCCCGAGGTCGACGAAGGCGCCGAAGTTGACGACCGAGGAGACAACACCTTTTCGGATCTCGCCCGGCTTCAGGTTCACGAGGAACTCGCCGCGCTGTTCGCGCTGGGTCTCCTCGAGCCAGGCCCGCCTTGAGAGAACGACGTTGTTGCGGTTCTTGTCGAGCTCGATGATCTTGGCCTCGAGCGTCTTTCCGATGTAGGGCTGCAGGTCGCGAACCCGGCGCAACTCGACGAGCGACGCGGGCAAAAAGCCGCGAAGGCCTATGTCGACGATGAGCCCGCCCTTGACGACCTCGATGACGAGTCCCTTCACGACGCCGCCGGACTCCTTGACTCTTTCGATCGTGCCCCAGGCGCGCTCGTACTGGGCGCGCTTTTTGGACAGGATGAGGCGACCCTCCTTGTCCTCTTTCTGGAGCACGAGGGCTTCGATCTCGTCGCCGACCGCTACAACCTCGTGAGGGTCGAGATCGTGGCGAATGGAAAGCTCACGCGCCGGGATGACGCCTTCTGACTTGAAGCCGATGTCGAGGAGCACCTCGTCCTTGTCCACCTTTACGACTTTGCCCGTTACGACGTCCCCGTCCTCGAAGGCCACGATCGTCTGGTCGATGGCGTCCTCAAAGGACATGTCGCCAAGGTCATCCTCGACGATCTTGCGGGGGACGTACACCCCTTCGGCGTCAAAGGTGCCATGACGCTCTTGATCTGCCAGGGATTCCGCGTTAACGGTGCTCATCGTGTCGGACATGGGAAGTAGGTCGCTCTCTTTTCGGACAGGTGAGCCAACGACAGGCCGCGCTCGGCCCTCGCCGGCTATAGGGATGTGGAATTCTGCGCTGGATGACGCAGCCGAGCATGCACTTAGCCACCGCCGTCATGCTCGCTTAACAATGGTACCTCTCAAGGAGGGCCAAGCCCATAGCCTCAGACCAGGGGCTCAGCCACCTCGAGGGGATCGACCTCGTCGAACTCCGCCGCCGAGTCGATCGCAGGCTCTTTGCCCGCCGCCCAACTGTCGCCGACCGACAGGTGCACGGCCAGGGGAACTCGAAGCTCAAAGGCGTGCTTCATGGTCTCGGTCGTGAGCAGGAGAGCCTCGTCGCGCTCGGTGGCGACCGTCTCGACGAGGATCTCGTCATGGACCTGGAGGACAATTCTGCTGGAGAGAGCCTCTCTCTCGAACGCCTCGTCGAGGCGAACGAGGGCCACCTTGAAGATGTCGGCAGCCAGACCCTGGATGCCGGCATTCATCGCCTGGCGCTCGGCCGCCAGGCGGACGCGGTAGTTGCTCGAGTCGAGCTCGGGCAGGTAGCGCCGCCGTCCGAGCAGGGTCTCGGTGTAGCCACGTCCGCGCGCCTCGGCCACGGAACGCTCCATGTACTGCTTCACATTCGGGAAGGCGTCGAAGTACTGGGCAAGGATCGCGGCAGCCTCGTCTACACCGACGCCGAGGCGCTGGGAGAGCCCGTAAGCCTCCATCCCGTAGGCGAGCCCGTAAGAGATCATCTTGGCCTTGGAGCGCATTTGGAGGGTCACCTGCTCGGGCTCGACCCCGTAGACCCTCGCCGCCGTGGCGTTGTGGATGTCGACCCCGGAGCGAAACGCCTCGATGAGACCGGGATCGTCCGACAGGTGAGCGATGACGCGCAGCTCGATCTGGTCGTAGTCCGCTATCAAAAGCTCCGCCCCCGCGCTCGGCACGAAGGCCTCGCGGAACCTGCGCCCGATGAGGCTGCGCACCGGGATGTTGTGCAGGTTCGGCTGATCTGAGGAGAGCCGGCCGGTGCGGGCGACCGTCTGGTTGAACGAGGCGTGAATCCGTCCGTCCGGCGCCACCTCGCCAAGGAGGCCTTCGCCGTAGGTGGAACGCAGCTTCTCCACCTCGCGGTAGCGCAGCAAGGTGTCAACCAAAGGATGGGCGTCACGCAGGCGCGCCAGGCTCTGAGCATCGGTGGAATAGCCGGTCTTGGTGCGTTTTTGCGGAACGAGAGCGAGTTTGTCGAAAAGGATGCGCCGCAGCTGCTGGGTCGAGTTGACGTTGAATTCCTCCCCCGCCAGCTGCTGGACCTCGGCCTCTAGCCTGCGCGTCTCGAAGACGAGCTCCTCGCTGATGGCCCGGAGACGCTCGACGTCAACGGCAATGCCGGCGACCTCCATCTTCGCAAGGACACGGATCAAGGGACGTTCCACGTCCTCGTAAAGCCGGGTGGAGCCGGTCTCCTCCAGGGCCTTCGCGATGGCCGGGGCGAGGCGCGCCAGCATGACGATCTGTGCCGCCGCCTTTGTCGCGTCCGCAGGCACGTCGTCGCCTTCGTCCGGCCCTTTTCCGCTCTCGAGATCGAAGCCGAGCTGCTCGAGAACCGGTGCCCGCCCTGTGGCACGGCCGCCCGTGGCGAGGGTCGGCACGAGACCGGCCAGTCCCGAGAGCGATGCCTGGCCCTCCCTGGCGTCGAGGAGGTAGGCGGCAACTGCGGTGTCAAGGTTGAGTCCGGTGAAGCGGATCCCCTGCGGCTCGAGCGCTCGCATAAGCTCTTTGGCCCGGTGGGCGACAACGCGCCGCGTGAGATCGGCGGACAAACCGAGCACGGACGCGAGGCTGTCGGCGAGCCCCGGCTCGGCGACGAGCCTCCCGTCCAAAAAGCCCACCACGAGCCGGCGGGCGTCCCCCGCCGGCCGGTCCGCGACCGCTTGGTCCTGGTAGCTCGCGACCGTAGGCCCATCCTCGTCGAGCGCCGCAAAGGCCAGCCCCTCGAGAGCCGAGCGCCCCGGCGCGCCGGCCCAGACCGCCTCGACGGCGATAGGCCCTGGTGTTGCCGCCAAAGAGCTGAGCCAGACGCGGGCCTCGTCTAGCTCGCCGAGGAGGACCACCTCTACCGGTCGCGACTGTTCGGCGCCGCCGGGCGGGGCCAAAGAGCCCACCGGGTCGCCTTGGGCGGTCCCCGAGGCGAGCGGCTCGAGGCGGTCGAGCTGTTTGAAGATGCGATCGCGCGGACCCCGGATCTCGAGCAGGTCCAAGAGACTGCGCATCTCTTCCCGGTTGGAGCGGCCCAGGGTGAGGTCCTCGGCCACACAGTCAAGGGCGAGGTCGCGGACAAGGGGGGTCATCTGCAGATTGAGCCTGACCTGCGCCTCGTGCTCGGCCAGGGAGGCCCTGAGTTTCGGAGTCTGCTCCTCGAGGTGGGCGTAGAGGTTGTCTATGTCCCCGTAGGTGTTGACAAGCTTGGCGGCCGTCTTTTCCCCCACGCCCGGCACCCCGGGCAGGTTGTCGGAGGGATCGCCGCGCAGCGCCGCCAGGAACGGGTAAAGCTCAGGACCCACACCGGTCCTTTCTTTTATGCCCGCCTCGTCGTAGAGCACGTAATCAGTGACGCCGCGCCGGTTGTAGAGGACCTTTATGAGCGGGTCGTGCACGAGCTGGTAGGCGTCGCGGTCCCCGGTGACGATGACCACTTCGTGGCCCTCGTCCGCAAGTCGCGTGGCGAGGGTCGCGATGACGTCGTCGGCCTCGTAGCCCTCGGCGTCCACGGCGGGAACCCCGAGTGTCTCGACCAGCCTGCGGATGAGCTCGATCTGCTCTGCCAAAGGCTCGGGGGTCTGTGGGCGCCCGGCCTTGTAACTCGCCGCCAGGGCATCGCGGAAAGTCGGTTCGCGCCGGTCGAATGCCACCGCCATCCCGGTCGGCGACTGGTCTTCTAAAAGCCTCGCCAGCATCGAGGCGAAACCGAAGATGGCCTGGGTCTCCTGCCCGGAGGCCGTCTTAAGCTGCGCCTCTTGCAAGGCGAACCAGGCCCGGTACGCGAGCGAGTGGCCGTCGAGGAGAAGGTCGCGAGCCACTGCCTTGCATGCTAAACCGGGCGCGGGGGGACGTGACAGGTGCGCCTCGGGGCCGGAGCTCTAAGGGACGATCGCTCCCTCGACGATCTTCTCCGACACCTCGCGCATGGTCGTGCGCTTGTTCATGGCCGTCTGCTGGATGAACGTGAAGGCCTCGGCCTCCCGCATACCTTTTTCGTCCATCAGCTTTCCCTTGGCTCTGTCGACCCAGCGGCGCGTCACGAGCTGCTCTTCGAGATTGCGCTTGTCGTCGGCAAGGGCCGCGTTCTCCGCCTCGAGGGCCTGCATCTCGTTGAACCTCGCCAGTGCGACCTCTATTGCCGGCAGCAGCTCGTCTTGCTGGAAAGGCTTCACGAGGTAAGCGAGGGCGCCGGCATCCCGGGCCTGCTCGATCAGGTTGCGCTGGCTGAAGGCCGTGAGAATCAGCACGGCGGAAGCCCGCTCCAGGTTGATCTCGCTTGCCGCGGACAGGCCGTCGAGGCCCGGCATCTTGATGTCGAGGATCACCAGGTCAGGTTTGTGCTGCTTGGCAAGCTCGACCGCCTCGTCGCCTCGTCCCGTCTCGCCCACGACGTCAAAGCCCTGCTCCTCGAGTATCTCGCGCAGGTCAAGGCGAACGATCGCTTCGTCCTCTGCGATGACGACGGTTCTGGCCAACGGGTCTGCTCCTTTACTGACTGATGGCTGGGGCTGATCGGGCGACGGCAAATGGGGCCGGCTCTCTCACACTACGAGCTTGCCTAGCAGGTCGTCCTGCGCACGTTCCAACTCGGCCACTCGGGCAGCGGCCGTGTCCCGGGCGCGCATCATCGCTTCAGCATGTCGCTGGGCGTCCTGCCAGTCGCGATCGGCCAACGGTGTCTCGGACACGAGTGACCGGATGCGAGTTTCCTCCGCTGTCTCGAGGAAAACGTCGAGCTGCTCCTCGACCACAGCCAGCTCCTGGCGCGCCCGCACGAGCAGCTGGTGGACTTCCAAGAGGCGGCGCTCCACCTGGTCCCGCTTCATACCGGGATTCTACGACCACGCCCCGGCATCATCCGAACGCGGTCAGCGAACTAAGGCCATGGCCGCCACCGCCAGCGCGCTCAAAGCCAGGCTGAGCGCGTCGATGCGTGCGAAGCGATGGGTTTCAGGGGCGACAGTCGGGACCCCACCCCTGGCCTCGATCGCCTCGGCGATCTCGCGGGCCCGCCGGATGGCGTTGGCGAGCGCCCCGAAGACGCCTTCGACTGCCTCGTCGCCCAGCTCCCTGACCGTGCGCGGGCTAGCCGGACGGCGGGCCCTGCGTGCCGCCCGCAGCACCCTCGCCTCCTCGAGGAGCAACGGCAAGCAGCGGATCGAAAGCGCGATCGCCCCGACGAGCTCGTCGACGGGCACGCGCAGGCGCCGTAGGGGGCCGAGAAGCCTGCCGAGGGCGGGCGACAGGTCGGCCAGCGGCGTCGTCCAACCGAGCAACGCCGCAGCCGCGAGCACGTCGATGCCGACCATTGTGAACTTGGCGAAGTTGTCGAGGCCGCCGAGGCCGATCTTGAGCGATCCCAGGTGCTCTGTGGGCTTGCCGCCCGCGACGAGGGCAAGGGCCGCGCCGACAACGAGCATCCCGCCGAGCCACCAAGGCAGCCGGGGGCTTATCCCCCTCGGAAGGCGCGCCAAGAGGAACGCGACCAGCAGCAAGACGGCCATGATGCCTATGGACTGCCAGGAAGGCCAGAGGAGAAGCCCTATCGACAGCGCTCCGAGGGCGATGAGTTTAGTCCCGGCCCACATGCGGTGGAGCAGGCTCGTCCCAGGCACGAACCGCACGACGTGGATCTCGCCCAGTCGCAGGGCACGTGAGCGCCTTTGGGCTTGGTCGTCCTCGGACAGCCCACCACGCCGGCCGGGCCCGGTCATCGTCATCTCGGCCCCCCGAGGTCCCGCTCATCCACCACGTGTCCGGACTCGAGAATGACGATGCGATCGCCGAGCAGCTCGGCGTTGTCGAGGTCGTGAGAGACGACGAGGGTAGCCATGTCCCGCTCGGCGCGCAGCTGGGCAAGGATGCGTGCCAAGGCGGATCTCGCCTCGTCGTCCAACCCGGCGTAAGGCTCGTCGAGTACGAGCAGGACGGGGTCACGCACGAGCAGCCCGGCGAGGGCGACGCGCCGTTGCTCTCCCCCGGAGAGCTCGTCGACGCGCCTCGGCCCCATCGTCGAAGGGTCGAGGCCAACAGATCGCAAAGCGGCCGCGGCCCGCTCGTTATCAGCCCCGTAGGCGACGTCTAAGAGAACGGTC
>Ga0187867_10003541_pt1 | contig 12423 bp, 13 predicted proteins | sample June2016WEW_13_1_FD_132976 | JGI IMG/M metagenome (GOLD analysis project Ga0187867, IMG submission 132976) | Peatland microbial communities from SPRUCE experiment site at the Marcell Experimental Forest, Minnesota, USA - June2016WEW_13_10 | ecosystem: Environmental > Terrestrial > Soil >... | reverse complement strand
CCGCAGAAGGCGACTGAGACCGAAGACAACGCCCTTACCACCCCATTGGCAATCACCGGCACAGCCGAGGAGCTTGATCGAGATCTTCCTCAACAGCTGGTGGAATTCACTGGGGCGCACCTGCAACTTCAAACTACCCTGGCTTCTGCCAAAGCCGAAATGGAAGCAGCCGCAAAAGCGGCTCGCGACGAGGCACGGAAGAAAACCTCGAGGCCATCCACTGCGAGCAGCCCAACAACGCCAGCGGCACCAGTGGCGACGCCCATTCCACGGGAGCCAGAGGCACCCTCGCTGTTTGCCCAGCAGGTACCACCGGAAACGGCACCCACAGAGGAAGAGGAGGGAGGTGAAACATCATGAAAATCAACCTGGTCGAACGCGAATTCGTTTATCACGGCACCACCATGGCCGATCCGAACCCAAATCTCTCGATTGAAGAAGTCCGTTCGTTCTACGCCGCCCAGTTTCCCGAGCTGACCAACGCAGCCATCACCGGACCTGAAACGGTTGGCGACAGGCTGCGTTACAGCTTCGAGCGCGCCATCGGATCGAAGGGCTGATGAGATGCGGGACACCAACAAACAATCACTGTTACAGGAAATCCGCGAAGCAGAGGGTCGGCAGCCCAGCGCCAACCCTCTGACCCGACTGATGCTGAGGTGGCTCGAATGCAAAGACTCGCAAGAAGCAAGCAGTACTCTCGCGCGGGCTCTCTCATTGCAAGGCAGCGGAGATCCCGTCTTTCCCGGACCGGGTATCTGGCCAATCCCGCCAGCCTGATCGGGATTCCGCGGCTTGAACCAGTTCATGTCGGCAATAAGATCAGCTTCGGTTCGTCCGGCCTCACCGCGCTGTCTCAAACCCTGGTCGAAATCGGCCTGGCTACCGAGGCTGACTGGGTCGCCGCAGAGAAAAGCCCCTCCACACTCGTCGAGCAAGTGCTCCGCCGTTGCTTGGCCGACCGTGGCCAAGCCATCATCGCTGAACACTTCGAACTGTATTTGACGCTCGGGGAAGCAATCGTCGACCGCGTCTACGGCGAAGCGGAGCCAAGCTGCCCCGGACAACTCTTCTTCGTTCTCAATACGGAGTCATCCTTTGCCTTGGGCGTCGGTGACGCGATCACAGAACTGGAAGCAGCCTGCCCCGGCATGGGACGGGCCTTTTACGATGCGCTGCGGCAAGCCCTATACCGATGGGTCCGCGTCTATGACGATTTGGACGCCCGGGAACGCATCGAGCAGATGACCGAGTGGGCCGAGGGCGAGGATGATCCTGAGTCTTACGAGATCCCGAAGCTCGAACAAGATCTCCCGCCCTGCTTGGCGGACAACCGGCAGTCCGACAAGGTCCGGCCTCTCACCTCGTTTCCAGTTCCCACTATTCCCTGGTTGAAAGACCTGGTCGAAACCACAATCGAGCTTCAGAGAATATCCCACTCGGAACGACCGAAGGTCGATGAGGATTGGCTCGAACGCGAGCGCAGCTACCATTCGCTCGATCTGCCGCTGCCCGCTGTCTTGCTGCACTTCCGGGCAGGTGATGCGGTCATGGCGTGTTTCGACGACGAATGCGAACACTGGGGGCAGGAGACGCCGGAACCCAACCTGATCATTCCGCTGCGGGCGGATGATTCCGCCAGCGTGCGCCAGGCGCTCGCCGTCGTCGAGACGCTCATGGAGGTGTTGGTGCTCACGGTGCGGATCAAGAACATCATCGAGAGCGGAGAGAAATCGACATGCAATTCAGTAGAGATGTTGTCGTCGTCCGAAGTCACGAGCTGATCGCATCGTGGACTCCGATACCGAGCACGCGCCGGTGTCGACGAGGTATAGCAGTACTCAGGCTTTTGCGGATTTTGAGCGCACTTCCACCAAGTTCTTCAGCAGCCAGTTCAGCTCCGTCCTTGCCTTGCTGATAGCACCGGTATATGAAAGAAAGCGAACACCGGGCGTTTGATGAAGCAATAGGGCGTTATCCACATCTTTGCCGACGAGAACGACGTCGATCTTTCCGAACGTGGGAGTCAATTCATCTCGATACGATTCGGCTTGGGCCTGATCCTCTCTTCGGATCGTATGACTAGGCCGCTTGAACTCGATCAGCAAGTGGTGCCCATCGACACCGCTCAGGAGCACGAGGTCAGGACGCTTATGGGCGTTCCTCCCCTTGAATTTGTTCTCGGAATAATTCTCGACTGCGGTGCGTAGCGACTGGTTGGAACAAAGTATATCGAACTCTGCCCCAAGCACCCAAAGGCTTTGCTCAAGTGCCTTGTGCATCTGCTGTTCGAGTGTTTTGGCGTTATTGCAGAGCACCTGAAGGTGATCTAGATACTTTAGCCGACCCTGAGCTCGCCGCCCAATTAACGCGATTTCGACAATGCCAAAGTGTTCCAGGGTCTCAGCTAGGATCTGGACATCGCTATGAGGAGCGTCGTCCAAGGCCTTCAGCACATACCAGTATTCGTCGCGTTCAAGTGCGTCCAGTAGGACCGAGACCACCGGCTCAATCCGCTCCTGCTTATCCTCATAAAGCTTGGCAATTACTCGCTGGACCAGTTTGTGAGCATATGCGCGCCGATGCTCCGGCATCTTCGATAAGCGTCGATCGATCTCTTGTTGCAGGCGCCCTCTGTGAAGGGCGAAGTCGCGCTTGAAGACTTCCTTCAACTTCGCTTTCACAATTGGGCGAACGAACTCTTCGACCTGCTGGTACGCCTTGCTCGTCTCGATAATCGCGTTCCAACCGGCGGTCACGTCGGAATAGAGCCCGTCCGCTTCCAACTCTCCGTACACGCGCCGCAGTAAACCTTTAGGGATCTCTTCGTCCTCCTCTAATCCGAAGACGGTCGGATTGCCCACTATTTTGCCCTCGACACGAATCGCTATCCCTGCTTTTCGAGCGGAGTGTTTCTGATCTGTAACCTTGAAAAACAGTCTGACCGCCCCGGCATCTGGAAGAGACGTGGATTCGGTATGACCTTCGCCAGGCACATCCGAAGGACCGAGAATCTCACCGTTTATCTTTATGCTGAAATCGGGCTCTCGGCCGTACTCCAGCACGAGAAGTTCTTTGACGCGCTCCGCTTGTGGAAACGATAACCGTTGATTCAACGCCGTCAGCGAAACAACGGTACCCTTCGCGTTCGGATCGCATTCCTCAACGGACATCGGAAGTTCCACGCGCTCCAAATCCAGAGAGACGGCTTCTCTTAGCTGTTTGCGTGGAATGGTAAGTTTGGTGACAGATCCCCGGGTGAAGGTGGTGACGGTCATCTCGTCCGCGACGACCAGGCCGGCGAACTTTCCGATCCCCTTGTGCCCCTTCACCCGCCGCCGTTTTCCAGCAGTAGTTTCTCCTTTCAATCGACGGTCGCGGCCGACCTTTAGGTATTCTTCCTTGACTTCCACGTCGGTCATCCCGGTGCCGTCATCCTCGACAGTGATTTGATCTCCGCTCATTACCTCTGGCAACGTGATAGAGACATTGTCGGCGTCAGCATCCCAGGCATTATCAACAAGTTCTTTTAATGCCTGTTCACTAGATCGGTATTGTTCGCTCAACACAGAAGCGAGGCGGGGATCAACTTGGAAGAAAGCTGTTGGAGACATTGTTCACGTACTCCTCGAGTGGCTAGGCATTCAGCGACGCGATTCAATATCGCCCGAACGCTTCAACAATTCTAGTCAGTGAGTCCAGAGTAGCGGGAAAATTAGCATTTTTCGGACGGGAGCGGCTGGTCGACCCGATCAGATCACGATCTTGATGCTCCCGTGGAATTCGTATCTACTATTGCGGCGGCAGAAGCAACGACATCACTCGGAAGACCTGTGCTTTCGCTTTCCTGGAGGTCGGGCTGATAGGGCGGATAAAACCTTTTGGCATGGGACAACGCCCGCGCAAAAACCTCGGCAAATGCTCCACGCTGATGATGGATATGCAGAAAATGGCCGTCTAGGCTGTATTGCCGATAGCTGCATGAGCCTTTGGCATTGACGAAAGCACCTATTTCCATAATCCCGTTGCGCTCCAGGACAAACCACGCCTTGTTCTCAGAGGTAGCACGCCGTGTGGGGGGTGGGGGCAACGTCTCGTCAACAGTATTTGTTGGCGCTTCTACGGTTAAAGACAAGGTAGGGTCGACAGGCTCCAACAACCTCCAGTCAATGTCAAATTGTCGACCGATATCTATCACAAGACTTCGCAAAGGGCCTAAACGGCGGTCAATTTCGTGTATTCTTGCCGCCCCTGAGCCGGTGCCTTCAGCCAGGATCGGTGCACGATCCAGTGCTTTACATGCGGCATTGACGTGCGACTTTAAGGCTCGTAATGAGGCACTTGAGCGCCCGTTCAGTAGTGGCAGTTTTCGCATAAGCTGGTCTTGTCTCATGGCCCCACCCGCGTCCGCTAGCATCTTAAGAAGCGCCCTATCTTCAAGCCGCAGATCAAGAAGAAGTTGCCTCAGAGACGCTTCGTCCCACAATTTGTCTCGCCAACCTTGGTAGGACTCCGACTTACGATTCGCGTAGGGGGCGAACGGTGAGGCATCGCGCCTCAGGGGGCGATAGAGTTTGTCGAGATAAAAGACCTCGTCATCGGCGAGGGTGTTTCTCCACAATCCCTTGCGAACCATGTAAGCCAAGAGATCCAGCGCGAATTTTTGCTCGTAACCCTCCAGCGACCCACCGCTATAAGCCTTTGCGACCGCATCTCCGACACTGGCCCAAGGTGCCCAGCGGAGGCATGCCACGATTGAGTCGGGAAGCACGTCGGGATTGGTTGGGAACGGACCGATGGAGCTGCGTACACTTCCAACGATTGAAGGCTCCTTCAGTTCCGGAGTCACGAACACTAGGACGAATTCTTTTCCTCCAGTAGTTGCCCGACGATACCCGATATCCAGATTGCGAGCGAGTTGGTTACGGTGGGGGTCATGTGTCGTGCCCAAACTTGCCGGTGCATCCATTTTGACTTCAACGAAGACCAGGGTGTCGGATGACTCCAGAACAAGGTCAACGATCGTACTGCCCTCGATAACGCCAATCGGTTTCGGCTGCGTCTGCCAGAAATCGACAGACCACTCCGATGTAGGGTGAGCGACCTCCATAACGGAACGAACCCACGAGGACAACACCGCAGAGTTGAGGTTCTTGACGATACCAAAAACGTTGGAGAGCACAACGTCCTCGGAGGTTTCGTGAACTAACGGCGTGCCTGCATGCGAAAGATGGCCGCGTAGCTCAAGCACAATCGACATTTGATTGACCTCGAGCAGAATGATACCGCTATCGCTCGGCGGGAGTTGCAAGATCAACGCCAGAAGGACACACATGCGATTCAGTATCGACGTCGGAAGCGAACTCGAATTGAAGGTGTACCAGGCCGTGCTTCTCTACAAGAACGACCATGGCAACCGTTACATGGCGACCGTCCACGGCGTGGTGCAGCAAAACGGTGATGGAAGTCCGCTTCTTAGTGCCGGACAGCTGCTCAGTACAGCCAGCCTGCGGGAGTTGGCCCGTCAGGTGGGAACCGGTTGCCCGGTGGAGTTTTTGCCCGATCAAGTCGTCGCACGAACTCCGGAACTGCTGGCGTGGTGGACGCCGGCGGCGGTGCGGCCAATGTTCTTTCGCGCCGGATCGGAACTTGAAGGCGTCTCAGGCAAACGATTTCCCCACCCGGCATTGCTATTCGTCGTGCGCGGCAATGTCTTGTACGTTCGCGCGCTTTTTGCCACCCAAAGGCCGGGTCCAGACAGCAAATTGGCCGCAGCACCCTACTGGAACCTAGATAGTAACGGAGCCGTGTGTGCCGGCACTATGCGGACGCCAAAGTCCTTGACCGTGACTTCAATAGCCGCATGGCAGCAAGCATTCTTCCAGAGCGAATTCACGCATCCGGGCGGCGCTGGACGCTTAACAAAGCGCCGTGGCGGAACGGCGGCACTTTGGAAGAGCTTGGCAGGGAAAGAGCGATTCCCCCTGTCGACGCTCATCGAGCTGGAGCCATTGGACCAGTACCTGAAAAGACTGGAGACCGAGCGACGATGACCCACACTCTCGATCCTCAATTGCTAGAACGGCCGATTCGCATCCTGGTGGTCGGCTGCGGAGGGAATGGCAGCGCGATCGCTTCAGGCCTCCCCTACCTCCACCAAGCCATGCTGGCATTCGGCCATCCCGGCGGCCTCCAGGTGACGTTGATCGATCCCGACACAGTCAGCGAAACCAACTGTGTGCGCCAGCCTTTTTGCCGAACTGAAATCGGCTTTCCCAAAGCCATAGTCCTGGCACACCGGATCAACCTCTTCTGGGGTCTGAACTGGCAGGGCACACAAGCACGAATACAGCAGGTCGCCAAAAACGCAGAAGTCGATCTCGTGATTGGGTGTGTCGATACGCGTAAGGCACGGCGTGCCATAGAGAAATGGTCGTTACATTCAAGGGTCCTGTACTGGCTGGATCTTGGCAACAACGCTTCCAGCGGCCAGTTCATTCTTGGGCAGCCCAAGAATCGAGTAAATCAAAAGAAAAAGCATCGCCTGCCGTCGGTCACGGAGCTTTTTCCTGAGATTGCCGCGCCAAGTGTAAAGGATGACGACCAGCCGTCATGCAGCGCCGCGGAGGCTCTTACCCGGCAGGAACCCTTCATCAACCAGAATCTCGCCTACCAGGCTTTGGGCTTGCTGACCCAACTGCTGCGCCATGGCTCTGTTTCTTATCAAGGCGGATTCTGCAACCTGATGACCGGACAGCTCGTGCCGTTGGCGGTCGGTAAACCTCAGTAGAATTGCTGGCGGTAGCGACAGGGTCGAAACCAGATCGCGTAGATTCTTCGGCGCCCTCACGGCCAATCAGTCGTCTTTTTCCCGAGCAGCCGAGATTCCTAGTTTTCTCTAATAAGCTGTGTGTGAATCGTGCGCCCGAGCGCTCGAAATCCATGCGAAATTTCTCAGCCGCATCGAACAGTTCAGGCGCGAGTTTCCCGGCGGATCGCAGGCGTTCATGGACGTGAGCGGTACGGCGCACTGCATGAACCACCATGGCACCGTTCGGATCGCGCTCGCGCAGCAACTGCGCCTCAATCTGCCCATTGTTGATTCGGACGGCACCGAGACGCTCAGCATTGTTTTTCTTAGGATCGTTCATTCAGCGGCGCGCGCAGCATGGTACTCTTGACCGGCTACTTATAGTGCATTCCTTCCTTGCTGCCTAGCGGTATTGTTTACAGCCATGGACAAAACCGTCATCAAGAATTCCATCGGGTCGCTCGACCAACTGCTTAGCCGAGCTAAGAGTGCCTTGTCGCAAATAGAACAAGACAGATTTGGCCTTGTGGATGATAGCGACACTGGAGGGTTCGTCGATCCCAAGGCTGCCTTGGGAGATACCCTCGAAGAACTTCACGACATCCTTCTCGTCGTTCTGGAAGCAGCCGAGATGCCCGAGGCCAAGGCGTCCATGATTGAGGAATGGCCCACTTTCACATCTGCGAAAGATGGGCTCTCCCACGTTGAGGTAGATACCGAATTTGATTACTGCGCTAGCCCCGCGCTTATCTTTGTCAAACGCCTTATTGAAGCGCTTCGCATGTCCGTGAGCAAACAAATCAGCAGCGAAGAGGCTTGGACATTGGCGAGACTGGAGGCCATGCTTGAGGATACGGCTGGATTGGTGCATCGACGGGAGAAGCCCCCTAAAGACGAGCAGGACCTTCAGGCGATCATGCACGATTACCTGAGCGCCTGTTTTCCCGATTTTCGCAAAAACCCTCAAATCGGCGGATCGATAAAAAACTTCATACCCGATTGCGGAATAGCCAGCGTTGGAGCAGCAATCGAATTCAAAATTGCTCATACGAAAGAAAAAGCTGTCGTCGCGTTTACGGGAGTAGTGGAAGATACAGGCGGATATAAAGGGTCGAAGGACTGGACGCGATTCTATGCCGTCATGTATCAGGCCAAGCCGTTCATTCTCAAAAGTCAGCTTCAGGGCGATATGAAACGCATCAAGGCAGCAACGTGGAAGGCCATTCTCATCAACGGTGATACCGAACCCAAGCGAAAGAAAAAGAAGGCACAGGCCAAGGAGTCAGCTTAACTTGAGCACATTGAGCACCGCTGCCAGCACATTCGCACCCTCTACCAAAACCTGCCCGTTGGCGAAGCGGATCGTCCGCTCGCCATAAGCCCGAAGCAGCCACGCATCTCGCCCTGCGTCGTATTGCTTCTGGCCGTCATGTGCCGAGCCATCAATTTCGATCACCAACTTTTGCGCCTTGAAGTAGAAGTCGGCGAGGATGAAGCGATCACCGTTCTGGAAGATGGCCTCGCTCTGGTAAAGAATTCGCAGACTGTCCAGCATTTCAGAGAATGCCATTTCCGCCCGCGTGCGGCTGCAAAGTCGCTGCTGCTTGCACATCTCCGCGCGCACCATCACCTGATAGTCAGTGAACCTGCGGCGGTACGATTTGAGAGGGTTGTCGCCGTGTGCCTTGAATTTGGCCCGCGCCTTGATTTGCTTCCGCCTGCGCTTCAGCGGAGTTTTGCGCTTGAGTGGCCAGCAGCGAAGCATCGCCCTGCATACGACTTTTCGTCCAATCGTTCCAGCGTTTAATTCTCGACGCGAAACCCACGCGAGTGAGAACATCTCTTTGAATGGAAACAATCTGGATAGTCATTGGTGTTCTGCTGCCGCTATTGCTGGGCTGGGCGTTCAGCATGCTGGGCCTTACCACCCCAGATTTCAAAAATGCCCGAGTCCTGTGCCGTGCTTCATTTTTAATACTGGCAGCATGGACGCTAGTGTGGGTTTTTCTTACCCCGGCCGACCTCACGAGGCGCATCTGCGTCGTAGTTGCCGTAGGGCTGGCAAACGCCATCGGGCTCCCCCTATGCATGGCGTACATCGCTAGGCGCGAATCCGCCTATGTCACTCCTGCATCGCTAGAGCCGCCTGCATTGGAAGTCGTTGAGGAAGAGCTTGTTAACGATATCGACCTCAGCATTAAGCCATCCGATCCTCGCCTCACGATTTCCGTCGAACATCTGCAGGAGCGTGGAATTACGCCCGCAACGGGCGTGATTATCAGAAATGTCGGCGGCTCCGAGGCTCACAATTTGCGCTTGGCCGACTTCAAGGCTGCAAAACACAAGATCACATTTCCCTCGAATATCCCCGTTCTCGCGGCTGGCGAATCGACCCAGCCCATCGTACCCACCATCAAACATTTTGGCGCGCTACAGTTGCACGACATGGTCCGAGCCATGATGGATGATTGGGGAAACCAGGAAGAAGGCATTCCAGAAATCCTTTACTTTCCAGCCTCTGCAACATACGACGATTATGCCGGGCATCACTTCAAGACTTCATGGCAGTATGAGTTCCATCCGCTGAGATATCGCAATAGGCAGAGCCGACTGAAAAAAGGAACCAATAATTTTGTGCCAGATACAATAGGCCCATACCTTACCGTGTCGGCTGTAAAGACCGAGCGATGGGAGGGAGATCAGTGAAGACGCGCCGCGTCGTCAACGTCTTCGTATTCACAACGCTGTTGCTTTCGATGTCCACATTCGCGACCGCCGAAAAACAACGCGACTGGAAAACCGGAAAGGTGCTCGATTCGGAGCGCTCCCGGTATTTTGCCGGGACGGTCGGCGGCAGCAACACCAATGGCACAGTCAGCGAGAATGGGACATACAACGGTAATACGAATGGCTCCCAGACGGCTGTTTACAGGGTGTATGAAACTTTCGTGATCGAGGGCGACACAGAGGTCTACCAGGCGCAGGAGCACATCAAGTGGCGCTGGTCGAAGCCGGCCAACCTTACCGTCAACGGGCCGGTGAAATACGCCATCGAGAAGCGCAAGTTTTACGTGATCGACGAGGACGGTAAAGAGCATGAAATGGAAATCGTGAAGAAAACGCTGCGCACGCCGGAGCCGACCGCGAAGTAAGGGGCTGTGTCACTTCAGCCTACCTCAATCCAACCAGTCTGCATCCACATCGTCATACCCGCCGGGCATTCCGATGCTTCCATGGTTGCCCGGATTGCCATAATTACCGGCATTCCCGTAGTTGCCATAGTTACCAAAATTGGTCGCTTCATAGCCCGATGAACGTCTACGCAGCAGGCGATTCTTCTGCACGATTTCACCGAGGTAGCGCCCGTGCATATCGATGAAGATTCCCTCCTGCTCCCGATAATGACCGATGTTCGCGCCGTGAGGAGCATGAAGCTGCTTGTTCACCAAGTTCGCGATATGGCACCCTCGACTGTCAAAAAGAAATGTCATGCAATTATTTTCCCTCGAATATGGTTCCCCGGCGGCAAAATTTCGAATAGGAATATTTTCCTATCTGCGGTAACTGGATACCTCACTGAGGTACATCGCTACCGAACAAACATCAGGCGGTAGGAAAAAAGTCTCTCCGCGCCACCAGTTGTGTCAACGCAAAAAGTCCATTCGGAACACCAAGCCACCACGCAAAGATTTCGTAAGCGAAACGGATTTCCACGAAAAACCATGCTACGCGTCGTACCTTGTAGGCTCTCCCGGCGCATACGCTTGGTCGAGCGTTGAAGATCAAGGCCCCCCTTGACCACCCAGACTTTGGTGAGAAGTCCGTTGAGCGACGCCGCGAAGCATGCGCCCAGCACGCTGGCGCGAAGCGGCGGAGCGGAAACCCAATCTGTCGGGCTTGTGATCGCGCACGAATGTGCGCCCAGCGTAAAATCTCTGCATGGCCGATACCGCGCCGCTGAAGAGGATCTACTTCGATACCAATATTCTTTACCGCTGGCCGCAACTGCCGAACAACATCTTCTTCATTTTGAGGCTGGCAAACTGGCTTGAAGCCGAGCTTTACGTTCCTAAGGTTGTCGATGACGAACTGGAGGAACAATATGTGCGTGCGGTCACTGCAGCTTACGCTACATTGCGCGCAAACAGCAGAGAACTCGACAAGCTATGCTCAAATGTCTTCGATCCCAACATCAGCGGATATCGGCCGACAGATAAAGAATTGCGGGAAGCGTACAGAACGCGAACCGGTCAGCTCAAGGCCCACTTTCAAATCGCCACGGTTCCTCTCATCTCGATTTCTACAGAACGTCTATTGGAGATGGCGATCAATCGAACGCCGCCATTCGAGGCCTATTCCGTCTCCAAGGATAAGTCCGTCGTCACCGGTCTTCAGGACACGCTGATCTTATTCTCTATTCTTGAGCACCTGAAGGGTGCTGCGGCTGGCCGGTTCGCTCTCGCCACGAGCGACGGAGTGTTTCAGAAATCTGAAGTTCGTGCACTGATAACAACTCACGGCGTCGAGCTTGAGATCTTTAAGAATTCTGGAGCCCTGTTTGATGACCTCTGGAATCACCTTTGGGCAACAGTCCGCGAAGAATGGCGTAAGGAAATGGAGGTCGTGAAAGCACGCCTCGAAGCCCAGAAAGAACAACTCGCTTCCCAAATTGCGCTCTTGCTAACCCCTGCAGAGGCCGGACGCGGTCTGTTTCAAAACGTCAAGGATATTGAGACTGTTAAGGTCGATAAGATTTATTCAGTGCTGACTGAGCTTCCCGAGGATCTGCCACCAACCACGGAGAGGTATTCTCGCCAGGAAGGCAGCGAAGTGATGATATCGGCGAGGATTGCGATAGAGATGGACGCAATTGTCGAAGACTATGCCTTCTCGGCTATCTTCGCTTTTGCCAACAAGACCTCTGACGAGCCCCAACGACCACCCAAACCTGAAGAGCGTACGATCAGTCAGAGCCTGAACGTCTCTCTGACGGGCAAAGTTTACAACGGTGCGATTGATGGTTTTCAAGTGACTGCCATACAAGTAGATCGCTAGGATGCCCGTTCGAGAGCCTCCATAGCCTCTTTCGCAGTCATTTTGCAGAATGCGCCCTTCGTCGCCGTGAGTACAGCAACCAGGATCGACGTTGCGATGGATTTGGCGAACTCTTCCTTCACTCCCATGTGATCCACCGCCCAATGCGTGAGACCAGCGATTGCCACAGTTGTCTTCGCGGACAATGGAAACTTCTTCTTATTGTCCTTGCAGATCAGAGCGCGAAGCTCCTCGAATTCAAGCATTATGAAGTCGAGAATCTTTCTGGCAACTACGCTTTTCAACGAAGCAATTTTACGGGGAGGCTTTCCCCGGCCCTCCGCTGAATCCAGGGCAGTAGACTTTACCAGCGGCTGCAGAAACTGCAATAGGTCAGCCCCCGTGATTTCAATCCGGCCAGCCCCTGCGGGGAATTCAAGGATCGGGGTCGGCCGATAGACGAGGTAACGACCCTCTATGTGCTGGACTGATTTTCTGAGATCAGTTTCGGCCTCCCGCACCTCCTGTAGGAGTTCTGAGGGGAGAGCATAGGGAGGGTCGTCGGAAATATTCTCGTG
>Ga0187867_10003539_pt1 | contig 12425 bp, 8 predicted proteins | sample June2016WEW_13_1_FD_132976 | JGI IMG/M metagenome (GOLD analysis project Ga0187867, IMG submission 132976) | Peatland microbial communities from SPRUCE experiment site at the Marcell Experimental Forest, Minnesota, USA - June2016WEW_13_10 | ecosystem: Environmental > Terrestrial > Soil >... | reverse complement strand
CGAGACTCGCGGCGAACCGCTCGATCGCGTCCGGCGCGAGTTCGTTCGGCCTGTCCTGGTCCCCTGGAACCCCGCCGACTACCCGCTGCTGCGGTGATCGATTCCTCCACCGACGCGCGAAGAGTGCGAGCCCGATCTGGGGACCTCACAGGCGTTCGAATCGGCAACTTGAAGAAGCAAGAGAGGAAATCAAGAAACAGCGAACCGGCTTGGCTCCCCAGTCTGGACACGTTTCGAACTTTTGCGGCCTAGAGCGCGGTCCGCTCGAACCAGTCCAACTTCTTTCAGACCAAGGGCGTGCGCGCAGAACTGGCACTCCCATCCAGACTGGGTACCCAGCCGAACTCCTTCTCGACCGGTCAGACCGAGCATCTTCGAGCAGAGAATCCGGTGAGGGCCGTAAACCCTTCGGGGTAGGGGGATCTATCGGGCTGCGCTCCTAGGACAGAGCCTGGGCTAGTTTCCCATAACGCCACTTCACGACCACTCATCGGAAAACTACCCCCAGTTACGTCCGCTTCGGCGCAGTGCGGTATCGTTGGAGTCAGTCGGGATAGGGGCGTCGCGCGGTGCATCTTTCGCTGCGTGGACAATTCGTACGGGATATTTGCCGATGCCCCACCCCTTCCAATCGTCCTCCGATAGGCCTACTTAGTGGCAATCTCGACCAGTTCGACGCGGCGATTCTTGGCCCGGCCGTCGTCGGTCTTGTTGGATGCCAGGGGCGCCCAGGGCCCGGCGCCGAAGGCCACCAGGCGCGCGGCGGCGATGCCGTGCTTGGAGACCAGATCGGTGATCACTGACTGGGCGCGCGCCTGGGAAAGACGCATGTTGCTGGTGGCGTCGCCGACCATGTCGGTGTGCCCGACGATTCCGACCTTCAGCGCGGGGTTGTTAGTGAGCAGCTTAGTGATCTCAGTGATGGCCGGCTCGGAGTCCGGCTTGATGACGGAGCTGGCGGTATCGAAGTTGATGCCGTAGATGGCCACGGAGCCGGTGTCTGCGATGCTTGTGGCCATGGCCGCCGCATCCACGGTCACATCCTGCTTCATGACTTCCCTTTCGACGACGGTCTGCTCGTAGCCATTGTTGAAGGATCTGATCAGCACCCACACTTCCTTGCCACCTTTCGTAAAACGCAAGGTGGTGTTATACCAATTGGTGCCTTCTGAATCGTCAATCACCTGTCCGCCGGCAGTGCGCACGGCATTTTGCAGATTGCGTATGATTTGCAGCTTGGAAATTTGAGCCCCGCCTCTTATGGTTGCGTAGTCAATCACGACCTTTCGGCCTTCGATTGTCTGGTCTGTCCGCTTGCCGTTCTGGGTGACCGTGAACTTGGCCGAATCGAACTGGAAATCGTGGTATTCGGTTATCCACATGCCCGGCATGCGGGTGATTCCGGGGTAGTCCTTCGATCCGGGAAAATCATCCACCTGTCCGAAGGCGGTTGAAGTGATGGCGATGGCGGCGAGCGCCACGAGTAGAGTGCGGAAAAAGCGTTTCATCATAGCTCCTTTGGTAAACCTTGTTTGTCGATTGGAAACGGGCAGGAATGCTTGGGATTCCTGCCGGTGTAAACGATTGCGCGAATGGTCATTGCCGCCGGCTGCCGGGTTTCACGGTAGCGTCGCCGGTGGCCCTGCCGGTCTTCAGGTCCACCTGCCCCGAGCCATGCGCATCGATGGTGGTTTCAGAGTGGAAGTGCATCCCCTCGGCCGTCCACTCGCCCTGCGCCTGCGACGAGCAGTTTGCGGGCGCGGCCAGCAGAGCGGCAGCCGGCTTTTCGAAGCGCAGTTCTTTCACTTCCAGCATCAACACAGGCTGGGCGCCCGGAAAGGTAATCTCCGCCTTGACGGGATAGTTGTCGTTCACGGCAACCCAAATTTTCGACCTGCCCTGGTCGCTGGTGCTTTCCGTGAGGTTGGCCGCGATGCCGTTCACGTTCTCCCGGCGCACTATGTTCTTGTTCAGTTTGGCGAGTTCTTCGGCGGATGGGGCGGGGGTGGCAATCGGATCATACATGTTGGGCATGTCCGGCGCGGTGTAAGTCATCCAGGAGCAGGTGTTCTGGATTACATCGAGGGTGTAGGCCTTGTGAGCCACCAGGTCGAACCAGTGGCGCGCGTGAATGGCCTTGGAGTGCCCCGCCTGGGGCGCCACGGTCACGTCGACGAACTCCCTGGGGCCGAAGCGAGAGGCCTTCGCCTCCACCGGATTTCCCGACATCGCTTCAAGCGCTAAGCTCGAAGAGACGGTGACGGTGTAGGACTGCGGCACAGAGGACTGGGCCGGAAGGAGTGGAACCAGCAAACCGTCGGCGACTGCCAGAGGTATGAAGCGGATAACTCGATCATCCATTGCGTCACCTTAGCTTTCTCCGCCCCGTCTATCGAGGCAGGATACGGGGTGAAAAAATCCAAAGATAAAACAGGTCTAAAGACCTCAATATATGATACTAACCAAATCCGCCCAATTGCACCCTTATGCCGAGTTCCGGATTATGCCGAGAGATTTCACTGCGGGCCGCATCTGGACGGTATCGGAAGCGCTGCAATCTCGGCGTAATCTGCCGGACGGAACTCGATAGGCAGACCCATTTCCCTGCCCTCACCTTCTCTACCGGAGGGACGGGAGCCACGGGCGCCGCCGGAGCCCGACCGGTTTGGCCGGTCCGGACGGACATGGGTTTTCTGGATGGGTCCTGAGCAGTCGCCCACTCGGAAGTTGCCCGCTAACCAAATGGAGTGAGACAGTTGTCCTTGAAACAATCCATGATGCGCTCGCGCCCTGCTTTTGCGGAATCCAAAGGGCCATCGTCTTGGGCGAGCGTCGCGTCATCGGCAGGTACGGGCTCAAGCGATTGGGTCCATGCTGGTTCGAGTCCATGCTGGGGTAGCAGTTCTACCGGTAAGAATTCCAAGGAAGCCTTCAACGGCACGCAATAAAATCAATCAGATAGCGCGATCTTCGGGAATTGAAGTTTGGCTCCCCGGCATGGATTCGAACCACGATTCACATAAGCATTTTAGAATGTTTAAGTTGCAGATTCTGAAAAGGTCGAGATTGCCGAAATGGACACGAAATACCCCCATCGGTACAGCATCGGTACAGTCCGGGGGTGAATGATGCGTCACAACGAAGTCCTAGGCCCGGCCTTTGGGAACGCACCGGCGGATGCACGTCATCGCTTCATTTGAGCGTCCGGCGCCGGAAGGGTTCGCGAGACGACCAGCTTGATCTTCTTCACCGCTCTTGGCGCCGGCGCGTCCGAGCTGAAGAGAAGCCGTTCGCCGTCGTCGGGGAACTGCTCCGATGTGAGCGGAATGGGCTGCGCTTCCAAGTGATCGACTGGCAGTTGGCTGTCGTATACAAGAACCGTCAGCATTTCCCCGGCATAGTCCGAGTCGTTGGGTCGCGACGGCTTGGCCTCAATGGTCTGAGAACGATCGCTCGGGTCGGGGAAGGAAACGACCATCCCTCGTGTTACCTTGTTGCGGCCCGCACCAGTGCTCATCGTTGGAAATGCAAGGTATGGCTGGCGCAGCGCGCCATTGCGAGCAACCTCGCGGTCCACCACATACAGGTATCCGGCGGCGGGGCTGACGATGAGAAGCCGGAGCTTCTCTCCTTCCGTGACGTTGATATGGTCTGTCACTTTCTCGGTCCGCTTAGTTGCGTCCCGTACCAGTTCGACTTCCAGATGGGTTGGCGCGAAAGGATGACCATTGAGCCAGAAACCCAATCCAAGAACGACGACGAATGCTAACAAGATTCCAAGCGCACGCCACAGTGTAGTCGTAGCAGTATACTCAGCCACGAAATCGCGCTTTGGACGAATGTTCTCGAAGTATTTTCTTCCATCCTGCCAGTTCTTTACGAGGTGCACCAATTCCGTCGCATAGAATCCCTTCTTCGTCGCAACAACGACGCCGATAATTCCGCCCGACTCCTCGTCATAGACGGGAGAACCACTCATGCCATACGCGGAGTTCAGGTTGTTTGCATCACTCGTGAAATACAGCGCGGCCGGGATCGTGCCTTCGACATTCGGGCCGACCTTTCTGGGGGCATCCACCAGCGGGCGGGCGACGCTGGTCATACCCGCGATCGGCGCGACTTGATCCGTGTTGCTGGGGATACCGAAGGCGATTACATTCCGTTTTTCCCACTTAAGATTGCGTTCGCGCCCTTCCCACGCGGCATCCAGATAGAGGAACTTCCCCTTAGGCGGCTTGTCGAGCGGCGTCAGCGCCCGCAGAACTGCCACGTCGTACTCTCTTTGCCATTGCCGATCCGCATCGCTGTGGAGTTCCTGAACGAATTCGATCGTCTTCCCCTGGAAAATCGCGCCCAACTTTACGGTATGGTCCTCAAGAGCCGAGGAATGTAGGTTGTGGAAGGCGGTCAAAGCGAACTCTCTGCTGATGAAGAATCCCGTCCCATAGCAGTCGGATCTTCCGTCAGGGATCTCAAGCCGAAAGATCAAAGGCTCGATCCGGGCCAAAATGTCGCCGAGATCCTTTACGCTCACGATATCGGTAGTTTACCCGAATTCTCCGGCCGTGACGTGTTCTGCTTTGAAAACTCCAGCGAAAAAGCTGGCCGGAAACTGCGCGAAAGGAGGTTCACCTCTCTAATCACGGTCATGAAAACACCGACGACTCGAACTATACGGCCTTCCGCCGCGGCTCTCGCAGCTGTGGCGGCGCTGCTCCTCGCAGCTTGTTCCGCGCCGGCTGCCGGCCGGAGCCCCGGACGGCGCGTCATCCTGTTCATCGATCAATCGGCGTCAATTGACCGCGACCAGCGCCGTGAGTGGCAGAATGACGCCGACAGCCTCGTCCGTGGGATCCGCGATGGCTGGTCGGTGTCCATTTACGGCATCCACGATCACACGCTAGAGTCCGCCCCCCTATTCGAAGTTGACATCCCCGCCGTTTCCTCGGACGGCACGTTCAGGACTGCGGCGTGTCGTAATGCTGCGATCCAAACCGCGCGGCAGGGCGCATTGGCGGCCGTGGAGAAGGCGCTAAACACCGGTGGAGCTGCTCGGACCGATATCTTTAGCGCTCTTGACAGGGTCCACCCCGATCCGCGGAGTCGTCCCACCACCATCGTCTTTTTCAGCGATATGCTGAACTCCACGCCCGAATTAAACATGGAGCACCCCGGCTCGGTCACTCTGCAGAACGTCGGTGCGCTCATCCCGAGTCTGGCACGTCGGCACCTGTGGCGGAAAGATTCGCTGGCCGGTACTGAGGTGTACTGCGTCTTGAACTCCATTGAGATCGGCCGCAGCGGACCGGCGGTGGATCGCCGGGTACAGCAGGTCTTCTATGAAAACCTGTTCGGAGCCCTCAGCGCGAAACTGATCCGGTACGAAACGACTTTGGGAGGTGATAATGCGGCGCGGTGACACAATCAAACTCCCGGACGCGGCCGGAGCCTATCCTCGTGAGATGGAACAACTGATGGCGCTGGTGGCAGAATGGGGCCTCGAAGCGGGGTTTCTGGGAATTGACGGTCACCTGGAGCCGCGGATGGAGGCGCTGTTGGACGAATCGGTGAAACGCCTGTTCGGAGATTTGGAAGCCGCGCGCGACCGCCTGATGGCTGAGCTAGACTCTGCCGAGACGGCTTGGAACCAGGCGCACCAAGTCATCAAGGAGTACCGCTGCGAAAGCGCTTGGCAAGCGGGGCGTGCGAGCTGGCTGCGCAGGTTTCGCCACTGGCTGTGGCAGACGCAGGACTATGGCTCGGCAATCGCCGTGTCGCGGCGCGAGGCAACAGTTATGAATGAACTGCGACTGAATCTCGCCAACGTGGAGCGTTCAAGGAGGGCGGCCAACGCGTGGCGCGAGACGGCGGCTAACAGTTTGAGGGCGAGCTTCGAGTTTCAACAAGAGCGGGCGGCCATCGCACGAGAACGAAAGGAGGACTCCATTGACGGTCACGACACGAAACACTTCCTTGCACGCCGAGCTAGTTGAAATGCCGGCTGCGGCAAACCTGCTGTCGGATCTAAGGCGCCCGGTGTCTACCGAGGCACGTGAATCGCTGCTCGCGATTCTGGACGCCGAATGCGGTCAACTTCGGCACGCGGTCACCAACCAGGAATACTCGGTCATGCGCACCGCCGAGTCGGACGCTGAATTGGCGGCGGCGCGTCTACGGGCCGGCCGGACTGCGCTCGACCAAGCCAAGACCGTCGCGGACGCCGCGGATCGTCGCGGCAACTGGCTGAAAATCCTGATCTGGGCTCTGTGCGCATCAGCATGTTTTTCGGCCGAGTTTGTCTTGAGTTGGAACGCCCTCTGCTTTGTCCTGAACGTGGAGAAGTGGACCGTTTTGGGCGTGCTCCTGGGGCTAGCCCCGCCGAGCGCCCTGGCGATGCTGGAAGTCGTGATCGCGCGCTTGTTCGAAGATCCTTGGCAAGAACTGCGAAGCAGTGCTGCGTCCGCCCGCCGGGCGGTCGTCCGAGTCGCCATGGCCGTATTGCTGCTTGCCCTGGCTGCCGGGAACGGGGTCACCATCTGGCACTTGGCGAAGGCCCGCGAGGTAGCCTCCCAGGTTGAATCCATTCTTAACCGAAACCTGACGCCGGACGCAACCGCGAAAGCGATGACCGCGCTTGACCGAACCGAAATCGACCGGTCCGTGCTCTGGGTCAGCCTGTTGGTCTCCCTCGACGGAGCGATCTTCCTGCTGCTGAGCCTCGGCGCCGGTCAAGAGATTCACAATCGCCGGATTGCCGACCGCGAGGTAGCCAAAGCCCGGTCCGAGCGCGCACGACTGGAAACGGAGGCGGTGAGAGCCTCTTCCGTAGCGGATGCCGTCCACGAGAGTTGGAAAACCGTCTCCGAGAAGGCCGAGGGTGAGGCCGAGCGGTACCGTGCGTACTGCCTGTATTTGCTCGCGAGACAGGAAGCGATGGCTCACGCGGAGCTGACTCTGGAGCAACAGGTTTCATACGCGCTCCGGTCAGCGTGATACCATCGCCAGTCGGATCGCCGAGGACAATCATGGAACATGAATTCGATGACCTCCCGCCCGAGCTGAAAGATGCTCTTGAGCGCATGCTTCAAGAAGCTTCGGGCGAAGCAGGACGGCAGACGGCGTACGCCGTGATCCGGCGCGAGAACGAGATCTGGCCCATGGTGCAGCGACTCGTTGAGGAGGCAGAGAACGACGCCGAGGCCGCCATTGCGTTTGATCCTCTTTGGATCGCCATTCGGGGCCAGATCCGGGCCACGATTCGAGCGAATCTCCGCCGGAAAGACGATGAGTATGTCGATGAAATCGAACAAAAGACGGCGATGGAGGTCCTTCGGAAGCTGGCGGAGTTTTCCATCGAGAAGGGAACCTTCCTCGTGTGGGTGCGAGGGATTGCCCGCAATCTAGCCCGGTGGTGGCGGACTCCGGGCATACAGGGCACGGAGATCGAATTATCTCCCAGCGATCCCAACCAGGACCGGTCGCTTCCGCCATCGGCGTGCTTCGAAGAGCTTCTTCGCTGGGTACAAGAGAGGGAACCTCACCACGCTACCGTGTTCCTGCTGCATCAATACCTGGAGTGGCTGCCTGCGGAGATAGCCGACGAGTTGGGCGACAAGACGATCGGCGAGCTTGCCTCGCTGGCCGTCGGCGAGATTCGGAAGAAGATCCGCGGGTTGGAGAAGGAGCGAAGTGTTTTCGCGCGTTTGTTGATGAAGGCAAAGGCGCTTGGGGACGTGAGGCTGAGGGACCTGTATGGGGACGAGTCCGCCAACGACGCGCTAAGCCATTGGTCCTCGGGCGTCGCCCGCTGGATGAGAGGCCAAGTGATCGGCAGCGGTAAGAGATTGCTAATAGGTGTCTGCGAACTGAGGGCGGGAGCGCACGAACGCCTGACGTTTCTCTGGTCGAGGTTTCTTCGTCGCACGCTCGACGATCTGTGCCCTTTGGCGACCGAAACGCTGCTCACCATATTGGTCGTTTTCCGTACCGACTTCCCGAAGTTGTCGGATCTAACGCCGGCGCAGGTTGAGCATTGTTCCGAGTCTCTCAAGCGGGACATCTTGCCCGGCAAGACTCTGGCCCAGTGCAGCCGAGGCAACCTGGCTGAGGATCTGATCGTCTGGCGCGAGAGGATTCAAGACATGGTGGTTGCGAAGTGCGAGGATTGGAACGTTGTGGCGTACGCGTATTTGTGCGGTGCACTGCCGGGAATCGTGGGCCCCGCGAAAGGAGGCGTCGCATGACCGGTGCGGAATCTCATCCCTCTTTGCAAACGATGGAGCGCTATCTGGACGAGACTCTTCCGGACTTCGAACAGGACGCTCTGGAGGACCACCTGAGCGAATGCGCCAAATGCACGGAGACCCTGCACCGCATGAACGCGCTACTCTTCTCAGGCTTCACGGCGAAATCCCACGCAGCCGCCCTTGCCGCCGAGGAGTTTCAGAACGACCCCCTGGCCAACGCGCTCCGCACCGCTCAGCAAATCTACGCTCAATACGCGAGTACGCTCAGTGGCTGGCTCGACACCGCTGCGGCGCTGTGGGGGGCGAGTCCCTCGTCACCATGGGGGGAACTGGGTGTAGTCCCCGTTCACTCCCAGCCGGACACGCCATTGCGGGTCTTACTCCAGCCAGACGAGACTCGGGCTACGGTTCATGTTCACAGGACAACCATGACGGTGATTGTCACGCTTCAAGCGCGGAGCACCGCTCTGGTGCTGCTCTTTGAGAAGGAGCCGGGAACCGCAATCTTCGCAGCGCCACTGGAACCGGGTCATGAGGACAGCGCCGTGACATTTCCGGCCGTTCCCAAGGGTGAGTACTATCTTGCCGTGGCGCCGCCGGACCTCACGACCGAGCAGCGTAAGGAGTAGACCGGCGCAGCCGCACCGTCAGGCGACAGCCTCAAAAAAGACCTCGCCGCACCGAAACGAAACCCGGCCCGCTTGTCAGATGAGGATGGGGCCAGTTTAGAATGCGGCGTCGGTTCACTTCAATTCAGGTCTTCGCTTGGGATCTCCCTCGGGTTTCCCGTGCCTGCCGCCGCGCGGTTGTGCGGGCTTTGGATAGGAGAAGGCCGACTGTAAGCGCCAGATGAAGAAATGCGGTACATTTCGTAGCTACGGCTCCGAATATGACTGGATCGCGGAGCCTACGGATTGTCGGTGGGCCGGATGTTTTCAGAGTGAAATGTGGAAATAGCGTGGCAGGCATTAACTCGTGTGCTGATTTCCAGCCAAGGCAGCGCCATCCAAAGGAGTGCAATGTCATGTTCATAAACGTAATGGGTTTGCGTTTGAGGGTTCTGCGCGTGGCAGGACTCGTTGCGGTAACGTCGTCATCGCTTTGTCAGGTGGCCTCAGCCCAGACGAGTACCACATACGAATGGACTTGGCTGGGTGGAAGCAGCGTGTTGAGCTGTACGTCCAGCACAAATGGCCCAGTTTGCAGCCAGCCCGGAGTGTATGGCGCATGGGGTGTTCCTGCTGCCGGAAACGTTCCTGGATCTCGTTCGGGGGCAAACAGCTGGACGGACAGCAACGGCAATCTCTGGCTCTTTGGAGGAACAGCTAGCGGCGGGGGCGAACTCAATGAACTTTGGGAGTTCAGTCCCTCCACCAAGGAATGGGCTTGGATGGGCGGAAACAACACGGTCGGCAACTGCACCACACTTGATGGGCTTTACACCTACTGTGGCTGGCCCGGAGTGTACGGCACGTTGGGTACGCCTGCCGTTGGAAACATTCCTGGAGGGCGAGACTCGGCAATCAGTTGGACCGATCACTACGGGAATCTTTGGCTTTTTGGAGGAGAAGGCTTCGATTCCAACGGTTATTGGGGCTGGCTCAACGACCTGTGGGAGTTTAGTCCCTCCACCAAGGAATGGGCTTGGATGGGCGGAAACAACAGCATTTCAAGCCATGGAACGTATGGCACGCTGGGTACGCCTGCCGCCGGCAATGTCCCTGGATCCCGTTTGCAGGCGACCAGTTGGACCGACAGCAAGGGCAATCTTTGGCTCTTTGGGGGCTTCGGTTACGACTCGGCCGGCACTGGCGGCGATCTCAACGACCTTTGGGAGTTCGATCCTCTCACCAAGGAGTGGACATGGATAGGAGGGCGCAGTACGTCAACCCTGTCGGGGGTGTATGGCACCTTAGGCGTTCCCGCAGCCGGCAACGTTCCTGGGGGGCGAAGCAACGCGGTCAATTGGACTGACAGCGGCGGCAACCTCTGGCTCTTCGGGGGATTCATATCCAACACTTCGAACCAGACCTGGGGTATTCTCAACGACCTTTGGGAGTTCAATCCCTCCACCAAGGAATGGGTCTGGATGGCCGGGAGCAGCACGTCATTTCAGCCGGGAGTGTACGGCACGTTGGGCACTCCCGCAGCTGGAAACGTTCCTGGAAGCCGAAGTGGTGCGGTCAGTTGGACCGACACTAGCGACAACCTCTGGCTCTTTGGAGGAAATGGCGACGATTCGACCGGATTTAATGGCGATCTTAACGACCTTTGGGAGTTCAATCCCTCCACCAAGGAATGGGCCTGGATGGGCGGAAGCAACAGCATTTCAAGCGATGGAGTGTACGGCACGTTGGGTACGCCTGCCGCTGGAAACATTCCTGGAGCACGACAATGGGCCGTCAACTGGACCGATCAGAACGGGAATCTTTGGCTTTTTGGAGGAGAAGGCTACGATTCAAGTGGTTCTTTGGGCTTGCTCAACGACCTTTGGGTATACCAGCTTTCTGCATCGATTTTGCCGAAAGCAGCCACACCTACCTTCTCTCCGGGGGCCGGAACCTACTCCTCAGGGCAGACGGTGGAAATTTCCGATACATCCCCGGGGGCGACTATTTACTACTCGACCAACGGCACAGCGCCCAGCCCAGTTTGGACTGTCTACAGTGCTCCGATCACCGTCTCGTCGCCGGAGACGATTGAGACGATTGCCATGGCCAGCGGCTACTCCACAAGTGCCGTCGCGACTGCCACCTACACCTTTTCGGCAGCGACACCAACCTTCTATCCGCCGGCCGGAACCTACAACTCGGTGCAGTCGGTAGCAATCTCCGATGCATCGGCTGGGACAACCATCTACTACGCCACCGACGGAACGGCGCCAACCACCGGTTCGACCGTCTACAGCCGCCCAATCACCGTCTCGTCTTCGGAGACGATTAAGGCGATCGCGGCGGGCAGTGGCTACTTGGCCAGCGACGCGGTGTCGGCCACCTACATCCTTCAGGCGGCAACACCGGTCCTTTATCCGCCGTCTGGAACTTACAACGCGGCAACGGTCACGATCTCCGATGCGACGGCTTGGACGACCATTTACTACACCACGAACGGAACCGTACCGACAACCAGTTCGAAGGTGTACACCGGGCCGATCGGAGTTTCGTCGACCGAGACGATTGAGGCCACAGCCGTCGCTGCCGGTTTTGCGAACAGCGCGGCAGGTTCCGCAACCTACACTATCTCCTCTTCAGCGCCGACAACCGACGAATGGAACTGGGTTGGCGGCAGTAGCATGTTTTGGAGTAGCGCTGATGGGAATTGCTTCGCGAATCATTACTGCGGCCTGCCCGGTGTTTATGGAACGTTAGGTACGGCTGCTGCCGCGAATCTACCCGGGGGCCGGGAAGACGGGGCTACCTGGACCGACAGCAGCGGCAATCTGTGGCTTTTTGGAGGATACGGCGCACTCACTAGCCCCAATGATGTCGAATATCTCAACGACCTGTGGAGTTTCAACCCTTCCTCCCACCAGTGGACTTGGGTAAGCGGCAGCAACACGGGCCACAGTACATACGACGGCTGCATCGTAGGCTCAACCTCCGGCCGCCTGAACAACTGCGGCCAACCAGGTGTGTACGGCACGCTCGGTGTTGCGGCGGTCGGGAATGTGCCCGGCGGCCGGGAGTTCGCGAGCAATTGGCTCGATAGCAATGGCAATCTATGGGTCTTCGGCGGATGCGGAATCGATGCGAATGATAACTTGGGTTCACTCAATGACCTTTGGGAGTTCAGTCCTTCCGCCAGCCTATGGACCTGGATTGCCGGCAGCAATTCGGTTGTGCCCGACGGAGATATCAACATTGGGCATCCGGGCGTATATGGCACACTAGGCGTGGCTGCTTCCGGCAATGCTCCGGGAAGCAGGACAAGCGCGGCCAGTTGGACCGATAGGAGCGGCAGTTTCTGGCTCTTCGGGGGTTCAGGATATGACGCCAATGGACTTGCTGGCAATCTGAACGATCTTTGGAAATTCAATCCCGCCACCCAACAATGGGCATGGATGGGCGGGCGCAATACAATACAGGGCCCTACATGCCAATACGGCGTAAACGTCTGTGCCCAACCAGGTGTGTACGGTGAGCAGGGCGTTCCTGCCGCCGCAAACATCCCTGGAGGTCG